>ERZ780212.504-NODE-504-length-39388-cov-3.273663_pt1 | contig 39388 bp, 26 predicted proteins | sample MGYA00511364_ERZ780212 | MGnify/ENA primary metagenome ERZ780212 (study PRJEB29588, sample SAMEA2147991) | human gut metagenome | biome: human gut; feature: human-associated habitat; material: faeces | place: Denmark | collected 2008/2010 ... | reverse complement strand
CGTCCTGTTCCTTGACGGCAGCGAGGTAAGCCATGTAGACCCATTGCACCGCTTCCTGTGCGTTGTGTGCGGGGCGGCTCAGGTCCAGTCCGTAGTATTCGCCCATGACCTTCATGTCCTTGAGCGCCTTGATTTGTTCGGCAACCTCTTCGCGCAGGCGGATACGTTCCTCGGTCATGGGACCGGTGAGGTCGCGCAGGTCCTCCTGCTTGGCAGCAATCAGGTTGTCCAGTCCGTAGAGCGCCAGCCGTCGGTAGTCGCCGATGACCCGTCCGCGTGCATAGTTGTCGGGCAGTCCGGTGAGGAATCCCAGGGAGCGGAAGGAACGAATCTCCTCCGTATATACGTCGAACACGCCATCGTTGTGTGTCTTGCGATAGTGTGTGAAGATGTCTTTCACCTTCGGGTCTACTTCCACTCCATTTTCACGGCAAGCCTTCTCGACCACCTTGATACCGCCGAAAGGCTTGATGGCACGCCGGAGCAGTTCGTCGGTCTGCAGTCCCACGATGAGTTCGTTTTCCCGGTCGATGTATCCAGCCTTGTGTGACGTGATGGTTGACACCGTGTTCGGATCGAGCGAGCGTACTCCCCCGTTGTTCCGTTCCTCTTCGAGTGCCTTGAGGCAGCACTCCCAGACTTTCCGGGTTCGTTCGGTGGGGCCTTGCAGGAAGGATGCGTCGCCTTCGTAAGGGGTAATGTTTCTGCTTACGAAATCAGTCACGTTGATCTCTTGCGTCCAGAGTCCGTCTTTGAAGTTTCTGTTCAATTCCATAAATCCGATAATCTTGTGAAAGTTGAATTAATAATAGTGCATAAACGGAGGTACGTATCCTCCTCCAAAATTTTGAGCCGCAAAGATAAGCTGTAAATTCCGTATGCGCGTCACAAACAGCCCTAATTTTATGCTGTAGAACATAAAATAGCAACATTTAGGTAGTCCGCACGTAGATTTAAAGTTGAAAAAGATGAAAAAGAGGCCCTGAATATTTGGAGCTCTGCCAACGAACCTTTACCTTTGCAGCGCTTTCGAAGGAAAGATGCCGGAGTGGTCGATCGGGCCGCACTCGAAATGCGGTGAACGGGCAACTGTTCCCAGGGTTCGAATCCCTGTCTTTCCGCTGATAATAAGTAGATTATAGGAATTAAGCGTAAAAACTTAGTTCCTATTTTTTTTGTTTGCGGGAGCGGATTTGCCCCCTTGTTTTGATGGAATGTTTAGAAAATGTTTAGAGCTTCTCTGCAAATGTTTAGAGAAAATGGCAACCATTTGCCACACCAGAACAACGGAACAATTTCACACTAAGCGATGACGGAATCCATTGGGAGGAGATTGATGAAGACCTGAGTTTTGAAGGGTTCTTCATGAAAAAGCCAACCAATCCTTTGTACGAGGTGTTTATGGCGCATCCGGAGCTTAATGCTTCCGCCATTGCTCGCAGATTGGGAATATCACAAAGTCTGTTTGCCCAATACGTGAGTGGCACCAAGAAACCTTCCGCAGAACGAATGGAAGCTATATTTGAGACCATACGTTCTGTGGGTCGAGAATTATGCTCCATTTCTGTGGCTTGACGTATCAAATAAAATCTTATGTAAGCGCGATTCCACCCGGTTTCGCGCTTTTTTTGGTTCGCCCAGCATGAACAAATCAAAGTCCGATAGCTATACGGAAATGCCCTAAGTAAATCAAGCAGGTATAAGATGGAAAGAGGATGTCCTTAACTGGGGAGGTCTCATGGACGTGCGGAGAATGAATTTCCGAAGCACGGAGTAAAGCTTGCCATGATAAGTCAGCCGAGGTCATAGTACCCGATGATTTATCCACTCGTCTTGGGGAAGGGCTGAACCATTAGTCAATTGAGCAGTAATGAATGTCACTCCATGAAGGAAAGAATGCAGAAAATACCGATGTCAATCGATAGCCACCCTCAAAAGGATAGCACGGAATGCGAAAGCTATGAGGGGGTGCAGGCCTTCATGGACATGACTGAAAACGACCTCAAGGAAGTGCAATTTGAACTTGGAAACCTATTGGAGTTCATCCTCTCGCCAGAGAACCTTAACCGTGCATACCTGCAGGTTAAGCGCAATCTCCAACAAGCAGTCAGCCAAATCCTGAGCCCTATCTATGAACGGCAGTTCAGCAACACCAGCTTTGGCTTCCGCCCTCACCGTAGCTGCCACAAGGCATGTCGAATCGAAGCTTCACCTTAAAGTGAACCGGGACAAGACAGAGGTGTCATATGCAGGCAAGGTAAAGTATTTAGGCTATTCCTTCTATATGGTGAAAGGTAAATGCCGCCTGCGTCTACATCCTAAATCGGTTACGAAGATGCGGTCAAAGCTGAAAGTTCTGACCTCCTATTCGATTGTTTGTAAAGGCGGTATTATTCATTATAAAACTTTTGGCTCTGCATGGTCAGTGCTTTGCTTTGTCGTTTTGCATCTGAAGACGACGTTGTGCCTTTTCACGCTTCCGCTGCTCCCTGGCGCGTTTCTTTTCCGCCCAACGTTCCTCAATCTCTTTGACCTCCCAGTCTTCTTTGAGGTCGCGAGGGTCTATGGAGACGAGAAGCCATCCTATAGAACCGACTATAAAGGAGGCGAGGCCACAATTAAATAGAGCGTCGGTGCTCTGAATGAAAAAGATAGAGAAAAGCAGTATTAAGCTTATCAAAACGAGAAAATAACCGAGTTCAATAGTTCTCATGGGGTTAAAGGTTTTGGTTTGTCGCAAACATAAGAAATAAAAATCAGAAATGCAATGTCTAAAGACGTAAAATTTAATATCAAGCTTTCCATTGACGGGAAAGAACACATCGTCGAGGCGACTACCGACGTCAAGCACTTCGCCCAGGAGCTGGGCATTGCCGAGACGAAGGGCAAGCGGCTGCGTGACTCCCTGCTGAAGTTCAACGGGCTGGTGACGATGTTCCCCGTAATCTTGACGCCATGCCGCTGGAACGGATATAAAAAAAGAGAATGTTCTTTCAACGAACATTCTCTTGGAGAGCCTCTTGTCGGATTCGAACCAACGACCCCGAGATTACAAATCACGTGCTCTGGCCAACTGAGCTAAAGAGGCGGGTGGGTAAGCTTACTATATCGCGCCGCTACAACCAACTACCTTTGCTGCGATCAAGCCCTGGAGGATTTGAAGGGAGCTGGCCGTATAGGACTTACCCGGCTGCAAAGGTAGATATTTTTTCTAATACAACAAGTGTTTATGTAACATTTTCTACAAGGAAATTACACTTGCCTTGATTGTCAGACACTTTGTAATCGACGCCGGATTTACTTTTGTATGGACGGACCGGACGGAGGAAGAGGGGCGAGGTTTTGTCAGGGATAAGTTTTTGTTGCTTGATGAAAAAGTACTATTTTTGCACGCACACATGATAGATTGAAGACTAAATGGCATCACAACGAAACAATTTGCAGCAAACAGCCATGCTTTATGGGACATACATGGGTCTTTTCTGGATCCTGAAGTTTGCCTTGCTTCCCCTCGGACTGGTCTTTTCCCCCCTTGCTTTGCTGTTCCTCCTGTTGACATGTGCCGTACCGGTCATCGTGTTTCTCATGTCCCGTTCGTTCGGTCGCCAATGTGAGGGCGATTATCCTTTTTTCTCCGCGTTGGTGTTTGCCTTTCAGATTTATCTCTTCGCAGCCCTGCTGACTGCTGTAGGACACTACCTCTATTTCCAGTTCCTTGATAACGGTTTCATATACACACGTGTGGCAGCACAGTTGGAACTTGTCAAAGACGAACCTGCCATGCAGGCTCAGATGACGCAAATCAAACATGCGCTCGATGTGTTTTATGAACTGACTCCCATCCAACTTGCCATGCAACTTTTATCACAAAACATATTTTACGGCATCCTCTTGTCCCTGCCTACTGCCTTGCTCACCATGCGTCGGAAAGCCGTGGGGCGTTAGGAAGGGATGGACCGTGTCAAAACGAAATCGAACTACTAGATTATGGATATATCCGTTGTCGTTCCTCTCTACAATGAGGAGGAATCGTTGCCTGAACTGTTCGCCTGGATTGAACGGGTGATGGCAGCTCATCATTTTACGTATGAGGTCATTTTTGTCAATGACGGAAGTACCGACCGTTCCTGGGAGGTCATCGAGCGTCTGCGTGCGGAATCGCCTTGTGTGAAAGGTATCAAGTTCCGCCGGAACTATGGAAAGTCGCCGGCGTTGTTCTGTGGGTTCCGTAAGGCGGAAGGCGATGTGGTCATCACCATGGACGCTGATTTGCAGGATAGTCCCGACGAGATTCCCGAACTCTACCGCATGATTACGGAAGAGGGTTACGACCTGGTGTCGGGATACAAGAAGAAACGTTACGACCCCTTGTCGAAAACGATTCCGACAAAGCTTTTCAATGCGACGGCGCGGGCTGTCTCGGGCATACATAACCTGCACGACTTCAACTGTGGACTGAAAGCCTATCGGCGTGAGGTGGTGAAGAACATCGAGGTTTATGGCGAGATGCACCGCTACATCCCTTACCTGGCAAAGAATGCAGGCTTCTCCAAAATCGGGGAAAAGGTTGTGCACCATCAGGCACGTAAGTTCGGCAAGACCAAGTTTGGCGGACTCAACCGCTTCTTCAACGGCTACCTTGACCTGCTCCTGTTATGGTTCCTGTCAAAGTTCGGGGTGAAGCCGATGCACATGTTCGGCTTTCTCGGGTCGATTGTTTTCCTGTTGGGCTTCATCTCCTGTGCCGTCCTGGGCTTTAACAAGCTTTATGCCATGTACAGCGGGCAGCCCTATCGTCTGGTGACCGACTCGCCCTATTTCTATTTTGCCATCACGGCAATGATTATCGGGACACAACTGTTCCTGGCAGGCTTTGTCGGTGAACTGGTGACGCGCAATGCCCCCGAACGCAATAACTATAAGGTAGAAAAGGAAATCTGATGAAAGGTATGAAAGCATCTGCACTACAGGGACTGGCCTTCGGTCTGTTGCTCCTTCTTGCCGGAGCGTGCAATGACACCGACTGCACGGTCAGCAATACGGCCTATGTGAATTACGGACTTTACAATGGCAACGGGGTGGCGGTCGCCTTTACCGAACCCGTGACGGTCACGACGACGGGAGTGGATTCCGTGCTTATCAATCAGGAAAACAACATGCAGCTGATGCAGCTTCCTTTGAGCTATACGAACACGGAAGACACGTTCATCGTTCATCTCAGCGAAACGCTGTTCGACACCATTTACGTCACTCATCAGAATATCCCACACTTCATTTCGATGGAGTGCGGTACAGGCATGTATCACCACATCGATGCCGTACGGTGTGCACATCGCATCTTCGATTCCATCACGATTGTCAATCCCGATGTAACTTATGACACGAATGAACATATCAAAGTCTATCTTCCTAACAATTAGTCTGCTGTTTCCCCTTTCCCTGTGGGCGCAGAAACCGGTAGTCGACACGTCCGGAGCTTCGCAGACGAAGCAGGAGGTGCGCAAGGCTGTGGCGGCTTCCAGGGAAGGTGAAGAGAAAAAGCCGTTCTTACAGGGTATCGGCATCTCGACCGACCTGGTAGGAGTGGGCAACAAGCTGTTCGGTGGCACGTATATCAGTGGCGAGGTAGCTGCCGAGGTCAATCTGCTCAACCGGTACATGCCTATCGTGGAAGTAGGCTTCGGTAGCAGTGACATGGTGGACGAGGACAAGGAGATTGCCTACAAGACCAGTGCACCCTATTTCCGCGTCGGCATGAACTACAACTTCATGCATAAGAAGGACACCTACAGCATCATTTACGGAGGATTGCGTTACGGGTTCTCCTCGTTCAGTTTCGACATCAGTGCACCCGACTTACAGGACCCTGTGTGGGGAGGCAGCGTGCCGTTCCATTACGAAGGCCTTTCCTGTACGGCACAGTGGCTGGAACTGGTGGCAGGCATCCGTGCCCAGGTATGGAAAAATCTGCACATGGGTTGGTCCGTCCGTTACAAACGGCTGTTAAGCTCGACCGAGCATCCCAATGCCGAACCTCACTACATTCCCGGTTACGGAGTGAAAGACGATGTGTTGTTCGGTTTCTCCTATAACATCATTTATTATTTACCGTTGAACAAGAAGCGATGACCTATTTCGAATTGTGGTTACTTGCCGTTGGCCTTGCGATGGACTGTCTGACCGTCTCCATAGCCAGCGGCATCATTTTGAAACGTATTTACTGGCGGACAATCATCTTGACCTCTTTTTCTTTCGGGCTGTTTCAGGCCTTCATGCCTTTCCTGGGTTGGGTGGCGACAGCCCGTTTCAGCGGACTGGTGGAGCAGTGTGACCACTGGATAGCCTTCACACTCCTGGCTTTCCTGGGTGGAAAGATGATTTACGAGAGCTTCAAGCCCGAGGAAGAGAAGCATTTCAATCCCAACAGCCTGAAGGTGACCCTGGCTCTGTCGGTGGCAACCAGCATCGATGCCCTGGCAGTAGGCATCTCCTTCTCCTGCATCGGCTATCGTGTCCTTGCCGACATCTGGCAACCTGTAACAATTATCGGACTGGTCTCTTTGGTCCTTGCCTTTGCCGGATTCATGATCGGCATCTTTGCCGGCAAACGTTTCCACTTCCCGGTGGAACGTCTGGGCGGAATCCTGCTGATAGGTATCGGACTGAAGATTCTCTATACCCACTTGTATGGGGGATAGAAATCCCCGCACACAGAAAAGAGGATGCCCCCGCAGCGGGAAGCATCCTCTTTCTCAAAATAGATATTATGTATAAGTAGGTACGTTGGTTGTTCAGCTCTCCAGCAACTTGATGGCGTCGACGTACTGTTCGATGCCGGCAGCCACCTGCTTGGCAGCTTTCATGGCAAGCACGACCGTCTGAGGGTGGTGGACCACATCGCCGCCGGCGAACACACCTTTGCGGGTGGTCATACCGAAGGGACGGTCTTTGACGATGATGTATCCCGCCTCGTCGACATCGATGCCCGTTGTGGTCGACACGATGCGGTTGGCTGGGCGTGAGCCGATGGCGAGGTAGATACGGTCGAACGGGATGATTTGTTCGCCTTGAGGGGTCGTGGCGCGGATCGCCTTCACGTGGCCTTCCTCGTCGCCGATGAACTCCTGCGCAGAGGTCTCCCACAGGAATTTCACCCCTTCCTTGACTGCCTCCTGGTATTCACTCTGGATGGCAGGCATGTCCGCTTCCGTCCGGTGGTAGATGACACTGACGCTGGCGGCACCCATGCGGACTGCCGTGCGGGCAGCATCCATGGCAACGTTGCCGCAGCCGATGACACCCACATGCTCTCCGGCAATCAACGGTACGCGGTCGCGGCTGATGGTATTCTGGTTATAGATGCTCACCATGTGAAGCAGGTAGGACGACTGTACGACGCCACGCAGCTTGGCACCCGGAATGTCCAGCGACTTGGGGAGGGCGGTACCGGTCCCGATGAAGATGGCATCGAATCCTTTGGCAAACATTTCGTCGACAGTGATGTCCTTGCCCACCATGCAATTTAGTTCAAACGAGACGCCCAGTGCCTCGATTTTTTCAATCTCCTTGCGTACGACGGCTTTCGGCAGACGGTATTCGGGGATACCGTACATCAGGACGCCGCCGGCTTCCTCCTGTCCGTCAAAAATCGTCACGTTGAAGCCGTGGCGTGCCAAGTCTCCGGCAACGGTCAGTCCGGCAGGTCCTGAACCGATGACAGCCACCTTGCCACGGGTCTTTTGAGGCAAGCGTTCACGGATCAGATTCATCTCAGTATCAAAGTCGGCGATGAAGCGCTCCAGCTTGCCGACCTGGATGCCTTTACCTTTGGCATAGAGCACGCAGTGGCCCTGGCACTGTTTTTCATGGGGGCACACACGTCCGCAGATAGCAGGAAGGTTGCTTCTCTCGTTGATGATGCTCATGGCAGCTCCCATATTACCCATGGAGAGCTGATGGATGAATCCCGGGATGTCGTGTTCAATCGGGCATCCTTTCTTGCACAACGGATTCTTGCAGTTCAGACAGCGTTTGGCTTCCGCTATTGCTTCGCTGATGGTGTAACTTTCATTTATTTCTTGAAAGGTCTTGTCTGTTGTTGTCATAATTTAAACTATAACCTTTGTTTTGTAATCTCGACTTTGCAAAAGTACTGCTTTTTTGCATACCTGTATTACTTTCCCATGAAAAAATCATAACTTATTACTCTTTTTTTGCCATTCTTTTTCTTAATTCAGCAAAAGGCCCGGATAAATCTCCGGTCGCTCTTCAATCCACTCACGGTCCGGCGCTGTATCAGGGGCAAGCTCTTTAGGTTGAAGGTGTTTGTGGAATGCCTTACGTTTCGTTTCATGCTCTGCAAGCACGGTGTAAGCAAAACAGTCTGTTTGCTTGACAGAATCGTTTAAAATATACTTTTCAGCTAACGCATACTTTGGAGGAATCGGGAAAAGTAGGTTCTTTTAAGAATATTCATGCGGAAATCGTTGCATGGTTATTCCATTCGGTGGGGTAAAACGAATGTTTATGCAGCAGAACACATGTGTTTCACTCGTGAAACAATATCGTTAACACTCCCAAACAATATTGTTTCACGAGTCAAACAATATTGTTTGGCATGCCGAACACAAGTGTTTGACGAGTAAATGTAAGGAATCTTCTTTCCTTTAACAATTGAGCCTTCTGTTTAACATTCATTCACCTCCAGTTTGTGTGCCAGGATGATGATTTTCCAACTATTACTTTGCCTGGTTCTGCTTCGGATGACAGGGCATAAGAATCTCAATCTTTCGGCTAATCCATCCTGAAGATATGCTTTACGCCAAAAGAACGACAAAGTGTATTTTACGAATCGCCTGAGAATGCTTTCTTTGCAGGCAAACCCGTCCTTGGGGCTGAAAACGGGCACTGTGGAGCGGTTCGTTTGACGTTTTGACAGAATGACAGGAAGAGGGGCGGCTGGAACTTGTGGAAGTGCCGACCTGCGGAAGTGGAATTAATTATTAAATAATTTCGTACGTTTGCCGGATATATAGGGGGAATATTGTATCTTTGCGCAAATATTAATGAATGAAATTAAGTTATGTGTGGAATCGTAGGCTATATCGGTAAGAGAGATGCTTACCCTGTCCTCGTGAAAGGTTTGAAACGGCTGGAGTACAGAGGTTACGACAGCGCAGGGATGGCATTAATCAACGGTCAAGACCAATTAAACGTATATAAAACCAAAGGAAGAGTTTCTGATTTAGAGCACTTTGTTGAGGATAAGGATACCTCAGGCAGCATCGGCATAGCCCACACCCGTTGGGCAACACACGGCGAACCCTCCCAAGTGAACGCCCACCCTCATTATTCTTCATCGGGCAATCTGGCATTGATTCATAACGGCATTATCGAGAACTACGCGACGTTGAAGGAACGGCTTCAGCAGAAGGGTGTTACCTTCCTGAGCAATACCGACACGGAAGTGCTGGTGCAGCTGATTGAGTATGTCCAGCTCTCCAACAAGCTCGATTTGCTGACCGCCCTGCAGCTGGCCCTGCATGAGGTGATTGGAGCGTATGCCATTGCGTTGCTCGACCGTCGTCAGCCTGACACCATTCTGGTGGCACGGAAGAGCAGTCCGCTGGTGGTGGGAATCGGGCAGGATGAATTCTTCTTTGGTTCCGACGCCACACCGATTGTCGAATACACGGACAAGGTGGTTTATCTGGAGGACAACGAGATTGCTGTCATGCGTCGCGGTCAGGAACTGAAAGTGGTTGACCTGGATAATGTGAAGATGAAGCCGGAGGTGCAGACCATCGAAATGAACCTCGGACAGCTGGAGAAGGGTGGTTATCCGCATTTCATGCTGAAGGAAATTTTCGAACAACCCGACTGCATCAACGACTGCATGCGCGGTCGCGTCAATGTCGAATCGACCAACGTGGCCTTGTCGGCTGTCATCGACCATAAGGAACGTCTGCTGAACGCTCGCCGCTTCATCATTGTGGCTTGCGGTACCTCCTGGCATGCAGGACTGATTGGCAAGCAGCTGATCGAGAGTCTGTGCCGCATCCCGGTGGAAGTGGAATATGCTTCCGAGTTCCGTTACCGCAACCCGGTCATCTCGTCGGAAGATGTGGTGATTGCCATTTCCCAGTCGGGAGAAACGGCCGATACGCTGGCAGCAGTCCAGCTGGCGAAGGAGCGGGGTGCATTTATATATGGTATATGCAACGTGGTGGGTTCTTCCATAGCCCGTGCCACACACACCGGCTCGTATATCCACGTCGGTCCGGAAATCGGAGTGGCTTCGACGAAGGCCTTCACCGGACAGGTCACCGTGCTGACCATGCTGGCACTGGCACTGGCGAAGGAGAAAGGAGCCATCCAGGATTCACAGTTCCTTGAAATCGTGCAGGAACTGAACCTCGTGCCTGCCAAGATGAAGCAGGTCCTGTCGAAGAACCAGGCGATTGCAGAGCTGTCGCGCATCTTCACCTATGCACACAACTTCCTCTATCTCGGACGCGGATACAACTATCCCGTGGCGCTGGAGGGAGCCCTGAAGCTGAAGGAAATATCCTACATACACGCGGAAGGTTATCCTGCCGCCGAGATGAAGCATGGTCCGATTGCCCTCATTGACACGGAGATGCCGGTGGTCGTGGTGGCAACGAAGAACGCCATGTATGAGAAAATCATCAGTAACATCCAGGAGATAAAGGCGCGGAAAGGCAAGGTGATTGCATTGGTGTCGGAGGGCGATACGGAGATAGCTGCCATCGCAGACGACTGCATCGAAATCCCGAAAATCATCGAGTGCCTCGAACCACTGATTACCACCATCCCCTTGCAGCTGCTAGCCTACCACATTGCCGTCTGCAAAGGGAAGGATGTCGACCAGCCGCGTAACCTGGCTAAATCGGTCACCGTAGAATAATTCAAACACAATACAAATGGAACAGCTGAAACATGAATGTGGTGTCGTCATGATACGTTTGCTCAAACCGTTGAGCTACTACCAGGAGAAGTATGGTACGTGGATGTACGGTTTGAACAAACTCTATCTGATGATGGAGAAACAACACAACCGCGGACAAGAGGGAGCGGGTCTGGCTTGCGTGAAACAGAAGGCCGAACCCGGCGAAGAATATATGTTTCGAGAGCGGGCTTTGGGTACGGGGGCGATTACGGAGATATTCGCGTCCGTCCAAAGTCATTTCAAGGATTTGACCCCCGAACAGTTGCACGATGCCGACTATGCGCAGCGTTATCTGCCTTTTGCCGGGGAAACCTATATGGGCCACTTGAGGTATTCGACTACCGGTAAAAGTGGTCTTTCTTATGTCCACCCGTTCCTTCGCCGGAACAACTGGCGGGCAAAGAACCTGTTGCTCTGCGGAAACTTCAACCTGACGAATGTCGATGAAATATTTGCCCGTCTCACAGCCGACGGACAGCATCCCCGCATCTATTCCGACACTTACATCATGCTTGAGCAGGTCGGCCACCGGCTCGACCGGGAAGTGGAGCGGCTCTACCAGCAATACAAGGCGGAAGGACGGACCGGACTCGACCTGACGCATGCCATCGAGGACCACATCGACCTGACGAATGTCATCCGTACGTCAAGCAAGGAGTGGGATGGAGGTTATGTCATTTGCGGACTGACAGGCAGCGGCGAGTCGTTTGCCCTGCGTGACCCGTGGGGAATCCGTCCGGCTTTCTGGTACAAGGACGATGAAATCATTGTCCTGGCTTCCGAACGTCCGGTAATCCAGACAGCCCTGAATGTCCCGGTAGAGGAGGTCCACGAGTTGCGCCCCGGACAGGCCGTGCTGGTCAACAAACGGGGAGAGATGCGCGTGGAGCAGATCAACCAGCCCAAGGAAGAAAAGCAATGTACGTTTGAACGCATCTATTTCAGCCGGGGCAGCGACAAGGACATCTACAACGAACGTAAGGAATTGGGCCGCCGTCTCGTGGACCCCATCCTGAAAGCGGTCAACCATGATGTGGAACATACCGTGTTCTCCTATATCCCCAACACGGCAGAGGTCGCCTTCTACGGTATGCTCGACGGTTTTGATACCTATCTGAACCATCTCAAGATAAAGGAAATCGAGGCTTTGGGGCACCGTCCGACACGGAGTGAGCTGGATCGCATACTTTCCATGCGCATTCGGAGCGAGAAAGTTGCCATAAAAGACATAAAATTGCGTACCTTTATAGCCGAAGGCAACAGCCGCAATGATTTGGCTGCCCACGTCTATGACATCACCTACGGCAGTCTGGTGCCTTATCAGGACAATCTGGTGATTATCGATGACAGCATCGTGCGCGGAACAACCCTGAAACAGAGTATCATAAAGATTCTTGACCGGTTGCATCCGAAGAAGATTGTCATAGTCTCGTCGTCGCCTCAGGTGCGTTATCCGGACTACTACGGCATCGACATGGCAAAGATGAGCGAGTTCATTGCCTTCCGTGCGGCGATGGAGCTGCTGGAAGACCGTGGCATGCGCGACGTCATCGAACGTGCTTACAAGAAGTCGAAGGTACAGGAACATCTGCCGAAAGAAAAGATGGTGAACTATGTCAAGGAAATCTATGAGCCGTTCACCGATGAGGAAATCTCAAACAAGATGGTGGAGATGCTGACCAAGGGCGAAGGCATTCATGCCAAAGTGGAGATTGTCTATCAGACACTGGAAGGACTGCATGCAGCCTGTCCCGACCATACCGGGGACTGGTACTTCAGCGGTGACTATCCGACACCCGGCGGTGTGCGCCAGCTCAACCAGGCCTTCATCAATTATATTGAAAAAGTATATCAGTTCTAATTAAGAATAATAACATATCTATCTGAAATGAGAAATGTAACACTAATCCTCGATGATGGAACCCGCTTCCACGGAACATCATTCGGTTATGAAAAGCCTGTTGCCGGCGAAGTAGTCTTCAACACCGCCATGACAGGCTATCCGGAAAGTCTTACAGACCCCTCGTATGCAGGGCAGTTAATGACGCTGACTTATCCCTTGGTCGGTAACTACGGTGTGCCGCCGTTTACCTTTGAACCCAATGGACTGCCAACCTTCATGGAGAGTGAGAAAATCCATGCGGAAGCTATCATTGTGAGCGATTACAGCTATGAGTACAGCCATTGGAACGCTGTGGAGAGTCTGGCTGACTGGCTGAAGCGCGAGGGAGTTCCCGGCATCACGGGCATCGACACCCGTGAGCTGACCAAAGTGCTGCGCGAGCACGGTGTGATGATGGGTAAGATTGTCTTTGACGATGAACCCGACAACATCCCTGAAGCACAGTACAGCGGCATCAACTATGTAGACAAGGTTTCATGCAAAGAGGTAGTGCGTTACAACGAGGGAGCCGGCAAGAAGAAGGTCGTGCTGGTGGATTGCGGTGTGAAGTCAAACATTATCCGCTGCCTGCTCAAACGGGATGTGGAAGTCATCCGGGTGCCCTGGAACTACGATTTCACGGCGTTGGAGTACGACGGACTCTTCATCTCGAACGGACCCGGTGACCCGGATACGTGCGATGAGGCTGTACAGAACATCCGCAAGGCGATGAGCCTTTCCGACAAGCCTATCTTTGGTATCTGTATGGGCAACCAGCTGCTCTCCAAGGCGGGCGGCGCTAAAATCTATAAGCTGAAGTATGGTCACCGCAGCCACAACCAACCGGTGCGCAAGGTCGGGACCAACCAGTGTTTCATCACCAGTCAGAATCACGGCTATGCAGTGGACAACAATACGTTGGGGGCTGACTGGGAACCGCTCTTCATCAACATGAACGATGGCTCCAATGAGGGTATCCGTCACAAGTCGAAACCTTGGTTCTCGGCACAGTTCCATCCGGAAGCAGCCAGTGGACCGACCGACACCGAGTTCCTTTTCGATGATTTTGTGAAACTCCTTTAATCCTTAATTAGAAAACGATCATGAAAGAAAATATAAAGAAAGTATTGCTCTTAGGTTCGGGTGCGCTCAAGATTGGTGAGGCCGGCGAATTTGACTACTCCGGTTCACAAGCGCTGAAGGCTTTGAAAGAAGAAGGCATCCACACGGTGCTGATCAATCCGAACATTGCGACGGTGCAAACCAGTGAAGGTGTGGCAGACCAGATTTACTTCTTGCCGGTCACTCCGTTCTTTGTGGAGAAAGTCATCCAGAAGGAACGTCCCGACGGTATCCTCCTCTCCTTTGGCGGACAAACGGCCTTGAACTGCGGTGTGCAGCTTTATAAGGGTGGCATTCTGGAGAAATACAATGTGCGCGTGCTGGGTACTCCCGTACAGGCTATCATCGACACGGAAGACCGCGAGCTTTTTGTGAAGAAGCTGGATGAAATCCAGGTGAAGACCATCAAGAGCGAGGCGGTGGAGAATGCCGAGGACGCACGCCGTGCAGCCCGTGAGCTGGGTTATCCCGTCATCGTACGTGCAGCCTACGCACTGGGAGGTCTGGGTTCCGGATTCTGTGATAATGAGGAAGAACTGAACGTGCTGGTAGAGAAGGCTTTCTCTTTCTCTCCCCAGGTACTGGTGGAGAAATCGCTCCGCGGTTGGAAGGAAATCGAGTATGAAGTGGTGCGTGACCGTTACGACAACTGTATCACGGTCTGCAACATGGAGAACTTCGACCCGCTGGGTATCCACACCGGCGAGTCCATCGTGATAGCTCCTTCCCAGACGCTGACAAACAAGGAATACCATAAACTGCGTGAGCTTGCCATCCGCATCATCCGCCACATCGGCATTGTGGGTGAATGTAATGTGCAGTATGCCTTCGATCCCGAGTCGGAAGATTACCGGGTGATTGAGGTGAACGCCCGTCTGAGCCGTTCATCGGCATTGGCATCCAAGGCGACCGGTTATCCGTTGGCTTTCGTGGCAGCCAAGTTGGGATTGGGTTACGGTCTGTTCGACCTGAAGAACTCTGTGACCAAGACGACTTCGGCATTCTTCGAGCCGGCACTGGACTATGTGGTCTGCAAGATTCCGCGTTGGGACCTGGGCAAGTTCCGTGGTGTAGACCGCGAGCTGGGTTCATCCATGAAATCCGTGGGCGAGGTCATGGCCATCGGTCGTACGTTTGAAGAAGCCATCCAGAAGGGACTCCGCATGATCGGGCAAGGCATGCACGGTTTTGTGGAGAACAAGGAGCTGGTGATTCCCGATGTCGACAAGGCACTGCGTGAACCGACCGACAACCGTATATTTGTCATCAGCAAGGCAATGCGTGCTGGATACACCATCGACCAGATTCATGACCTGACGAAGATTGACAAGTGGTTCCTGCAGAAGCTCATGAACATCATGAACACATCGAAGGAGCTGCATGCCGTCGGGTCTCTGGACAAGCTGGATGCCACACTGCTCCGTAGAGCGAAGGTACAGGGCTTCTCAGATTTCCAGGTCGGACGTGCAATCGGACTGGAGAAAGATATGGACATCGAACAAGCCATCAACCAGGTGCGTGCCTACCGCAAGAGCCTGGGCATTGTGCCGGTGGTGAAGCAGATTGATACGCTGGCAGCCGAATATCCTGCACAGACCAACTACCTCTACCTGACTTATAGCGGTGTCGGGAATGACGTGAACTATCTGGGCGACCGCCGCTCCATCATTGTATTGGGTTCGGGAGCTTACCGCATCGGTTCGTCCGTGGAATTTGACTGGTGTGGTGTACAGGCGCTCAACACGATTCGCAAGGAGGGCTACCGCAGTGTGATGATCAACTACAACCCGGAGACCGTGTCTACGGACTATGATATGTGCGACCGACTCTATTTCGATGAGCTGACCTTTGAACGTGTGATGGATATCATCGAACTGGAGAATCCCCACGGAGTCATCGTGTCTACGGGCGGACAGATTCCGAACAACCTGGCCATGCGTCTTGACGGCGAACATGTCAATATCCTCGGAACCTCTGCCAAGAGCATTGATAATGCAGAGGACCGCGACAAGTTCTCTGCCATGCTTGACCGCATCGGAGTGGACCAGCCCGAATGGAGTGCCCTGACCTCAATGGAAGATATCAATGCCTTCATTGACAAGGTCGGATTCCCCGTATTGGTGCGTCCTTCCTATGTGCTTTCCGGTGCAGCCATGAATGTCTGCTCCAACCAGGAAGAGCTGGAGCGCTTCCTCCAGTTGGCAGCCAATGTATCGAAGAAGCATCCCGTGGTAGTCAGCTCCTTTATCGAGCACGCCAAGGAGGTTGAGATGGATGCGGTAGCAAAGGACGGTGAAATCATTGCCTACGCCATCAGCGAGCACATTGAATATGCCGGTGTGCACTCGGGCGATGCCACCATCCAGTTCCCGCCCCAGAAGCTTTATGTGGAGACTGTGCGTCGCATCAAGCGCATCTCCCGTCAGATTGCCAAGGAACTGCATATCTCCGGACCGTTCAATATCCAGTTCCTGGCCCGTGAGAACGACATCAAGGTGATCGAATGTAACCTTCGTGCTTCGCGCAGTTTCCCCTTCGTCAGCAAGGTGCTTAAGATCAACCTCATCGAACTGGCTACCCGTGTGATGTTGGGTCTGCCTGTCGAGAAGCCGGAGAAGAGCCTCTTCGACCTTGACTATGTCGGCATCAAGGCTTCGCAGTTCTCATTCAACCGTCTGCAGAAAGCCGACCCGGTGCTGGGTGTCGATATGGCTTCTACCGGTGAAGTCGGTTGCTTGGGAGACGATTCAGCCAGCGCAGTGCTTACCGCCATGCTTTCCGTCGGTCAACGCATCCCGGCAAAGAACATCCTTCTGTCTACCGGAACAGCCAAGCAGAAGGTTGACATGCTCGATGCAGCCCGCATGCTCAAGAAGAAGGGCTACAACCTCTTCGCTACCGGCGGCACATCGCGTTTCCTGACCGAGAACGGCATTGAAAATACACTGGTACACTGGCCGAGCGAGCCTGAAGCCAAACCTCAGGCACTGGAGATGCTTCACAACAAGGAAATAGACATGGTGGTGAACATTCCGAAGAACCTGACGGCAGGTGAGCTGACCAACGGCTACAAGATCCGTCGTGCAGCCATCGACTTGAATATTCCTCTGATTACCAATGCCCGCCTGGCAAGTGCCTTCATCAATGCGTTCTGTACGCTGGATGTAAACGACATTGCCATCAAGAGCTGGTCAGAATACAAATAAGCCGGTAATTTCTTAATTTCAGATATTGGTAAGCTGAAGGCTGCCTTTCCCGATGGTGGGGAAGGCGGCCTTCTGACTTTTAATCTGTAATCTTTACAAACGGACTCTTTGCGGCTGAAAATGCAGGTGAGAACCGGCAAGAAGGCAGAAATGCGTTTCTGCTACATTGAGTTTTCAAAATCGGGAACCGCATGTTTTTTTGTTCATCTGTTAACGAACACGGTACACAGGGGTGTCACTTTTTACCGCCAAGTCTTATCGTAGATGGGAAGAATAATCGTATCTTTGTGGCACCCCTGTCTGACAGAATCTTAGGAAAGCTTTGCCGGATGGCGGTAAATACTTTTGAACTACAATTGGAGAGAATCATCTAATAATATATAAATAGTATATGGCAAATGTTATCAAACTGCGAAAGGGGCTTGACATCAACCTGAAGGGTAAACCTGCGCCGGAAATACTCCGTGTAGACGAGCCGGAGGTGTATGCGTTGATGCCTGCCGATTTCACCGGCATCATGCCGAAAGTGACCGTGCATGAAGGTGATGCTGTGAAAGCCGGAGAGCCGCTGTTCGTAGACAAGAACCATCCTGAGGTGAATTTTGTGTCGCCTGTGAGCGGCACGGTGCTGGGTGTGGATCGTGGCGAGCGCCGTCGGGTACTGAGTATCCGTGTGCAAGCTGACTCCCGGCAGGAGTATGTGGAGTTTGAACGTCCTGATGTGTCACGCATGAAGGCTGATGATGCAAAGGCATGGCTGATGCGTACAGGTTTTTTTGCCTTCTTTCGTCAGCGACCTTATGACATTACGGCATCTCCGGACAATCATCCCAAAGCTATTTTCGTGTCGGCTTTTGACTCGAAGCCTTTAGCTCCTGATTTTGAATTTGTGTTGAAGGGGCAGGAGGCAGACTTCCAGTCCGGTCTGGATGTGTTGGCATGTCTGGCACCGGTGCATCTGGGTGTCAGCGTCCGTCAGCAGAGTCCGGCTTTGAGAAATGCCAAGAATGTGCGTGTCCACCTTTTTGACGGACCGCATCCCGCAGGCAATGTAGGTATACAGATTCACCATGTGGACCCGATTAACAAAGGCGAACAGGTGTGGACGCTGGGAGCGGAAGATGTGATTTTCATCGGACGTACCTTGCGGACCGGACATGTGGACCTGACCCGTACGATTGTTCTGGCTGGTTCCGAGGTAACGACTCCGGCATACGTCCGTATGAAAGTGGGCGCACAGTTGTCCACGTTGCTGAAAGGCCGTGTCGTTCTGGGAGACCGTGTGGTTCGTGTCATTGATGGAAACGTGCTGACGGGACATCCGACGACAGCCGATGGCTTCCTGGGTGCACACTCGACACAGGTGACTGTCATTCCCGAAGGAAGTGATGTCGATGAATTCTTCGGCTGGATCAGTCCCCGTCTGAATGACTTCAGCACAAGCCGTGCCTACTTCAGCTGGTTGTTCGGCCGTAAGCGCGAATATACACTGGATGCCCGTGTGAAAGGAGGCGAACGCCACATGATCATGTCCGGTGAATACGACCGTGTGCTGCCTATGGATATCCTGCCTGAGTTCCTCATCAAGGCGATCCTGGCAGGTGACATAGAGCGGATGGAGGCATTGGGTATCTATGAAGTGGCTCCCGAGGACTTCGCTTTGTGTGAATTTGTCGATTCGTCGAAGCTGGAACTGCAACGCATCGTACGCGAAGGCTTGGATTTGTTGCGTCAGGAAATTGAAGGAGAGTAACAGAATTGACAATAGGAATGACTGACAATTCATATATTCAATGATAGAAAGATTCGTATGAAAGGATTAAGAAACTATTTAAACAAGATAAAGCCCAACTTTGAAAAGGGTGGACGTCTGCATGCGCTCCATTCGTTTTTCGATGGTATGGAGACATTTATGTTCGTCCCCCACACGACATCGCGTACGGGTACGAATATCCATGATGCGATTGACAGCAAGCGTATCATGATATTGGTGGTCATCGCTCTGCTGCCGGCCCTGTTGTTTGGCATGTACAATGTCGGATACCAGCATTTTACTCATGTCGCAGCGTTTACGCAGACGCCGATGACCGCCGGATTCTGGGAGATGTTCTTCTATGGACTGCTAGCCGTGTTGCCCAAGATTATTGTGTCCTATGTAGTCGGACTGGGCATTGAGTTTGCCGTGGCGCAATGGAAGGGCGAGGAAATCCATGAAGGTATTTTGGTTACGGGTATTTTGATTCCGATGATTGTCCCCGTGGACTGTCCGCTTTGGATGTTGGCGATTGCAACAGCCTTCTCTGTAATTTTTGCCAAGGAAGTCTTTGGTGGTACCGGTATGAACGTGTTCAATGTGGCGCTGGTAACCCGTGCTTTCCTTTTCTTTGCCTATCCGACCAAGATGTCGGGTGAATCGGTCTGGGTCTCGGGCGACAGCATTTTCGGCTTGGGACAGACGGTTGACGGAATGACTGCTGCCACTTCGCTGGGTATTGCTTCTACTGCCAAGGCTGCCGATGCCTTCCCTCCGTTCTCATGGGATATGGTGACCGGTCTTATCCCCGGTTCTATCGGTGAGACCAGTGTGATTGCCATCCTTATCGGTGCTGTTATTCTCTTGTGGACGGGCGTTGCCAGCTGGAAGACCATGCTCTCTGTATTTGTGGGCGGTGCTGTTGTTGCAGGACTGTTCAACGTGTCGGGCATAGACACTGCCATGGCCCACATGCCTTGGTACGAGCATCTCTGTCTGGGAGGCTTCTGTTTCGGTGCCGTGTTCATGGCAACCGACCCGGTGACTTCCGCACGTACGGAGACCGGTAAGTATATTTATGGTTTCCTGATTGGTGCCATGGCCATCATCATCCGTGTGCTGAACCCGGGTTATCCCGAAGGCATGATGCTGGCTATCCTGTTGATGAATGTCTTTGCTCCGCTGATTGACTATTGTGTGGTGCAGGGCAACATCTCCCGAAGAATGAAACGTGTATCTACCCAAAAATAAGAAAAGGAATATGGCTACAAAGAAATTTGTTTGTCAGGTCTGTGGCTATGTCTACGAAGGTGAGTCTGCTCCTTCCCAGTGTCCGGTATGCAAAGCGCCGGGTACTCAGTTCAAGGAGGTGGAACAGCCCGGGGACCCCGCCAAGCCTGCCAAGAAGAAAAGAGATACGAACAGCAATGTCTATACATTAATATATGCTGCTGTCATGGTGATTGTGGTGGCGTTCCTGTTGGCATTTGTCAACTCTTCGCTCCGCAGTCGTCAGGATGAGAATATCAAGATGGACACCAAGAAGCAGATTCTTTCGGCACTCCATGTGACCGGTGTGAAGGATGTCAATGCCGAGTATGCCCGTTACGTGAAGGCCGACTGCCTGATGGACGCCGAAGGCCGCCTCGATGAGAAGGTGGATGACCGGGACTTTGCCACTTCCTACGAGAAGGAGGTGAAGGAACGCGGACGCTTGCACGTCTTTGTCTGCGAGGTGGAAGGCGAGACCAAGTATGTCATCCCTGTATATGGTACAGGTTTGTGGGGAGCCTTATGGGGCTACGTAGCACTCAACGCTGACAAGAGTTCCGTCTATGGAGTATACTTCTCCCATGCCAGTGAGACTCCCGGTTTGGGTGCGGAGATTGTCACGGATGCCTTCAAAGGGCAGTTCGTCGGCAAGCAGGCACTGGATGCCGACAAGGTCGTGCTGGGCGTGATGAAACATGGTAAGGTGGAGAACCCGGCTTGTCAGGTTGACGGTATCTCCGGCGGAACCATCACTTCCAACGGTGTCGACCAGATGTTGAAGAACTGTCTGGGCAACTACATCAAGTTTTTAACTTCAAAAGAATAGGAGGACAGAAGCAATATGAGCCAATTATTTTCCAAGAAAAACAAAGAAGTATTTGCCACACCGCTCGGTCTGAACAACCCCGTGACGGTGCAAGTGCTGGGCATCTGTTCGGCATTGGCGGTGACGGCCAAGCTGGAGCCTGCCATCGTGATGGGTCTCTCTGTGACCATCATTACGGGTTTCTCCAATGTCATCATTTCGCTCATCCGCCGTACAATCCCCAACCGCATCCGCATCATCGTGCAGCTGGTTGTAGTCGCTGCGTTGGTGACGATTGTGAGTGAAATCCTGAAGGCTTTTGCCTATGATGTGAGTGTACAGCTTTCGGTCTATATCGGATTGATTATTACCAACTGTATCCTGATGGGACGTCTGGAAGCCTTCGCCATGTCCAACGGTCCTTGGGAATCGTTCCTTGATGGTCTGGGCAACGGACTGGGTTATGCCAAGATTCTCGTCATTGTGGCGTTCTTCCGCGAATTGTTAGGTTCCGGCACATTGCTGGGTTTCCGCATCATCCCGCAGTCAGTTTACGATGCCGGTTATATAAACAATGGTTTGATGGTGATGCCTCCCATGGCTCTTGTGATTGTCGCCTGCATCATCTGGTGGCAGCGCAGCCGTCACAAGGAATTGCAAGACAAGTAACCGGCAAAGCCGCTATCAACCCCTTAATTTTGTAAATTATGGAACATCTGTTAAGTCTATTTGTTCGTTCGATATTTGTCGACAACATGATATTTGCCTTCTTCCTGGGTATGTGTTCATACCTTGCCGTGTCAAAGACCGTGAAGACAGCCGTGGGATTAGGCATTGCCGTCACTTTCGTTTTGGTGGTGACGCTCCCTGTAAACTATCTGCTGCAGACTCGTGTGCTTTCAGCGGATGGTATCTTTGGTATTGATCTCAGTTTCTTGAGCTTCATCCTGTTTATTGCTGTGATTGCCGCCATCACCCAGCTGGTGGAGATGGTGGTAGAGCGTTTCAGCCCTTCCCTCTATGCTTCATTGGGTATCTTCCTTCCGTTGATTGCCGTAAACTGTGCCATCATGGGTGCCTCGCTGTTTATGCAGCAACGCATCGTGAAGGGTGAATCTGACCCGCAGTTTATCGGTGGTGTGGCGGATGCCATCTCTTATGCGTTAGGTTCAGGTATCGGCTGGATGCTTGCCATCGTGGGCCTGGCTGCCATCCGCGAAAAGATGGCTTACTCCAATGTGCCTGCTCCGTTGCGGGGATTGGGCATCACATTCATTGTGGTAGGTCTGATGGCAATGGCCTTCATGTGTTTCTCTGGACTGAAGATATAATGAACAAAGAGTAATCGTAACGACATGAATACACAGTTAATCTTTGCAAGTATAGCGGTTTTCCTCTCCGTTATGCTGATATTGGTAATCGTCCTGCTGGTGGCCAAGAAATACCTGGTTCCTTCGGGCAACGTGAAGCTTACCATCAATGGGGAAAATACACTTGAAGTGGAATCCGGTTCCACCCTGCTGAACACACTGGCTGTAAATGGCATCTACCTGTCTTCGGCTTGTGGCGGTAAGGGCTCGTGTGGACAATGTAAGTGTCAGGTAATAGAAGGTGGAGGTGAGATTCTGCCTTCCGAATTGCCTCATTTCAACCGTAAGCAGCGTCAGGACCATTGGCGCTTGGGCTGTCAGGTGAAGTTGAAGGGTGACATGAGCATCAAGGTTCCCGAGTCGGTAATGGGTGTCAAGGAGTGGGAGTGCGAAGTCATCTCCAACAAGAACGTGGCAACCTTTATCAAGGAGTTTATTGTTGCATTGCCTCCCGGTGAGCACATGGACTTTATCCCCGGTTCGTATGCACAGATAAAGATTCCTACTTATTCCATGGATTATGACAAGGATATTGACAAGGACCTGATTGGCAAGGAATACCTTCCGTCGTGGGAGAAGTTCGGACTGTTTGGTTTGAAATGCAAGAATGACGAACCTACGGTACGTGCCTATTCGATGGCGAACTATCCAGCAGAAGGGGACCGCATCATGCTGACTGTCCGTATCGCCACTCCGCCCTTCAAGCCGAAACCCCAAGTTGGCTTCATGGACGTGATGCCGGGTATAGCTTCTTCCTACATATTCACGTTGAAGCCTGGTGACAAGGTGACGATGAGCGGTCCTTATGGAGACTTCCATCCGATTTTCGACTCCAAGCGTGAGATGATGTGGATTGGTGGTGGTGCCGGTATGGCTCCGTTGCGCGCACAGATTATGCACATGCTTCGCACATTGCATACGACTGACCGCAAGATGTCTTACTTCTATGGCGCCCGTGCACTCAATGAAGTGTTCTATCTGGAAGACTTCCTTCAGTTGGAACGTGATTTCCCGAATTTCTCTTTCCACTTGGCTTTGGACCGTCCCGACCCGGCTGCCGATGCTGCGGGCGTGAAGTATACTCCGGGATTTGTTCACCAGGTTATTTATGACACCTACTTGAAGGACCATGAAGCTCCTGAAGACATAGAGTACTACATGTGCGGTCCTGGTCCGATGAGCAAGGCGGTAGAGGGTATGCTCGACAGCTTGGGTGTTCCGATGAAGAACCTGATGTTCGATAACTTCGGTTGATATCCAGGATATGGTATAGTATGCAGGCGTAATGCCTGCCGTGATATGACAAAGCAGCGAAGCTTGACCCCGTTGGGAACAGCTTCGCTGCTTTGCGTTTGGTATGCCGGGTTTAAGAGTGAAGGCTTATGTTTTTTTGGGGAAGGTGTCCTTGTTCCATGGCACAATAATGAGGTTCTTTTGGAAACCATAAATCCCACCTTTATAGTGGGATTTATAGTTCTGAAACAGCTTTTTTTGATTTTCTAATTGAGCTTTTAGACCATTAATAATCAGTAAATAGTCTGTAGTGTACTTTCCTGATAGTTCAAAGGTAGTAATTTGGAAGCAACTATTCATCCTGAATGCAATTTCCAAATCACTACAGAATAAAATACCAACCCCATCTTCTTTAAGATAGCGTAATATACTCGAATTATTACGCTCCTTATTTTTCAAGTTTATATTGGATTGGCATACTTGAACTGGTATTTTAGTGGTAATATTAGCCTCGAACCCCCCAGTTAATCCATTCTGGATTACTTCCTCTGTAAGGCTTATCCAATTCTCTTACATAATCGCTATTAACGGCATCTCCATCAGAAAAATCTTCATATTCATTTTTTATTGATTGAATGTCCCTCCCGATACATCGAAGAACCTCTCGAAAAAAGCTTTCAGTTTGGCGATGACGCTTTTCTTCTTCTTTCCCCTGTCGTTATCCTTGTTCTTTGAGAACAACGGGATGGGCGGCAGGATTCGGGTAATGGCCGTACCTGTTTCCTCTATCTCGCCGTTCTTGAACGATTGCGAAACAAACTCGTAGGTTTCTTTCGGCTTCAAGTTTTCTTCGCTGATTATTTTGTCCAACTGTTCCTTTTCCTGTTGTTTGACGAATTTGTGCCAATCGTCGTTTACGTCCTTTTCGGGCGTAAGCTGGTCGATGAAGTCCTCTATCAGGTCTTTCTTGTTGCGTAGGTCGGGGCTTGAATTGATGGCTTTTTGGATAGACAGCCTTATTTCCTTGTCCTTTGTGTGGTCGCCGTGCATTTGCGCAATCAGGTAAAGGATGTAGTCGATGTTTATCTCTACCTGTTTTATAAGCTCCATTTCGAACACGATATCGTCGTTTACGTTCACAATATCGCCTTCTTTCTGTTTGCGGTACTTGTCGTAAAGGTCAATGTAAAGGCTGTGGTAGTCCTGCACGTCACGTGGCGAAAGTATTTCCATGCCTGCAAATTGGTCAAAGGTGGTAAGCAGGTTGGTGGCTTTTAGGATAGAGCCATACAGGCGGATGAATTTCTTTTCCGCGTCCTCGCCTATGATGCGCTGCCCGACGGGATAATCCTCTAACAGCTTTTCCACCAAGTCCTTGTAACCCGGATTTTCCTTGCCCTTGTCGTCTTTGTAGCCGTAGTAATACTCATCAAATGTTTTCAGCAGCACAATGCCTCCGGCCTCTTTATCACCGAAAAGGGCGATGCTTTCGTTGGTGGCTTGCTCCAAATTGCGGAAACAAACAATGTTACCGAATGTCTTGATGGAGTTCAGTATGCGGTTGGTGCGCGAATAGGCTTGCAGCAGCCCGTGCATCCTCAGGTTTTTGTCCACCCAAAGGGTATTCAGGGTAGTAGCGTCAAATCCTGTGAGGAACATGTTTACCACGATAAGCAAGTCTATCTCGCGGTTCTTCATCCGCAAGGATACATCTTTGTAATAGTTCTGGAAGCGGTCGGCACTCGTATCATAGTTGGTCTTGAACATTGCATTGTAGTCTTCAATGGCAGATTCGAGAAAGTCGCGTGAACTCTTGTCCAGACCATCAGTATTCTCAGAGTTTTCATCGTCAGGCAAGCCGGTGCCGTCATCGGCTTCATTGGCTCCATAGCTGAAGATGATAGCCACTCGCAGTTGCTTGTCGGGCGGGAGTTGTAGCATTTGCCGCTTGAACTCCAAATAATAAAGTTTGGCGGTGTCAATAGAGGATACGGCGAAGATAGAGTTAAACCCTGTCATCCGCGTTTTCTGTTTCTTCTCTTCTGCCGACTCACGATGCTTTGCCGTCGCCATTTCTGCGATATTCATCAGCTTGTTGAACGTAAAAGAGCGGGCATTGCGTTTGGTCTTCTGCTCGAAGTGTTCCAATATGTAATTTACGATACGGCTGATACGCTTTGGTGCAGCCAAGGCACGCTCACGGTCGATGTTGCGTACCTGCTCATCCTTAATGTCCTCCTGTTCGCGCATGGTGCTGACATAATCCACTCGGAACGGCAGCACATTACCGTCGGCAATGGCATCCACGATGGTGTAGGTATGTAGTTGTTTGCCGAAAGCCTGTTCCGTAGTCTTAAGGTCGAACTTACCTCCAGAGCCTGCGTTCACAGGAAATATCGGGGTTCCCGTAAAACCGAACAAGTGATAACGCTTGAATTTCTTGATGATGGCGGTGTGCATATCACCGAATTGACTTCGGTGGCACTCGTCGAAGATGAACACGATGTGCTTGCCATAAACCTCATGCGTCCGGTTCTTGCCGATAAATACCGAGAGCTTTTGTATGGTAGTGATGATGATGCGCGCCTGCGGGTCTTCCAACTGGCGTTTCAAGATTGCGGTGCTGGTATTGCTGTTGGCCGCCCCTTTCTCGAAGCGGTCATATTCCTTCATCGTCTGGTAATCCAAGTCCTTGCGGTCAACCACGAACAACACTTTGTCGATGTTTTCCATGCGGCTTGCCAAGCGTGCCGTCTTGAACGAGGTAAGCGTCTTGCCGCTGCCCGTGGTGTGCCACACATATCCGCCACCTTCGATGGTGCCGTATTTTTTGTAGTTGGTCGATATACGGATTTGTTGCAGGATGCTTTCCGTGGCGGCTATCTGGTAAGGGCGCATCACGAGCAACAGTTTCTCCGATGTCAGCACGCAATACTTCGTCAGGATGTTGAGCAGGGTGTGCTTGGCAAAGAACGTGGCGGTGAAGTCCACCAGGTCGATGATTACTTTGTTGTCCCTCGATGCCCAAAAGCTCGTAAACTCAAAGCTGTTACTGGTCTGCTGCTTTCCTTGCTTGTGGCTCCGTCTGCCTGCATCGGCTATGTGCGCGGCGCGGGTGGTGTTACTGTAATACTTCGTCTGCGTGCCGTTGCTGATGACAAACAGTTGCACATACTCAAACAGCCCGCTGCCCGCCCAAAAGCTCTCGCGGTTGTAGCGGCTGATTTGATTGAACGCCTCCTTGATGTCCACGCCCCGGCGTTTCAATTCCACATGTACCAGCGGCAGGCCGTTCACGAGGATGGTCACGTCATAGCGGTTTTCCCTAACGCCGCCTTCGGGAGTATATTGGTTGATGACCTGCAACGAATTGTTGTGGATGTTGTCCTTGTCTATCAGGTAGATGTTCTTCACTGTGCCGTCGTCGCGTGTCAAGAGCTGGATATAGTCTTCTTGTATGAGGACTGTTTTTTCCACGATGCCATAGTTACGGTTGGCTATCTTGTCGGTAAAGAACGCTTGCCATTCCGTATCGGTAAACGTATAGTCATTTAAACACTCAAGTTGGCGGCGCAGGTTGTCTATTAGCTCCTTTTCTGTCTTGAATGGCAGATATTCGTAGCCTTGTTTTTCAAGCTGGCAGATGAGGTCACGCTCCATCTCTGCCTCGCTCTGGTATTGGGTTGCCTTACGGTAAATCGGCTCAAAGTCTGAAACTACCGTGCTTTGCGGATTTTCCGCCACCATCTTGTATTGCTCTGACATAAGTATTTTATTGCTTTAATTTTAGTCTATCGATTACAGCTACTGCCGGTGACTGTTTACCTCCTAATTTAAAACTTTTAGCTTCTGTTGTAGTATGAGTTTTACCCTCTGTGTAGAACTTGTGCAGTTTATGCAAATCAAGTTTTTCTACTTTCGATATATCTTCTTGCTTCTTTCTATCTATTCTCAAGAAATGCAATTTATCATTTTCAATCTTGACTAATTGATACCTCTTTCCTTCTCTACTGCCTATTTCATTAGGAAGTTCGTATACTTGTTCTTTAAAGGTTTCAAAATTCATTTCTGCCATATCAAATTAATTTTATGCGATTAAACGTAAGTAATTTATTTCTGTAATACTCGTATTGTTCCTGCACAGCGGCAATTTCTGCCGGAAGTCCTTGGGATAAATCATTGACCAATGTCTCAAATTTGTCGAGAATAGATACAATGCGTTGTTGTTCTGATAAAGCTGGAATAGGAACAAGTATTTTCTCAACTTGGTTGCTCATCAGTTTAGGATTTCCCATGCCGGAATAAACATATTCTTTGGCTTTTAACGAAAGCCAATAATACAAGAAATCCATTGTTACTAAATCCGACTTCATACTGATTATTCCACAAACATTGGTAATACTAAATTTTCCTTTCCTCTTAAATATAGTCCCTGCATAAGCCCCGTCCGTAGTCCATGTTAAATAAGTACCATCGAAATCATACGTGCTAATACGTCCTAATTCACCATTATTTATGGTTTGAGAAGAGTAAACAGAGTAAATCCCTTGATTATCTCGCAGGTACTCTTTTGAATAGACTTTTCCTCGTTGTAAATTACATATCTCACTCATCTTCATCCAAGTTACGCTTTCTTCATCAAACGTCAACAATTTATTCCTGTAATACTCATATTGTTCTTGCCGCGCTTGCAGCTCCGCTTGCAGCTCCGCTGTAAGCTCTGTAAAATGGTCAAGAATACGGACTATCTCTTCTTGGATGGGGAGAGGTGGAACGGGGATTTCCAAAGAATCCATTAGTTTTGTTGAACTAAGATTAGGTTGTGCTCCACCACCGGCTAAAACATATAGATATTCAGTTTTGTTACGAAGTATATGGTATAAAAAACGTGTGCTGAGTTTATCTTTTATCGGCACAAATTTCCCAACACGTTGATTCAAATAGGAATCTACTTCATAATTATAATAACCGATTTTACCTGTTGTCGCACCTGACATAGCTATTAAGATGTCACCTCCCTTAATGAGAAATGGCTGCAAATCATTTTTATAGTCCGTTTTCCAAAAATATTTTACATCGTCAATATTTACATTTGTGCCATCAATGTTTGTAATTCGTATAATTCTATCTCCTTTTTCGCGAAATAAAGAACTTTTAAATGCAAATCCATTTACAAAATCACAAACCTCCCCCAACTTTTTATACTCCACCCCATTCGGGCATAGCTCTTGTAACATTTGCTCTATCTTGTTCATGCCACATCCTCCCCTTCCAAATCCGCAATAATCTTGTCTATCTCTGCCCGCAACTCATTCTCGTGCGCCACAATGCGGCGGATGCGCTCGTTCAATTCCTTGATATCGGTCTGTGGGCGGGTGTCCTCTGCCTCTACATAGCTGCTGACGGAAAGGTTATAATCATTCTCAGCAATGGCGGCATTGTCTATAAGTGCCGAGAAATGGGGCACAATCTGATGGTTGGTGTACTCGTCAACGATGTGCGCAATGTTGTCGGGCGACAGTTTGTTTTTGTTGCCTTCGTGCACAAACTCCGCTGAAGCGTCGATGAACAGCGTCTTGTTCTCGCGCTTGTTCTTCCGCAATACGATGATGCAAGTGGCGATAGACACACCGAAGAACAGGTTTTGCGGCAACTGGATAACCGTGTCCACATAGTTGTTGTCCACCAGGTACTTGCGTATCTTCTGTTCCGCCCCTCCACGATAAAGTACACCGGGGAACTCGACTATCGCCGCCGTGCCATCGGTGGACAGCCACGAAAGCATGTGCATGGTGAAAGCAAGGTCGGACTTCGTTTTCGGTGCCAGCACCCCGGCAGGGGCAAAGCGTGGGTCGTTAATCAGCGTAGGGTTGGCATCGCCTTCCCACTTTGTGCTGTAAGGCGGATTGCTGACGATGGCATCGAATGGCTCGTCGTCCCAATGGCAGGGTGCGGTCAATGTGTCGCCGCAATGGATGTCGAACTTGTTGTAGTTGATGTCGTGCAGGAACATGTTGATGCGGCAAAGGTTATAGGTGGTGATGTTTATTTCCTGTCCGAAGAAACCCACACGCACGTTCTCCTTACCCAACAGCTTGGCGAACTGCAATAACAGAGAGCCTGAACCGCAGGCTGGGTCGTACACCTTGCGCACTTCGGTCTTGCCAACAGTGACAATCCGTGCCAAGAGGTTGCTTACCTCTTGCGGCGTGAAGAACTCACCACCCGACTTTCCGGCGTTGCTGGCATACATGGTCATCAGGAACTCATAAGCATCGCCGAACACGTCAATCTGATTGTCCGCATAGTCGCCTTTCAAGTCAAGGCTGCCTATCTTGTCAAGGATTTTGCAAAGCGTTTCGTTGCGCTTCACCACTGTAGCGCCCAGCTTGTTGCTGTTCACGTCGATGTCGTCAAACAATCCTTTAAGGTCATCCTCGCTCTCTGTGCCTTTGGCCGATGATTCTATATTCGCAAACACCTGTTGCAAGGTTTCGTTCAGATTGGCATCCGTCTTTGCCCGCTTCCTCACATTGCAGAACAACTCGGAAGGCAGAATGAAAAAGCCCTTTTCCACCACCATCTGCTCCCTTGCACTTTCCGCTTCTTCGTCAGGAAACGCGGCATAGTCGAAACCGTCATACCCGGCGGCACGTTGCAAGTTGTTGATGTAGTTGGTGATGTTCTCCGAAATAAAGCGGTAAAACAACATTCCAAGCACGTATTGCTTGAAGTCCCATCCGTCCACACTGTTGCGCAAATCTTCCGCCACAGCCCATATCGTTTTGTGCAGCTCCTGCCGCTGTTGATTACTTGTTGCCATTGTCTTTCAGTTTTTATAATTCAAAAAAATCTCCTAACGAACAGGGCTTCTGAAGGATGCCTCTCTTCGTAAGAGATAATGGTATGAACTAAGAAGCTGAAGGACAGAGGTCATTTCTTCTATTTGCTAAACAAAAACATTAAATTTTCATTTTTACAGTGGAATAGCATTGCATATTTTCGTTGATTTGCAATATTATATGTACTTTTACAGAGCGACCATTATCTCTTACGAAAAGATTTGGATTCTTGTAAAACAAGCTAAACAACATTCGTGCACTATAAGGATTTAAGTATAAGGCTGTTTGCCTGGTCTATCACATCGGAATCCAACGATGCGAGATAGATGCGTGTGGTTTCCTCAGAGTCGTGTCCCATACCTTCGCTGATGACGGAAAGCGGTATGTTTTTGCTCTTGGCAACACTTGCCCAACCGTGCCTCGCACAATACATCGTCAGTGGTATTGACAGGTTTACCAACCGTGCAACCTCTTTCAAAGCGGTATTCACCCGATAAATGGCGTTGCGGTATTGTTTCCTTTCATCAAGCAAGGGATTCGTGATTATCGGCAACAGGTATTGCGTCGTGGAGCAGTCGTTGTATTTGGCGACAATTTCCGCCATGCACTTTTCCCATTTGACAGTAAGCTGCTGGTTGGTTTTCTTTCTCCGATAGGTCAGGACACCGTTCTTTAAGTCCGATTTTTTGAGATAGGCCATGTCGATGAACGACATGCCACGGGTGTAAAACGAAAAAAGAAACAGGTCACGTGCGTAGTCCAGATGGGGTTTCAACGTCAGGTCAAGTTCTTTAATTCGCTTGATAGCCTTCAATGGTACAGCACGTTTAACCGTCTTGTCGATACCTGTATAAACATGCTTGAACGGGTGTTTCTGTTCCACCAGTTCCTTTTCTACGGCACGGTTATAGACAGCGCGCAGGATGCGCATGTAGAATGAGATGGTGTTGGGGCAAACACCTTTGCCTTTCAGCCATGCTTCATAGAGCATCATGGTGTCGCTGTCTATTTCGCACAGCAGGATATCCTGTCCCTCACGGAACTTCATGAAACTGCTTAGCGTGGCTGCGTAAGTCTCCGATGTACGGATTCTGTTCAGCCGTTTCAGCTGACCGATTGCCTCCTGCATGAATGTGAACAGGGACTGTTCGTTTGCCTGCCTGCTGAATTTGGTGACAATATCGTCTGTGGTATAACATTCATGCCTTCGGTCAAACAGGGCAATAATGATTTTCAGACGCTTGATGTCCCACTCGATATGATTCGCGACCGATTGCAGATAGTTTCTCCGTTCTGCATGTACCGGGGTCGGATAAGAAAGGGTAGATGCCCCGTCGTCCCATTCACTTTCAAATATCCGGTAATCCGTCCTGATTGGGCAGACCACCCGGTTGTGTATCACCTGATAATAGATGTTGCCCTCCTTGCCGCTTACGGAAGAGGGGCGGAATTTCACTCTTACTGATGCCATTCACGTTGCTTTTTGTTGTTGGTTCCACTTTCGCAGGCTCCAGTTGTGGTCTCTTGACGTCTTGCCCACAGATAGGTTGAGCCCATGCGAAACTTGAGTAGGTAATTTACTCCATTTTCAACTCTACAGCTCTTTTCCAGGAACCAATCTTCTTCCGTTATTCCCCAAAAGAGAGTCCCAACCGTATTTCCACGGCGTGGGACTCCGGGTTCCAGCCTTTGGGACTCCGGGTTCCAGCCTTTGGGACTCCGGGTTCCAGCCTTTGGGACTTCGAGTTCCAGCCTTTGGAACTTCGAGTTCCAGGCGCTGGGACTGTCAGTCCCACGGCGTGGAACTCACGGTCCCACGGCGTGGGAATACGATGGCCTTGCTGGAGAGGCGGGACAAGGTTCAGCTTCAGGCGGCAACGGATACAACAAGAGCCGACCTCCTCGTGGGGAGACCGGCCCTTCGTGATGCTTGATGAGGGAAGGCTATCGGACGGCAATGTTCCGGTCCGTTCTTGATGCGTGACTCTCCTCGTTCTTCAGACTGTTCGTGAACAGCAACAGACGGTTCATGATGTTCACGTCACTCACGCCGCTGTCGAAGTCAAGTGAGAGCAGGTGCATCTGGGGATAGAGGTCCTTGATGCGTTTCTCGATGCCTTTTGAGACAATGTGGTTGGCAATACAGCCGAAAGGTTGCAGGCTGATGACATGGTCAACCCGTTGGCGCGCAAGGGAAAGGATTTCCCCGGGTAACAGCCAGCCTTCGCCAAACTGGGCGCTGAGCGAGATGATGCGCGAAGCTTCCTTGGACTCATCGAACACATTGGCAAAGGGGGTGAAGTGACGGAACCGGCTGCCGGCACGGTTGAACTTCTCCATCCGTCTCCATACCAGCTTGTAGAGCCAGTGGATGAGGCTGCCGGGTACGACCTTCTTCTGGAGTCCGGTGTCTTGGTTCACCTTGTAGTTGACGAATCCCTGGACGAAGAAGTCGGTCAGGAGGGGAGGGACGACCTCGATGCGTCGGCTGATGAGCCATTCGCAAATGTTCTTTTGCGCAAAGGGGTTGAACTTGAGGAAAATCTCTCCCACAATGCCTACCCGGGGCACGTCCCGGTCACAGGCGGCGGCGTCAAACTCGGCTGCTGCCGTGCGCAGTGTCGCAAGCCATTCGTCCGTACTGCCGTTCTCTATCAACCGTTTGGCGATGTCCAGGTACTTCTCTTTGAGGCGGACGGCAGTCCCTTCTTCCTTCTCCCGCACGATGGTGGCATAGTAGAGCTTGGCAATGCAGTCGGAGAAGAGCAGCGCATTCAGGATGGTCGGGAGCATCTTGAACCAGTTGACACGGAAGCCCGGCTGCTCGTTGCCCAGCTGTCCGCCGAAGGTGAGGGAGATGACGGGCACCTGTCCGAAGCCGGATTCTGACAGGGCGCGCTGGATGAGCGAGAGGTAGTTCGAGGCACGGCACTGTCCTCCCGTCTGGGTCATGGCTACGGCAGTCGTTTCCGGGTCGTAACGTCCCTCCTTGAAGGCCTTCACGATGTCGCCCACGATGAGGGTGGCAGGATAGCAGACTTCGTTGTTGGCGTACTTCAGTCCCCAGTCGCAGGATGCCGTGTCGCTCACGGGCAGGTTCTCCACGTCATAGCCGGCAAGCTTCATGAGGGGCGGAATCAGCGGAGAGATGAACGGGGTGAAGAACGGGGCGATGATTTTCCGCTTCCGGTCTTCCTCACGGAAGGGCGGGGTGGTGACGAACGGACGGACAGCCGGACGTGTCTCCTCCTTCCCCGACAGGCGCAGGCTTTCGATGGTAGAGCGGACGCGCAACTTGATGGAACCGATGTTGCTCACGTCGTCAATCTTCAGCAGGGTGAGTGTCTTCCCGTACCGTTTCAGCAGGTCGCGGGTCTCGTCGGTGAGCAGGGCGTCCGGTCCGCATCCGAACGAGGTCATCTGCATGCACTGGATGTGCGGTCCCTGCATGGCAACCCACTTGGCGGCTTTCAGGATACGGTTGGGATATGCCCACTGCGAGAGGTAGTGCACGTCTTCCATGGGGAGGGACGTGTGGCGGACGAGGTCGTCGGTCAGCACGTTGACGCCCATCGCGGCAATCATGTCCGAGAGCTTGTGCTGAATCAGCGGGTCGGTGTGGTAGGGACGTCCGGCGAGCAGGACGGTCAGCGTCTGTCTGTCGGCTGCCGCGAGTACCTGCCGGTTGGCATCGATGAGCTGTTCTTCAAAACGGTCTGCTTCCTTCAAAGCCTCTTCAAACGCCTTTCGAATGGTCTTTTCCGGGATGCTGAACGTCCGGAGATACGCCTTGCACTGCTTGTAGAGCAGGTCCTTGTCCTTGAAGGTGATCGTCGGCGAGTCGATGGGGACGCCCACACGCTGCACGCTCTTGATGACCTCGGCATAGCCCGAGACGATGGGGCAGTTGTAACTGTTCTGTCCGCTTTCCTGTTTCTCGAAGACGACGAAGGGCATGAAGATGCGGTCTACCCGGCGGTCGATAAGGTCCTGAATGTGGCTGTGCGCCAACTTGGCGGGGAAGCAGATGTTGTCCGCCATCACCAGCTTGGCTTTGGCTTCGTATGCGGCAAAGCTCGATGGCGCCGACAGTACCGTCCGCAGACCGCAACGGTTGAGCAGTGTGTGCCAGAAGGGATACTCCTCGTACAGGTTCAGGCAGCGCGGGATGCCGATGACGGCTATGGGATGCTCCACCTCGATGTGGCGGTCAAACAGCAGGTGCTCCTTCCGGGCATAGACGTTCTGTCCCTGTCGCTGTTCCGTACCTTTATTGGTAAATACCTTTTCGCAGCGGTTGCCCGAGTAGTAGCGGTTGCCGTTTGCGAAGCGGTAGGTCGTGATGAGACATTGGTTTTCGCATCCGTGGCAGTTCTGCGGACGGGTGGTGTAGGAGGCGCTGCCCAGCACTTCGTCGAGCGTGGCGTCAGCCGAAGCATATTGTCGGGCATAGAGTGCGCACCCGATGGCGCCCATCAGCTCCGGATGGTTGCTGCGGAACACCTCTCTGCCGATGAGTTTCTCGAAGGCACGCACCACGGAGTCATTCTTCATGGTCCCTCCCTGCACCACGATGTGCGGTCCCAGTTCCTCGGTGCTCTTCAGGCGGAGCACCTTGTACAGGCAGTTCTTCACGACCGAGTAGGACAGTCCGGCTGCGATGTCCCCGAGTCCGGCTCCCTCACGGAGTGCCTGTTTCACCTTGGAGTTCATGAACACCGTGCAGCGGGTGCCCAGGTCGTAGGGGCGGGTGGCATGACAGGCTTCGACCGCAAAGTCCTGCACCGGGAGCCCCAGTGACTTGGCGAACGTCTCGATGAACGAGCCGCATCCCGAGGAGCAGGCTTCATTGATTTCAATGCGGTTGATGACCCCTCCCGATACGAACATTGCCTTCATGTCCTGTCCGCCGATGTCGAGGATGAAGGACACATCATTCGTCACATGACGTGCAGCCATGTAGTGGGCTATGGTTTCGATGATGCCTCCGTTGAGGCGGAAGGCAGCCTTGATGAGGTCTTCTCCATAACCGGTGGAGCAGCTGCCGGTGATGCGGATTTGCGTGCCCGCCTCTTCGCACCGTTCGCGGAACAGGCGCAGTCCCTTCTCCACGGTCGCTATCGGGTTGCCGTCGTTGCCGTGGTAGTAGGTATACAGCAGCTCGTTCCGGCGGTTGAGGACGACAATCTTCGTTGTGGTCGAGCCGGAGTCGATGCCCAGCGTCACTTCTTCAACGCCGGGTCGGAGGCTGCCTTCCCGGATGGGGCTTTGCGAGATGCGTTCTTTCCACCGGTGGTAGTCGTCGTCATCGCTGAAGATGGGTTCCAGGCTTTCGGCAGGCTGGTAGGTGACGGACAAATGCCGGTTGATGGAGTCGCTCAGGCTGGAAAGGCGGACCGGCTGGCTGTCTTCCTCCGACAAGGCAGAGCCCCAGGCGGGTATCAGATGGCTGTCTTCAGGCAGCACGACCTCGTCGGGTGACAGTTGCAGGTAGTCGGTGAACGCTTTGCGCAGGGCAGGCAGGAAGGTGAGCGGACCTCCGCAGAACAACAGCGGCGCCGTGATGTCACATCCGTGTGCCAGGGTTACGATGACCTGCACGGCAACGGCGTGGAAGATGGAGGCGGCGATGTCCTCCTTACAGGCGTTCTTGGCAATGAGGTTCTGGATGTCTGTCTTGCTGAATACGCCACAACGCGACGCGATGGGATAGATGTGTGTGGCGTTCAGCGCCAAGGTCCCCAGCTCGTCGGGAGTCACGTTCAGCAGGATAGCCATCTGGTCGATGAAAGCGCCCGTACCTCCGGCACAGTTGCCATTCATGCGCAGGTCGGTGGCTTCGCCCTCGTGGAGGAAGACGACCTTGGCATCTTCACCGCCGATGTCAATCAGTGTAGACACTTCCCGATGGTTGCGGGCGATGTAGTTGGTCGCTGCGACCACCTCCTGTACGAAGGGGAGGCTGCACCGTTCGGCAATACCCATCCCGACAGAGCCTGTCAGGCGGAGCGTGACCTCGGCATCGCCCAGCCGGGTGCGGATGTCCGACAGCAGGGCGAGTAACTTTTCCTGTATTTTGGCGTGGTGACGTTCGTAGCGTGAATAAACAATCCGGCCGCTCTCATCGAGCACGATTGTCTTGATGGTGGTAGAACCTACATCTAATCCTATCCTGTACATTTGAGTCTCGTTTTTGAATCGGCAAAGATAGGGTAGCCCGTTCATCGGCGGAAGTGCAATACAGGGGAAGAATTGTGCAATTTCAACGAAAAAAGCCGACAGATGCTTCCTTTTCCTTCTCTGCTTGGTGCGAAATGTATGTTGAGATTCCTGTCTGTCGGATTATTTCAGCTAGGCTTATTATAAAGGGATGGTCCTTTTATGGAGTTTGGATATTTCCTTATCTTTGCGGGCAAACTGCATGCAGATGGAAAAGTCATTGTTTCGTATATTGGACCTGGCGGAAGTGAACGCCACGTATGGCTTGACGGCACAGAATGAGATTGGTTTCTTCCTTTGCCGACGGGGACAGGCAGACATCCTGGTCAATGACCGTGTCTACCCGGTGAACGGCTGTTTCCTGTGTTTTCATGTTCCTTATACCTCTACACGGATTGTGCGCCACAGCGATGACTTCGACGGCTTTCTGCTGTTGACAGAGCTGGACCGGCTCTACACGACCCTGTCTGACATGCCTTTGCAGGACGTGATGCTGTTGCGCGGCCATCCGTGCATCCGCATCACTTCAGCGCAGTATGGGCGCATGGAGCAGCTGGTGGAGCTGATGCTTGACCGTTCCCGGTTGTCCGTGCAGACGGAGTCCGGACAAGGTGCGGCAATGCGCCGTCTGCTGATCCGGACCCTTTTGCAGGCTTTGTTTCTGGAGGCGCTGGAGATTTATTTCGAAGGGTCGCCGGTGGAGGAGATTCCCCAGAGCCGTGAGGACAACATCTTTAACCGGTTCTTCCATTCCCTGATGCAACATTGTACCCGGGAACGCAAGGTGACTTTCTATGCCACCGAGCAGCATCTGTCACCCAACTACTTCTCGTCGGTCGTAAAGGCAAAGACCGGACGCACCGCCATCCAGTGGATAGAGACCGCCTCCATCGTCCGTGCACAGCATTACCTCAGTACGACGTCCATGAGCATCAAGGAGATTGCCGATGCGATGAACTTCACCGACCAGTCCACCTTCGGACGTTACTTCAGAAAGCATTGCGGCATGTCGCCCACTGACTACCGCAACCGTAAGTAATCAATTGTCCGTTGCCAGTTGGCTCATCAGCTGTTTCTCCCGTTCCTTCAGCAACAGCTTGCGGCTGCGGATAATCTGGTACCGGTAGACCAGGCAGGTCGTGAGGAAGTATACGCCCGTCTGTATCCAGAGGGCACGATACTCGGCAGCCACTTCTCCCAGGGTAGCCCCCATGGTGTTGATGTGGACAAAGCCGTTGATGCCGAAGGTCGAGGGGAATATCCAGGAGAATACCTTCCAGAATGCCGGGATGGATGCACCCGGCCACGAGATTCCGCTGATGAAGAGCAACGGGACGGAGGTGAACACATAGATGAGCATGCACGTCTCGCGGTTGCGGATGAGGATGGAAGCCGTCATGGCAAAGAAGATGCACGCCAGGGTGTAGGGCAGCATGAAGGCAGTCAGTGTGCCGACGTCGGGTATCTGCACGAGGCTGAACAGCTTCGGCACGACACAGACGATGTAGACATCGACCAGCAGGTAAATCATCAGGTAGACCAGTGCCTTGCCCAGCACGATGCGCAACGTGCCGTGGTAGTGGCGGTTGATGGGGACAAGCTCGCGGAAGCGGTTCCCCTCCCGTTGGGTGCCGACCGACAGGCCGACGCCCAGCAGCAGGGTCTGCTGGATGATGAGCATCAGCACGGCGGGGATGAGGAAGGAGGCAAAACCGTTCTGGGGATTGAACAGGGTGACGTACGTGTACTCGATGGGCTGCGTGCTGACTTCGTCCTGACGGGCGGTCGTGTTGCCCAGCCGCTGCACCTGGATGTCCTTGTTCATGTCGAGCGACACCTCGGTGCACGAGCTCAGCAACGCCTTGTAGTAGAGCAGTCCGCTCATGTCGCAGAAGATGCTGACGTATGCCTGTTCGCCCCGCATCAGGTTGTCGTTGAATTCCTCGGGGATGTAGATGCTGCCGTATGCACCTTTCTCACGCATGATGCGCTTCGCCTCTTCCAGGTTGGCGGCATAGCCCACGATATGTACATCGGCAGTGCCGTCCACCCGACGGAGAAACTCGCGGCTGCGCGAGGAGTGGGACGCATCGACAGCCACAACGGGCACCTCGCGTACGGTCTCATTGGTGTAGATGAAGGCATAGACCAGTGGATAGGCGAGGGGGACGAGGACGAAGAATATCAGCACGCCGGCATCCTTGAGGACACTGCGCATCTCCATCCCCCACACATAGAAGATGTCGAGGAAGCCTTCTTTGAACACGGTACGTAGGTTATTTTGTTTCATGATGTCTTTTCGTTTAGGGTATGTAGCGGTAATAGAGGATGGCGTTGTGGAGCCGCTTCAGGATGAACAGAGGCAGCAGCACGAACACGAGCAGGGCGAGGTAGGACACCCATGCATAGCTCATCGGGTAGCCGTTGAGCGCCTGGTCCACATAGATGAGGAAGTAGTGGCGCAGGGGGAACAGGTTGCTCAGCGCCTGCAGGGTCGGGTGCATCGCCATCACCGGGAAGCTGAAGCCCGAGATGGAGAAGGAGATGACGCCCCATAGTGAGGCGGCACTCAGGGCAAAACGCAGGGTCGGCAACAAGCCGTAGAGGAAGATGCCGAACGACTGCGAGGCAAGCACCAGCAACAGCGAGGCAAGCAACATGGGGAAGATGCCGCTGTTGCACGGGAAGTGGAGCACGCCGGAGAGGGAGACGATG
>ERZ780212.494-NODE-494-length-40040-cov-6.111467_pt1 | contig 40040 bp, 39 predicted proteins | sample MGYA00511364_ERZ780212 | MGnify/ENA primary metagenome ERZ780212 (study PRJEB29588, sample SAMEA2147991) | human gut metagenome | biome: human gut; feature: human-associated habitat; material: faeces | place: Denmark | collected 2008/2010 ... | reverse complement strand
GGGCTTCACCCCGCTCGCCGGTCTTCCCATGGGTACCCGCTCCGGCGACATTGACGCCGGTATCCTCGAGTACCTGATGAACAAGTACGGCATGGACATCACCGAGATGCTCACAATCCTCAACAAGAAGTCCGGCGTTATGGGCGTCAGCGGCGTCAGCTCCGACTTCCGCGATCTCGAAGAGGCCTTCGAGCAGGGCAATGAGCGCGCCGGCCTTGCCGTCGATATGTTCAACTACGGCGTGAAGAAGCTCATCGGTGCGTATGCCGCCGCGATGGGCGGCGTGGACGCCATCATCTTCACCGCAGGTGTCGGCGAGAACAGCGCTTCCCAGCGCATGGCCATCGCCTCCGGCCTCGAGTTCATGGGCGTCAAGATGGACGAGGACGCCAACAAGGTCCGCGGCGAAGAACGCGTCATCTCCGCGCCCGACTCCAAGGTCACCGTCCTCCTCATCCCCACGAACGAGGAGCTCATGATCGCCATGGATACCGAGGCGCTCGTCGGCTAAGTCATCGACAATCGATTATAAAAAATCCGCTTACGAAATTCGTAAGCGGATTTTTTTATTGCCGGTCTTCGAGCCACTGCATCGCGCCATAGGCGAGCAGTGCGCTCCCGCGCGGTAAAATGTTCTCGTTGAAGACGACGCTCTCGTTGTGCATGGGCTTTCCGTAGCGCGCGTCCTCCTGCGCCGTGCCCGCGCCGAGCAACAGATACGCGCACGGCAGCTCGTAGGTGTAGGACGCAAAGTCCTCCGAGCCCATCCCGCCCTCACGCAGGCGGTAGACGCTCTTCTCGCCGAACAGCATTTCGGCATATCGCGCCATCTGCTCGGTCAGCGCCTCGTCGTTTTTGAGCGGCGGCGCGCTCGCGAGCTCTTCGACGCTCGCACTGCCGCGGAAGGCCCTGGCTGTCGCGTCCGCGATCTCGCCGATGCGGCGCAGGATCAGCGCGGTCACGTCGCGGTCGAACGTGCGGATCGTGCCCTCGATCACGGCCTCCTGCGGGATGATATTCGGCGCGTGCCCCGCGCTGAATTTGCCCATTGTCACGATGGCGGGCGTCTTCGCGGGCAGCTCGCGCGCCGTGATCTCCTGAAGCGCAAGGTAGATGTGCGCGGCAATGTTGATCGGGTCGACGCCCGTCTCCGGCATTGCCCCGTGACAGCCGACACCCTTGACCGTGATGCGAAACAGCGTGCAACCCGCCATAAACGTTCCCTTGCCGCACAGCACGAGGCCCGACGGCGTCCCGGAGTTCACGTGCAGCGCCATCGCCGCCTGCGGCTCCGGTGCCTCCAGCACACCGGCCTTAAGCATCGCTTTCGCGCCCGTGAAGCCTTCCTCGTCGGGCTGGAAGACGAGCTTCACCGTGCCCTTGAGTTCGCTTTGATGCGCCTTGAGCAGCTTTGCCGCACCCAGCATCATGGCGGTGTGCATATCGTGTCCGCAGGCGTGCATGCTGCCGTTTTCCGAACGGAACGGCAGGTCGGTCTTCTCCCGCACCTTGAGCGCGTCCATGTCGGCGCGCAGCAGGATACAGCGCCCCATGTCTTCGCCCGTAAGCTCCGCGACCACGCCGCCGCCCAGCTCGCGCGGCTCATAGCCGAGCAATCGCAGCTTTTCTTCGACAAATTGAACCGTCTGCGGCAGGTGCGCGCCGACCTCCGGCGCGCGGTGGATCGCTCTCCGGTTCTCGACGATCTCGTCTTTCATTTCGATGGCTTCCGCCAGTAAAGTCTCTCCGTTCATGCAAACTTCCTTTCTCATTTCTGCGCGGCGGCTTTTTTCGCCGCGCGCTGCTGCGCTGTCCGCCGCGCGAGTTCGCACAGCGGCAGGATGTACAAAAAGCACGCAAACGCCATACCCGTCATCGGTGCGCCGACGGTCGAGAGCGGCGTCGCCCCCGCGATCGACCACGGGATCAGCGGCGCGACGACGACGGCGCTGTTTTCAAGGTTGATGGCAAATTCTTCTTTATCCTTCTGCGACGGCGCGCAGAGCTGGTGTGTCAGGATGATCGTCAACGTCTGGTTGCAGGCGAGAAGGCTCGCCAAAACCGCCGTCAGCAGCATCGAGGCATAGGGCGACGTTTTGTCGCGCAGCGCCGTCACACGCCCGCACAGCCCGTCGAGCAGCCCCGTCTTGCGAAAAATGCCGGAATACGCCGACGAGATCATCACGATCAGCGCCACGCGCACCATTGAAATGATGCCGCCGCCGTTGAGCATCGCGCCGACCTCGGCGTCCGACGCCGTGTAGCCTAAGATTGCGGTCTTGAGGATCGTCACCGCGTCCAGATGCCGCAGGAAAATGCACAGCACGACCGCCGCTAAAATGCTGACCGACATCGCCTTTTTCACGTTCACGCGTAGGACCGACAGGATCAAAATGAGCACCGCCGGCAGGCACATGACCCAGTGAAGCGTCATCTCGCGCCCGTAGAGCGACCACAGCTCGCCCGCCGCGCCGCTGCCGCTTTTCACCATGCCGAGCGCCGCATAGACGCCGCAGCTCAGAAGAAACGGCACGAGCGCCGTCTTGAGCATGCGCTTGATGTTGTCGTAAATGTTCGTCTCCGTCAGCTCGCTCACGAGCAGCGCGCTCGTCGAGACCGGCGAGCAGCGGTCGCCGAAGTATACGCCCGAAAGCATCGCGCCGCCGAGCAGCACGGGGTCCATGCCCATCGAAATGCCGACGCTCACGCAGATGGTGCCCATCGTCGCCGCCGTGCCGAACGCCGTGCCTGTCAGCATCGAGACGCCGCAATTCAGCAAAAACGTCATCAGCAGCAGGATCTCCGGCCGGATGAGGTCGACGGCACAGCAGATGATGAACGGCAGCGTGCCGCACGCACGCCAGAATGCCGTCAGAATGCCGATGAGCGGAAAGACGAGCAGCACGCTCGCCGATGTCTTCACGCCCGAGCAGATCATCTTCCCGAGCTCTTTCCACGAAAAGCCCTGCTTTTTGCCGTACAGCGTAAAGATCACGAGCCCCGCCAGGAGCGCGTAGAGGATGTTCGTCCCAAGCACGATGCACACGAGCAGCGCAAGGCAAAATAAAACGATCGCAGCCATCCAAGTCCTCCCTATCCTTTTTAACACAGTATCGCTATCTTAGCACGAAGCGATCAAAAAGAAAACTCGTTTTTATCCCACCGCATACGCCCACAGCGGCAGCGTCAGCATGGATAAAAGCGTTGTGAACACGACATTTCGCGCGGCGAACGGCGCGTCGCTGCCGTATTTGGCGGCAAAGATGGCCGCCGTCGCGCCCGCGGGCATGCCCGTCATCAGGACACTCACGCCAAGCGCCGTCGGTTCAAGGTGCAGCAGCAGCCCAACGCCCAGCGCTGCCGCGGGCAGCAGCGCGAGCCGCAGCAAGCTGAACTTTACCGTGTCGCGGCTCACGATGCTCTTGAGCGGCGCATCCGTCAGGATCGTGCCGACAATAAACATCGTCAGTGCGGAGTTGCAGTTCCCGATGTACTTCACGCTGTTCAGGATCACGGACGGCAGCTGCACCTGCGTCACCATGCAGAGAAGTCCCAATTAGATGGCGACAAGGCAGGGGTGCGTCAGCACGTTTTTGATGAGTTTTTTCTTCTCCACCATCTCGCCCGCGACAAAGTACGTCGTGCCGACCGACCACATCACAATGCGCATCGGGATCAAAAAATCGAGGTGTAGAGCACGCCAACCTCATTGTAGATTCCCTCGGCGATGGGATTGCCGAGAAAGCCGCTCATCGGCACGATGGTGCAGTATTGCAGCACCTTTTTCCGCTGCGCATCATAGCGTTCAAAAAGGAACCGGTTCAAGGCGAGGCACAATAGCTGCATCACGACTGCGCTCACAAGCAGCATCTCGCAGGATTTGAGCACACCCGCATCCAGCTCAATGAGGCAGGATTTAAAGATGTTGCACGGGATGACCGCATTGATACAGAGGTCGGCCAGGCACTTTTTGCCGTTTTCGTCGATGATGTCCTTCTTTTTGAGCAGCGCGCCGATCAGCATCATCGCAAAAAGCGTCAGCTGCAAGCTCCCCAGCTCTAAAATGCTCATGTTCCTCTCCCGCCATCCTTTCCGATATGCCCTGCAAGCCGGAGTGCAGCAGGCAGAAATTGCAAAATCTCCTGCTGGTGCTCCGGCTGTCAGGTTCCCCCACGCAAAGCGAACGAACGTGTGTGGATGGAGGCGCGGTGAAAAAGAAAACCCGTGCGCTTTGCCGTTCGTTCAGCCTTTCGTTGTCTTTAGTATAAGCGCGGATTTTCATCTTGTAAAACTGTTAAAATTGATATATTCTACAAGAAGAAGCTGTGAAAGGAGCGTTCCCATGAATTTCCATTCTCTTGACTATTTTCTCGTGCTTGCGCGGGAGAAAAACTTCACCCGTGCCGCCGAAGCGCTGCACATCACGCAGCAGTCGCTCTCGTCCCACATTGCGGGACTTGAAAAGGAGCTTGGCTGCACGCTCCTTGTGCGCCGCACGCCGCTTGAGCTCACCTATGCGGGCCGCACGTTTCTGCGCTATGCCGAATCCATCGGCCAGACGCGCCAGGCCATGGAGCGTGAATTCTGCGACATCTCCGAAAATCAGAAAGGCGAGCTGCGCGTCGGCATCGCCTATACGCGCGGCCGCGCCATCATGCCGCACCTGATCCCCGCCTTTCAGCGTCAGTATCCGAATGTCGAGATCACGCTGCTCGAAGGCTCGAACGACGCGATCCAGAAGGCGCTGCTCAGCGGCGGCATTGACCTCGCCATCGCCGGCTTTCCACACCCGCTCCCCGGCGTGGTGCTTGAGGATTACTATCTGGAGCACATCGTGCTGTGCCTGTCCGATGGGCTGCTCGCGCAGTGCGGCATCGACCTCGACACGCACCGCGGCGAGATCGCCGCGGGAAACCTAAGTGCCCTGTGTGACTGCCCCTTTGTCCTCGGCTCCGCAGAGGACATCGGCGGGCGCATCGGGCGCGGACTTTTGCGCTCCTCGGGCGTCTCGCCCGTCAGCAAAGCGACGTCGGAAAACGTCGAAACGCTGCTCGCGCTCTGCGAGCAGGGCGTGGGCGCGTGCTTCTGTCCGGAAAATCTGCTGCACACGGCGCTCTCGCCCGCGCAGCTTGCGCACCTGCATATTCTCCCGCTCTGCCCCGAGGCGTCCTATCCCATCTGCTTTGGGTACTTGAGCCGCTCGTATCCGTGGAGCGTGCTCTCGGAATTCATCCGCATCGCCCGCGAGCAAACTGCATAAGCACCATAAAAACGCCGCCCGTACATTTATTGCATGGACGGCGCTCTTTCTACTTCTTCACCGCAGGCTGCTGCTGGGTGATGCAGTGGATATTGCCGCCGCCGAAGGCGACCTCCTTCGTCTGCACGCCCACGACCTCGCGGTCGGGGAACATTTTCTGCACCTGTTCGATGGCGACTGCGTCGTTTTCGTCGCCGTACTGCGGCAAGATGACCGCGCCGTTGACGATCAAAAAGTTCATATACGACGCGATGCTGACCTCGCCGTCCTCACGCGGGATAGTACCCTCCACGGCGTCGATGGTATCCGCGCCCTCGAGTAAGCACGGCTTTTTCGTCAGACAGAGCTTGTGAACCTTTAATTTGCGTCCCTTGGCGTCCGTCGCCTCGCTCAGGAATCTGTACGCCGCCTGCGCCTGCTCATAAAACGGATGGTTCTTGTCCTCCGTCCAGATGCACGCGACCTCGCCGGGCGCGATGAAACACGCGACGTCGTCAATGTGCCCGTTCGTCTCGTCGGGGTCGATGCCGTCCTTGATCCACAGCACCTTCTCGCAGCCGAGGTATTCGCGCAGCATCTGCTCGATCTCTTCTTTCGACTTGTCGGGGTTGCGGCCCTCAGAGAGCAGGCACATTTCAGTCGTCAGCACCGTGCCCTCGCCGTCGACGTGAATGGAACCGCCCTCGAGCACGAAGCCCTCTGTGCGGTAGCTGTCCACATCCGCGATCTCGCAGATCTTGCGCGCGATCTGGTCGTCCTTGTCCCAGGGGAAATACAGCCCGTCGACGAGCCCGCCCCAGGCGTTGAACTCCCAGTCCACCGCGCGAAGACCGCCCTTGTCGTTCACAAGGAACGTCGGCCCGCAGTCGCGCACCCACGCGTCGTCGCTCTCGAGCTCCACGACGCGGATATTTTCGGGGAGCTTGGCGCGCGCGTTCTGATACTGGCGCACGGATGCGCCGACCGTGACCTTTTCAAATTTTGCGATGGCTTTTGCCACGTCAGTAAAGGTCTTCTGCGCGGGCTTGCCGCCGTCGCGCCAGTTGTCGTTGCGCTCGGGCCAGAGCATCCACACGCCCTGCTGGGGCTCAAATTCGGCGGGCATGCGATACCCGTCCTGCTTCGGCGTTGTGCCGATGATTCGTTTTGCCATAGCTTTGTCTCCTTATGATGAAACCGTACTTAGCTGCGCGCGTTTTTCCCGCGCAGCGCGATCAGCACCTCGCCGATCGCCACGCTGAGGATCGACCCGATCGTAATGGGCAGAAAGCTCGCAAGCGTCTCTGCGTCAAACGAGAGCGGGACCGCAGTGAAAATGATCGAAATGACGATGAGCACCATCGGCACGTAGGCGATCCATTTGAGCGCCGTGTCAGACCCCGGCACGCGGAACGGGCGCGGTGTCTTCGCATCCTCGCGCCGCAGCTTCAAAAACGCCGGAAACACGGGAAGATAGCTCAAAAGCAGCATCACGAGATTCAGCGCGAAAAAGCTCCAGAAGAGTGACGAGTCCGGCGACGCCATCTCGATGAGCACGCCCAAAACACACACGCACGAGGCGACGACGCCCGACGTGACCGCCGCGCCGACGGGCATGTCGTTCTTTGCCCAGCGCTTGGCGAACACCCGCGGCATGTCGTTGTGGTCCGCCAGCGCCGCCGTCGAATTGACGCCCATCGACCACGAGATCATATTGCCGAACAGCGTCACGAGGAACAAAAGCGCCACCACGCCCACGAGCACGCCGCCGCTGCCGCCCAGAATGAGCGACACCGCGTCGATAAGCCCCGAATCCACGCTGATCTCGCGCACATCCACCGCCGCGCCGATGCCGAACGCCGAGAAGAGGTAGATGGCCGCGATGACGATGCCGCCGGTCACGATGGACTGTGGGATCTGCTTTTTTGGGTCGCTCATATTGTTTGCGTACGTGCACACGACCTCAAAGCCGAGGAAATTGAAGATGATGACGGAGATATACGAGAGGCTGTTTAAGTCGAACGACGGCAGAAATGTCCGCGCCGACATGTCGTTGACAAAGCCGTAACGGCTGATATACCACACGCCGAGCCCGCCGACCAGCAGCGCCAGCACGATCTTGATGACAGCGCTCACGTTCAGGATAATGATGCTGTCGCACACGGGATAGCACGCGATGAGCGTGACGATCCAGATGAACAGCAGCTCGATCACGAGCGAGCCGAACGTCCCGAGGCTCCGCCCCGTGATGAACGTGATGAGCTCGGGACACATCACCGCAAGCGACGCCATCCACAGCGGGAAGTTGATCCAGTAGTACCACGAGGCGCGCGCCGCCCACTTGCCGTCCGGATACGCCGCGTGGATCCAGTCATAGAGCCCGCCGTCGCCCGCGTAGGCTGTGCCGAGCTCGGCGGCGATGAGGCCGTAGGGCAGCAGAAACGCCAATATCATAAAGATCCACCAGAAATACTGGCTGTTGCCGATCGACGCGACCGGCGCCGCCGCCTCGGCGACAAACACCACGCAGATGACCGACAAAATGACGTCTGCGAGCCGGAATTGATTCTTCTCCATGGCTTATCTCAGCTCTTTTCCGCTTTCGAAACGCCGCAGTAGGCCTCGACGCAGCCGAGCTTGTCGCAGAGCACTTTGTCAAGCTCCTCCTTCGCCGCCGCGATCTGAAGACCGCTCGGCTCCTTGCGGCAGCGTGTAAAGTAGACAAGAAGGCCGCGCATGGCCGTCAGGCGGTTGCCTGCCTCCTCCCAGCAGAGGGAGGCGTCGCTGTCGGCGACCTCGTCGGTCACGTCCTCGCCGCGCGTCGCGGGCAGGCAGTGCATGAATTTACAGCCAAGGTTCCCGAGCTGCATCAGCTCGCGGTTGACCTGATAGTCGTGGAAGACGCGCACGCGCTCTTCCTTCGGCATCTCGTTTTCGTAGAGACCGTACCACACATCGGTATAGATGAAGTCCGCGCCGCGTACGCTCTCGCGGTCATCGGTGACAAGGTAGCTGCCGCCGGAGAGCGCGCAGTTCTTCTTCATGATCTCCTTGTGCTGCTCATTCAACTGGTGGCCCTGGGGGCCGTACTGGACAAAGTGCATGCCGAGCTTCGTCGTGATAAAGCCGAGCGACGCGCACACCTGCGTCGCGTCGCCCACGAACACGACCTTGCAGTCCTCTAACTTTTTCCCCTGCGGAAGGTTCTCCACGATCGTGCAGAGGTCGCCGATCTCCTGCGTGGGGTGGTTGTAGTCCGACATGCCGTTGATGACGGGGATGGTGCAGCTTTTTGCGAGCTCTTCGATCGTCTTGTGCTCGATGACGCGCGCCATCACGACATCGACAAGCTTTGAGAGTACCTTGCCCGTGTCGCCGATGGTCTCATGCCCGCCGAGCTGGATCATACCGGGGCCTAAATACTGCGCGTGCCCGCCCATCTGGCTCATCGCGGTCTCAAACGAGACGCGCGTGCGCGTAGAGGACTGCTGGAAGATCATGCCGAGCGTCATGTTGCGCATCAGGGGCGGATAGTAGCCCGCCTTAATGGCCTTTTTGATGGCGAGCGACAAGTCGATGATGTCGAGCAGTTCCTGCTTTGTGAATTCATTGGTGTCGATAAAGTCTTTTTTCATACGATTCCTCCGACATTTCAAGTTGCTTTTTGCCGCGGAGGCAGACGCCGCGGCGAATGCTGCGCTTAGTGTCTGCACTTTTTTCCAGTTCATGCGGAAAAAAACTGTGCAACATGACACAAATCACGCCGCATTCCGTCGCCGCTGTGTATTTTACATAGATTTTACAATTCTCCTCTGGCAGTTTTGACATTTGGCGCGTAAACTATTGCTTGGTTATAAATAGAGTCTCAAAAAAGAAAAAAGGAAAGATAGAAAATATGGATATTTTCAATGTGCTCACGATGATCGGCGGGCTGTGCCTGTTTCTCTTCGGCATGAACCTGATGGGCCAGGCGCTCGAGCGCCGCGCGGGCGGCAAGCTCCGCTCCCTTCTCGACAAGATGACTGGCAGCGTATTCGCCGGATTTTTAACGGGCCTTGGCATCACGGCCATCATCCAGAGCTCGTCTGCCACTACGGTCATGGTGGTCGGCTTTGTCAACTCGGGCCTGATGACGCTGCGTCAGGCCATCAACGTCATCATGGGCGCCAACGTCGGCACGACCGTCACGGCCTGGCTTTTGAGCCTTGGCGGCATCGACTCCGGCAACTTCTGGATCAAGCTCTTAAAGCCCTCATCCTTCACTCCCGTCCTTGCGCTCATCGGCATCATCTACTACATGTTCTGCAAGGACAACAAGAAAAAGGACACCGGCATGATCCTGCTCGGCTTTGCCACGCTCATGTTCGGCATGGAGACGATGAGCGGCGCGGTCGCGGGCCTCAAGGACGTCCCCGCGTTCACGAATCTCTTTGTTGCCTTTCAGAATCCCCTCCTCGGCGTGCTCGCCGGCGCGCTGCTCACGGCCATCATCCAGTCGAGTTCTGCGTCCGTCGGTATTTTGCAGGCGCTCGCCGTCACGGGTTCTGTGAGCTATGCTGCGGCCATTCCCATCATCATGGGCCAGAACATCGGCACGACCGTCACGGCCATGCTGTCGTCCATCGGCACGAACAAAAACGCCCGCCGCGCCGCGGTCGTTCACCTTCTCTTCAATGTCATCGGCGTTGTCGTGCTGCTGACGGTCTTCTGCATTGTGCGCGCGGCTTTTGTGCCCGCGCTGCTGGATGAATCCGCCACCATGGCGGGCATCGCCGTCACACACTCGGTCTTCAACGTCCTCTGCACCGCCATGCTCCTGCCCGCGGGCGGCCTTCTTGAAAAGCTCGCCTGCCGCATCGTCCCCGACGATCCCCAGACGCAGGGTGAAAAGACGACCGAGCTCGACGAGCGTCTTCTCCCCACCCCGTCCCTCGCCCTTCGCCAGAGCCGCGCCGTCGCCCGCGAAATGGCGGACTGCGCCGTGCGCGCGCTGAACAACGCTCTCACCGCCCTTGACCACAACACGCCCGAGCTCGCCCAGAGCATCCGCGACGATGAGGAGCTTTGCGACCACTATGAAGATATCCTCGGCACCTACCTCGTCAAGCTCAGCACGCAGAAAATGGGCCGCGACGAGAGCGAGGAGGCGACCGAACTCTTAAAGACCATCGGCGACTTTGAGCGCATTTCTGACCACGCGGTCAACATTCTCTCCTCCGCCGAGGAGATGGAGCAAAAGGGCCTCACGTTCTCCGGCAGCGCCCTCAACGAGCTCGCCATTCTCACCTCCGCCATCCGCGAGATCCTTTCGCTCTCGCTCAAGTCCTTCTCCTCGCAGGACGTCGCGCTCGCCCAACAGGTCGAGCCGCTCGAGCAGGTCATCGACACGCTCAAAGAGCAGATGCGCACGCGCCACATCCTGCGCATGCAGCAGGGCCATTGCAGCATTGAGGCTGGCTTTGTCCTCTCCGATCTTCTGACCGACCTTGAGCGCACATCCGACCACTGCTCCAACATCGCCGGCTGCATCATCGACGCCCGTGCGCATAACCTCAACCTGCACGAAACGCTGCGCCAGGCCAAGACTGCCGACGGCAGCTTCCAGCAGACGTACGAATCCTACGTGGAAAAGTACCAGCTTCCTGTTCCGTCGTCAAACGTGTAAAAAGCGGGGCGCTTGCGAGCGCCCCATTTTTGCTATTTTCTTGCTTGTAAAGCGCCCGTTTCCCTGCTATACTACGGTCATTAGGTTATTTCCGCGCAAACTGTCAATTTTGCGCGGTAGGAAAGGATGATACCATGGACCCGATTTATGAGATCGAATTGCAGGACTGCCCCTACTGCCGCGGCACCGGTACGGTGGAGGATGAGCAGGGCTGGTGCGTTTATGTCACCTGTGTCGACTGCGGCGCGCAGACCGCGCACGCAAGCTACGAGTCCCCCGAGGAACGTCTGGCCGCCGCGCAGCAGGTCGCGCACCTGTGGAACGTCGGCAAGGTTCTGAACCCCGGCGTCGGCGACTGATTCGACTGGAACTGCATAAAAAGGACGGAAGAAAAGCATCTTCCGTCCTTTTTGCGCTCAACCGCCGTTTGAGCGCGCGAAACTCCCCCTCCATTGCGCGTTTTCCTGCAATCGGCTATACTGAACTCATCAAGGACGTCCGCACTTTATAGAAACGGAGTTTTGCCTTTATGAACATCGACATCGGCAGCAAGATCAAAACGCTGCGCCTCTCCAAAAGCATGACGCAGGAGCAGCTTGCAAAAGCCCTCCACGTGAGCGCGCAGGCCGTGAGCAAGTGGGAAAACGGGGATTCACTTAGTTAAAGATACCATTTGAAACAACTCGCACTTTAGCTTACAAATTATTATATTGAGCTTATTATACCAGCGCGAAATGGTGTCATAACCTGAGTACAATAACAAATGCGTAAAAAATAGGGTACAGAAATAAATCTGTACCCTTAATTTTTGTTTCCTCGTTTGAAGAAACTTCACCAGAATAACTCTGGGCGATCTTGCCGATCTAAAATCACTTTCTGCTGTGTATTAGCTCAGCAATTCCGCTTGCATCATCCATTTCGATAATACCAAGCAAGTTCATTTCTGGCTGCACAACACTGTGCATATAACCGTTGCCGTTCATGTTCTCATAATCTGCGAAACATTCCCAGAATGTTTCTGACTCCATACGAGTCCACTCTTGGCGCGGGTTATGCTCCTTACTCGTGTAATAACGATAATTCTGGAGCAGTCTGTCGCGTAGTTTATTACGCTCTCTACGCTGGGAGTTTTCCTCCATCTGCAATAAACGGCAGGTGTGTTCATCCTGTGCCTTACGCAGCTCTTGGATTTCGTTTTCCAGCTTTTCTTGAATCTTAATGCTTTGTTGACGATATTCGGGGTACTTACGCACAGCTTCAAGTGCCTCTTTCAGCTCTTTGTCCTTTTCTTTTTCGGCTTCATATTTCTTAATAAGATAATCTCTGATTTTCTTATAAGTCATGCCAAGGAAAACGGCTGCAAGAGCAACGGTAATCACATTGGAAACCGTAATGTTCCCGAAAGTCTTTAGAAACTCTTCGAGTCCAGTCATAAAGTACCTCCAATCTGCTCAAACCTAATTAAGCTTTTGGGGCATTTACGACCTTGCTCATATTGCACAGACTATCAATCAGATCGCTAATTGCATCCATGTCAATATCGTAGTCGATGGTATCAGCAGATGCCTTTACCATTGCAAGCACCCACTCCTTACGTTCAGCGCCAGTCTCAAACTTAGTCTCTGCGGTCTGCATAAGGTTCATTACCATATCCAGCACCTTAGACCAGTTCTTTTCTCTGATTGCTTTCTGAACATACTTTACCAACTCAACTACAAGAGGAATTGCGGCAGCTAAACCGGCCAGAGCAGAAACAAGAATCTTTACCCATTCCATATTGCGTATCCTCCTAACGAATAAAAAAATAACAGTAGCCGGCAGACTACTGTTATCTTCTCAAATTAAATCGCTGGGCTTTCCCAGCTCGATCCGTCATCATTTACTGCGTCAGACATTGCCATTGCAAATTTGATGCCGTCTCCATTTCCACCAACATTTTCAGCTTCGCTTTTATGAACGATTTTACTTAGCACAATGCTACAGGCTGTACCAATCGGCGTAAACACCACCGTCCAGCACATCAAAGCGCCAGTATATCCGGTTCTAATGCTTTCGTTGGCAAGATAAAAGCCGCCAGCTAAGCCAGCAGCCAAAAACAAAAGTATATAAATTGCAAGCCGATTGCTAAAGCCAAGCGAAACAAGATGATGGATAAGACCTTTCTTTTTCTTGCGACGCTTCACTTTACGCTTAACAGCCATTACGCTTTACCCATCAATTTTGCAAAACGATAGAATAGCGCTGCGGCCTGCTCTCTCGTAAGCTGATCCGCCCAAGCATAATTCGGCTCTCCATTTGCATTGTTTCCAGTACCACTAATGATACCATTTGCGATTGCCCACTCACGAGCATCCTTGCTCCAAGTACCACAATCGTTGTCCTGAAGCTCAGCACGATACTCTTTCATCAACTCTTTGAATCTATCCAAAGTCATATCTTCGTCCTCCTGTTCTACACTATCACCAACAAGCGACCAATCTGGTCTACCGTACCCGCAAATATATGTAGCGGTAAGATTATAGGATTTGGTTCTTACACACCCACCGTTAGGAACAACGCCAGGAGCGCTCGATGTATTTCCCTCAATCGTATAGACTTTGCCATTTCCAACAGCAATAACAAGTCCGGTATGATAAGATGTCTTTCCGCCATCGTTGGTAAAGAAAATCTGATCGCCGGCCTGAGGATTGCTTTTATGGAACTGGTCTTTCTGCTTATAATACTGAACAGAATAGGTACATCCAGCTCCAGCACCGCCATATGGCTGGCACAGAAGCTTCATCGCAAGATCTACGCCGAATGTCTTGATAAAGCACCAGTCAACAAAAACATCGCACCAAGCATAGCCGTTCTTTTTGCCATTGTAAATGTTTCCGATGTTATCCAAATCACGGGCGTACTTTGTCCAGTTGTTGCTACCAGCATTCGCAGTTTTGCTATCAAGCTGGGCATTCGTTGCCTTTTCCAAATAGCCCTCTTCTGCTTTTGCTGTCGCAATAAGTCTTTCAATCACAGTCAAACTACCAACTCCTTCCTTTGTCGTACTCTGTGCAAACTCGTCATAAAAAGCTTGTCCATAGCTTGCACGTTTGTTTTGAACGGCTTCGCTTTGGTTAGCGGGTCGTTCATACTGTAATAGCACAGCGTTAGATGCTTCAAAAACAGATGTTGCAGACTGCAGCGTTTTCCATACAACAGAATATCCGGAAAGCTCCTTACAGAGAAATTCAAGCTGCATGTCCAAATCACCGATTGATTTTCCAACGCTTCGTGCATAATTCAACAGGTTTTGCTTACGACTCCAATATGTCCATTGGGCAAGTCCATAACCAGCAGCGTCCTTAACGAAGTTTGTATAGCTGCCATTATCAACGGCTTGCGTATAGCTTTGATCTGTAAAATTAAGTTTTTTCTCGTATGAGTTTTGAAGATTGATAGGGCTTAATCCAGACTCAGCATATAGATTACCCATAAGACCGGCCACACCAAAATCAGTAAAACCTTTTGACTTTAAGAATTTCCAGATTTTTTCTTCATTCATTTATATCACCGCCCTTAAACCAGTGTATAATGTGGCTTCTCTTCTCCGAAAAACCAATATCGAAAATAATCATCAAGTACAATAGCTACGACAGACAATCCAACCCACGCAAAGAAAAACGGCAGGCAGATTTGCCCCATCAAATTAAGCGGTAACTTTGAATAGTCCCAGACATTTAATCCAAGCCAAATATTCACAATTAAGCCTGTAATAAATTCAAGAACAGTTACAAGTACGCCACCGATTAAAGCTTGCCATACAATACCAAGCTCCCACGGAAACAGTTCGTTGATTAAGCCAATAGATACAAAACACATACCACCAAGAATAAACATGGAAATATGACTATGACCACGCCAGAGCAATTCAATCAAAACATAGGCAGCACCGCCAATAACAAACAGTGCTACCAGTTTGAAAAATGTTTTCAGATTACGCATTTGCCGCGCTGCTCAGACGAGCAATAATTGCTTGCATTTGTTCATTTGCAACAGCAAGCTTCTCATTCATTTCGGTATTATACGGATCTGGCAAAGTCATTCCATATACAATTGATGTAATAGCTTCAACACTATCCAACGATTGTACATAGGCTTTCAATTCATTGTGATATGTTGTCTGTGTAGTAATAAGCGTTTGCGCAGCAATGTAAATCGTTGCGATTTCCGATGCTGTATAAATACGGCAGACTCCACCATCAGCCTGATAGGGAAACTCAGTTCCACCAAGTTCAACAACACGGAACAGGTTTGCGATATTTGCCTGATCTTCCGTACTTAAATTAAAATGCACTGTTTCGCCATTGAGAGTAAGATCAACACCGTTTACAATAGTTTCGTTGCAAGCAATTGAAATTTCTTTCAACTTTGCTGCACGTACAATCGGCAGAGTATCTTCACCACCAATAATCTCAACAGCATCATCAAGCGTGATCCAACCATTTGCAACGGCTTTAAGCAAACCATTCGCACTAATACACGGTGTAATACCAGCCTGCCCATTTTGATATAGTTCTTTAAGCTTCTCTTTCATTGTTATCCCTCCAAAATCGTTTGAATCATTTCATTGATTGCAGACTGTTGATGGGATACAGCAGTCCCACCATCAACTTCGGAAACAATAACGGTTTCTGCGTCTTGGATTTCATCATGACCAATCAAACCATAGGTTGTACCATCAAACACAACACCAGTTGCATTCTCTTTTTTAGCAATGGCAAAATCGCCGCCACTACCAATCTTCACATAGGTAACAGTCTCGACCATTCCAAGTTCTTTTCCATCTGAAACTTTAACGATACGATACATTTATTTGCCCTCCTTTACTCCAATCAGATTTGCAATATACCGTAGTACATCAACATCGGCATTATAAAAATCATGATTCCAAAGCCATGTATCGTCGCAGTCTTGGCGACGGTATCTTTGACAAATGGAATCATTTTCTACCTTTTCACAACGCTCATCGTGCTTTGCGTCCTTTTTCTCAAGCGCAGCCTTGATACTGCTCGTAAGCTTTCCTCTGAGCATTCCATTACCATCATCATTTCTGGCAAAAAACTGATGCGCATTTCGGGAAAACACACTACAAATTTGCTTGCCATTATAGTAAATGACATTGCCAATAGACTCGCATTCACTCATGGCTGGAATATTCACGCTGCCACAAGCAGAAGTATGTCTAAATCTTCTATGTACAATGTACTGCATCTTTTAATCTCTCCATTGCTCTGAAATTTTCTATGTTTTCTGCTGAAAAGCCATAGATAGCATAAAAGAGCCGCCGCAACCTCAACACTCGTTGATGATTTTGGTAGCCCTCTAAATACGCAAGCATTCCATTTACAGAAGTCCATAAATCTTCATAGGACATTTCTCCGTTTTGTACTTTCTCATAGAATGCTTTGATTTTGTGTCTGGTTCGTTTGAAACTTCCTCGATTGCCAGTCACAATAACACGACCGCTTTCCGTTAGGGTATATTTCGCCTTACAATAACGAAACGGTTTGGAGAGCGGGACAATTCTGGATTTTTCTTTACTGATCGTCAGATCCAGTTCCGACGCTTTTTGAACAATAAGACGCATGATCTCCTTTGGATCTTGATTCGGAGGGACTATGATATAGTAGTCATCCATATAATGACCAGCGCACTTAATAGAGAGCTGGCATTTAATGTAGTTATCAAGCGGAGATGGAAAAGCAATCATTTCAGCCTGACTCGGCTCGACTCCAAGCGGCATCCCCTTATCACCGGTACTTGATGCAACGATATCATCACCAAGCTTTCGTAAATCATAATCGTGAATCAGCTTGTCGTGACGAGCATAAATAACACGGTGCGATGCGCTCGGAAAGAATTGCTTACAGTCCAAAAGGATTATGCTTCCATTTCTACCATAGCGCTTAAAATGATAATGCAAATCCTCACGCAAAAGTCTTTTAGAGAAATGAAAGCCTTTGCCTGGAAGACTTGCTCCGTTATTCCAAATCATATCTGGCAAATACAAAGGCAAAAGGACTTTCTTTGTATAAACCTTATGTATCTGTCTGTCTTGAATACGAGGTGCGTCAATTGGTCGTGTTTTGCCACGCTCAGAGATAACGAAATGGACATATGGACATGGCTTCCACATTTTGTCCAGAAGTAATTTTCTCCGTCGTGCTGTGCCAGAAAACAAGTGCATCTCAAATCTTTGTGCGCTATTCTTCCAGCGCACACCATTGCAGCATTGCTTTCCTGCATTGTATAAGTCACCATAGGAAAATACATCTGCCACTGTCCCTACAGCAAGACTTCGTTCTTGTTTCTTGCGCCATCTCTCGGCTTTCCGTCGTTGGAATCTTGCCTCATGACGCTCTTTGCTTGTCATAAATAGTTATTCGCCTTTCGTACAGTTGTAATATAGAGTGCGCCTAAACTGCTTTGCCTTGACACATGAAATGGGATTAAGCACAATATCCTCCCACCATGCAAGAAGCGTCCGTGCAAAAGCATCAAAAGAGCGGTTTTGGGTTTTATCCACGGGAAACATTTCTCCTTTCGCAAAGGTCTCATTTATCCTCAAAAGGACTACCGTATTTGACCATACCTAAAAGGGTTGCGAAATCGGGGGCGAGGCCATTGGAATTCCTGGCGTTGTTGTTGTTCGCGTTGCCGTTCGTGTTCACATTGCAGAAGTTGTTGCTGTTGTTGTAGTACGGAGAACGCTCCCACCAATTCGCAGTGGACAGCGGGAATCCCCAAAGCCGACAGGTTTTACAGAAATGCACCCAATTTTTATGATCTGGTAAGCAAAGCCCAATTTTCGTTGGTAGATATAATTAGCGGTCTTTGTCGCTCTTTAATGTATTTGTCAAAAGACCGTTTTCGGAATCAATCAGCTCACCAAGCGATTGCGCCATATTTTCAAGAATTTCTTTTGCTCTTGCTGGCTTAACTGGATTTCCATTTGATGTTGTAAAGCATCCCTCCGGATTCAGCATCATAATGTCATAGCAATGAGATAGCTCAACATCCAAAGCCATCAATGCAGCTCTTGATTCTAAAAGGTGCTGCTTGCGCAACTCCTTTCTGGTATGATCCGATGGAAAGATACTGTTTGCCTTTTCTGCATTCACGAGAACTTCTGACGCAAGATGTGATACATCGTTAGCCATCAGTCTTGAAAATCTTGCAGAAAGTCGAGATAAGAAGTTAATCGTTTCCACATAAATCTTGTTTGCAGTATTCACAAACTCAGCTTTGCTTTCAGATCTATGTGCTTTTAATACCGACATAAATAGAACTCCTTTTTATATTTTGAAAAACAAAAAGAAACCCGCCCTCTTTCGAGGGCAGGATTCTCTTGATATGGGATTAGACGCGGAAAGCGGGGGCGAGGCCAAAGGAAAACCTGGCGTCGTAGTAGTCCGCGATGCCGTACGTGCCCACATAGCAGAAGGAGCTGCTGTAGCGGTAGTACGGAGAACGCCCCCACCAATACGCAGTGGTAGAGGTGGAATTATGGCGATACTTGACCTTAGAATTATTAGCCTTATAGTAATCGTACTGAGCCTGATAATTCTTTTCCGCACTGTTTGCGTAAGAACGAGAACCAAAAATCTCAAACTCCGCCAACAATGGTAGATAGTCTACGGACTTTGTTACATACGAAGCAGTATCAGAACCGCCAGCAGTATTATCCGTATAAATCTCCATCGGCTTCATAACCGCACGAAGCTCTGATGGCAATGCAGCCATTAGAGTATTTGCAACGGGACTCGTAGCACAAGTGGAAGTTGCATCATTACCCTTACGACCAGAAGATGCAGCGCTACCATATCCGCTCGGAGCAACATTTGTGCTACCAAGGATGTCATAACGAAGATCGCATCCAGCCCATCCGCCGTAGTTATAGTTGCCCCAATGGTTCATGTTGAAATACTTTGAACCATTCGTCGCATAACTATTGTAGTTACCATCGGTGAGACACAAATCACTTCCACCAGATGCGGCAGACTTGAAGCCACCAAAGTCAATGGTATTCGATGCGCCGTTGTGAGCAAATCCGAGGATGAACACATAATAAGTAGCGTTTACCGCCAATGTACCAACAGTACCATTGATCAAAACGCCCTTGCGATCACCGACATCAAAATAGTCATCACCCTTACCGGCAGCAGAGATCTGAGCAATTTGTTCCCATGTGTATGTGTCAAGCGCATTACCCATTGGGGGCATAAACGACGCGATAACATCTACTGTCTTGTTGGAAGGGGCTGTGTAGTTCGTACCAGCACCGCAAGAAACAGTAATTGTGGTGTTACCCGTGGTCTGATTGACATGAGAAACCGTAGCGGTATTTCCGCTTAGACTAACGGTCGCAATAGATGTATTGTTAGACTTAACCGACAATGTTCCATCGTGATTGCCGCCAATCGTAAATGTGGTAGTCAGATTATCTTTATCCACTGTAACGCTTGTCTTGCTTACAGTCAACGTACCAGTTGCCTTGCCGATTTTCCACGAAACGGTCTTTGCCGTAATTGTGCCATCAGACCAGCAATAGTCATCCTTCGGCGTAAATGTAGCATTGTATGTGCCAGCATTTGTTCCAGATGTCGTTCCGCCAATCGTCATCTTGGATGTATCATAGTTACTCCAAGAAGGAGACTGAGAGTTCTTATTATATGTCAGCGTACCACTCTGGCTCGGAACGGTCGAAATCGTCAAGCGATTTGGCACACCGGTTATTCTATTACTTGTGTTTACATTAACTGCACCATCCGTAGAGATAGGGAAGAATGAAATGTAATAGGTTGTTCCGTTAGTTAGACCAGTAACAGTAAGCGCAGAATTCGCATACTGATTGCGAGTGGTTACATTTAGGCTATAAGCTGCATCGCTATCATCTGGAGAAGTTGCGTAACTTCCAGTCTTAACAACAATCTTTGTGCTTGCCCATGTCGCAAGCGTCACACCATCCGAAACCACGGTTGCGGCTGGATCAGTCCACTTGATTGCAAGCTTTCCGTTACCAGCGGCAACGGCACTCGCGCCAGAGATATCACCGACCTTTACGGCAGCAGGGGTAACATTGAATTCATCATCCGTGCTGTCCGTGTATGTACCAGTGGTAGTGTATGGGAACAGCTTGTAGTAATACTTCACGCCGTTAGTCAATCCACTATCACAGAAATAAGCAGATTTATATTGATCTCGCGTCTTGCTATCGAGAACGATTGTGCCATCTCTACGACTTGTCGGAGCAGAACCAGCCTTACGAACAAGGAGTGTTCCTCCCCATGCAGCAAGAGTAGAGCCGGCAACGACCATATCATCAGGATCAGTCCATTTTACATAGACCTTTCCAGCCGCCGCGAGCGTTGTAATTCCCGTAACAGCAGCAAGGGCAAGTCCACCACCAGATCCGCCGCCAGTTGGGAAATTAGAAATAATAGGCATATTGATTCCTCCATTAACCTAAGAGAATAATTACAACGGGAATGTCTTGTTCTGGCAGTTCGCCATCAGCTACGATTTGTAGCTTTCCGTTTTCCTGACCAGTGATGGAGAGCAACGCTTCTCGCGCAATTTCCCGTTGCTCGGCGGTCGCGCTATGCGCCACCGAAATAGTTCCGTTTTGCGCAGCACCAAGCCCCTCAATAGAGAGTTCTTGTGTGAAAGGAGCATCTACGCCTACCCATGCGGAAGCCAGCAATGTTGCCGTAGCTGAAGTGCTTTTGTCTGCTTTCTCGCCAAGAGCGGTGTCAATTTTCACCATGTTGGATTGTCCAGAACCATTCATTTTCTGTCTCCATGTTTGGAACTTAGCAGACGCATCATCTTCCAAATAAAGCCCGTAGTTAGTTGTTTCGCTCATCCGTCAACACCGCCTTTCTTAACTCAGCAAAATAATGACGGTTGGAATATCGCAGGTGGGTACAGTGCCATCCGCAGCGATTGTGATAGTTCCATCGGCCTGAGCGCAGACATAAAGCTCTCCATTCTTTACTGCCTCCATCGCTTGTGCTGAAATGTCTTGTGTAATGCTGATAATCCCATTCTGATTTGCACCTAATCCATTGATCGAAATACTCTGTTTGCCGTTTACCCATCCATCTGCGGCCAGAGTTGCATAAACAGCGTCGCTTGCGCCGCTTCCAGATGTGAGGTCAACCCACGCATCATTCAAATAGCGCCAGAAGTGAGCCGTATCTTTTACAAAGTAAAATTTGTCCAATGGAGCAAGAATTGCTGTTCTTTCCGCGTCCGTCTCCAAATCAATAATGTCAGTAAGATGCTTACGAACATTGTCTTTGGTGTCATAGTAGACATCGGAAGTATCAGTGCAGATCAGATACCGTCCAGGTGTAATCGGAATCAAGGCAGTATTTTCAGCCTTGCTTTTTACCGTTTCAAAAACCCGAAAATTGTATCCCACTTGCACACCTCCTTAAATTGATAAAGAAAGCGGACGGGCTTTTGCCCGTCCGCCGTTTTTGGATATATCATTGATTGAAGCGAATGAAAAATCCTCGATTAAAAAGTACCGACAGTGACAGCTTCCTCAACAGCCTTGACACGGGTATCCATGTCGCTGTTCAAGCCGTCTGCATAGCCCTTAGCATCAGCAAGAGCCTTCTTAACAGAACCCTCGGTCTTCTCGTCGCCCTGCAAAGTAGTAAGCTTACCCTCAGCAGCAGTCATACGACCGCCCATAGCGGTGTTCAATTCATCCGCATAGTCCTTTGCGTTCTGCTCTGCAGCATCCCACTTTGCCTTGTCGCCAACTGCGATCTTGTCAAGCTCTGCCTTGTTAGCGTGTTCGTGCGCCTTACCAGCAGCAGCATCCCACTTCTCCTTATCGCCGGTCTCAATCTTATCCAGCTCGTCCTTATTGGCATGAGTATGGATCTTATTGATCTCGGTCTGCAGCTCAGTGGTCAGCTTAGCCTTGGTAATAGTACCATCAGTGATAGTAGCAGTTACCTTATGAGTGGTCTCATCAATGTCGATAACAACCATATCACCATCGGCAGAACCAGAAGTGACATACTCAATCAGAGAGTCAACAGGAATATAAATTTCGCTGTTCTCAGCATTGGCAAGTACCAGCTTCAGATAAGTACCCTTAGCATGACCTTCCGGATCGGTGACAACAGAACCGCTCTGAACAACCATATCCTTAGGAATGTTGATTGCAGCACCGACATTCGCACCATTCTTAGTCAGATGGTAGGTTGCAGCAAAACCATCAGCAGCAGACTCATCCTTTACGACAGTATAGGTGTCTGCGTCGGGAAGAATGACCTTTAGACCTTCTTGACCTTCAGTCTCGTCAAGCTCCAAAGCATTGCCAGCAGCGGGAGAAAGCTTCACCTTAACAGTGGGCTTAGTGGCAGTACCACCGACGTCAACACTGTTATCGCCAGCGCCAACAGAATCAACCTTACCGTTGATCTTGCTCTTTAGAGTCTCTTCAAGCTCATTCTCAGACACATTGTCCTTGTGCGCCAGCTCGCCAAGTTCGCTACCAGTAATGCCGGCAACATAATCCTTGACTGCCTTTGCAGTAGGCACTTCGCTATCACTTGCCGCAGCACCGATAGTTGTAGCAACAGTCTTTGTTACAATAGCAGTGAAGACAGACTTCCATGTAGTACCAGTCCACACATCACCAGCGCCAGAAACAGTGTCAATGTACAACACGCCCTGAGCAGGAGCAGTAGGCTTAGTGCCATCATAGAAGCGCACAGCCTCAGTGTAGAGATCTGCGCCAAAGAACAGCTCACGGGTATCCGTGCAGAGATAGAAGCTGTTTACATTACGCTCCGCAGGCAAGTTAGCTTTCAAGCCCTTATAAATTAGATTTGCCATAGTTTCTTCATCCTTTCTTGCCGTTGATACGGCTTATAAAATAACGATAAATATAGATAAAGCGAGGGCTATTGCCCTCGCCAAATCAAGCAAATAGGTTAAAACTCTCCGACAAGATCCTCGGCAGAAATACCATCGACCTTCGTAAGAGTCTTATCAGGTTGAATACGGTATCCAGCAGACGTACCATTCTCAACGACAAATAGCTCCATGCCATAATGATATACACCATCAGAGCTACCGACAGGAACAGCAATCGCAGCAGCGGCCTGTGCCGCTTCGAGGCTTTCAAAATATGTACGTCCGTCCAAAGGGAAAGCCGTCTGAGGAACGAATGCAACCGCAAAATTTAGCTTACCAAAATCAGCCATTACAATTCACTCCTTCCTCAAATTGTGACCTTATAAGTGTTTGCGGTATCGTTGGCATTAGCCATGTCGAACACATAAACCTTATAATCAATACCATCATATCCGTTTGCACCCTCAACAGAAACAACGGACTGTGTAAACGCAGTCTTAACCTCTGCATTCATTCCGTTGACGTCCTGAACGGAACTGACATCACGCAACGAAGCGGGATATGCAAACACAACACGGATAGCCCCAACTGGAATAGAGATGGTAAAGCTATTTCCAGCAGCAAGCGCCTTGTTGCTCTTTCCAGACAAAGCACGGACAAGTGCAGAATTTACTACACCGTCTTTAGCAGTCAAAGAGCCGTAGAAGCTATTACGATAGCCAGAAATCTTGCTCTTCGTAGCTGTCTTTTTACCAGCCTTGATTTGTCCAGCAGCATAATCCTTTTCCAACGCGGTCTTCGGCATTGCACCGTCTGCATAAGTTGCCTCAGCAGTGATGGAATATGCTGTGTCATCACCAACGGTAATCTCATCGAATGTTCCGCTCGCGGTTGTTTTCTCGCCGCCATCTGTATTTGTCACTTTCCATGCGGAAGCAACAATACCAGTTGCCGGCCCGAATTCATAAGAACCAGCATTCAACACAGCAGAATAATCTGGAGATACCTTCGTACCAACTTCATATGCCTTAATCTTAGACGCAGTCAATGTAACACTCGGCTGAGTTACAGTCGGGTTTTGATCTTCTGCGAAAGCATCATTTAGAAGCTCTGTCAAAGTCTTATCTTTTGCTGGAACTGTGACCTTGCCTCCAACTGGCGTATACTTACCAAACTGATATGTAAACACCAGATCTTCTGTGAACACAATATCGTCTGTTGACGATCCACCAAATAGCTGTACCCATGCACTGCCCGTCCAAATCTCGCCAACCTTGGTATCCGTATTAACATACAGAACGCCAGCGGCAGGAGTTGCCGGTTTTTCACCAGTGTATGTACGAACTGCTTCGGTAAAGAGATCTGCACCAAAGTAAATCTCTCTTGTGTCCGTACAAAGATAAAACGCATTTTCACGGACTTCAGGCAAATTAGCTTTCAAGCCCGTATACACAAAATGAGCCATTATCTTGTTCTCCTTTCTTGTTATTTTAGCTTACAGAATATTTACAAAAAGATAGCGCTACTCTTTCTGCACAAATTAAAAGCTGCCAATCATATCTGCCATAACAGCAGAAGATGTGGCAACACTGTCTTCAACAATGTCATCCTTACTGCCATCGGCTGAAACGCCATATGTTTTGATTAGACCAGCGCTAATCCATGTAAGCTTAACATTTTCTCCATCATTTTTAACATAGAAAAGATCATCCTTTAATGTCTCACGCTCATCATCGTCTGAGGTAATCTTCCATGTTCCATCAATGTTGTAAACGCCAGTAGATAAGCTTGAAATAACAATACCAGAGCCGCTAATATTCGTTACTGGCTTATTGGACAACTGATCGTAGTTAGAAACTCCGCCTGTTCCACCGCCAGAACCTCCACTCCAAAAAGGAATATCACTCATAGCAACCTCCTGTTTGTTAATACATGTAATAAATGTTGACAGCTACGGCTTGTTTGAACACAAGACTCGTAATGTCAATTTGTCCATACCCTAATTCAAAAACGCCAGACACAATAGGGATATCACATCCATTGATAGATACCTCTGTGCCTGGATCACATTGAATACCGATTTTTTTAATAATCATTCGTTCAGCAAATGCCAAAACACTATTCTGATGCAATTCAATTTCGTTTTTTCTGAACACATCAACCATGTTTGCATTCGCTGTCGTAGTTCCATTAAAACTACCAAGCGTACCCTTAGACATATATAAACACCTTCCTAATCGTTTTAAGCCAGCTCAACATAATCAAGCTCGTCAAGTGACACAGAATCTATGCTACTAAGAGTAGACGAATCGAGATTAGACAGCAAACGATATCGCTTTAGGCCAGCAGTAACATTTGGTGTCAAATGAAGCTCTGCAAATTCCGCCTTAATAAACGCTTCGAGAGATTCGTTGACCGCAGCAATTAGGGACATAAAGCTATTGGCGGAAAGATACTTCGTAGACTTCACGCCATTATTTACCGCAGTCAAATAAAATGTCTGATTTGCATTGCCCAACGTGTACCACATTTCAAAATCCATCGAGCAGAGCAGATTCATAACTGCCTCACCTTGCACAGCAAGCAAATAATACAAATCGAACCGACCTGTGTTTAGTTGCATATCTGCGTCAGCGCCAGTAAATGTCTCTTTCTCCGTATCAACACTTGATAAAAACTCAACCGTACTCTGCATCTTATCAAAAGCAGTCTTTAATGTATCAGCGGTCAATGTGTGAAAGATCAAATCACTACGCCCGCTTCCGATTGACTTTGCAAGATCATATTGCAATGCAGATGTAGTAAGCTTCGTTAGATTTTGAAAAACCTCATATGTTTCTTCGCCCATTTCAAATGGACTCGTTGTAAAAACAAGGTCGGATTGACCGGAGATCGGCTTACCAGCAGCCAGTTCAACATCCAAATCAATCTCAACCTTGTTCTGAAATGTATTAAATACACGCTCTAACAAATCGTCAATCTCAGTTCTAAGATTAGCGTCACTTTCTCCGATGATAAATCTTTGTAGGCACAAATAATTCACCATCGCATCCAGATACATTTTGTTATACATGATTAGGCCGTCTCGATACGGAAGATTTTTGATAATAACATCAAACTCCGTCAGCCGCTTGCGAAGATAGATATTATATTCTTGTGCCATAGCTCACCGCCAAATTGTTTAGCTAATTTTATGTAGGATTGCTCAATGTCAAAGTCAGGCTACCAGCCTTAATGGTAACAATAGTCGCAGTTTCAACATTACGAGCAGAAGATAGCTCGTCAAACATAAGCAGATTTCCGCCAGTCAAAGCATCGTAAATAACGAAATGCGTCATTGTACCCCAGTTCGCAGTAGACTCATCAAACGAAACCGCAGCAGTATTCTTAATCACACCAGCAGTCGGCTCACTCAACACAGTCAGCTTGACACGCTTATAACCAGCGCTTGAAGCCGGCTCAGACACGCCAGATCCGTCTACGCCAGGTTCAGTTGCGCTTAGGCCAATGTAATACTCACCTGGAAGAGCTGGATTCTCTTTCGTGTGAAATAGATTGCCCATTACCTGATTCAAGAAATATGTAGTAGTCATCGCAAATCCTCCTTATTTGATGATCGCCTTATCAATATTGTTTGTAATACCTAAAATACCTTGGCTTGGAATCTCAGTCTCTCCAGACATATCCTGAATGGTGATCTGATAGATATACTTACCATATAGGTTCACTGTCTCTTGTGGGAGAAGCGTAACCGTTAGGATATTTTCAACGCCCTCATCATTTGCGATAATAGACATAGGCTTTGATAGTACCGGAGTACCTGTACGATTTACTGAATACACCACTGAAAATGTAGCCGTAGCGCCAGAGGCGCTAAACGGCTTCCGTGTATCAGTGAATAGGCAAAATCGTAAATCGTGTGTTTCCCCGCCAACAAAAAGGATCTCAGGTAGGTCATAAACTTTTGATTGCATATTAACCTCCAACATTTACGGGAAACTCACATTGGATTTCCAACATACAATTCCCAACCACTTCAAGCAAATTGTCACCACAAACAAGCTTGAAGAATTCAAAATTGAAATATGGATATAGGTTCAAATCCATATTATTTGTAATTACACCGTTTTCATTATCTACTTCAATCTCTAAGAAGTAGTCCTGTGGAAGATCACTCAATGCAAAAACCCTATCGTTATCAGAATGATTGATGATTTTGATAGTGTTGCTTCCATTCAGCATAATTTTTAGCTTTGGCTGATACCCACCACGGTAGCTTCCAAGATTGCGCAAAATAATATTAGTGTTGCCGCTGCAGTTATAGCTATATGTCACCGGATACTGATAGGCAAATGGGGAATCGCATCGAACAGTGCATGAAAAAGCAATCGGTAAATTTCCGATTTCCACCATCTGCAAATCTTCAATCAAGCACCGATATCGAACCTGCTCCATATCGGCCTGCTCAATTTCCAACCACTTATAACCATCGACAGGAGACAACCATGCACTGATTGCTTCCCGATCCCAGGCATCAAAAAAGCCGTTTGTTTTCACAAACGACTTATCAGCTCCAAATACCATTTTGAATGTCAATGGCTCATTTTGTGTGATACCATAAAACAGCGGCTTATATCGACCAGAAATACGGTCTTCCGAAATTTCTGCCGGCGTAGGAAAACTACCATTACCAGGAGAAACACCATTGACTTCGTAAAGCCTTAGCCCGTATTCCGTGCAAGGGATACCATCAAAAATAAAATAGTCACCCCCAAAAGCCATAACTGCACCTCCGCTTACTTATCCTTTGGCTGTTCCTCTTCCTTTGTAATCTCACAACCAAGCAAAATGTCTCTCGTCTCTTCAAGAATGGCGATACTTCCACTCAGATTTGCGAGATTCGGCTTCCCGCGAACAGAAATATTGTCAAGCGCATTCAGTACAGCAACTAAACGATTGATAACTTCATCCTTCATATATTAACCCTCTTTCAAAGATTGCAATTCATTTTCAAGCTTGGTGATACGACGATATAGTTTCTGAATCATGTGTGTATTCAGAGAAATGAACTCGCCGTAGCGAAGCTTGTAGTAATTGTCAGTAATTCCGTCTACCTCGTTGACCTCTTCAATAGGTACAATAACCAGACCAGCAAAATCCATATTAGACAGGCCGGCGTTGTGAAGAGCATCTTCAACATCCTGTGCAATAAATCCAGAATGAAGTCTTCCACCATGACCATTGTTATACTTAAATGTCGCTGGTTTCAGTCCCATGAAAAATTCATCATAACGATCAAAGTCGTAGTTGATGGTATTCTTCAATCGTCTATCAGAGCGCAGCGTAATTTCTTCACTTGCATAAATGCCATTGGCAGTAATGAAGAAGTCCATTGCACCGATTTCATCCAGACCAGTCATTCGGCATCCAGAATCCGTAACAATGAAGTACGGGGCGTTGCCTTCACCATTTCCGCCATACATCATAGAACCGTATGTTCGATTACCGCCGCTACCAGAACCATATCCTTTTGCGAATCCGCCATAGCCACAGGTAAGCGCAATATTATCAGCGTCAATATTACCAGCGAGAATATATGATGCGTTAATAGCAAGATAATATCGACCGTTATATCTGTACGAATAAATACCATCGTAATAATAGTCATCCGAATTCTCGTACAAAGCCTTAGCAATATTACCGCGAGTAACATTCGCATCGCTACCGTCTGCGCCGTCATATCCATCACGACCATCTTTACCTTGAATCTTCATTGCAGAAGTCCAAGTATTACCGCCGTCATAAGAATACGAAGCATAGTAGTCATATGAAACGCTCAAGCTTCTGTGCCAACCACTTGAAGACGAACTTGGATAGGAAGAGTACGGAGAGGTAGGCGTTGCATAACTTGATCTGCCATACAAAACGCGAACGGGACTGCTGCCGGTTCCCCAAGTAATGTTTCCTTGAAGATTGATGCTTCCCGTCATCGTGATATTACCGGTCGTACCGTCAATCTGAATATTGCCAAGATCAAGATAGTTGCTATCAAACTTGCTCTTATCAGTTGTCAGCATTGACTTTCCGGACTTATCCAGAAAATCAGAAGCCTGTACAACACCTTTGAAATTACCGCTTGCAGCAGAAAGCTCACCACTGAACTTACCGTCACAGCCCTCCAGTGTGCCTTTGATATGAACATTTCCGTTCGTATCAACCCAGAAAGAAGCATTCTTCTCGTTGATGGTATACTCATCACCGTCATAAAGCGGATATTTGCCGATTGCAATTCCAGAATACGGATTTAGGGTAATCTGCACCTGATTAGCATTGTAGATATCAAAAATGGCGTTATGGAGGGAAGCCCCGTTCCCATCAACACGAAACACGGAAGTCTTTCCATCTTTCTTTTCGCTTTCGATAATCATGCTATTGCTGGCAATTAGCTTACCAATTAGGCTATCAGCAATCACACCACTAATAAGCGTACCATCTTCAGACACCATTTGACCAATAGCAAGATTTGCCGTCTGCCAATTATCTGTGGTAAACATGATCGAACCGTTGTTCATCCAAATCTGGTACGGCTCATATTCTGTAGGAGATCCGTCAATTCGTTTCCGTAACCGTAGACCAGACTCGCTCCACGAAATGTCTTGTCCGCTCGATGACATGATATTGTTCTTTGCGATATCCAATGCAGACTTCATGAACTTGCTTAACGATGTTTCTGCACCACTGTTCACAAACTGATTGTATGTCCATTTGCCACTATCAAGTGTTTTACCAGCAGACACGCTATCACTCAAAGCATCCGAGTACGAAAAATCATTTCCAGATAGATTATACTTGCTGGATAATGTTACCTCGAACTTAGATAGGTCTTCAAATGGAATATGGACTCCAAGCAAAATAGGCTGCAAAACCTTATTATCACGATCTTGCCAATAAACCTTACTTCCAAGCTCCAGGTGATTTTTGAAATACTTGAATTCGGACATAGCAAGAAAGTTGGCTAAATCAAGTGAAAATGTGTAAGATGGTTGCGAAACCTTTTCCAACACAGTTTTTCCATATTCAAACAGATCCCATTCTACGGTTCGCTGCTCGTACTCTGTTGTACTTCTTGTAAAATACAGATTTGCAGTATTGATTTTGAACTGCAATGTGCTTCCAGAACTAATCACACCATTAACATCAGACTCAGCTTTCACATTAGATGAAACGCTAATAGCTGTACCTGAGATAGACACACAAGCGTTAGGAAACTCTGCCTCATTCAATGTGCCATCATTAACACGCGCTGTAAACAGAATGTTCTTATCGCTATCAAAATCCAAAGACGCACGAATTAAATTCGCTTGAAGAACAAAGCCGCTGGTTGAACATTCCAGGACTCCACCAGATGCAGAATAAATGTCCTTACCAAAATCATTCTTGACCTTGATAACTTCTGATCTGCTGATATTAAAAATAGCACCAGAAACTTTTACACTCTCACCAGAAGTATCATAGGTAGCTACCTTTGGAATTACAAATGAGTCTTCCGAAACGGAGTCCTCTTTCAGATACCGATTGATAATCTTGTACTCATCTTCTGTAAAAAATGCGGACAGCGCAGTTTTATTATTGATTGCGACCATCTGCTCGTTTAGACTTGAAACCTCCGCAGAAATAGCATCAATTTCAGACTGTTTCTGTGTAATCTCCGATTTTTTAGCGCTAATTTTTGTATTAACGCTATTTAGATCGCTTTGTGACTTCATCCCTTGCGCAATAGCCTGAATAGTAACCGCTTGAATATTCTCAAGACTTGTCAATTCTCCTTGCAAGGTAGTCATAGCGGCTTGCTCTGTGACAAGCTGTGCAGTTTTCAGAGCCTCTTCGATTGTCAGATTGTAATACTGCTGTTGGTAAGACTCAAATGTTTCTTCCCACAGATTATATTTGTTGATTACGCTCTGGCTAAAATTATCGAGTGTCATGAAGTGCCGCAGATTGATAATGCTACTCGTTCCCATCGGATTGACACTGCGGATATCAACGCCATCCGCACCATACACGCCAAGATTAGTTACAATACTTTCGCTATCCTCATCAACACTCACATTTTTCACGAGATTTTTTACGGAGAAATATACGGGTGTAATCGGCGCAGCAGAAGCCATATCACGCACATGAATCAGTCGTTTATAGGTATCAAAATAAAAAATACAACCATATGATTCCTGCAAATCAGATTTCATAAAATTGTAGATATTCTGATCGCCGCTATCATCGAAAGTGCGATACCTGTCAATTAAAGTTGCATCAACGCTTCCAACATTCCAAGATGGCATTAGTTCAAGAATCATCCCTAAAATTGTTCCTTTTGGAGCAATAGGATTCCACAAATTATATGTCCCCTCTGTCAACGGAAGCTTCTTAAATGAAAATTCATATTCAAGAGAGTACGCGGTACAACTTTTGATTTGCTTGATACCATCATCATCCACTTTTGGATCAACCAAAAGGAAACGACCATAGTTCATCAAATCAATAATTCGCATTCCAACAACTCGACCATAGTTCTCCGTGAGTTTTCGATCCACATACGCTGGAAGATCGAATGTCAATGTTGAAATCTCATTATAACAAAGGTCGGCCTCAACATTGAATGCGTACTTCAGCACTCCAATAGGGGTATCATCAAGATTTTGGAGAATCAACACAGGCTGTTCTTTTACATTGATCTTTGCAAAATCAATGACCATACCAAGACCTCCTTTATAGAACAAAGAGGACACCCAACGGGTGTCCTCTTAAAATTATCCTCTGAGCATAGAATTAGCGACCTTGTTTCTAATTCCTTTACGCCGATTTGCACTAATCAGTTTCCCGATTGTAAAATCAGCATAATACTCAGCAAAGCCCTTCATATTTTCTTCCGTCACATTCTGCATCTGGAAGTAGTTCTGAATGGTAACACGATCATCCGTAGACGAATTGTCCGTATTACTATTGTCGTTTGTAATCGACTTAACAACCTCAGAAACAGCAGGTGATGTAGAAGTAAGATTGCCAATCAATGAATCCAAAACACCAGTAATGCCATATTTCAACGAATTGAAAATACGCATATACTGATCTTTCGTCATGACAAGCTCTCCATCCTTCAAAACAGAAAGGACTTCATCAGCGCCAGCAGCTCGACCGCCAACATAACCCTCATCCAAACCAGTATGGAATAGGCGCGGGCCATTTGCAGAATCAAGATACCAAACGCCATTCACTTTAACAACCTTGCGCCCCAATAGAGCGGAAAGCTGCTCAGCAAGATCCTCATTCTCCTTAACCAGACGGTTCTTTTCTTCCTGCGTCTTTGCAGTATGCCAACCCTTACTATTTGTCTGCATCTTACTCAGAATCCTGTCGATTTGCGTTTGCTTATCGTCAGCGTTCTTTCCAGCGTAGGAAATTTCAGAGTTAATACCATTCAGCGCAGACACGACATCACCGTATTCTTGCGCCGCTGCCTTAGCAGTTCTCCAAGCGGAAGTAATAGAATCTTCGCCGTCGATCATATCTCCATATTGCTTATTCCACTCAATTAGGTCTGCGTATAGTTGCTCCCAATTACTGTTGATACGGGCAATAGCTGCATTATACACCTTTTCTTCCGTATCAACTGTGGACTTAACATAGGAGATTTCATCGTTTTTCGTATCCTCAAAAGTATCAGCTTCTTTATCCAGAGCATCAACTTGTGAATTATACGCATAGTCTGCTTGATAGTCAGCCAACTCTTGCTGAAGCTCAGCCAGCTCTTGTGCCAGCTTTTGCTTTTCAGCATTTGTAGATGCACTTGTGTCACGATCCAACTGTGCGAGCTTTGCTTGCTTCTCAGCAATTTCAGCTACTTTCTTTGCAACAGTTGTTTGGTAGTCTTCCTCATCCTTAGTCGCAGAAAGAGACTCTTTCTTCAAATCAATGATTTTACGGAAAGCGTCAATCTGTGCTTCCAGAGCATCTACCTGATCCTCAGCCTCTTGACGAACAAGCTCCATCGTCATCTCAATGATTTTCGTTAGAGCATCCTTCTGTTCGTTATAAATCTCAACACCTGTTTCACGCATAAGGCTGTTATACTCTTTCAGAGTTAAAACGCCCTCTTCAAACAGACGATTGATTTCTTTCAACTTTTGTTTCAGATAGTCAACCTTGGTAAAGTTGAAGTCTCCCCACAAATCAAAATCGTCGGCATAATCAATGAAGTCATCAAATGTATCAAGAATATTATCTGCAATTTTAGAGTTAATATCTTGAATATCATTATAAGCGCCCCACCATGCGTCAATACAATCTTGAATTGCTTCGTCGTTTTCGTCCAGTCCGAGATCGCGCAGACGTCGTTCTTCCTTATGAGCTTCTTCTTGAATTTTCTTTTGCTCTTCAAGCTGCTTATAAAGATTGTCCAACATCGCATCCTTGGTCTGATTGTTGTCCAGCATATCATACTGGTTTTCCAACAGACTGAGCATATTGTTATGATTATCTACCGCAGTCTGGTAAATATCATGCAACATATCCTCAATCGTATCCTGATAATCCCACCACTTTTTCTGTAGGTCTTGGATATAATCAGAAGTATCATCTAAACCAAGCGCACGATACTTTTCAGCTTGTGCGTGGACTGTCTCTTGCATCTTCCGATAGATGGCAATAATTTGTTCCGGAGTTCCGTCATTCTTCTCCAAAAGGAAAATAGAATGCTCGAAATTACCAATGATATCGGATAGCTGGTCTTCCAAATCGTCCAGCTTATCTTTAAGCTGTTCTTCTAATGTCTTATCGTCAATTGTCGCTTCAACCGTAGCATTGAATTTAATCGGCGTTCCGGTTGAACCAGTCTTATCTGTTTCGACATGCAATCCGCCTGTCTGGACTCGACCTTTCGCGTAAGCTGGAATAACACCTTTAAGCTGCTTACCAGATCCGTGTACAATACGCTTCGTTTCATCCGCAGTATAAACACGGTCGCCTTGCTTGAGATTAACAACCTCAGCGCCATTTACGCCTGCAAGATAAGCCTTGTCGCCAGACTGGATAAGCTCAGCACCTTCTTCACCAACCAGCGCATCGCCAGCCGGCGCAGCACCAGTGCCAGAAGCATACCCGAAAATACTTCCAAGAATGCCACTCTTACGCTTCGTATCAATCGTGACCGTAGCAGTTTGCCCGTCCAAATGCTGAACAGCAGTTTGAACACGCTTTACTGCGGTCTCTGCGTCGCCAGCGGCAGTTTCAATGTTATTGAATTGATCGACAAGATTATCTGTCGTTTCATCATCAACATCTTCAACGGCCTGTGCCACGCCATCGACATTAGAAGTTACTGTCGCAAAGTCCAAACCATTCAGATACTCCAGCGCATCTGTTGTATCTTTAATTTCACCTTGCGAATTTGTGAGAGAAATACCGTCTGCTTCACCAAGCTTTGTGATTAGGTTTTCCGCCTGCTCCTTAGTGAAGTTTAGCTCAGAAAGAAGTGGGGCAAGAGCTTCCGCATCAACATTGACCGTAATACCATCACTGGCTGCTAAACCAAGATTAGTAAGACTGTTCGTCAAACCGTCAATGCTGCCCTCTGCATCCAACAATACAACGCCATCGAGATCTTGTAGACCGGTCAGGATATCGTAGACTTCCTTGTCAGTCTTGCCAAGAGTGATAAGCTGATCCGTTAGCGCAGAAACATTGATCGCTTTCTTTCCAGCGTTCTCCGCAGATAAACCAATTTCGTCGATAACATCTGCGACCTCGTTCATATCGTAGAAATCGATGTCTCCCCACATAGAGAGCGCTTCCAGACATGCAAGTACCGCGTCTGTCGTAATACCCATCTTTTCGGCAATCGCATCCAGATTATCCGGATCAATGTCGAAAACATAAGCACCGTCAGAATCCTTACTGATATCCAGTAATTTTTCGCCCTGATCGTTGACTAATTGACCAGCTTGAGACATCTGATATAGCCGTTCAACAAAGCCAGCACCAGCGTTATCAGCATCCTCAAATACAATCTTGTTTTTCTCCATTGCGGAGTAGATTTCATCAAGACCATCGCTCCATCCCCATGTAGATAGCTGATCGCTACCAAATAGGAATTCAGCAGCAGCCCAGAAAGCGTTTGAGTTAGTTGTGCCTGCTTCAAACTGCTTATTCAGTTCCTCAAAGGCTTCTGCATAAGACTTAAAGTCGGTATCCTTTTCCTCAACAGACATGGCAGCATCGTACCGCGCTTTCGCATCGGTTACACTATCAAACTTATCTACCATGCCATCAAGAGCATCGTTGAGCTTCAACGCCTGCTCTGTAATAAGAGCAACACCATCGCCACCCTCAGCCATAACCTGTAAGATATGTGCGAGGAATTGCGCATTCATACCGTCTTCGTCAAGAACACCAGCAAGAACACCGCTTTCCTCAGCCAATTCCTTTACATTTTCGGCTGTGATACCATCAAGTGTTGTTGAAAGAGTCATCAACTCTTCCTTAGCGTCAGCAAAGTTTTCAGAATTCCAAAGGCTCTTAATCGTGGTCTTGAGCTGTTCAGAATGTCTTCTTGCTACTTCCTGTTCGCTATTATATTTTTCGATTGCTGCAGTGATATCATCCCAAGTCGTTGCGCCTTGGTTAATAACCGCATCATAAGCAACCTCAAATTCCTCATCGGATAAACCGCGTAACTTCTCTTTGACCGCATCAGCCTCAGTAAGCCATGCGTCTAACTCATGAAAATGCGCAGATGTACCAGGCTCATACTGTTCGTAGTTTTTGGGAACTAACACCTCAGCAATAGCCTGCATTTTCTCGTTGACTTGCTTAGCCTGACTTTCGCGCTGATTTAGCTCTTCAAGCAAACCAGCATAGTAATCATTCGTACCAAGCGTTTTATCAACAAGTTCCTCAGCAGAATATGTACCATTCTCGTCGAAACTCAAATCGTTCTGAACCTGCTGGATCAAATCCTTGCGCATCTTTTCAAACTGGTCAAGGTTTTCTGGCTTTGCAAGCTTCTGAGCAGCAAGGAAAGCGTCTTCCGCAATCATCTGATTGTTTTTATCAATCTGATCAATTGCGTCGGACAACGCAGCGTCGTATTCATTATAAGCATCCGCAAGAACTTCAAATACCGGATTTTCACTTCCGAATTTGTCACGAACTGCGTTCATCGCATCTTGTAGATACTTATAATTTGCCGCTAAGTCTTCAAATGTGACATCTTTTAAGCCGCCATCCGAACTATATACGCTCGGAAGGAAAATCGTTCCGCCACCATTGCTACCACTATCATCAATACCAGTAAACCCAAGCTCTTTGAGATACGCCATAGCATCTCCTGCTTCTTTACCAGTTGCAGAATAAAAACTATGACTATTAAAATATCCATCAAGCTCTTTTACAGCATCTTCTTTAGCAACATTAGCAGCACGAACACCTTTTGAAATATCAGTTTGTAACTGCGTTCTGGCTGCGTCGATAATGCTATCTCGCAAATCTGCATAGCTACCAGACAAATTATCAACAGCAACTCCCTGATCTTTTAGATAGGCAATTAGCTCGTCCTGAATAGCGATAAGATCTTCTTGTGAGCCAGTACCAGCTTCGACGGCATTGCTCAGCTCAATATAAGAAGATGCGAGATCATACAGCTTCTTTGCATCTTCCGCAGCGGCAGTACCAGCTTCGACAGCGGCCTGACGAGCCTCCTTAGCCTTGTTAATTAGCTTTGAAATTCCAGAAACAATTGCCGAAATAGCAAGACCAATACCAAGACTAATCAGCATATTCAGAGCGGTCTTTAGCACCTGTACGCCGACTGCCGCAGCTTTAGACGCAACGCCCATTGCTGTTGTAGATGCAGATGCGTTTGTCATTGATGAACGATATGCGTCAGTAGAAATCGTAGCATCATCTGTTACATGAACAGCCGTTTTCAGCGAATTACTTCCACGACCAATTGTATCGTTCCATACGATTTGACGTTGTGTCAAATCACTTGTTGATGTGCCAAGACCTTGAATCTTTGTTTTGTATTCATCAAGTAGACGAATATCATTTTCTAATTCAAGCTTTCCACTATTCCATGCAAATGAAATGCCAGTCCCAGTACCAAGCCAATTCTTCGATGTGGTTGTTTTTAATAATTGAAGCTTATCAAAGAATGGAGTGATACCAGCAAGAATTGTAGGAAATGCACCAAGCGTTTCAATAAGTTTTGTGAGCCAACCGAGCAATCCAGTTCCAGCATCATATGCACCCTTAATCAAATCACTATTCAAAATAGTCTTTGCAAGAGCCTGATACTGAGCTTGGAATTTTTGCTGCTTTGCCTCAATGCTGTCCATCCACTTTTCATGCTCAGCGAGAGCAGAACCTTCCGCATTAACAGAAGCGTTCATGGCACTAACAGCATCGTCCATATTTTCGATAGCCGCCGCCAGAGCGTTACCCTGACGCTTACCGGCCAGCAATTCAAGCAATGCAGCCTGGTCGATATCGCTCATTTTCTCCCAGACCTTACTAATTCCAAGAATAATTTCATATGTACTCTTGAAATTATCGGCATCAGCCATAATGTCAAAACCGCCAGAGCCATCAACATTGGTCAAGCCCTTGATTTGCTTCTGAAGTTTTGCTGTGCTTTCTGCCATATATTCGGTTTCAAGACCGGCTTCTTCAAGCTCAGTCTTTGCGCCACGAATACGCATAGCAACGGTTTTCCACATTGTACCAACCGCATCAGGATCTTGTACGACGTTATTCGCCGCAACAATTAGAGCGATTGACTCATCAATTGTGTTGTTTGCCGCAGCCATAGCGGAGGCGGAGCGCTGCAACGCATCACCGACACCGCCAGAAGAAATAGCGAACTCATTGCCAATTTTGTTGAATTTATCAACGATGGTCATTGCATCGCTGGCTTCAATACCAAACGCTTTCATTGTGGAAATGATAGAGCTGGTAGCCTCGTTTACATCGCTGATTTCGTCACCAACGACGCTATAAATTGTAGCAACTTCTGCAAGGTCAGAAGCATCAGCCATCGAATAACCAAGGCGAGCAAAATTAGCAGTTGCAGTTACATAGTCAGAATATGATGTACCAATATCATCTGCCTTTTGCGCCGCGTCAGAAAGAAAACGATCATACGACTCATCAGTTTCGTCCGTGACCTTTTTCAGTTCGGTCATCGCCGTATCCAAATCGACAACAGCATCATAAAGACCAGTGACACCTCGCATGATACCCGCAATAACACCGCCAAGTACCATCCAAGATCCCATTTTCGCAATATTGTTTTTCAACTCTCCAAATAGAGACTGGCTATGCTTATCTGCGCTGATAAGATCCTGCTCAAAAAGTCGAATTTTCGCATTTAGATTTGTCAGTTCTTTTGAAGAACTAACCATCTGTGACTCATCAAAAAGCTGCTGCCATTTCGACATTAGGTTTGGATCAGAAACAAATGCACTATATGTCTGCTTTAGATTCTGAATCCTAAGCTGCGCTGTTTGAATATTGGAATTGAGCTTTTCTGCATCCAATAACTTCCCAGAAGCAGCATTATCAAGCTTCAACTGCTTGAATTGCTGTTCGAGTAACGCAAGCTTATGACGATATGCGTCAAGATCATTTGGACTCAACGCATTCTCTAACGCAGTCTTTGCCTCTTCTACGCTTGCCTTAAAGTCACCACCGAAAATACCGGCATTTTGCCATTTCTTAATTTGCGTTTCAAGACTTGCTTGCAACTCGGCTTTTTGATTTGCAAAAGTATTTGCTTTCAAATCCGTTGCAGCATACGCAGAAGTTTGTAGCTCCTTTGCATAGCGCTGAAGATCAGCAACCATAGAGTCAATTTCTCTCTTATGTTCAGAAGAGAGAGTGGTGTTTGATTGCTTGATCTCTTCAATACGAGCCTTTACAGCATTCAGTTTTTCTTGGTACTGATTAAACTGCTCCATATCGCCAAGCAACGGCTTTGATGTGTTTGTCAATGTCTTGCTTGTAATATCGGCAATTTTCGTATTGATTCTGTTTAGATAGTTAAGCGTCTGCTCCAAATTAGAGCCGGCGTTTTTATCTGTCAAAATAGAGTTGCTTTGGACGAATCCTTTTATGGATTGAGCGCCATCTTTGATTTTTGCAAGATTAAAATTAAACTTCTCTACAACACCATCAGCCTTAGTAACACTGGCTGTAAAGCTTTTAATCTTTCCCTTAGAATCCTTAAAGACATTCGTAATATCCGTCTTGCCAAGCTTACTGAATTCAGCCTGCGCCCGACTGACGATATCCTTAACCGATGTAAAGTAACGCTGCCCATCAGCCTTTAATTGCGTTGCATCAAAAACCCGCAATGGCTTATATGTGCCAGTATGGTTTGCACCACCGACCTGCTTGGCGATTGTTTGTAGCTGACTCTGCACCGTTTTAACGGAGTCTTCATCAAAACCAACCTTCAGCTTTACAGTGTGCGATTCACTCAGAGACTTAGCAATGCTTGCAAGCTTAGAATCAAGTAAAGACTGGCTGTTCTCGTCAATCACGGCTTTTAATAGAATTTGCAGATCATCCACGCACAATCACCTCACTTATAAGTTGTTTAGCTAATTTCTTATATAAAGAAAAGAAAGACACCAGATTATCGAACCGTGATGCCTTTCTTCATAAGTCCTCGTTTCAATGCCTGCGTACATTTACCAGAAGCTTGTAATCTCTCAACCGTTGTTTCTGTAAATGGGCGGGCTTTCGGTCTGCTCCAATAGTCATAGCCAGGATCGCCAGATCCACCACGACCATGCTCAATCAAATACGGGAGATCCTTGTTTACCGTAGCTCTGTCTCCGTTTCGACCGTTCAAATATGGGTTTGGATCGGTAATATTGATAACCGATAAAATGCCGTTTTGCGCAGTATTGCCTTTAATCACAATGTTATATGGATCTCCGATACCACCAAAATCATATCTGCGTTGGTAATACCCAGATGTATCCATGCTATAAACGATGTCTTTAATTGCTTCGACTTCTTCATCACGAATAACAGGGAATACATCGTTGGTTAAAGACTCATCGACAGCTTTTTTCAAATATGCCATCAGATCAGCCGTATTTTTGAACTGCGGCATATCATTCCTCCAGAATAAGAAAAGCGCCGGCATATGCC
>ERZ780212.493-NODE-493-length-40080-cov-3.117377_pt1 | contig 40080 bp, 39 predicted proteins | sample MGYA00511364_ERZ780212 | MGnify/ENA primary metagenome ERZ780212 (study PRJEB29588, sample SAMEA2147991) | human gut metagenome | biome: human gut; feature: human-associated habitat; material: faeces | place: Denmark | collected 2008/2010 ... | reverse complement strand
CCGCCGGGACGGTTCTCTACTCCGAGGTTATCCAGTTTCATATAACAGAGAGCCGGAATATCTATTCCCATCTGCCTGGCGGCCTGGAAAATAGTCGTTCCCTTCTCAACCTCGACCTCCCTGTTGTCTATTGTAAGTCTAATTGTATCCATCTCAGTTACGATTATTGAACGATTACCGCATTGAATTTACATTTGTCGAAGCATGCGCCGCAGCGGATACACTTCTCGTTATCTATGACATGGGCCTGCTTGACCTCTCCCTTGATCGCTCCGGCGGGACATGCCCGGGCACATGCCGTACATCCCTTGCAACGGTCAGGGTCTATAGCATACACTCTCAGAGCCCTGCACTTGTGAGCCGGACACCTCTTGTCCACGATGTGAGCCACATACTCGTCGTAGAAATTGTCAAGAGTTGAGAGCACAGGGTTGGGCGAGGTCTGTCCGAGACCGCAGAGAGCGGTGTCCTTGATAACCTTGCTGAGGTTCTTGAGGTAGTCCAGATCCTCCATAGTGCCCTTGCCCTTGGTAATCTTGTCGAGAATCTCCTCCAGGCGCTTGTTTCCGATACGGCAGGGTGCGCACTTTCCGCACGACTCGTCGACGGTGAACTGAAGATAGAACTTGGCCACCGAGACCATGCAGTCATCCTCGTCCATGACAATCATACCACCCGAGCCCATCATCGAGCCGGCAGCTGTGAGGTTGTCGTAATCAATGGGAGTGTCGAGATGCTTCTTGGTAAGGCAGCCACCTGAAGGGCCTCCGGTCTGGACGGCCTTGAACTCTTTGCCCCCCTTGATACCGCCTCCGATATCGTATATGACCTCGCGGAGGGTCGTACCCATCGGAACCTCGATGAGGCCCACGTTGTTGATCTTGCCGGCCAGTGCAAACACCTTGGTACCCTTGGACTTTTCGGTACCGATAGATGCAAACCACTCGGGTCCCTTGAGGAAGATCACCGGGATATTGGCGAATGTCTCCACGTTGTTGACATTGGTAGGCTTGCCCAGATAACCGCTCTCCGCCGGGAAAGGAGGCTTCACTGTAGGCTCGCCCCTCTTGCCCTCCATGGAGTGAATCAGCGCCGTCTCCTCGCCGCATACAAAAGCTCCGGCACCGTAGCGTATCTCTATGTCGAAATTGAATCCGGAACCGAGGATGTCGTCTCCGAGCAGACCGTAGTCGCGGGCCTGCTTCATGGCTATCTGAAGACGCTTCACCGCCAGGGGATACTCGGCGCGGATGTATACCAGACCCTTGGAGGCACCGATACAGTAGCCGCAAATGGCCATGGCTTCGATGACAGAGTTAGGGTCGCTCTCCAGAATGGAGCGGTCCATGAACGCGCCAGGGTCGCCCTCGTCGGCATTGCAGACCACGTATTTCTCCGGGCCCGGACTCTTCGAAGCTATCTCCCACTTCAGACCGGTGGGGAATCCTCCACCGCCACGTCCTCTCAAACCGGACTTCTTGACGGTCTCAATAGCCTCCTGCGGGGTACCCTGCAGCACCTTTGCCAGAGCCTCATAACCGTCACGGGCTATATATTCGTCTATATTCTCGGGATTGATGAATCCGCAGTTCCTCAAAGCGATACGGAGCTGCTTCTGATAGAAGCCCATGTGCTTCGAGTCACTGATATGCTTTTTCGTATCAGGATCCTCGTAGAGAAGGCGCGTCACCTTGCGGCCCTTTACCACATGCTCCTTGACGATCTCCTCGGCATCCTCAGGCTTCACATTGGTGTAGAATGTATTGTCAGGTATGACCTTGACGATGGGACCCTGCTCGCAGAAACCGAAACAGCCGGTCACCACCACCTGGACATCGTTGTCCATACCGGCGGCGGCTATCTCCTCTCTCAGTCTCTCCACGATCCTCACGCTCTCGGACGCACGGCAGCCCGTACCTCCGCAGCACAGTAAACTCATCTTGTAGTTCGGCATGGCAGACTAGATTTTTTCCTGGATTGTTTGATAATTGACCGGAAGGATACCGTCGACAAGCTCGCCGTGAAGCACATACTTGTCAATGATCTCCATGGCCTTGTCGGCATTGACATGGCCGAATACGACCGGATCCTCTCCGGGACGCTTTACCTCGATAGTCGGCTCGGCATAGCAGTAACCCATGCATCCGCCCTGTGTTACGATTACGGGTAGTTTTTCTCTCTCAACCCGCTCTATGATGGAATTCATCACGGCACGCGCTCCTGCGGCGATACCGCATGTGGCCATGGCTACGCGGATCTGGACCAGTTTGTCGGGATTGTTGCTCTTCTCCCGGATGTCCATCTCGCTCTCGAGTCTGGCCTTCATTTGACGAAGTTCGTCAAGAGACTTAATCTTACTCATAAGGTTCGGTTAATATTATAATGTAGTGTTGATTATGCAAATTTTATGAAAATATTTAACAATTCCTAATCTCCCGCATATTATCTTTAATCATTTCTTCCAAATTTCTAATAATTGTTAAATCTTTCAAAGCATCGTCGCCGAGGATTTCCCTGACATCCACCGTGTCGAAGAGATACTCCTCTCCGTTGTAGCGGTACGTGAAAAGAAAATCCAGAGCCGGGTTGGAGGAGACCAGCAGCATCAGGGCGTTGGCCACATCCCCGAGAGGAGGCCGGTCTATGTTGGAATATCCGAATACGGCCGTCACCTCCGTGCCCTTTCCCGGCTCCGACTCTATCCGCACGTCTCCCCCGCTCTGCCTGGCGGAGTCCATCAGCAGAGGTATGCCCATGCCGACTTTCCGGGTAGTGCGGGAAGTGAAGAAGGGATCGGACAGACGGCTGACCTGCTCCGGAGTCATCCCCTTGCCGTTGTCGCCGATCACGATGGTCAGCAGGTCGGCCCCGGGAGCCTCGTCCACGGTCAGTGTCACCCGGGTCGCCCCGGCGCTTATCGAATTCTGGACTATGTCCAGTATGTGCATTGACAGGTCGTTCATACAGGTGTCGGTTTATTGAAGTGAGACGCTCCGGCCGTCCTCCCCGTGAAGAGCCTTGCGGATCTCAGCGAAGGAACGGCATGGCATATTGAAATATGTGACGGCACGGCAGTAGTCTTCGGGGTAATGGGCATCCGACGAGCGGATAAATGACGGACTGAGCTTCCGCAGGTAGCGGTTGCGCTCCAGCAGCTGCACCAGGTCGCAGCGGACGGAAATCTCCAGGGCATCGTACTGCAGGTCCGGAGGGATGAAGCCCAGCTGCGAGATAACCGAGTTCTGCTGCTTGTCAATATGGGCCGGGATAAACAATCCCCCTATGGACGAGACAAATGCCGCCACCTCGTCTATGCCTTTGTCCAGAGCCGATATCAGAAGATACGGAGCTTCGTAGATTACCTCCTCGTCAGCATTGACAGCCAGCTGATACCCGAACATCTCCTCGTCGTTCGAAACCTGAGGCAGATTGTCGTCCAGGAACCGCTGCAGGGCGTCCAGGCTCTCCTCCGAATCGGCGAATGCCAGACAGTGCGCCTCCTCCCTGGTGGTTATCTCCGCACCGCAGAGGATATACGGCTCACCGTCTCCGACCATTCGGCGTATCTCCCTGGCCTGGACCGTAGTATTATGGTCGGTGATACCTATTATATCATAGCCTTTTCTCAGGGCCGTCTCCACTATGAACGAGGGCACCATCCCGATATCCCCACAGGGAGACAGGAAGGTATGCGTGTGAAGATCAGCCCTGAACCGGTTCATCGGCTCAGGGGTTGAGAAGATTGTATATCCTGCCGGCCAGTTCGAAAGTCTGCTCGCCGGAGCCTAGAATCGGGATGCCTTCCTCGTCGGACACCTCTTTCGCATCGTCCTCGGGCTCAAATCCCTTGACGATAATCACCGCCGCCAGTTCCTTGAGTGTGGCAATGGCCATCACGTTCTTGTGAGTCTGGAGAGTCACCCATACGGAGCCATCCTTGGCGAAGCCCATCACGTCCGACAGCAGATCGGACACATATCCCCCGGACACCTCCCTGTCCAGGCCTTCCGCCCCGGAAAACACCATGAGATTCAATTTTTCAGCTATTTCTCTTACTGTCATGATTGTATACTGTTAATTATCTTTTTCCTTATTGACAAACCGGTCTTTTCCCCACACTTTCTCCATCAGGTCTATGGCCTCGCCCACCAGCAGCGAGCCCTCCTTCTCGAAGCGGGCCTGCATGAAGATGCAGTTGTTGAGCGATGCGTCGTCCCGCACGATGTCAGCTGCCAGAGCCTCGCAGCTGGGGGCCCCGCAGGCCCCGCAGTCTATGTCCGGCAGTATCTTTCTCAGCATCCGGGCCGCCTCCATCTTCTTGATGGCCACATTGATGTCCTTATCGTACTTGACCATGGAGCGGGGCTCAACCGCATCCATCTTAATAGAAGCGGAGCAGAACTGCTTGTACTGTCCGGTAAGCGGGTGCGTGTCTTTTGCCGCCGCAGCCTCCGCCCTGAGATTGTCGGCCACCAGGAAGCGGTTGCCCTGCACCAGTATGCCGCCCGCACAAGACTCATCGCAGCCACGGAGTTCCAGATAGTCTATCGGCTCCTCTATCTCCTCATCCTCCAGCTTCTCCAGAAAATCCATCACATTGGTCATCCCGTCTATCGCCAGAGCGCGGCCCTCTATCTGCGATGCCTCGCCTCCGGTCAGCGGCCAGCGCAGTCCCCTGGACGAGATGGCATCATTGACCGCCTCCGTACCCTTGCCCTGCTCGGGATATTTCTTGTTCTTGAAGGCATGCAGTACCCGGTTGTAGACATAATCCATATTGATCACACCGTTGATGGGCGACTCATATCCACCCACGGGAGACTTTACAGCAGCTATCTTGGCGATGCACGGAGTCAGATAGAACACCCCCAGTTCCGACGGGTCTCCACCGCTGTTCTGCCATTTCTTGACATAATACTGGGCCGTCACCTCTATCGGCGGCAGAAGCAGCATGATGTGGTCGATAAGCGACGGGAAACGTACCTGTATAAGCCGGATGACTGCCGGACAGAACGATGATATCACCGGTTTGGCCGGAGCTTTACGGACATAGGAGTTGATCTCTTCAACCAGCGTGTCGGCACTCTGCTCCACGGTGCATATCTCCGAGAAACCCATATCGCCCAGGATATCGTTGATGACCCCGGGCGGGACTTTCTTCTCGAACTGGGCGTAAAATACGGCCGGGACTAGTAGCACCCGGTATTTATAGGAGAGGATATCGTCCAGGTCGTCATCCACTACCCTGATCGCCCTGCTGGGGCAGACCCTGAAACACCTGCCGCAGTCGATACACCATTCGGCGTACAGGAGCGCCTTGCCGCCGGAGACTCTCAGCGCCTCGGTCGGACACACCTTTATACAATGCGAGCAGCCGATACAGAAATCATCCTGTATCTCCAGGGCCTTATGAAAAGTATCGTGTTCCATATCCGGGATGTTAAAACTTTATGTAAATATAGAGCGTCGTGCCCTTCCCGACTTCCGTCTCTATCCTCAGGCTGTCCGCATTCTCCTTTATATTCGGCAGTCCCATGCCGGCCCCGAACCCCATCTCACGAACTTCTTTCGAAGCCGTCGAGAATCCTTTCTGCATAGCCTTCTCCACATCAGGTATACCCGGCCCTGTATCGGCCAGAACCACATTGATGCCGTCCGGCTCTATGTCCGCCGTTATCCTGCCGCCGTTGGCATGGGCCACTATATTGACCTCGGCCTCGTAGACGGCTATCACCACCCGTTTTACCACGGCCGGAGAGACACCCAGCTGCTTGAGCGCCTTCTTTATCGATGATGAGGCAAAGCCGGCCCGGGTAAAGTCCCCGGCAGCCACGTCGTATTCCAGTTTCATATCAATAAACGGGTTTCAGGCCGGCACTGTACAGTATGCCGGAGGTTTTGAACATCGAATAATCCGTGCGGATCACCACCATGCCGTTCTCGTCGGCCAGATCTATCATCTCGTCCGTCACGGCCTTGCCGCGCACGAAGATGATGTACCTCACGTCGGACATCTCCGCCGTACGGATGGACTGGACATTGGCCAGTCCTGTAACCAGCAGGAAATTATCTATCTTTATGGTAAGTACGTCGCTCATGAGGTCGGACGCGAATGCGTATTCCACAACCTCAAACATACGGTCTTCACCGCACATCACCTCGCCTTGAACAGCGTCTACTATTTCACCTATAGTCATAGTCGTCTCATTTGTTAAATCAGGAAAATAAAAATCACCTGCAAGTTACAAAATTTTCCTGAAATACTTGTCATCCGCATCCACAAATGCCGACAAACCTCAACTGTTTGCAGGATAAAATTCCATCAACGGCACAGTTCAGTTGAATGACAGGCGTTCCCGAGAATGAAATAGAGACTCTAGTCCGAAGCCGGCCTCATCTGCCGGCGAGATGCCTGACGGCGGCCTGGGCGCAGACACATCCGAAGACGGCGGGGATATAGGAGACCGTCCCGACCTGGGACTTCTTGTTGCGCTCACCCTCTGTGGGCACTATCGCTTCCCGCTCCGGCAGCTCTTCCGAGAAAACCACCGGGAATCCCTTGGTAATGCCTATCTTGCGGAGTTTCTTCCGCAGAATGAACGCCAGCGGGCAGTTGTAGGATTTGGAAAGGTCGGTAAGACGGACTTTTGTGGCGTCCAGCTTGGCTCCTGCGCCCATGGAGGAGACCAACGGTATTCCGCTATGGACGCAATGGGTGATGAGGGCAATCTTCGGAGCGAGAGTGTCTATCGCGTCAATGAGGAAATCCGGTCTGGGGACGGTTCCTGACGGTGCCGCAGAGACCTTTCCAAGAGCGCCCTCCAATACGGCGGAGATATTGTCCTCCGTCAGATACTCCGGAACTTTCACGATATGCAGTTCCGGATTGATGTCCAGCAGCCTTTCCGCCATCACTTCCGTTTTCAGCCTTCCAAGCGTTGAGTCCAGTGCCAGCAGCTGACGGTTCTTGTTGCTCTCCCCCACCCGGTCCGAGTCGATGAGCACCATCCGTCCGACCCCGGCTCTGGCCACCATCTCTGCGGCGTATGCCCCTACTCCACCCAGGCCGGCCACCACGACGACCGCCTCCCTCAGCCTCAGAAGAGCCTCCTCACCCAGCAGCAAAGCCGTTCTCTCCTGCCACTGCGGAATTTGTCCCCGCTCGGATACAGCGCCGCTTCTCTCATGTACATCCGTTCCCGGATTATTTGCTTTATGTTCCATACCGGACGATGTTCCCACTCTGATTTATTCTTTCCCCTTGTGGTTTTCCTGCATTTCGGCACTTTCAAGCGCCTTCGCCTCATTCCACAGGGCATCCATCTCCGCAAGAGTCATGTCCTTGAGCGAGCGGCCCTGACGGATAGTATGCTCCTCCAGATAGGTGAAACGGCGGCGGAACTTGGCGCAGGTCATCTCCAGGGCCGTGTCCGGATTCAGGTCGTAGAGCCTTGCCGCATTGACCACAGAGAACAGGAAATCTCCCAATTCTCCCTCAGCCCTCTCAACCGACTTGGGATCCGAACTGTCCATCCTGTCCAGTTCGGAGCGGAACTCCCCGAGCTCCTCCCCTACCTTGTCCCAGACCTGCGAGCGCTCCTCCCAGTCAAAGCCCACGGCCCGGGCCTTGTCCTGCATCCTGTAGGCCTTCAGCAGCGGAGGCAGGGAGACAGGCACTCCCGAAAGCACCCGCTTGTTGCCATCCTTCTCCTTGGTCTTCAGTTCCTCCCAGTTCTGCACCACCTGCTCGGCCCCATCCACATGCACCTGTCCGAAGACATGGGGATGGCGGTAGACCAGCTTGTCGCACAGACGGTTGATTACATCCACAATATCGTATTCGCCCTTCTCCGAGGCTATCTTCGCATAGAAGACCACATGCAGCAGCACATCGCCCAGTTCCTTGGAGACCTCCTTGCCATCCCCGCGCAGGATAGCGTCGCTCAGCTCGTAAGTCTCCTCAATTGTCTGAGGACGAAGGGACTCTGTTGTCTGCTTGCGGTCCCACGGGCATTTCTCCCTAAGCTCGTCCAATATATCCAGAAGGCGACCGAAAGCCTCCAGCTTGGCCTGCCTCGAAGTCATCTCGTTTCTGCTCATCATTCTTGAATTTTGAGGCGTAAAGATACATCAAATATCAGTTGGAGCGGTATTTTTTCAACATGCGGCTACGGCAAAACGCATCTTGTGCTTCAACATGGCGCATGCGTCGTCTATTTTTGCAGAAACAATGCGACAGCTATGAGAACAATTGACGACTACGATGTGAAAATCTTCACGGACAACATTGAGGAAAAGGCCATAGAACAAATCCGCCGGCTGATGTCCATCGACGTATTCAGCGGCTGCAAAATCAGGATAATGCCGGACGTTCATGCCGGAGCCGGGTGCGTGATAGGCTTCACCGGCAACCTTGGAGACAGGGTCATCCCGAACATCGTCGGTGTGGACATAGGCTGCGGCATGCTGGTGCAGCCGTTCGAGTGCAGCGGAGAGATAGACTTCCACGAGTTGAATCAGTTTATTCTGAGCAGCATTCCCTCAGGTAGGGACATACGGAGCCAGGAAGGTCTGATCCTGCTGCAGCCGTACATGGAAAGATACCAGGAAGCGAAAGAGCTGGTCAAGGAGCTGCGCTGCTTCCGCGAGCTGAAAGATGTCAAAAGGCTGTACAAGGCCGTCGGCACCCTCGGCGGAGGCAACCATTTCATAGAGCTGGACCGTGACGGCCAGGACAGAATGTACGTGGTCGTCCATACCGGCAGCCGCAACTTAGGCAAACAAGTGGCGGACATCTACCAAAAACAGGCCGTGAAGAACATGTCCGGCTGGGACAAACTGATGGAAAAGCAGACTAAGATGATAGAGGAATACAAGACGGCAGGACGGAGAGCCGAGCTGCAGGATGCCATACGGGAGCTGCACAACTCCTTCAGGATGCAAAGACCACCGGTCCCCGCGGAACTCTGCTGGCTTGAGGGACAGCCGCGCGAGGACTACCTGCACGACATGCGCCTGTGCCAGAGATGGGCGCAAATCAACCGGGGCATCATCATGGACCTGCTTGTAGAATACCTGCGGGCCAAAGGCAATATCTGCAGTACACCGGAGACATTGGCCTCAGAGCGTTTCGAGAGCGTCCACAACTACATCGGGGACGACGGCATCATCCGCAAAGGAGCCACCTCCGCCCGCGAGGGAGAGAAGTGCATCATCCCCATGAACATGCGGGACGGCTCCCTGATATGCACCGGCAAGGGCAATCCGGACTGGAACTGGTCGGCCCCTCACGGAGCAGGCCGCATAATGAGCCGCGCCCAGGCATTCCAGCAGCTCTGCATGGAGGCCTTCACCGACTCGATGAGAGGTATCTACAGCGAGACCGTCTCCGAGCAGACCATCGACGAGTCCCCTATGGTCTACAAACCGGCGGAGGAGATCATCGCCAACATCCGGGACACCGCAGACATCAGCTGCGTCATCAGACCGGTATTCAACTTCAAGGCCGCACAGTAACCACAATACCACAGACATGAGACAGACCAAAAGCCAAGACATACAGAAACGTATCAAACAGACAGTGAAAGCCCTGAGTGCCGGCATATGGGAGAAGGACCGGCTCATAGCCATGGGCATACTTTGCTGCGTATCAGGGGAAAGCCTGTTCCTGCTCGGACCTCCGGGCACAGGAAAAAGCCTCATCGCCAGAAGACTGAAAGAGGCGCTCGGGGACAGCCGCGCCTTCGAGTACCTCATGTCCAGATTCTCCACTCCCGATGAGATATTCGGCCCGGTGTCCATCCGGAAACTCAGAGAAGAGGACTGCTACGAGCGCAGCACAGACGGATACCTGCCGTCTGCGGACATTGTATTCCTGGACGAGATATGGAAGGCCGGACCGGCCATTCAGAACGCCCTGCTCACAGTAATCAATGAGAAGATATTCCAAAACGGAGCCGTAACCATGAGACTCCCGCTCAAACTCCTCATTGCCGCCTCCAACGAGCTGCCGAAAGAGGACGAGGGGCTGGAAGCTCTCTGGGACCGTTTCCTGGTCCGCTGCGTTTCCGGCTGCATCGAGAACGAGACCTCTTTTTACAAGATGCTGAGGCAGGACACCCCCGCGACGGTTGAGATCGACCCGTCCCTGAAAATTTCCGCCGCAGAACTGGAGGCATGGAACAGAGCCATCACGGAAATCGAGCTGCCGGACAGCATTCTGAAGATTATAACCCGAATACGCCTCGAGCTGAAAGCCCTCTCAAAGGCGGAGAACACAGAGCCTTTGGATTTCTATGTCTCTGACCGGAGGTGGAAAAAGACAGTGAGGATTCTGCGCACATCGGCATTTCTGAACAACCGCAGCAGCGTGGACCAGACCGACCTGCTCCTGCTGTTCCATATTCTCTGGAACAAGACAGAATGCATGGGACCGGTAGCAACAGCCGTGATAAAGAGCCTGTTCGCGGAAATACAGTCCGGGATGGAGGAGCTGACCCGCAAGACAGAGTACACGCCCGACGAGGAGAAACAGTCCCCGGAGGCACAGGCTCCCTCAAAGGCCGAGTCCACCTTCAAGGTCTACAACTATTTCTACGTCAAGCTGCTGCCATCCTTCCCCACTGCTCAACCATGCGACATATACTTCGTCCTGAACGACTACAGCCAGCTCTCCCTCTCCAAGCCCTCAACCGGAATACGGTACCGCGACGACAGGATGGGAGGCGACATCGTCCGCACACTGAGCGCCCCAGTCTCCGGCCTGCAAGGACAAGCCGCCACCGTATCCCTCCTGCGCGGACAGGACAGCGTCCTGATTAACGGCAAAGAGTATTTCCTGGAAAAAAGCAGTTCCATAGGCAGCAGCATCAACTCCCTGATAAACAGACAGTACATCCCCGACATCTCGCACCTCCACTTAGAAGAGGAGGTACACAGCATACGCAAGAGCTTCGACAGCCTCAAAAGCCTGCTGATAGACAGCAACGGCAACATCTTCATCAGCGGCCAGGACATCAGGCCTGTCAAGAAATACGCACAGACTGTGGAACGTACCATCAACGCCTTGGAAGTCAAGATAGAAAGTATGCAGACAAATGGAGTATAACCAGAACATCGGCAAACAGTTGGACAGCTACTCCGAGCTCTTCGACATCTACCTGGAGCGGGGCAGGGTTCCTCAGGAATACGAGGAGGAACCGCTCTCCCGGTACATGCGCAGCCAGGTAGAAGGCTTCCGCGACAAGATAGAGAAAGACGAGGACCTCAGAGAGCTGCTCCGGGAGAACATTATCACCCTCTTCGGGAAAATTCTCCCCGGCGTACTTGAGATTCAGGAAGGCGGGACCTGGAGATGATACAGCAGTTCTTCGGCGACAGTATGGAAGGACGGAGGCGACAGTGGCCGCAGGTCAAAAGATGGCTCTCGTACAATTTCCCAAAGGATATGCTCAATGCTGAAGGCTATGCCAATGCCTTCCGGAACGAGGAGAAATCCAAAGAGCAGATATTCGAGGCATTGAGGTATAACTGGGAAAGAAGCGCACTTCTGATGAAAGAGCGGAGGCAGGAGAGCCACATCCGCAACTGCCTGAGGGGACAGGCACTGGGCATAGGGAAGCAGGACTACAGGACCCGGAGGAAAATGCGCGGCATTATCTTCAAATACCCGGCTCTGGAGGACATCCTGCGCCAGATCGGAAGGGAGCATGAGAAGGACACTATAGAAAAGGACATTACAGCGATGCTCAATGTCCCCATACTCCTCCGCCATTCCTCCAGCCGTCAGGAAATAGACGGTGTCACCACAGGCAACAACTTAGCGTGCCTCCTTCCCACTGAATACGCCCTGATGGACGAGCCGGTATTCTACAGGAAATATGTGGACCGGCAGCTCCAGCAGTTTCACTCCAAACCGCCCACTACTTCCAAACAGAAGACCGACAGGACGACCAGACCGGAGCCACGGCTCGAAATGGGCCCCATAATCCTCGCCATCGACACCAGCGGCTCGATGAGCGGCAAGCCCATCGAGATATGCAAGGCCCTGCTGACCCACATCACCTACCTCGCCCGCAAGCAGAAGCGCAAATGCTTCCTAATAACCTTCTCCGTCCGGGCCAGGTACCTTGAAATCTCCAGACCGGGCCAATACTCCAAGGTAGAGGACTTCTTCTCCGACCGTTTTACCGGAGGCACTGACGGGGAGGAAATGCTGTCCGCCGCCCTGAAAGCACTGGGCAAAGAAGCGTTTTCCATGGCGGACGTGCTCATAATAAGCGATTTTCTCTTTCCACTTCCCAAGCCTGAGACCTCCGTGAAGATCCGGAATGAACAGGCCAGAGGCACACGGTTCTACGGCCTATGCATCGGCAAACACATAGGACCCTACAGCAAAGTACTGGATAAATTCTGGACGATATGAGATACGAAGACCTGCCGTTCCTGATCAATCCGTCCCTGCGGCTGAGCAGCCCATACCTGCAGGTGGCCTGGCGCCGCATTGACCAGCAGATGCTTGAGCATGAGGCCGGATTTCCCGCAGCGAACAGAGAGGTGTACACTTTTCAGAAGACAGTCCGGCTTCTGAGCGAGAGCAGCCCTGCATTGCTCTGCCTGTATTATTCGGACATGACCGACTTTGCCCGCCTGTCCATCCAGCAGTGGCTCCGCCGTCAGATCAAGTCCTTCGTCGAACAGACCGCGTCCACTGCCCTGCCATTGCGCCTGCACGAGCTGGAACGCCAAAAAGGTCTTTACTGCAGTAAAGTATCAGTGTTCCCTCTCAAACGCAGCATCTTAGGATATTGCACGCACACAAACGAGATAGCATTGTCCCCGGAGCTGGCACTCTTTCCCCTCCGGATGTCCGACGCCGTCATGCTCCACGAGATGGCCCACCTTAAGTACAAGCACCACCGCAAGAGCTTCTGGAAATTCCTATCCACTCTCATAGGCGAGGACGCCAATGAGGAGAAATACAAGAGCGACCTGGCCTACTGCAAGCACAGGGACATGATCGAGTTCCTCATGAAGTAAGGAAGCCTTTCAGAAGAGCTTTCTCATGCTGTTCTATTCAGCAGCAACATGACCTTGACATTTTCATTCCCGCTACTTGTCACTGCCGTGCCGAACATGACATTCTCATACCCCAACCGCTTATGCACCGCCTTACGGAATGCCTCCACTTCCAAGTCTTCCAACGGATAACGGGAAGGATAAAGGACAAATACAACCGCATTGTCATATCTGGCTAAATCCAGCTGCCGGTACTTGGTCATGGACTCAAGGATGTAATCCAGGCGCCCGTTTGTTCCGCAGCCGACTGAGTAATAGTCATACCGCATACCATAGGCAACGCCTGACAAAAACTCCACATCACTGCGCCCGAAGGTGCTGCCAGGAAAACCGTAAAAGGTAATCTCCCACAGGCAGTGCATGGCAAGTTCCTCCATGCTGACCGACAGGCCGTCCGGAAAGACAAGCTCCTTAGCCAGCTCTTTCTCCCAGACATCATCGTCCAAGGAACTTACACGTGTGCTCTTTGTCCCGTCCTCCCTTATTGATTGAAGGTTCATCCGACATTTCGAGTGTCGAGCGCTGAACAACCACGAGTGCTGCCTGTTTTTACCATTACCACTAACTACTTCATTATTAGACCAATGAATAAAATGTGCGATTACAGACACAATCTCAGCACTTAGGCACATAGAGTCAAGTCTGAGCATAAGCATACGGAGTCTGTTTCTCTTATTTATATGCAATTGCATTATTTTCAACATATTAGATAAAATATATCTTTACAGACACTGCTGGGATAAATAGAGTCTGTAATTGAATTTTTGAAGTAACAAACTGGTAATCATAACAATACAGACTTTATCCGAAAACAGACTGAAAAAGCTGATACCATGGGACAGAAAATAGACAGATACTGTTTCGCGGTGAGAGATGCCGAAAATGGGGTTTTGAGAATACCCGTAGTTTTTTCGCAATGTTTCTTCCAATGTTTCCACAACACCGGAACCAGAGTCTGTTATTTACATTTATACTCAATCACATGATTATCAATGCAATATAAAAAAGTATCGATTACAGACAAACCAAACATGTGCAGAGTCTGTTTTTCATTTTTACGTATAACCACATGACCATTAGATTGTTAAGAAATATTCATACTTACAGACACTCATTGATGTGAATACTGTCGAACCCATGCTAACGACGGACAAGACTAACGATAAAAGATAAAATTGAAGTTGTCACGGTCGCCTTCCCGCGATAATCCCTGTCCGGCTCCATGCCCCGGAGAATATCGTATGCCTCACGGAAGGCGTAGATGTTATCCAAATGTCTATTTTCCCACTTTTCCTAATACGGGAGAAGGCTGTCGAAGTCAACCTTCATAACAAGTTCCTTAAGCGTCATTCTGTTCCGTTTATGATTTGACAATATTGATTCAGAGCGATGTCCTGTTCTGGGCGGAGGGGAATGGCTAGATTATGGTCGAGCAAGAACTTGTTGCCGGAGTTCATGTCGTTCCAAGTGCCGTATTCCACCGCGTAAATATCGTTTTCCCAGCCGAAGATCTCTCCGTCATATTCCTGCGCGAAGCGAACGGCATACATCGTTCCGCTGACAATAGGGCACTGCACCACGATGACCGACCGGGTCAGAGCCACTTGCATACGGCAGCGGGCGACCAGTCTCGTGGGATTGGCCTTCACCCCGAAGGGATGCTCTGAGACTATGGCTCCACCTTTCGCCACAATCTCCTCCTGCAATGGCTTATTTACCTTAGGATGAGTGATGTCCAGTCCCGAGGCAACGACGGCGACAGTCTGCCCCTCCGCATCGAGACAGCCCCGATGGGCAGCCGTATCGCACCCCAATGCCAGTCCGCTGATGACCACATGTCCCTGCCCTCCGGCCTGCCCGGCAAACCGGTATGCGACATCCAATCCTTCCGCATCGGCACCACGGGCACCGATAACCGCCACAGTGTCATCCCGGTTAAGCAACCCCAAGTCGCCCGACACATGAATGAGCGCAGGGGCGTCATTGCACAGGTTATTAAAATGCCAGGGATAATTATCAGCATAATACGGGACTGTGATGACCCCAGCTTTGGCCTGCCTGTCCAGTATCCGCCTGGCTTTGTCCATTTCACGCTGAGCCTTTGCCGCCGTCTCTTTCAATTGCCCGTTCCCCTCAATGCCCATCCCCACTATCTGTCGGGAAGAATATCCCGACAGCTGCAGGCACAGCAATTCCTCGACTGACGGGCAGGAAGCCTTCCATTCAACTTTTTCCTCAAAACCGGTCATAAATTGTTTTTCTGCAAAGGAAATCCGCACTTGTACCAAATCACGGCACAAGTAGATTATTTTATGCGTTAGCTAAAGATATTGGTCGCACAATGCATCAATAACTATGTACTGCATAAATAATATATATTTTGTGCAGTACACATTGTTTTTTGAATAAAAGTGGTAATATTGTATCCGAATAACAGTATGAATGACCTTCCCTCCATGAACCATACCTTTTCTATTATTTGTCACGCTACAACAATAAGCTTAAGCTGATGAAAAAAGCTCCAAGGAAAGTGTATGTCGTCGACAACGGTTTTGTGGCATCGAAGGCATTTTCCTTGAGTGACAATCTGGGACGATTGCTTGAAAATCAAGTTTTCATAGAACTTATACGCCGGGGCTATGATGTTGAGAAGACGATGTTCTATTATCGTTCACGGAATGATAAGGAGGTTGATTTTGTCCTTCGTGAAGGCACCCGCATATTGAGGCTTGTTCAGATATGTTATGATATGAGCAGTCCTAAAACGGAGAAGCGGGAAGTGGACAGCATTGTTGAATGTGCCGGAGAATTAAAGTGTGATAATCTTGTTATTGTAACTTATAACGATAAGCGCACAATTGAGAAAGACGGTTATAGGGTGAACGTAGTGCCAATTACAGAATTTTAAACAACAAACACTTTTACAGAAGTGCATTTTAAGCAAAATTTCACTTTTACAAAAGTGTTTTGCTACGTTACTGGCTGGACAAAACCATCCGCCGCGGCTACAGATTTTTAAGCAGCACAAAAGTGCCACGTCATGCAGGGACGGAAACTGAGTGCTGCTTTCCGGTTCACAAGTTTGTGGTCCACAAGTTTGTGAACCGAGTGTTTTTTTACTACTTTTGCGACAAAACACGCATGGTATGGACAAGACATTCATCTTCGGAGTATCTGTTGAAGGCGAGAATTTCACCGACAGGACGCAGGAAACAGAAAGAATCAGACTGAATTTCGAGAACGGCGTCAATACTGTCCTCATCTCCCCACGACGCATAGGCAAGACATCATTGGTAAAAAAGGTATGCTCCAGCATAACTGCGTCCGGAATCAAAACCATCTACATGGACATCTATGACTGCAGGGACGAATACGATTTCTACACCCGCTTCGCCACAACCGTCATCCGGGAAACATCGTCCAGAATAGAACAAGCCCTTGAATCCGCAAAAGAATTCCTCGGCAGACTTGCACCGGCAGTATCCATATCGCCCGACCCCTCACACGAGTTCTCAATATCTTTAGGCATAAAGCCCAAGGACATAGACCCCGAAACCATACTGTCCCTTCCTGAGAAAATCGCAAAAAAGAAAGGTTGCCATATAGTTATCTGTATAGATGAATTCCAGCAAATAGGAGAATTCCCGGACTCAATCATTGTTCAAAAACGTCTCAGGGGCGTATGGCAACACCAGCAACACACCTCCTACTGTCTTTTTGGAAGCAAAAAGCACATGATGGAGAACATCTTCCAAAACAGAAGGATGCCGTTCTATATGTTCGGCGACACCTTTTACCTGAAGCCTATTCCGACACAAGACTGGATACCGTTCATACAATCCAGATTTGCGTCAAAAGGGAAAAACATATCCGCTGAGCTGGCCGGAGAAATCTGCAAGACTGTAGAGAACCATTCCTCGTATGTCCAACAGCTCGCATGGAATGTCCTGCTGCAGACAAAAGACTCAGCGACACCGCAGAATCTTAAAGACGCCGTCCTGGAACTGATAAATCAATGTTCACCGCTGTTCACGCATCAGACCGAATCCCTTACCTCCTACCAGATGAATTTTCTCAAAGCCGTATGCTCAGGCATTTACTCCGGCTTTGGAAACAAAGCCGTGACAGACCGATTCGGTCTCGGTTCCAAATCCAATATCACAAGGCTCCAGAAAAGCCTGACAGACAAAGAACTCATAGACAAAGTAGACGGCCGCACGGTCATAGCGGACCCAGTCCTGCGTCTATGGTTGAGTGCTTTGTTCAGACAGTAAATCATTGATATATCTCCTCGAATACATCCGCAGTCCTCACCGCCTCTCCCCCATCCGCACGAGGACCGGCTCATTCAACTGACCGCCGTCCTGTATGAGAGCCGCATTGACATAAACTGTACCGTCCCTCTCTGTCATGCCGTACCCTGCATGGACATGGCCGAAGAGACAATAAGACGGACGGACCTCATGTATCCGCCGCGCTAATATTTCACTGCAACACTGTCCCTAAACTTCCATTTTTAAGCAGACGGTCATACAGCACGATACTGCCCGCCGCCGACACGTTCAGCGAATACTCCCCGGGAATCTGCACCACATCCGTACAATGCTCCAAAGCCTCGGCGGACAGTCCCTTATCCTCCGCACCGAGCAGATATACAGCCATTTGCGGATGACTGTACGATGTAAGCGGCACACTGCGCGAGTCCAGTTCCACACCTACCAGTTCAGTATCCTTGGGCATAGCCTTGTAGAAATGCCCGAAACTCTCATATTCGAACAGCGGTATATGCCTCCAGCTCTTGAGAGTGTCCGTAGCCACTTTTGTATAACGCCGCCCTATGACAAACATGAAGTCCGCTCCCATGATGTGGGCAGAACGCCACAGCGTTCCCACGTTCTTAGCCGTCACCGGATACTCTATGCCGATACCGAAAAAGCCCCTGCCGCGCTGAGGGACAACTACATTTGGATAATTCTCCCTGCACTTGCCGTGCAATACTTCCTGCTCTTTAGTTTCTTCCATAACTATTTTGCTTTTGCTCCGGGGACAAAACTAAGGGCAGGTTAAGCCAAAAAGTAGCATAAGTGCAAAATATCCGAAAATATCCGAAAAAACAGTCTCGCTGCATTGAATTTTTCATGATTCTGTCCCAAATCTTGTTTTGACAGGCAGGCGGAATAATAGGGAGCGTCAGCAATGTCTTACAGCAAGCCGGTGATGTTATCAGCCGGTATCTCTAACTTGGAGAATGCGAACATTTTTTTGCCGAGGTCTTTCAGGAGGCTCCAATGTGATATATATCTGGCCTTTGTAGAAAATGCCTTCCACCGGCGGCAACAAGGTGCGGACGAAAAAGTCTATCTTCCGGGAATGCTCCGCAACGGTATGTTCCAGTTCCGTCAACCGCCGGCTGACAGAATAACCCTTCGACAGGTATTCTTTCAGCACCTGATTTGCCCATTGGCGGAACTGTTCGGAAATCCCGAACAGTTGCACTTTCCACCAGCTCTTCCTGTTCGTATATATTCTTGATATGCCCGCTGATATTTGCCTTACTGGACTGAAACAGATCAACAATCTGCGCTTGCGTCAGCCACACAGTCTCGGAATACACTATTCCCCGTTCCCACCCTCGTATCATTACAGTCAGTATTCGGTAATAAGTCTTGATTGTCTCGCAGGACTGCATTTTAATCCATGCCACCATCTCCGGTAATGCTGGAATTGCCTCGTGATAAGCGACGCTTTCGGTTCCCCGCCGGCAGCTGCTCCGCTCCCTATATTTTTTCCGCACACAGACTGTCGGCTGTCTCCAACCGTCCTCCGCAGCAGAAGCACACTCGCCCTGAAATGATACTACACTTTTGTAATGCCTGTCAATTGTCAGTCACACGGTTCAAGCTCGAACATCCAGTTGGCTTCCTTTGTATTTATCATTTGACTGCAAAACTACTCCGCACTTGCGCCAGATCAAAGCTCAATCTATTCGCATAAGATGTTTTACATTATGAGCTCAATTTGTTTATGATATCGATGAAATTTTTGTATTGTGAAAAGGCGTCTTCGAATGATACGTGCTTAAGGCAATACCACCATTCATTGTTTTTCACAGACATTCCAAAATCATTCATCATCGTTTTGAAAGCATCGCTATTCAGCAACGTTTGCGAGACTTTATCATTCTCGTCAGCCTTTTGTATTCCATAATAGAGTTGTTTCCCTTTCACGTAATACTCAATTGTGCCATGTACACGTATACCTGCAACAGTCAAAGGTACAGTCAAGTTTTTCCAGTCACCAGAATTGTTCCAGTCAACCCAATTTCCACCGACAGCGTATCCATTTTGCTTGAGTCTATCAGCCCATAAAGCGAATACCTCGTTTTCTTCAGTGCGTTGAGGGGTTTCTATATGCCGTAAATCAGAAAGTTGCGTTATAGGGGTCTCAGTGTTTTCCACATTGTCCTCTTCTTCAGTCACTCTTTGCCTGCTGGATTTTCGTTGCCTTCTACGTGGTTTGTCCACATAACACACATTGTATTCGAATACATTTGTCATATCGACAAACGGAGGCTTCTTGTATTTTGATGAGAACACGAACATAATGATAAAACGCATCACAAAATAGACGACAACCATCAGAATAAGAGCTTTCCAAAGGGAACCGGCAAATTCGGTTCCGAAATTATCAACTAGGGCCCCCATGCCGGACTCTTCTTTCTTATTCTTATCCTCTTCTGTCGTGGCTTTTTGCTGGTTCTCAGACTTGGCAACAGTCGAGTCTTCGGTCGAATTACTAAGTAAGTCATCCCACAAGTCAACAACCATTGACACTCCTGCTCCGCCAGTACTTCCAACGCCTTTGACATATTGCTTAAAACCATTGATAGTATCGCTCGTAGTGAACAGCATGAAAAATACCCAAACTATGACAGCAAGCAGGAAGCCCTTATATTTTGAATAATGTTTCCTCGCTGATTTCCAACGCTCCTGCGGCAATCCTTCGAGATAAATCTTAACGGGTAAATACTCGTCGATCGTTGCATTCGCATTTTCCAACGTATTGCGAAGGTTTTTCCCCCGATAACTTCTGGCCGAAATCCGCCCGTTCTGGTTTATGTGTATGCCCTCGTTTTTGACAGCAGCTTGCACTGCATTCCTATTGTTCTTCTCTGTTTCAAGAACTGTCGATACTAATGAGTATCTGTCCATGTCGTCTTCTGAAAGCCAGAATCCGTTACGCAGGTGCGGTCTGTCTTCTTTTCTATAATGATACCAGTTAACAATGAACAGTATAAGAAAAACAGCAGGAACAACCAATGGCACCAGCTGCAAGAACATGGACATCATGGTTACCAACAAAATAAGCACACTGAGCGCTATTAAAACCAAACATCCCTTTTTTGCCTCTTTGGCATCGTCATTTTTTTTATTTCCCATATTTTATGATTTTTAACTTTTATACTTCTTGTATTCAGTGAGCGACAATCCAGTGCCGCGCAGTCCTGTGCTGAAACGAACACCTTTTCTCCCAAACGTGATGTTCAGCACGCGTGATGAAAATGTGATGGACACACCGTTTTTACTTAAGTTGAGATACACTTTAGGGAGTATACGAATCCTACGCCAAAATCTTACATATGCCATGATATATTTATACTGCTATTGTTTCTGCCACCGTCTTTCGTGCTTTAATTTTTGCGTACTACGTTACAGAAAGAATGCTACCTATTATCGCTAATTTATTTTGTTCATAACTGAGACGACATCAAAAGTCTTGTACTTATAAAAGAACTGTCGGAAAGGAGAGATCACCCTCTCATAAATCCTCCAGTCAGCCCCACGAGCAGATGGATGATAGGAATTAAAAAGCAGTATTCCTCTATCCGCATAATAATATAATTTACAGATAATCTGCGCATCATTTTGGTGCTGATATTCCCACTTATGTTCGTCATCCGGAACTGCTCCTTTGAAATAATTTCGTACTAAATTATCGAATATCACGCCATCACTGTCGCAGCATACGATTATATTGGGATTCAGAATGTCCAACTCTCTTGACAGGAAGTCTTTGGACTCTTCCATTGCCTCTGCTAGCTTTTTTGCCGAGCATGTTCTTCCACCAGCAAGTTTTTTGCCTTCTATATAAGCAAAAGGCATGTCGTTAAAAACTTTCCTCAATCTTCCCACATCATGCTTCACATCATTGAATATGTCTTCTTTTCCCTTGTTTTCCTCTGTCAAGATAGAGAGGCCGTACAGCATACAGGCTATATTCTTAAAAAAACGCGACTTTAGACTCCTTGTCTTCTCCGCATTCTTCTCCACGGCCTCGTCTTCCGAACTTCCTATAAGAAGGCATCTGGCATCATAGCCCCATCCATCTGGACAATCTTTAACTATGAACATTATCCTACGCTCTGCATCTTCCCACTTGCTGTTGATGTCATAGCCACTCACCGCATCCTTATATTTAAGCAATAGTCCATCCTTGACAAACATATCTTTGGCCCGTCTATCCTCTGGATATGAGGCTATCCATTCATTAAACAATTCATTAAGTTTACCATTGAATGCCCCATTAAGCTGTTTTAGCTGAAAATCTTCCATATTTTACCTAGTTTTGCCTGCCGGTGCCGGATCAGACCGTTATAAAATGCAGAAAGCGTGGCACCGAAGCCTATTTCAGCAAGCAGGTTCTGGAATACCTTGAAGATAAAATAGGCAGCAGCCCCACGCCCATACCGGTAACGGATATGACGTGAGATAATGTCCGCATATTCTCTCTTCAATGAATTTACCAGATTCGCTTGCGAGAATAAACTTACACTCTCCGTGTTTGTCAATATGTCGTTCAAATATAACAAACTTTTCATTCAATACATCATTTATTGTCTAAAATATGCATTTCCGGTCACTGGCGGACATGGCGCTGCTGCCCGGTCATTTTCCGCAAAAATAGCCGCAGCCTATGTCAAAAAGAAGCTCACGTTGCGGGACTGAGCAACATTTTACTAAATTTGCATAAAAACAGCGTAATTATGGCCAGAGACTTGTTCAACCGGTATATCTGGCTCGTGGACACCATCCACAGGGCCGGAAAAATCACATTGCAGGAGATCAACAGCAAATGGCTCCGCAACAGCATGAGCGGAGGAGTGGAACTGCCCTTGAAGACTTTCCACAATCACAGAAAAGCGATTGAGGAGATCTTCGACATAAACATCGCCTGCGACAGGAAAGACGGATACCGCTACTACATAGAGAATTCCGACGACCTGAAGAGCGGAAGCATCAGGGTTTGGCTGCTGAACACATTCGCTGTCAACAACCTCATCAACGAGAGCCAGGACCTGAAAGGCCGCATTCTGCCGGAAGACATTCCCTCCGGACAGAAGTTCCTGACAACCGTGATAGAATCCATGCGGGACGGCCACACCCTCCGCATGACCTACAAGAGTTTCTGGAAACCCGACGAGTACACCGTGGAGGTCGGGCCGTATTTCATCAAGATATTCCGGCAGAGATGGTACATGATAGCATCGGTTCCGTCGAGAAATGTGCTGCGGACATACGCCTTGGACCGCATTCTGAGCCTGGAGACGACTGAAAACACTTTCAGCATGCCCGAGGACTTCAATCCCAAGGAATATTTCCAGAACTCATTCGGAGTAATCCTGGACGAGAAATGCCCTCCTGAATTCATTGAGCTGAAGGTTTACGGCACCAAGAGAGATTACTTCAGGACGCTCCCCCTGCACCATTCGCAAAAGGAGATAAAGACAGAAGAGGACTACTCCATATTCCAGTACTACATCTCCCCCACATACGACTTCATTCAGGAGATACTCTCGCACGGCTATGAGGTCGAGGTCGTATCCCCCTCGCACCTGAAAGGGTACATCAGATGGCAGGCCGAGACGATTGCATCCCGATGAACATTTAACATCAACGACTTAAATGAACGACAACAGTCCGGCATACACGACAGAATACATCGCGGACAGCGCACATTATGAGAAGGTCATAGCCCGCGTTGCCGGCGTGAAGCGCCAGCTGTGGATAGGCACGGCCGACATCAAGGACCTGTACGTGGCACAGGGCAGGCAGACCGTCCCGTTTTTAGCCATAATAGCCGGGTTGATAAAAAAGGGCGTGGAGATACGTCTCATACACGCCAAAGAGCCGGGCCAGGCATTCAGGGAGGACTTCGACCGCTACCCTGAGCTGGCCACCGGACTGGAGCGGATACTGTGCCCGCGCGTCCACTTCAAGCTGCTGATATTCGATATGAAGACCGCCTACATAGGCTCGGCCAATCTCACCGGTGCCGGCATCGGCATGAAAAGCCCCCTGCGCCGGAACTTCGAGGCCGGCATCCTCACCGACGACCCCACGCTCGTGGAAGCCGCCGCCAACCAGTTCGACAGCGTATGGATGGGCTCGCACTGCCGTAAATGCGGACGCAAGGCCTTCTGCGGCGACCGCATTATCTAAGCAGAGCTTTACCTCAGTCCGTTTTTCTCTAAAAGATGCTCAATCTCCGCACGGCTGACAGACTCCCGCTCGGATTTGTCATAGATGGTAAGCAGGTTGACCTCGGTCTCTTCCACGGATATTATCACCGAAAATGTAATGACCCTCGCACCGCCGCCCTTTCCTCGGCCATTGGATGCGATGGCCATACGGATCTTCCGCAGACCGCCTCCGAGGTCCGTTCCGAGATTTGGATTGGCTTCCAACTCCTCAAGCAAATGCGCATAATCGTCAACAATTGACGGATAGCGTTTACCAAGATGCTTGATATCTTTCTTGAACGTAGTTGATACCCCTATCCTATAATTCATGACGAAGTTCCTCCAACAACTCTCTGGCTGACATTGTGCTTCCAGCCTTCACATCCTTCAGCCCCGAATCAATCTTCTCAAGAACTTCCTCCTTGCTGATATACTCCTCCTGCGGCTCCTCCAGCATACCCTGTGAGTCCTCCAACAACTTGCCTGCCAGCCACTCACGGTTGCGCTTACTCAGTGAGAGCGAGTCGATATACCGCCACAGGCTCTCCATTGACGCTGATACTCTCATCTTTTCTCCTCCTATTGATTATTCTGCAAATATACGTGGAAGCCGAGAGCAGAGCAAATTTTCCGCCTCTTCATATCGGATTCACGTCTATTTCTTTTGCTGAGAAATCTCTCATGCCTTATGGAGACTAAAAAGATTTTATATTATTTTGCAGAAATTCAGTTCCAGTCACACAATAATATGGCACAACAGTTTGGCAATACATGGTGGGGCGACGAATGGTTGCGTTCGCTGACCCACATTGATTATGAGAACCGCATCCCCCGGGGCGCACGATATGCCCGCAATGGCTCCGTCCGAGAAATACAGTTGCAAGATAATGTTATCAGCGCCAAGGTGCAAGGTAGCCGTCCGCGGCCTTACCGCGTTAAAATCATCGTCCCGAAGTTTTCCGCCGGGCAAGTGGACAAGCTGATGAACCGGCTGATAGCCCGACCGGGCATCATCTCCGGCCTCCTCAACCGGGAATTGGACCCGGAGGTGCTGGACATCGCCCGCTCCTGCGGCTTGAAGATATTCCCCGAACGATGGGATGACTTGGAGATGGATTGCAGTTGTCCCGATTGGGCGGTGCCTTGCAAACATCTGGCAGCCGTGGTCTATATGTTCAGCCGGGAGATTGACAACAATCCTTTCATTGTGTTCCAAATGCACGGGTTCGACCTTCTGAAAGAATTGAAGAAACGGGGCATTGAAGTGGACAACGTGCGGCAGGAGGTGGAAGTGCCCGCCTTGAAAGACCTCGTGACTACCCTGCCTGCTAAAGATGCAGGAACGGAAGTCCCGGCATTCCGCCGCATCGACTTCTCCAAGCTGGCTGACAGATCTGATGCCCTGCTGATGCTTCTGCCGGACAAGCCGCCTTTTGCACCCCAAGGTAATTTCAAGGAAGGATATGTGGCGGAATTGCGCCGTGTGAGAAAGAACGTGCAGCGTTTCTTCACCGGGAAGCTGGGAAGGGAAGAAATGTTTCCTATCGCATTTTCCAAACTGCCGGAAAGCATCGGTGTGGACGATGCGATAAGCCTCAGCTTTGATTACCGGTATGATTGGACGATAGAAGGAAAGGTTGCCTACAACGAGCGCACGTTGCCTCATGCCTTGCTGCACATCAATCCCGATTTCCTGCCCGACTACCATCCGACGGTCATTGCCCTATACCAAACTCTTTTCTGTGCGCTGCACCTGTTGGACAAGGGGGCGGTGGCTCCACAGTTGCTCCAGTTGTCGGACAAGAAATACCTGGTGCGCTGGATGCCCGCCTACATCGATGCGCAAGCCAAAGAACTGGTGGAGGCACTCGAAGGACTCGTTCCGGCTTCGCTCGTCAAGGTGAAACCTACGGCACGTTCCGCAGCAAAACCCGTGGAGCAACCGGCGGAGTGGCTGGTATCGTATTTCCTCGGGACGTTGGTCAAATACTTGTCGGGCAGTTGCGACCGTATGCCGCTCCTCCCGTTCTTCTTCAAGGGAGAACGCATGTCCTTCGACGGAGTGGGCGAAAAAGAGACACCCGGCGGCATCCGCTCGTGGACGGCTTCCTATACCCTGACGGCATCGGACTACCGCCCGGTGTTCAGCGTGGAAGAGAGCCGCAAGGGAGGTTTCGACCTGCACATCGGCGTGGAGGACAAGCGAAAACCGGAGCCGCAGACCGTGCCCCTATGCGAAGTGCTGGATTCGCCGGAATACGACCGTGAGCGACTGCGTATCCTGAGGAGTTTTACGCTCATCTCCGGACTGGTGAAGGAAGTGGGGAGCTATATCAACGCCGGCGCGAAAAAGCCTGTCCATTATACTGCTGCATCGTTTGTGCCTTTCCTGCTGCAAGTCATCCCTGCCGTACGGATGCTCGACATCAAGGTATTCATGCCTAAATCATTGGGACAACTCATCCGTCCCAAGGCATCGCTGTCCATCAAGCGGAAAGCCGGTTCGGACAAAGGCTTCCTCAGCTTGGCAGACCTCTTTGCCTTCGATTGGGAAGTCGCGCTGGGCAAGGAACTTGTCCCCTTGGAAGAATTTAAGAAACTGATGGAGAAGGCCGACGGGCTTATCAAGTTCAAGCAACGCTACATCTATGCCGATGCGGAAACCCTGCAAAAGCTGCAAGCCGCCATGGCGCAGGGCGAAAAGCTGACTCCCGCCCAAATCCTGCAAGCTGCCCTGACGGGAGAATACGAATCGGCACCGGTGCATCTGACCGACGAGGTCCGCCAATTGATGGACGAACTGACACGGCAGGAGCATATCCCGCTCCCTGCCGGATTGAACGCTACGCTGCGCCCTTACCAGGAACGCGGCTTCTCGTGGATGTACCGCAACAGCCGCATCGGCTTCGGCTCTATCCTGGCGGATGACATGGGATTGGGAAAGACCTTGCAGGCCATCACCCTGATGCTGAAATTGAAAGAGGAAGGCGCATTGGAGCAGGGGCGTATATTAGTGGTGGTACCCACCGGCTTGCTCACTAACTGGCAGGCGGAAATCAGCCGTTTCGCCCCCTCGCTTACCTTCTTTGTCTATCACGGGACAGGACGAAGCCTTAAGCAGTTTGATGCCGACATCCTGCTCACCACCTACGGCGTGTTGCGCTCGGACAATGCCAAGCTGAAGAAACTGCCGTGGACGCTGATGTTCATTGACGAAGCGCAAAACATCAAGAACCAGGACACCGCACAGAGCAAGGCCGTGCGCGGCATTCCCGCCACGACACATATCGCCCTCAGCGGCACACCTGTAGAGAACCGTCTCACCGAGTTCTGGAGCATCTTGGAGTATGCCAACAAAGGCTACTTGGATACGCCGAAAGCCTTCAGGGAGAAATTTGTCAACCCCATCCAACTCTACAACGACGGCGATTGCGCCGCCCGCTTCCGCAAGGTGACCGCTCCCTTCATGATGCGCCGGATGAAGACTGACAAGAACATCATCTCCGACCTGCCGGACAAGATAGAACTGGACGATTATGCCGCACTCACTTCGGAGCAGGCCGCCCTCTACCACCGCACGCTCGAAGCAGCCATGGCGGAAATCGAAGGGATTGATAACACCGACCACGAATCCCTTTTCAAGCGTCAGGGACTTATCCTGCAAATGATTCTTGCCTTGAAGCAAATCTGCAACCACCCGGCGCAGTTCCTCAAGAACGGCGATGCCCGTATAGAGTTGTCCGGCAAGGCGGAGATGCTATTGGACCGCCTGGAAGGCATCGTGGCGAATGGCGAAAAAGTGCTTGTGTTCACTCAGTTCCGCGAAATGGGCGACTTGCTGGTGCGCTTCATCGAAGAACGGTTAGGACAACGCCCCTTGTTCTATCACGGTGGATGCAGTGTAAAGCAACGTCAGGAAATGGTGGAGCGTTTCCAAAACCTTCGGAGCGACAAGATATTCATCCTCTCGCTCAAGGCAGCCGGGACGGGGCTGAACCTCACAGCCGCCTCACACGTCATCCACTACGACCTGTGGTGGAATCCGGCCGTGGAAGCCCAAGCTACCGACCGCGCCTACCGCATCGGGCAGCAACGGAACGTCATGGTGCACCGCTTCATCACCAAAGACACCTTTGAAGAACGCATCAACGACATGATCCAGCAGAAGAAACACTTGGCGGACATGACCGTGGCAAGCGGCGAAAGCTGGATAGGCAAGCTGAGCAACAAGGAGCTGAGGGAGATTTTCGGCTGATGCGGAAACTGACGTGGAAGCCGCAGCCAGCCGGCCCGACAACACGGGTCACGAAGTCTTTTTACGATGTCCAGCATACAGCTCAGATGCATTGTGCTTATTATCAAACATATGCATTTTAACGACATGCCGGACCTTACACATTTTGCCACAAAACCGCCTTTTTACCCTCAGTCCAGCAAACACCTATTTTCAGAAACTCTGGATATCAAACACTTACTTAAACGCCACATGCTGGACCCATCTATCATAAGTCTAATGACTTATTTGATGCTCCCATCTTTTCACCTATTGATTGCCCTGTGCCACATTTTCGGTCACGTTGCGAGAGTTACAGTATTCTGAGGGCAATGGCGGCGCAGGCCTCGGCATCAGCCAGCGCGTGATGATGCCGCGTCAGGTCATAGCCGCAGCGGGCCGCGACGGTCTGAAGCTGGTGGTTAGGCAGCTCCCTTCCGAACACGCGCCTGGAGGCAATGCAGGTACACAGGAATGTGTAATCCGGATAGTCCATGCAGTAAGTACGGAACACCGCCCGCAGACAGCGCTCGTCGAAACTGCTGTTGTGGGCCACGAGCGGCAGTCCTCCGATAAGCGGAGCGGCCTTCTCCCACACCTGTGGAAATACCGGAGCCTCAGCGGTATCCTCCCTCGTAAGGCCGTGGACGCGGGTGTTCCAGTAGCAATAATACTCCGGCTCGGGACGGATGAGGCTGTAGAAGCGGTCCACGACCTCCCCCCGCCGCGGACAACCACAAGCCCCATGCTGCACACACTGGACGGCTCCATGTTGGCCGTCTCGAAATCTATTGCTGCGAAATCTCTCATACCATCTTCCAATAAAGCGCACAAAAATAACACATTTTCAATTTCTGAATCCTATGCGCGTCCCTGTCTGCCGGCTGATTCTCTCCTCACCACACAGCTTTTCTATCGCCTCCATCGTCGGCACTCCGCCGTCCAGGACCTCCATCATGGCGACCTTGCGGACGATATTGTCGATCTCACCGCCGCTCAGGTCGTAGTCCGAAGCCAGGCGGGCGGCATTCTCCACACTGAGGGCAGGCAGCTTGTCCTGCCATATCCGGCACTTGACCTCCTCCGATGGCCTGTCCAGACGCACCTTGAAAAGGAAACGCCGCTCGAAAGCCCTGTCGAGATTGTCCGCCAAGTTGGTCGTGGCAATCAGGATACCGTCCAGCCTCTCCATCTCTTCCAGAATGATATTCTGTATCGTATTCTCCGTCTGGTCAATACTGCTCCTCCCACTCCCATTGCTCCGGCGCTTGGAGAATATGGCATCAGCCTCATTGAACAACAGTATGGGCTTGATCGCAGAACTCTTGCACTGCCGCTTGTACCTCGTGAATATACCCTTGACTATCTTCTCGCTCTCGCCGTACCACATGCTCTTCGCCGCACTTATGTCCACGTGGATTACGTCCCGTCCGCTCTCCCGCGCCCACTGCATCACCGACTCGGTCTTTCCCGTACCCGGCGCACCGTACAGCAGGACCGCAATACCCTTCGACAGCCCCTTGGCCTCCAGCCGGGCCGTCAGCGTCCGGTAATTCTCCTCCTGAAGAGCTTTGCCCACCATGGCCAGCTGCTCCCCCTCCCTTCCGGTAAAAAACAGCCTTTTCTCCTTGATGTCCTTCGCCAAAATCAGATCCTTACCTCCGGTACTTTCCATGAACAGCTGCGCATCCTCCTCGAAATAAAGTTCTTTGCCCTTGTCTGTCAACTGAAGGGACGTATATTCTCCGAACAGACCGCTCTCCGTCCTCATCTCCACAAGATCCAGACGCTGCAGCTTGTGCGTCTCGTCCTTAAAAGCCTTCAAGTTGGCATTGCGCTCCTTAACAGGATACAAGGCCCTCAGCTCCCGCGAGAGACTGACACCGTCCCCGTCCGCACAGGCATCGCATACAATATAGAACAACACCCGGACATCCACCTCGCTGATAATCTCCCGAATCTTCGCAAGATTGCCCAGAGAGCGGTTCGAATCCTCCATCAGGCAGATACGCTCCGCAAGTCTGTGCATTACCATTGGATGCTCCAGATCATGCTGCCTGCTGTGAACGAACTCCTTGACCTCCCGGACGAAAGAATAACGGTCCAATCCCGTGTACTGCTTGCCGAATATACCGAAATCCTCCCCGAGGAAAAGCCGTTCTCCTTTCACTGTCAGGGAAATACCGTCTTTGTCTCCGGTGATTTCCACAAGCCCGGCCTGCACAAGCGGATGCGTCCCGTCCAGCAGTGCCTTCCGCTCCCGGAAACGAATGCCGTAAGTCTCGTACATATCGTCCAGAGTCCTTGTTATATCGGACTGTCCATCCCCGTCACTACTGTAGAAGTCATAGCATACCTCGTAAAAAAGCGCACGCGCCGTCAATTCCGGGACAACAGCCACCAGGTCCCTCACCAGCGGCATCTCACTGTTGTCGCGCTCCACATTCTCCAGGAACTGACACAGGGCCTCGGCCGTCACATCACTGTCCTGTATCTGCGAGTCAACCAACCGGCAGAAATCGTACCGGTCAAATTCCTTGGCGAGAGCCCGGGCCTCACGTACATCCGGCACCCGGTTCTCCAAGATGCAACCAATGACATAATTGGCCACCATGAAGCTCTGACGCACCAGCCGGCACTCCCTCATGTCCGTCTGCACCACCAACCCCTTCTTCAGTAAGGATTTCAACGTAGGCACATACTCCATGACATCCAACTGGGAGCAACCGAAGTACGACGCGATGTCCTCCAAGTCGCTGTTCCTGCCCGCGCAACTTCGGTCGAAGATAGCAGTAAAAATCACCGCCTCGCTCCTGCCCTCCAGCCCGAGAGCCTCCGCCGTACCGTCCAGCACGGCCCCGATCTCCTTACCGCCGAGCCGTTGAAGTTTGCTGTCCCGCAGCTTTGATGCCGCAGCCTTGATAAATTGAATAATCGTTTTCATGACTTCTTCTGTTTTTACGATACAAAAAAATGAGCACTTACGCCAAAAGAAAGAAGCATGCTCCGCACAGGTTTCATTGACAATTTTGACGACACGATCCTGATATACCGTCCGGCTTTCTTGTAGAATTCCGCACTGAGGCCCGGGTTCTTGCCCAGTTCCATGATTTTCTCCATAGCCTCCAACAATTCAGAGGTCTTGTTCTGTATCTTTTCCATGGCATTCCTTTACTTTTACACGGCAAAGGTCGCGCCCACATAGGAAACACAATGGCACAACAGTAGAAATTCCAGCAAAAGAATCATTGCCGGTGCCCGTGCTACTTGTGCCATGATTTTTCACAAGTTTTTACTATATTTGCAGAAATTAAAATGCGACACTATGACCAAAGACCTCTTCGACAAGTACATCTGGCTCGTGGACACTATTCACCGTGCGGGCCGGATCACCCTCAAGGAAATCAACGAGAAGTGGGCGATGTCACCCCTCTACGACGGTGCTGACATCCCACGCCGGACGTTCAACAACTGGAAAGACGCCATCCAGCAGGCATTTGACATCAACATCGAGTGCAAGCGCACCGGCGGCTACCACTACTACATCGAGAACCCGGAGGACCTGGAGAACAGCACTACCCGTTCATGGCTGCTCAATACATTCACAGTCAAGAACATCATCAGCGAGAGCCGGAGCATCAAGGAAAGGATTCTCATAGAGAACGTCCCCTCCGGTCAGAAATACCTCACGCCCATTATAGATGCAATGCAGGCAAGCAAATGGATGGAAATAAATCACGGCAGCTACTGGTACGACAGACCGTGCGCCTATACAGTACAGCCCTGGTGCCTCAAGCTCTTCAACCAGAGATGGTACGTCTGCGGTTACTGCCGTGAAAGGGACGCCATGCGCACATTCGCACTGGACCGCATCATAGAACTTACAACACTGGACGAGACATTCGAATACCCCGATAATTTTGACCCCCAAGGCTACTTCGCCGACTTCTGCGGCATCTCTACCGACAATAACAGCCCCATAACCACCATCCGCATCAGAGCCTACGGTATTCAGGTCCGTTACCTCCGTTCCCTTCCCCTGCACCACAGCCAGAAAGAAATCCAGACCGCACCGGACGGCGAATGGGCAATATTCGAATACCGCCTCCGCCCCACCTGGGACTTCACCAGCACAGTCCTCTCCCGCATGGAACAGATGGAGATCCTGTCCCCGGCATCACTCCGCGAGGACATCCGGAACCATATCAGGCAGATGGCGGAACTTTATGAGAACAATCCCGAACAAACCGGCACAACTGTGTCATAGTGGCCTTACTCCCTCAGAAAGAGTGGAATTAATCTTTCAAACTATAGATATACTTGACATTTTGGGGAGAACATACTTTCCCGGTGATCTGAATTTTATAATTCCATTTTCAACTCTTCATATAAGTCCACAGGTCCCAATTGCCAATATTTGGTATTCTCGGTCGACAGTTTCCTGTAAAGTTCCGAATGATAGATGCGGTTCAGGCATTCCTGTAGAGTGAAACCGTAATCATCATGCAGATATTCCACCAGCCAACTTACTTTTCCGGGCAGAAGCAGGTGGAGATTAGGTCAACCAACTTGTAAGTTTTCAACTCACGTACAAGAGTCCCGATGCTGATGGCACCAGCCTCATATAAGCCAAACTGAAGGTACACTCTATCGTTGGCGACCGGACCATACACTATATCGTAATCATGTGCAAACCCTTTTTGGGTTCTGTTGGCCATGACTAAGCCTTACCTCGCAGTCTGTAATTGATTGTTTTAGATACCTGATTAAACAACAGGCAATTACCGGGTTATTAAGGTTACAGACTGAACAGTACACAGCGGCAGGTACTTCTCAGAAACAAGCTCAGAACGCGCTGCAGCAGGGCCCGGATGCAGTCGTGCATTTTCTAGCGCGTGAGTCTGAAACAGGACGATTTGTGTTTGGTATTGTCAGACAGAAATATAAGCGAAAAGCCTGATTACAGACCGTGGGGTGGCTGTCCGCAATCTGTAATCTTACATTTTTAGTAAAGTTCTATGGGATAAGAGCATACACAGAATTAGACGATACAGACTGCGACTCATCGTAGCAAACTCCTTCGGAAGGAGTCGGCATATCGCCCGTTTCCCCTACTCCTTCGGAAGGAGTAGGCCGTAAGCCGTCGGACTTGCTTGGACCATAAGCCGTGGACCGTAAGCCGTCGGACCTGCCCGGACCGTCAGCTGTGAGCCGTCGACCGCCAGCCGTCAGCCAGCCCGTGCCGGCCTACCCGCCTGCCCAATTTCCGTGAAATTGGTAATCTTTCATGTAATCCAGGCAACTGCAGCCGTACGGAAAGAAGTAATTTTGTATCCGTTAAAATCATAAATTTATGAGAAGAGCTGTTTATACGACAATCATCGCCCTGCTGGCGGCAGGGTCGGTGGCCTGCGCGTCCAATGGCCGGAATACAGGCAACCAGACAACAGGCGGAAGCGGCAATGACGGCGACAGCGCATCCTCCGCTGTGCCTGTAGTCTACATGATCGAGGAGATAAACCCTGAGAACCTGGTGAGAATATACGAGGCTCTGGGCCGCGAGGCGACCGGCAAGGTGGCCGTCAAGATATCTACCGGAGAGCCGGGCGGACACAATTTCCTGCAGCCGTCCCTGATCAAGGACCTGGTGCAGAAGGTTGACGGCACTATAGTGGAGTGCAACACCGCTTACGGCGGAGGTCGGGCAAACACCGAGGCACACCGGAAAGCCGCTGAGGACCACGGATTCACGGCTATTGCCGACGTGGACATCATGGACTCCGAGGGAGAGGTGCGCCTGCCTGTGGAAGGCGGCTCGCACATTGATTACGACATCGTGGGCTCGCACTACCTCAACTACGATTTCACCATAATCCTCTCCCACTTCAAGGGACATGCGATGGCCGGCTTCGGCGGAGCGATAAAGAACATGTCGATCGGCATAGCCTCCTCCAACGGCAAGCGCTGGATCCACTCGGGCGGTACCAGCACCGGGAGCTGGGGCAATCCCACTCAGGAGGAATTCCTCGAGACAATGGCCGAGGCTGCCAAGGCCGTAGCGGATCACTGCGGTGACAACATCCTCTACATCAGCGTGGCCAACAACCTGTCAGTGGACTGCGACTGCGATTCCTCTCCCGAGGATCCCCGGATGGGCGACATCGGCATCCTCGCCTCCCTCGACCCGGTAGCCCTCGACAGAGCCTGCACCGACCTGGTCCGTTCCTCCGATGACCACGGCAAGATCCACCTCATCGAGCGCATCGACTCCCGCAACGGCATGCACACCCTCGACCACGCGGAAGCCATCGGCATGGGCAGCCAGAACTACGAACTCGTCAGACTCGACTGAATACTGACGAATGCTAAAGTTCAATCATCAGACCTATTGACATCCTGGGCGGCTCATAAGGCAAGGACGAATGACGGAACATATTGGTGAAACGGTACTTGCAATACACTGAGAACACGTTTATTCCCAAAGCGGCATAAACACCTCCCTGAAGCGGCAGGAACTTGTCACCGTCCCTGTAATGATCCACCTCCTTGGAGTCACCCAGGAAATATTTCACCTTATACTGCCGGCTGAAAGCCCAGTCACCCCACGCTCCGAGATCCATATACACCTCGCTTCTTAGCGAGAAATAGAACCGATGATACAGTCCCAGTCCTAAATTGTCGGTCTTGAATATCTCCCTGTTGACAATTGTCCCTGCAGGATACTGTGTTATCAGCCCGCTTGAAGCCAAACCCTTGCCCCTGTAGTCATAGTGAGAATACTGGAATGAAAGCCCGAATGCATAGTGCCCGGCCTGAAACCACTGTTTCAAACCGAAAGTTATTTCAAAGCTGTTTCCATATTTCACGGGCATGAGCGGAGTCGGTTCATAGCTGCATCCCTCTACCGGAAAACTGAAGCCGAAAAATACATTCATGTATTCGCTCACATGACGCCTGGAACGGCCGGACTCCATATTGTCGCGCACACGACAGTCATCATTATCCTTAGGCGTATATACTTTCACCGGAGACTGAAGCCTGATGGTGGTCTTGCCTATCTCGATGTCCGCCTGTGCATAAGCCATCCCTGACACAGACAGCAGAACAGCCGCCGTGCAGAAAGACATAAAATTCATTGTCTTTTTCATATTCTACAGTTTTTTCACTTAATTCTGATTTCGTTATTCAATAATGCATCCTGCATCTGCTCATCAATATCTCCGAGCATTTCCATCAGCAGCACGGCGTCATTGTCCACGGACACCATAAGAGCTTTGCCGCAATCTGCATCCACATATACCGACATCACACTCCCTTCATTTCCGATTGATACAAGATACAGCCTCTCAAGCCCTTGCGTATATTTATCCACATCCTCAAGAAATCCTGCCCTCAGAGAATCCCCGTCTTCCGCAGTAAGACTTATAATCCTAAGATCCGTGAGTTTACGCAGCAGGTCATTGTCATCCCGTCTCGCTATTCTCTGCAGAAGCGATCTGGACATAGTCACCGTCACCACTCCTTCATTCGGGCCATATCGGCTCACCAGTTCATCAAAGGACTGCGCCGCCCCCCACAACGGAGCGACAACAACCATTACCAGCATGATTACAACCTTCCTCATATCCTATTTAATTTTGAATTTCAACAATACACTTTCCTCCAATGCCGCCACTGTCGAATCAGACTGAGCCATCCTCACCTGCACAGCTCCCAGGCTCTGGTCCAACGCCATCTGTACATCTTTCAGGCGGGACAGTCCAATATCCGCTATCTCCATGGCAAGAGTCTCGTCCGCCACCTGCCTGCCCCCCACAGTAAGTACATATCCGGCATTGCCCTTGGACCAGTCAGCCGGAACAAACAGCCATACTGCTGCAAATACAGCTGCAATGCCGATAACAGCAGCTGCAATACCCAGCATTCGCCTTCTCCTGCTGCGGATTTTTGTCTTTCCGGCAACTAAAATGCCGGCATCAGCCCTTTCCTGCGCAATATATCCGAACAATGGCCTGTACCCGACACAGTCTTCAGGGACATCCCCTGCAAGAAACCTCCTGCGAAGTTCCTCCTCCTGAGCGGAAGATGCACTTCCATTAAAATAAAGTTCCAGCAATTTTCTAAAATTGTCTTCTGATCTCATCTCCTTCAGCATTTTATTCTCCTGTTTTCAATAAATACTCACGAATCCTGCCCCTCGCCCTGCTCAACAGCTTTCGGGCATTGTCTCCACTGCATCCTATAACAGAAGCGATCTCATCCATCTCATATCCCAGGATATCCCTGAGAATGAACGCAGAACGCTGCTGTTCGGGAAGTTCACGGACTATTTCCCGCACCCGGCCCACCTCATCCTTCAAATCTACGCGCAGTTCTATGTTCTCCCCACTGTCCCGCCATCCGACTGCCTCTATGCCTGTCCTCCTGCTGTATCCCGCCGACCTGACTGCATCAAGAGCCCTGTTACGGGCGACTTTCATCAGCCAGGCCCCGGGGCTGCTGACATTTTTCCCCTCTGAAACCGCTTTAAGACATGTCAGGACTGTATCCTGGACGATGTCCTCAGCCAGATCACTGTCTCCGACAATGTTCCTTACGAAGACATACATACGCCTGCGGTTTGCCTCTACTTCACTTGTTATATCTAAACTCATATCACTAAGACGGATAAGAACATGGATTTGTGACAAAATTGAAGATTTTTTTTAACTTTGCATAACCGTTGACTTTTACGATTATCATCAATAATCTACAATATGCACAAAGATATCCATTTCATTAGCGCGGACGAGGCCGTCAAGGTCGTAAAATCCGGAGACCACATTCACTTCAGCAGCGTTGCGGCAGCCCCAAGGGTGCTGATTGACGCACTTTGCCGCAGAGGCGACACCGGTGAACTCAGGAACGTGCGGATACACCATCTGCATACCGAGGGAGCAGCTCCCTACACCAACGCCAAGTATGAAGGAATCTTCTTCCACCAGGCGTTCTTCGTAGGAGGCAATGTACGCAAGAACGTTCAGGCCGGATATGCTGACTACATTCCCATCTTTCTGAGCGAGACCCAGAAACTCTACCGCAGCGGAGTGCTGCCATGCGATGTGGCCATGATTCAGGTGTCCCTCCCCGACAAACACGGCTACGTATCCATGGGTACTTCCGTGGATGCATCACTGGCCGCCGTAGAATGTGCAAAACACGTAATCGCTGTAGTCAACAGGCACGTGCCCCGCGCCTGGGGTGACGCCATCATCCCCCTATCGATGATAGACACCTTTGTGGAGTGCGACTCAAAACTGGAGCCAGCCCATTTCTCCGAGCCATCCCCCATAGAGGCTGCCATAGGACGCAACTGCGCTGCTCTGATTGAGGACGGAGCCACCCTCCAGATGGGCATCGGAGCTATTCCCAATGCGGTACTCGCACAGTTGGGTGGCCACAAGAACCTCGGCATCCACACAGAGATGTTCGCTGACGGTGTGCTGCCACTAGTAGATAAAGGCGTAATCAACGGTGCCGAGAAAAATATAGACAAAGGCAAAATGGTATCTACATTTCTCATGGGCTCGCAGAAAATCTATGACTTCATCGACGACAACCCCATGGTGGCCATGATGGACGTAGGCTACACCAATGATCCCTACGTCATCGCAAGAAACCCAAAAGTGACAGCCATCAACTCTGCCCTGCAGGTAGACATCACCGGACAGGTATGCGCCGACTCCATAGGCACCAGGTTCTACTCCGGTGTCGGCGGTCAGATCGACTTCATATACGGAGCATCCCTATCCAAGGGCGGCAAGGCCATCATAGCCATGCCTTCAGTGACCAATAAGGGTATAAGCAAGATAACACCTGTCCTCACTCCCGGTGCCGGCGTCGTGACCACACGCAACCACATTCACTGGTTCGTAACCGAGTACGGAGCTGTAAATCTCTACGGCAAATCCCTTCAGGAGAGAGCAAAGGCAATCATCAGCATCGCACATCCCGACCATCAGGAAGAGTTGGACCGCGCCGCCTTCGAGCGCTTCGGCCCTCACTTCCACTTCTTCGAATAAAGCCCATTCAAGTCAAATGTAATACAAAAAGACAGCAGATTTGCATAAAAAAACCGGCCCGCAAAACAGACCGGCTTTTGACGTATATGATGCGCGTCGCGTTATTACTTGATGCGCCTGTAACCGTAGACTGCGAGGTCGCCGAGCTCTTCCTCGATGCGGAGAAGCTGGTTGTACTTGGCCATACGGTCGGAGCGGCTGAGGGAGCCGGTCTTGATCTGACCGCTGTTGGTAGCCACTGCGATGTCGGCGATGGTAGAGTCCTCGGTCTCGCCGGAGCGGTGTGAGGTCACTGTGGTGTAGCCGTGGCGGTGAGCCATCTCTATAGCGTCGAGGGTCTCGCTGAGGGAACCGATCTGGTTGACCTTGATTAGGATAGAGTTGGCGCAGCCCTTCTCGATACCCTTGGCCAGGAACTCTACGTTGGTCACGAAGAGGTCGTCACCCACGAGCTGGCAGCGGGAGCCGATACGGTCGGTCAGCTTCTTCCAGCCGTCCCAGTCGTTCTCGCTCATACCGTCCTCGATAGAGTCGATGGGATATTTGCTGATAAGGCTCTCGAGGTAGTCAACCTGCTCGTCGGAAGTCCTCTTGACTCCCTTCTCACCCTCGAAGATGGTGTAGTCATACACACCATCCTTGTAGAACTCGGAGGAAGCACAGTCCAGACCGATGCGCACATCCTTGCCCGGCTCATAGCCTGCGGCCCTGATGGCTGCGATGATGGACTCGAGAGCGTCCTCGGTACCGTTGAGTGCGGGAGCGAAACCGCCCTCGTCACCTACCGCGGTGCTCAGTCCACGGTCGTGGAGAACTTTCTTCAGAGCGTGGAACACCTCTGCACCCATACGCAGTCCCTCACGGAAAGAGGGAGCGCCCACGGGACGGATCATGAACTCCTGGAATGCGATGGGAGCGTCGGAGTGCGAGCCGCCGTTGATAATGTTCATCATAGGAACAGGAAGGGTGTATGTATTGACTCCGCCGATATAGCGGTAAAGGGGAATATTCAGATATGCCGCGGCAGCATGTGCGACTGCGAGGGATACGCCGAGGATGGCGTTGGCACCGAGGTTGGACTTTGTCTTGGTTCCGTCCAGCTCCAGCATCTTGTGGTCGATGGCACGCTGCTCGAGCACTGACCAGCCCACGAGGGCAGGCGCGATTATGTTGTTGATATTCTCAACAGCCTTCAGTACGCCTTTTCCACCGTAACGTTTCTTGTCGCCGTCACGGAGCTCAAGAGCCTCGTGCTCGCCTGTCGATGCTCCTGAAGGAACCGATGCGCGTCCGCGTACACCGGACTCAAGTACTACTTCTACTTCTACTGTGGGATTGCCGCGTGAATCCAGAATCTCGCGGCCATGAATACTTTTAATCTTCATAATACCGTTGTATTAAAATTATTTCCGTCTTATTTCGGGCGCAAAAATACTCATTTGAACAATTTTTCCAAAATAATATACAATAAAAAAGGGACATCCCGCATAAGGAAGCCCCTTTCTATCATTCTGTCCCACAAGGGCTATTCCACCGGCTCGAACTCGTCCTTGCCTACTCCGCAAAGAGGGCAGGTCCAGTCCGCAGGAAGGTCCTCAAAAGCCGTTCCGGGCGCTATTCCGTTATCAGGGTCTCCTACAGCGGGATCATATACCCATTCGCATACTGTGCATCTGTACTTTTTCATAATCCTTTAATGTTTATACGGGACTAATATAGGCATTTATTCTTAAATTTGCAGTATGAAAACGATTTTCTTCAACCAGCGCGCCATGATTATCTGCCGGGAAGGGGAACAGGCTGAGAAAGACCCAGAGGCTGTCTTCATCATCGACAGCGGAGATGACGCAATTCTGGCCAATGCGGTCAGAACAATAGACTCAGACACCGGAATCAGAAAACTGTATGTCCTGTGCGACAATCCGGAACTTACATACGAAAGGCTCAGGAAACTGTTTACGGAAGTGGACGCCGCCGGAGGGCTCGTCAGCAATGAGTCCGGCCAGTACCTGCTGATATTCCGCAACGGGATGTGGGACCTGCCCAAAGGGAAACGCGAGAAAGGCGAGAGCACTGCTGAGAATGCCGTCAGGGAGGTCATGGAGGAATGCGGCATCCCTACCCCGGAGTTAGGCGGGCAGATATGCGTG
>ERZ780212.488-NODE-488-length-40445-cov-22.808690_pt1 | contig 40445 bp, 35 predicted proteins | sample MGYA00511364_ERZ780212 | MGnify/ENA primary metagenome ERZ780212 (study PRJEB29588, sample SAMEA2147991) | human gut metagenome | biome: human gut; feature: human-associated habitat; material: faeces | place: Denmark | collected 2008/2010 ... | reverse complement strand
GAAACACATTTAGTTATTACTTATAAATGTGTCTACCTATGTCAGTATAAGACATGCCTTTTACGGTTGCTACAGGCTCCTTTTCTGCCTGTTTCTCTTGTAGGCCGCCCATGCCTCGTTGATGTTCAGCCGCAGGTTGTCGATGCCCTTTCCCTTGTCCACAGCGGTGAGGAACGGCAGGAGCACGCGGATGAACTTCTCCTTCACGATCAACTCCGGCGTGACGGCCGGCTCATCCGCGCACATCCGCGCCACCGCCTCGCCCGCCTGCCCTGCCGTCCTGCAGGCAGCCAGTGTGGCGACATATCCTTTCAGCCTCTCCCTGTCGCCGACATAGACCGACAGGCGCCGCTCATCCTCCTCTGTCCAGGGATGGCCGGTCCCCTCCGGCTCCGGACAGCCGGGTGCCTCTCCGGAGAAATAAAAGTTCTGTTCCGCCTTCGTCGCGACAGGCAGTATCTGGTTATTGCCTCCGTGGATGTTAATATTAATAATAGGTAGTCTCTCTTCCATTATCTTATTGTTTATCCGTATTTTTCCATCGTTCTTCAACCGTTCTTCAATGGATTTTCAACGGTCTTCAACCGATTTGTTTTCGCCTGTTCCGTGTCGTATCTTTGCATTGTCATCAGGAGGGAAGCCGAAAGATGAAGGCCGGGCGCCGACCCGCCCGATCCCGGGAGCCTCATCCACCGTCCGACAGCCTGACGGCACAGACAACAGATGTTTAACTTTTAATTTTCAAGTCTATGATCAATTATTCAGTCTACATGTATTCCTCACCTTTCATGAAGGACGAGACCCCCAAGGCGCACGCCAGAAACCAGATATCCGAGATCTGGACGCTGGAGAAGTTCGCCAAGCACATCGCCGACCACAACGGCGTCTTCTCGCGCGGCACGGTGAAGGGCGTCCTCTCCGACATGTGCGAGTGCCTCGTCGAGCAGCTGCTCAACGGCAACAAGATCCAGCTGGGCGAGCTGGGCACCTTCGGCATCTCCCTCAGCAGCGAGGGAACCGAGAGCGTCGACAAGTTCTCGTCCAAGAACATCACGGGAGTGAACATCCGGTTCACCCCGGGCGAAGACTTCGCGGACCTGATCAGCCGGGCCGAGTTCAACAGGGTATCCAGCCGTGTCGCCCAGCAGGCCACCCTCAAGGCCGAGAAGGCCGGCGAGTCCACTGTCGACCTGGCGGCAGCGAAGGCCGCCGCGTCATCCGCCCCGACGACCGGACCTGACGACGAGGAGACTGAGGAGGAGGACGGCAGCGGAACCACGATCTGATCCCGCCCGTAGCTAAACACATCCGCCGGGGGCTCTGAGGGTCCCCGACGGAACAACACCTCAGCTTATGCGACTTATATTGTTCATTTATTTAAAGACCACACATATGAAGCCAAATTGGAAAAGAGTATTGCTTTACATCGTAAAGTTCGTTGAGTTGCTGATCACCGGTGCCGCAGGAGGGGCTATCGGCAACAACCTATGAGAAGCATCACGCTGATCGTCGTGCACTGCTCGGCCAACCGTGCGGGCAGTGCCCTCCGCCTGGCCGACATCGACCGTCACCACCGCTCATTGGGTTGGAAGGGCTGTGGCTACCACTATGTCATCCCCACCGACGGCACCCTCGAGGAGGGCCGGCCCGAGGCGGAGATGGGTGCCCACTGTAGGCACCACAACCGCCACTCCATCGGCTAAGGAGTATGCCGACCTGCAGCCCCGCTAAGCATCGCCGCGGCCTCTGAAGACGGACCTATCCCGACAGCCCGGTCTGCCTATCCTCGGGCGGAGCGCGAGCCCCGGCCGCTCCCCCGCCCTGTGCAGACGCGTTCCGGCAGACCGTCCTGCCGTCCCCGTCCGTCCCTCTGTCCTTGATGACAGCCTCCCCCGACCGTCGTGCCGGGCCGTGAGGCTGTCATCTTGTTCTTGCAGGCAGGCCGGTCAGCCCGCCGGTTCTCATCCCCGACGACCCAGATCCGCCATCCGGCCTACGACTAAGAAACAGATGCTGTTTGTAGGTTAGTCCCTGCTTGCCATGGGAGCGGCACACCTTAATCATATAAGGTCTCCAAAGGCCGGACGGCCATCCGCTTCACCGCCATGCCCTTCCCTGGCCTCACACATCCCTACACTCTTCCTGTAAGATGTCCGTATCCAGCGCACGGGCTCATAGCGACATACGTCCTTTTAAAAGTCCTGAGGTGTGCTTCTCATTCTCTCACGTTTCATACGACATCGTTTTCATGGTCTTGCTCCTTTCCGGAAGTTTCTCTCTTGCACTATAACGATGCGTCCCTCTATGAAGGCTCTTCCAAACGCAAATGTACTAAAAAACATCGAGAGACGGACATCATAAGCCGAAAAATTCTAAAAACGATTACGGACACGCCATGCCGTTGCCCGACCATCCGTATCAGGCGTCCTAACAGATCAATTGTCTGGACGCCGAGACGAAGAAAGGACGCACCGGGATACGTCCCTACAGACCAATGCTCATAACGACAGCTTATATATACGCTACTCTGAGCTATTCATTAACACGATCTTTTTATTTCAAATAATCGTGAATAAATATAGGGAAAGAGTTCAATATTGCCACTTCATCCTTTGTAAGCACATATTTTTCCTTCTGAGCTGTGAATATGGCTTTTTGATTGATATCATCTTTTTTGTCGGGCAGTACATTGTTTCCTGATATGATATAGTTGGCCTTGCGCACATTCTGTTCCCTCAGCATAGCCCAGTTCTTTCTCACCTCCTCTTCTGGAGTTTTTGCCGGGTCTATGAATTTGTATCCTTTGGCTTCGGCACAGGCAAATGTTTCTGCCTCGCCTTTAAATTTGTGATCAGCGCATATCTGCCTTGTCACAGTATATTGCCAATAATGGGCATCCGGCAATGTCTTTGTATATTTAAGCGACTCTATCATCGGATAATTGATGTATAATTTCCCGTTGTCCGTCTCATTGTCAAAGAAGTCCAGCATATCCTCTAATATGGAGTTCACGTTCTTGACGCCTATCCGATTCTGGAAGTCGTAATCGAAGAATAGGAATATTTGAGAGAACAAGGTATCCAGTCGCGCACCTTCCGGCACATTGATGCCATTGTCTTTTAAAGGCAACGAGCGGAACAGGTCATAATCATTATCTCTCAACTTTCTGTACAAGGTGGGCAGGTCATGGCTGCATTTCACGATCTTCACGGCTTCTCCGGAGAGGAGAAGCCGTTCCAGAGAGCCGAACACCATAGGCTCAGCTTTCATTCCTTCAAACACAAATAGAATCATACGCCAAATGTTCCTCCGCGGTAAAGTTTTTCCAGATTATGTCCAAAGCGCAGCTCCTTGTCTGTTAAGTCACAGATGGCATTTATCTTATTGTTCTTCAGTATGAAGAAGCAGTCCGGTCTTAGCAGGTCATTTGTCAGCAGGAATGTGTCGTGAGTCGTTACGAACGCCTGATGATCGCCTTTGAACAGCAGTTTGCAAACCGTATATGATAGTTCATAATGATAGAAAGCATCAAACTCGTCTACAAACACGAAAGAGGCATTGGCCATCTCCTTCAGCCAGTAGTACTGCAGTTCCAAATTCAACGTGCCGGTAGAAGCGACCAGCGAGAAGGGCATTTTCACCCCGCCGATCAGGCAATACAAGACCTTGTCCCCTTCTGCCGGTTGGGCAAATGTGAAGTCCTGCTGGCTGGTTTCTCTCAGATACGTGGCGAAATCATCCGTCAGGTTATTGTTGATAATGTATTCCTCGATATTGCTTCCGCCCTCTTTCAAACCGATAAATTCCCTATAGTCAAGACTTCTGAAGAACAGCATATTCTCCACAAAATTCTTAAGTTGCAGGATGGCATGGCCTTCAGCCAATGGCACCGTAGCTACCAGATAGTTGATGATGGATATTTTGTTCGCACTTGCCTTCAGACTGTTGATGGCAGCGTCAGACAAGGCAAACTCTTCCGCCACTCTCAGCGTGTCAGCATCTTTATACACCAGCTCCTTCCCGTTCAACAGCAATGTCTCGCTTACAAGTTCGCCTTGAAATTCCTTTGCTCTTTTTGAGTAGTTATAGTTCACCACATTTCCGTCAAAGGCGAATGTGTATTCAAACTCCACAGGATTAAGATGGTTGGCGGCATTTACAAAATTCACATAGTAGTCCGGTTTTTTCCATTTATGTGACAAGTGGTTGGCAATGTCAAAAATTGCCAGTCCGAGATTGGTCTTACCCGCTCCATTGGGACCATACACGATTCCGTTCTTTATCACACCGTCTTTTATAGCGTTGGTGTTGAAAGCGTAACTGCTTGGATGAGATAGATCCCATTCAATTTTTTCCGCAAAGCCACGGTAGTTTTTCACAGCGAATTTTGTAAGCATGATATCGGACATAATGGATGATTACTTAATGGTTTGTTTACAAAGATATATAAAAAAGGCAATATCCGTAATTTTTTTACGGATAATAAAGATCCCATATAAAGAATTTAAAAACCTTTAACCCATATTATTCGATTCATCTGTCATACATGACCATTTATGCCGTCCGCTGGACAACGACTATTTAATGCAGGGACGTATCATCAAGCCATATAGACCGTTTTTTCTTCGCATACTTGCGAATGAACTCAGACATTTATACTTTTGTGAAATACATAGTCGTCCCTTAAAAAGCCCACTTTTGCGAGATATTGTTCTGATACAGTATCTCGCATATTTTTTGAAGCATACACCAAAGAGCTTTCATGGCTCTTTTGAAGTTATAGGCCGCTGCCGCCGGAAGCACGTTCACAGCATCTCCCGCCACACCCTTATAAAAGTTACGGCCCAACCGGTAATCTGACTTTAAGTGACCTGTTGTCGGTTCCATACCTGCACGCTTGCAGAAGAGTTTATGTTTTTTCTACTTCTGATAACGGCTGTCTGATTTCCTGGGAACATCAGGTTAAGTCAAGTGACTTTGCCTGTGTGAAGCAATATAGGTGACTTGCCCTTTGCACCTAGTTGCATTGTCCTTTGCTGCTAGGTGGCCTTTTGAAGGCATAAAGGATTGTGTGATGTCATCGGAATACTTAGTAAAAGGCGCTAACCTCACCAGGCAACGGTTTGCCTGACTTGAACTATATTTTGGCTTCCAGCAACATCCTTGCGTACTCTTCTTATGTCTTTACTAAACATATTATGCCCTATATGGCAAAGCCAGTTAACTTTTATTGTTGTAGAGCATGACACAATTGAAACGTCGTCCTCCATCAGGCTACTTTTATATTGTAGCCCTTTTATATTGTAGAATGTTTATCTTTAATTATCAAAGTAAGCACAGTTTAAGTATTTAACGAAGTTTGCATTAATAAAGAATATACTACCGCTGATATATGCGCAACATATTGTGACGCTTGTGATTCATTTCCCTTGAAATCCTTGACAAATACCGCTAAGGTGTAGCAAGTGTTATTAGGCAGGCATATAAAGGCTACATCATTGTGAGCTGAAAGAAGACCATTTTCATTGACATAACCAGAACCTGTCTTATGTGCTATAGTAACTCCTTTTTTATCAAGAAGCGGAGCTGCTATTCTATCTACGCCTGTTTTGCATTCTTTTAACGTGTTTTTAATAAAACTTTGTTTCTCATCACCAATAAGACCTTCAGTAAACAAACGATTCATTAGCATTGCAGCACCAAGAGGAGATGTATAATTAGAATAAGCCTTATTATGGTCTGCCGACATTTCCTCTTCCGTATAAGCTATCTGAAAACTTGAACGAGGAATGAGCGTGGCTATAAAACTGTCTGTTTGAGCGACATTAACTATATCCTTAAACATAAAATTGCTCGCATTATTGTCGCTTTGAGTAAGAGTATAGCGTAACAAATCCCTCACAGTCAATGATATGACAGGTTCTGAATAATCTTTTATCATAGGACTCCAAGTCTTTAGGTTAAGTTTACCTCTATTTATATTTACCAAGGTATCAAGTGAAATTCCTTTATTATCAAAGTCATTGCAAAGTGCTAATGCTTGATGAACCTTAAACACACTCATCATAGGATAAACACTCTTATTATTGACCTTAACCGTATCAGTGTTATTAATAATAACCGCCACCCCGATTTCACCAGGACAAGCCGAAACAATTTGAGAAATACTGTCAGTCAAAATATCTGTTAATGGAGAAATTGCGCTATCTTTAGTAGCTGATTTACAGAACAATGAAAACACTAAAGTGAAGATGCAAACTAAAACTATACACAAAACTACAAATTGTTTTTTTGTTTTTTCCATATTTATAAACCTAAGTGTTCGACGAAGATATTTATTTAACGTGAGTTCGACGAATTGTAAATGCGTGTAAATTTGGTGATTAGCGAAAATCGTTGTAACTTTATAGTGCTAAATTACAAAGGATTACAAACAATAATCGCTATGATCACCGAGAGCAAAGTTATAGAATTATTTTGTATGGCAGATGATTTCTGCAAGTTTTTTGATGCTATGATGGCAAAATATACGCTTAAACGGCTATTCCGACACACGAAATGCCATCATCAATTGGGCCACGCAACTCGAGTCGCAACCCACCGTGTCGGTCATGTCCTATAAGAATCTCAATTCGGTAAAGCAGATGCGCCTGGCCGTGGTGCTCTCCCGTACCTTCGGCTTCTGGAACCCACAGCTGACGCTCGCGATGAACAAGCAATTCCTACACCTTCATGCGCAGTTGGGAACCGTCAGCCTGAACGATCCCATCTGCGTGGCCATGCTCTCCAATAGCTTCAAGGTGAGCCCGACGTTCACGATATTCCTCACGGCCAACTATCAGAGTCCCGGAGATTACCGCAACGTACATCTCAACCGCCATTTAGGCTCGGTTAACTTCAATGCCACAAAGACGTTCTGGCACGACCGCATCAGCCTGCAACTCAAGGTGAACGACATCTTCAATACCCAGAAAGACGGCAATGAGATTTACAGCGACAGAATGACAATGAATCTGTTGAACACCTACGACTACCGCGCTGTCTCCCTCACCCTACGTTATCAGTTAAACCCCAAGGACTACAAGCAGCATAGTCACAGCAATATTGACAGTGAGTTGAAACGACTGTAGCAGTCTTATTGCCGCTACCTTATTGACTAGACTCAGTCTGTGCAAGAGCAGGATGGAAGTCTTTTCAGAAAGAACACCTGCCTTGTATCCCATACCGAATACCAAAATCGTTTTGTCATTCTCCAAATAAAGCCAAACAAACAGCGCCGTCCCTGTGACGGCATGAAGGTAAGAAGAAGCAGCCTCTTGAAGCGTCATAAGATGCCAGCCCTAATACCTTTGGGACAAGAATCGGGAAATGACAAAATATCGAAAGACACTATAATATCATAAACTGCCGGTTACAGCATGTTTATTTTCTTTCCGTTGTCTAGTCCGGGTATCGTACCGAATAATGATCGGTACGATACCGGGGCTACACAGACGGATACGGATGTACCGTCGTATAAGTTGTTTCCTATGCCGGACTTACATCACTCCCAACCATCGTAGGACGTCGTTGAGATTGGCGATGATCATCAGCAGGATAAGAATGGCGAAGCCGACATACTCAGCACGTATCATGAACTTCTCGCCCGGCTTGCGTCCTGTAATGATCTCATAGAGCAGGAACACTACATGACCACCATCGAGGGCAGGAATCGGAAGGATGTTCATGAAAGCCAGAATGATGCTCAGGAACGCTGTCATCTTCCAGAAAAGATACCAGTCCCACTGCGAGGGGAAGAGGCTGCCTATGGCGCCGAAGCCTCCAAGCGACTTCGCTCCGTCGGCCGTGAAGACATACTTCATGTCGCTCACATAGCCGGCCAGCACATCCCAACCATATTTCACACCGGCCGGGAAGCTCTGCAGGAAGCCGTAGCTGACATGCGTCGTCTCCTTCTCGTAGAGTGCCGGTACGCTGGCAACGGCAAAGCCGAACTTCAGATCGGGTGTGAGCACGGCCTTCAGGGTGTCGACCGGAGCGGTCGTCGGTGTGGTGAGAGATGCCGTATCCTGTGCGGCGGCCTTAACGGAAGCTGCCTGTGCCGGCGTCCGGGCACCGGAGGGTGCTCCCGCACGCATCACGGCAATCGTCACCGTACAGATCCGCACGCTGTCGGCATGGGTCTTGGCAGCAGCCAGCTCGTCGGACAACACGCCCATCTGATCGGTAAACTCATTGTAGGAATCGACCGGCACGCCATTAACGGCGAGGATCATGTCGCCCTTCTTCAGGCCGATCTTATAAGCCGGAGAGGTGATCATCGTCTTGCTGTCCTCCGTTGCGGGCATCGTCTCCAGCACGGTGTCCACCTTAGCGGGGATGAAGGGACGGGCAAACTGAGGCGTCTTCTTCAACATGTCGAGAAGATTGAGATTGCCGGGAAGGGGAACGCTCACCGTCTTGCCCTGACGCTCCACATACGCCGTATGTGCCTCGGAGAGATCGCGGTAGACATCCACGTTGAAATCCTTGAACTCACCGAGATCCGTTCCGAGCAGCTTGTCGTGATCACGGAAGCCGAGCTTCTTGGCCTCATCGCTGAACTTCATGCCATAGCTCATCTTGTCCATGCGCACATAGCTCTCGCCCCAGTGATACATGATCATCGAATAGATGAACAAGGCCAACAGGAAATTGACCAGCACACCGCCGATCATTACCAGCAGACGCTGCCAGGCCGGATGGGTGCGGAACTCCCATGGCTGAGGGGCCTGCTTCATCTGCTCTGTGTCGAAGCTCTCGTCGATCATGCCCGAGATCTTGCAATAGCCGCCCAACGGCAGCCAGCCCATGCCGTATTCCGTATCGCCCTTGAGCTTGAAGCTGAAGAGCTTGCCGCTCCACTTGCCGATGCCGACATCGAAGAAGATAAAGAATTTCTCCACACGGATGCCGAAGAGCTTCGAGAAGAACATGTGGCCACCCTCATGGAGCAGCACGAGAAGCGAGATGGCAAGGATAAACTGAAGAAGTTTAATCAGAAAAATTTCCATTCTACTTTTATAGGTGTTATAGGATTGATGCGACCTGGATGCCCACAAGCCATAGAGGCAAACGGTGCAGGCCGCGAAATCACAATTTACTGTGTCTATTGATAGGGAAAGCGGACGGCCGATCCGCACAGCCCATCTTAAAATCTCTTCACGGGATGACTATCCTATCAGTCCGGACGCTATGGCGCGTGCCTCCCGGTCGGTCTGCAGATAGACCTCGAGATCGGGAGTGGCGTCGAAGGTAGCCTGCTCCATCGTCTTGCTGATCACGTCGGCTATGCCGAGGAACGAGAGACGTCCCTGACGGAAGGCCAGGTTGGCCACCTCGTTAGCTGCGTTAAGGATACAGGGCATGTTGCCGCCCTTGCCGATGGCCTCGTAAGCCAGTGCCAGACAACGGAACTTCTCCTGATCGGGACGGAAGAAATCGAGATGGCCCATCTTGAAGAGGTCGAGCCGCTCGCCCTGCAAGGGCAGACGCTCGGGGAACGAGAAGGCGTACTGGATCGGCAAGCGCATGTCGGGAACGCCGAGCTGTGCCTTCACTGCACCATCGACGAACTGCACGCCGCTATGGATGACGCTCTGCGGATGGATCAGCACCTCAATACGGTCGGCAGGAACACCGAAGAGCCAACGGGCCTCCATCACCTCAAAGCCCTTATTCATCAGAGAGGCAGAGTCGATCGTGATCTTTGCGCCCATGTCCCATGTGGGATGCTTCAAGGCATCGGCAGCCGTCACATGCTCAAGCTGCTCCTGCGTGAAAAGACGGAAAGGACCACCCGAGCAAGTGAGCAGGATCTTGTCCACCTGATCGGCATCCTCGCCATAGAGACACTGGAAGATGGCACTGTGCTCCGAGTCGACAGGGAGCAGCGCCACATGATGCCGGCGCACCAAGTCGAGGATCAGCTCACCGGCTACGACGAGCGTCTCCTTGTTGGCCAGGCAGATCTTCTTGCCCGCCTTGATGGCATGGATGGTGGGCACAAGACCGGAGAAGCCGACCATCGATGCGAGCACCATGTCGACCGGACCAGCCTCCACCACCTCGTTGAGGGCCTCCTTACCGGCATAGACCTTGATGTCGGGACGGTCGCTGAGGGCATCCTGCACCTCCTTATAATGATCCTCATTGGCTATCACCACACAGGCCGGACTGAACTCGCGCGCCTGGGCGACGAGCTTATCGACGCTGTTGTTGGCCGTCAGGCAATAGGCCTCGTAACGGTCGGGATGCTGACGGATCACGTCGAGCGCCTGCGTGCCGATCGAGCCTGTACTGCCCAGGATACATATCTGTTGTTTCTTCATTGTCATTACCTTATTATATATACCGGCCTCATCCCTCCATAGGGGCGAGGCCGTCTCATTGTTTATTAAAGATCAAGCAGTCCCTCGGGAATCCGGAGACTGACACTGCGCGTCTCCTTGTCCACATCGTCAAGCAGATGCTCGTTGATGGGCAGGAGGACCGAACGGCCATCGGCCGTCGTCACCTCGAGGAGGACATTCTCCGTAGAAGCGTCCACCCGGTGAATGGTGCCGACCGTCTCGTGCGACACGGCATCTATGACGCTATAACCCACGATCTCCGCATTCGACACCTGATCATCCGTATCGGCAGCCTCGCGCGGGAAATACACACCACAACCCGTCAGACGGCGGGCTGCCTCTTCCGTATCAACGCCCTCGAACTTGGCAAGGACCATATCATCGCTCTTGAAACGGTATTCCTCAAAAAAGAAAGGCACGGGAAGGCCATCGACGTCAAGGATCACGAAATCGGAATCCAGACGGTCGAACACATCATCGTCCACCTGGAAAGAGATCTCACCCTTCACACCGTGAGGCTTGCCCAACCGGCCGATGCGATAGCAGCCATCGGGCTGGCCAAGCCAAGAAAGAGAATTGTCTGACATACCTATATGGATATTATTGGATATTGTCTCCACCTACGGCAGCCGTCTCCAGAAGCCCCGGAGCGACACCCTGCCGACGGAAGGCCACTAGCGACTAATCGCCTATGCGCTGGATCTTCGCTCCCAGCTTGTTGAGTCGTTTCTCAATGTCCTGATAGCCGCGGTCGATCTGTGCGATGTTTTCTATACGGCTCGTACCGTCGGCACTCATCGCAGCGATGAGCAGGGCGATACCCGCACGGATGTCGGGACTCGTCATACGGCCCGCACGCAACCGCTTCTGATGATCCTGACCGATCACTACGGCACGGTGGGGATCACAGAGGATAATGTTGGCACCCATGTCGATGAGCTTATCGACGAAGAACAGACGGCTCTCGAACATCTTCTGATGGATGAGCACAGAGCCACGGGCCTGCGTCGCTACGACAAGGAGCACGGAAAGGAGGTCGGGCGTGAGGCCGGGCCACGTGGCATCGCTCAGCGTCATGATCGTCCCGTCGATGAACGAGTCTACCTCGTAGTGCTCCTGACGCGGGATGAAGAGGTCGTCACCCTTCACATCCACCTGCACGCCAAGCCGGCGGAAGGCATCGGGGATGATGCCGAGATTGCGCACCGACACGTTCTTGATCGTCACGCCATTGCCTACCATGGCAGCCATGCCGATGAAAGAGCCCACCTCGATCATATCGGGCAGCACCGTATGACTGGCTCCGTGAAGATGCTCCACACCCACGATGGTCAGCAGGTTGCTGGCAATACCGGAGATATTGGCACCCATGGCATTGAGCAGATGACAAAGCTGCTGGATATAAGGCTCGCAGGCAGCGTTGTAGATCGTCGTCGTCCCCTTGGCCATCACGGCTGCCATGATGATATTGGCGGTACCGGTGACCGAGGCCTCATCGAGGAGCATATACTTGCCCGTGAGCTCCTCACCGTGGATGTGATACACCTCACGTGTGGGATCCTTCTCGAACGTGGCACCCAGATTCTTAAATCCCAGGAAATGGGTGTCGAGCCGCCGGCGTCCTATCTTGTCACCACCGGGCTTGGCCACCGTCGCCTTACCGAACCTACCCAGCAACGGACCGATCATCAACACCGAGCCACGCAAGGAGGCACACTTCTTCACGAACTCAACGCTGTCGAGATAGTCCAGTTTCAGTTCATCAGCCTGGAAGGTATAACTGTTGCGCGCGTTGTGCGTCACCTTCACGCCGATATCGACAAGGAGGTTGATAAGATTCTTCACATCGAGAATATCGGGTATATTGTCAATGCGTACGGGATCGTCGGTAAGCAGGGCGGCACAAATCACTTCCAATGCTTCGTTCTTGGCGCCCTGAGGGGTGATCGTACCTTGCAGCGGATGACCGCCTTCAATGATGAATGATTTCATAGCCTTGGTTTTTGCAAATTAGACCGTCACGCCCCCGCGTTGCATATCATAGACGGGAGACGACCGGTTTCGGGCATATTATCTGCGTCTGCGCTTTCCGCCACGCTCGTTAGACAAGGGTTGTTCCACCTTGGCAAAACGGAATGTGTTGAGATCGAGCTGGATCACGCCATGGGTGTATTTCGCCAGATCGCTGACCACCTTCTCGTCGTCGGAGCTTCCGTGACTCCACTGCACGAGATCGCGCTTCATCTGATTGGCGGTAAGGGCAGCGAGCTCATCACGCTCGGGACCTTCGGGCATCGACTCCAGCTTCTCGAAAAGCTCAAACACCATGCTGCCATAATGACGGATGGGAATATGCTGCCGGGGATACTCAATGGGCTCAGGGCTGACCTGCATCTTACGGGCCTCGCTGACGTCATAAGGCCAGTCGATGTCGAGCTTGAAGTCGCTCATGATAGCCAGCTGATCCCAAAGCTTCTGCTGGTAGTCGGCCTCCTGGCGTACCTGCGGGTTCATACGCTCCATGGTCCGGACGATGGCCTTGGCGCAGGCTTCCCGGTCGGCCTTCTCGGGCAGGCTGATGGCATACTCTACCATGCGCTGCACCTCACGTCCATACTCCGGCATGACGAGACGGTCGCGCTGTGTATTATAGTCTAATCCTTGAATGTCCATTGTTCTTGTTTATAAAAGTTTACGGGGCAGCTTAGCCACAAAGTCCTTCAGATAGAAGGGCACGAAGTAGGCCACGTCCTCCCATTTCTCATTGGCATTGCGCTTCTCTGCCAGCGGCATCATATTCTTGGCCAACGGCTCTATGCCACTGATAAAGTGGGCGTTGGGATGAGTGATCACGTCCTTGCACTTGGCAGCTCCATTGCCGAAGAAATAGACCGGATGTGCATCGAGCCACTCCTTATAGGTGTCGGCCTCCACTACATCGGCGTGGATAGGACGGATCTCCTTCAGGCCACGATCGAGAATCTGGGCGTACACCTCCATGCGGCGAGCATCGAGCATAGGACAAAGAAGGGCATCCTCCTCTTCCACCATCTCATGGAGCAATACCGGCACACAGAGCACCTCCAGCGTGGGGACGCCGATGAGCTTCAGCCCACGGCCGTAGCAGATGCCCTTGGCCATACTCACGCCGATACGCAGACCGGTATAAGAGCCGGGACCGCAGCTCACGGCCACGGCATCGAAAGGAATGGCATGATTATCTGTAAACGACAGTGCCTCATCAACAAATGTGCCGAGCTTCTCGGCATGGTTGGGCCCGGAATGGTCCTCTTTCTCAAAGATACATTGGCCGTCCTGCGAGACAGCTACAGAGCACACGTTAGTGCTCGTCTCAATGTTCAATATGCACGACATAAAATAAATTTTATACTTATTAAAGTGCAAATATACGGCTTTTCCACACAAAATGTGTACTTTTGCGGATATTTAACTCGCAAGATTATGATACTATCGATGACTGGCTACGGCAAATCGGTCGTAACCTATGGTGACAAGAAGATTAATGTGGAGATCAAGAGCCTCAATTCCAAGTCGCTCGATCTCTCCACGCGCATTGCTCCACTCTACCGTGAGAAGGAAATGGAGATACGCCAGCTCATTGCCCAAAAGCTATTCCGTGGCAAGGTGGACTTCTCTATATGGATTGAGCAGGATGCATTGACGAGCGCCACACCCATCAATGCCGCACTGGTGGAAAACTATTATCACCAGTTGAAGGACATCTCTGCCAAGGCCGGCATTCCCGAGCCGCAAGACTGGATGCCCACGCTGCTGCGCATGCCCGACGTGCTGACGAAGACGGAGACGGAGACGCTCACCGACGAGGAATGGGCCGTTGTCCGCCGGGCTATCGACCAGGCACTGGAAGCGCTGATCAGCTTCCGCCGTCAGGAGGGTGCCGCGCTGGAAAAGAAATTCCATGAGAAAGTGGACACCATCGAAGCTCTCCTCCACGAGATCGAGCCTTACGAGAAGGCACGCGTGCCGAAGATCAAGGAGACGATCATCAAGGGACTGGAACAGATCCCCGAGGTGGACTATGACAAGAACCGTCTGGAGCAGGAGCTCATCTACTATATTGAGAAGCTCGACATCAGCGAAGAGAAGCAGCGCCTGACCAACCATCTGAAATACTTCCGTGAGACGATGGCCGAAAAGCAGCCCAACGGCAAGAAGCTCGGATTCATCGCACAGGAGATGGGACGTGAGATCAACACCACGGGCTCGAAGAGCAACCAGGCAGAGATGCAGAACATCGTGGTGAAGATGAAAGACCAGCTCGAGCAGATCAAGGAGCAGGTGCTCAACGCCCTTTAAACCCACACCAAACAATCATTAACGAGCCGCCGCTGTCACGACAAGTCCGAGGGCAGCGGCGGCATCTCTAACGACAGGCACAACTATGGCAGAACAGATTCAACCCGGTAAGCTCCTGATCTTCTCCGCACCAAGCGGCAGCGGCAAGAGCACGATCGTGGGATGGCTCATGAAGGAACATCCCGAACTCAACCTGGCCTTCAGCATCAGCTGCACCTCACGTGCGCCGCGTGGAACGGAGCAGAACGGCGTGGAGTACTTCTTCCTCACGACCGATGAGTTTCGCGCCCGCATCGAGAAGGACGACTTCCTCGAGTATGAGGAGGTGTATCCCGGCCGCTTCTACGGCACACTGAAGTCGCAGGTGGAAGAGCAGGCCGCTGCAGGACAGAACGTGACATTCGACGTCGACGTGAAAGGCGGATGCAACATCAAGCAATATTATGGCGACCGCGCCATGAGCATCTTCATCCAGCCACCATCGGTGGAAGAGCTGCGCCATCGCCTCACCTCACGGGCCACCGATGCTCCCGAGGTGATCGAGCAACGTCTGGCAAAGGCAGGATACGAGATGACATTCGCCCCTAAGTTCGACCACATCGTGGTGAACGACGACCTTACCAAGGCTGAGGAGGAGACCTACCAACTCGTAAAGGCCTTCCTCGGCAAATAAAAACCTCTACCGGCAGAAAGACAATGGCACGGCGCCCCTCTCTTTCTGCCGGCTTATAATCCCACTACCAACCACCACGACAGATACACTATGCTTCGCACCGGCTTTTTCGGAGGCTCTTTTAATCCCATACATAACGGACATATCGCACTGGCCCGGCAGCTCCGGCAATTGGCGGGACTGGATGAGGTGTGGTTTGTCGTGACGCCACTCAACCCCTTCAAGCGTGACGCCACCGATCTGCTCGACGACAACGAACGGCTGGATATGGTAAGGAAAGCCCTTGAAGGCGAAGAAGGACTCGTAGCCAGTGACTACGAATTCCATCTCCCACAGCCTAACTACTCCTGGAAGACACTGCGCAAGCTCTCTGAGGACTATCCCGACCGTCAATGGGTGCTCCTCATCGGATCGGACAACTGGCTGGCCTTCGACCGCTGGGGACACTATGAAGAGCTCCTTCAGCGCTACGAGATCGTCGTCTATCCCCGCGAAGGCTATCCCGTCGATGCCTCCACATTACCCTCTACCGTGCATCTGGCCCAGACAAAGCTGTATCCCTTCAGCTCCACAGATATCCGCCACCGTATTGCCGAAGGCGAGCCCATAGACGGCATGCTACCCCCAGCCATCCAGAAAGAAGCCTGCAGCCTGTACGGCGACACACTATAACAAGAATGTGTCCCCGCACTCGTCTGTCTACTTAATCCATCACGTAGAAACAGACCTCCGGAGCGATCGCTCCAACATTCTACGGAACACTATCTCCAACACAAACACCGTAAAGCATCAATACGTTACGACCCATAGGGCAAGTCCACGAAACATGCGCAAAATTAAGATCGTAATATCTTATCCGACCTCAAGCCGCCGATCTGCAACACGCATCATTCGCTTCCATAAGATGGATAATCACTTATCTGCCACCAGAGACGCATCTCCATCTAACAAGATCTTATATATTCTATTCTTCATTATCGGATTCAGCTTCAACGTAGCCCTTTAACAATTTTTATCTCATTATTTCTCCAACAGAACCGCCGTCTTCGAATAAAAACAGGAGAAATATCTCTCCGTACTTGCTGGAAAATCACAAAAAACGCCCTTTCTACTATTACAACGATTATTTTTTTCTGTAAAATTGCCTTTCATATCCCTCAATGCCCTTGTTCTTACTTTTCCGATACTCCACAAATACGACCATTTCCCTCTTCTCTCACCTTCAAAATATTGTCTTATCTTCTATATATAAATAGGTGGAAACCGAGTCAGACACATTTTTTCGCACTTTTTTAAAAAAAATCCCTCAAACATTTGGTGATTTCCACAAATCTCTATACCTTTGCACTCGCAATACAGAAATGCACTGCTCCACAGCAAAAGACAGTCGCACGGAAGTAAAGCAAAAAGCTTCAGTAGCTCAGTTGGTTAGAGCACCTGACTGTTAATCAGGGGGTCGTTGGTTCAAGCCCATCCTGGAGCGCATTTACAAAGAATAGTAAAGGTTAGAGTTTTCAAAAACTCTAACCTTTTTTCTTTTTTATACGTATCTGTTTCGCATCCATGATGAACATAGGGCTTATCCGGGCTCACCCGACAGACCTTTACAAATGATAAGCAAAAACGGCTTCCCGCAATCCTTTGAGGATGATATTTTCTGCAAGAAATAGCAATATATCAGTAAAAGCAGGTATCAATACCAATATTTATCACCAGAAGGAGGCTTCTTACCAATATTCTTTCTATATTTGCAATAGCTTTGACTGCCGACGGCAAGTCAACCGCTGAAATAAAAGGCTTTTGGTATATGGCAGAACACAATGAAGAAGGGAAATGGGGCGAGGAACAGGCTGCCCGTTATCTGAAAGAGAAGGGCTACATCATTCTGGAACGCAACTGGCGTAACGGACGCAGCCGGCGCGACATTGACATCATCTGCCGCACACCCGACCTCCGTACTGTCGTCTTTGTTGAGGTGAAGACACGCTCCAACCTTACCTTCGGCAGACCTGAGCAAGCCGTTGACCGCCGGAAAATGTTCTATCTGTTGACTGCCGCATCAGCCTACATACAGCAACGGCACATCGTGGAGCATCTCCGTTTCGACATCATCAGCATTGTAGGCCACCGCAACACGCCCCTGCCACCACAGATCCGCCATATAGAAGGCGCCTTCACACCCATGCAGGTGTAGAATGTCGGGCAACGACTCAGCCTCCATCTCTGGACCTTCCCATAGCAAGGGCCATACCCAAAGACATCATTCTTGCAACCGAAATATGACACCGAATATGATTACAACATCTCTATTCAAGATAAAAAAACACCCATGGAGACGCTGCAGCCGAAAAGAATCATCCTGGCAGCGTCCGGCCCTGCTATTGCTTCTGGCTGCCGTCTGCACCGGCGCCGAGGCACAAGGCACACTGGCCGACTACCGCCGTGCCTACGGCACGCGTGAACGCCTCAGCGGAAAGATGCTGCACGGCAGCGTACGCGCCACAGCGGTAGAAAGCCACAACCGTCATCTTTTCTGGTATACTGACCATGACGAGCTGGGCACCTGCTACACCCTCGTCGATGCCGACCGACGCACGAAGAGCGAGCTCGTCCGACGCGACACGGTCGCCGCACAACTTACCCGACAGACCGGAAAGAAAGTTGCCGCCGGCTCGCTGCCGCTCGCGCAGATAAAAGTCACGGACAGTCCGCTGACCGTCAGCTTTGTCTTCAACAATCATCATTGGACCTATGACCCTTCACGGCTGCTGATCACCAAAGGTGACACCATCCTGCCCCACCCCAAGGCACCCTACCATCACTGGATGGAGGTGCCTGAAGAGAAAGACGGACGCGCGGTGCGTCCCGACTCCTCCGCCACCATGATAGCACGTGACTGCAACCTCTGGCTCATCACCCCATCGGACACGGTGGGCACGGCTGTCACGACAGACGGCACTCCCCGATGCTATTACTCTTCCTGGGGACAATGGTCGGCCGACGGACGCTACTACGCCACGGTGAGGATCACTCCGGCTCCGAAGCGCTATGTCACCTATATCAACTCCTCACCCACCGACCAGCTCCAACCCAAATACTACCAACAGGAATACGCCAAGCCAGGCGACTCGCTCAACTATCGTGTGCCGGTGATCATCGACGTGGAGACACGACGCGTCATCGTGCCTTCGACCGAGCTCTTCCAGAAACAGTACTATGTGACGGCTCCGCAATGGGACAAGAACAACCAGACGGTAACATTCGAATTCAACGAACGGGGACACAAGCACTACCGCGTGCTGGAGATGTCAGCCTTGACGGGTAATGTGCGCACACTCATAGAAGAGGCACAGCCCAAATATGTCAATTACTCACAGAACTACCGCTACGACTTCGCCGACGGTCGTCATATCCTTTGGGCCAGTGAGCGCGACGGATACCGCCATCTCTACCTCTATGACAGGAAGACGGCGAAGGTGATACGCCAGATCACCAAAGGCCAGTTCTACGTACGTGGCATACAGAAGGTGGACGAAAAGGCCGGCGTGATCTACTTCTCCGCCAACGGCATGAATCCCCACGAGGATCCCTACCTCATTCACTATTATAAGATCCGGCTGAACGGCCGTGGCCTCACCAGCCTCACTCCCGAAGAGGGTACTCATCAGGCTGTCTACAGCGATGACATGAAATACCTCATCGACACCTATTCCACCGCTGTCAATCCTCCCATCTGCGTATTGCGCAAGGCCGATGACGGCGCTGTCGTCCTGACACTGGAGAAGGCCGACATCAGCAAGCTCAAGGCTGCCGGATGGCGCGCGCCGGAGATCTTCACGGCAAAGGGACGTGACGGTAAGACGGATATCTGGGGACTCATACAACGTCCGTCCAACTTTGACCCTGCCAAGAAGTATCCCGTAATCGAATATGTCTATTCCGGACCCGGCGACCAGTATGTGCCGAAGCAGTTCACACCATGGAACTGGACCATGAGCGACCTGGCCGAGCTCGGCTTCATCGTGGTGCAAGCCGACGGCATGACCACCTCCTTCCGTTCAAAGGCATTCGAGGAAGTGTGCTATAAGAATCTGAAAGACGCCGGATTCCCCGACCGCATCCAATGGATCAAGGCCGCAGCGGCCCGCTATCCTTATATGGACATCAGCAACATGGCCATCTACGGCTGCTCTGCCGGCGGACAAGAGGCGCTTGCCGCCCTGCTCTTCTACAACGACTTCTATAAGGTGGCCTATGCCGCCTGCGGCTGTCACGACAACCGCATGGACAAGATATGGTGGAACGAGCAGTGGATGGGCTATCCCGTCGACTCCTCCTATGTGGCCTGCTCCAACACAGAAAACGCTGCCCGGCTGAAAGGAAAGCTCATGCTCGTCGTAGGCGAGCTGGACGACAATGTCGACCCGTCCTCCTCTTTCCAAGTGGTGAACGCACTGGAAAAGGCCAACAAGGATTTCGAATTCATCTACCTGCCGGGTGCCCACCATACGATGGGCGAGGCCTTCGGCGAGCATAAGCGCTACGACTTCTTTGTCCGCAATCTTCTGGGAGTAGAGCCACCCGCATGGGAGGACGTACTGAAGAAATAGCTTAGCCGGTAAGCCACGCCTATAACAGGTACCAGCAATATACATATACGACAAACGCTGCACGGGACAGAAACAAGTTCTAATCCCATGCAGCGTTTTCCGTTTATGTCATTCATCTCATTGACTGCCCTTCCTCGTGGGACCCGGCCAAAGCCTCATACGCCGTGAGGAAAGCAGTAAGGAAGATTCCCCGTCCTTACTTCTTCTTCGGACGCCGTCTTGCCCATCCTTCCTCACTGAAGTCGGGCTGCTCGCCCTTAAACTTGAAAGGCTTGCCCTGAATAAGCTCCTTCCAGTCGTCCTTGCCGGCACGGGCACCCTTGGGAGCCCACTCATTATCATCGCGACGACGGCTGCGGCGCTCGGAGCGGTCATAACCGGCCACATGTGACGGCTTGCCGAAAGGTGAGCGCGACGCGCGGCCTCCACGGGCTCCTCCACGGTCAGAGCGTGAAGCACCGCCGTGACCACCTTCATCGGCATCGTTGCAACGTACCTCACGGCCTTTGTAAGAGGCTCCATTGAGTGCAGCCATCACCTTGTCGGCATCCTGCTCAGGCACCTCGATATATGAGAACTTCTGCAACAGATCGATATGTCCCACCTCCTGGCGGCCTTTCATATTCTTGTTCAGGAACTGCATCACCTCACCGGGATAGAAGCCATCGGTCTTGCCGAGATTGATGAACAGACGGCGGTAGCCGGCCTCTGCCTGACGATGACCGCCACGGCCACCGCGTGACTCAGAGCGCGAGCCACGACCGGAGCGTGCACCGCGTCCATCAGCATCGCCACCTTTCGAGCGACGGCCCGTAGGCTTCTCAATGACCGGTGCGTCCTTATAATAGTCGAGGAAACGACCAAAGGTGACTGATACCATCTTCTTGATGATATCCTCCTTGTCGATATATTCAAACTGACGGTTGATCTCGTCCATATAGGGAGCGATGAGCTCCTCATCCACATCCGTCTTCATGATGTCGTCCATCGCCTTGTAGAGCTGCTTCTTGCAGATCTCCACGGGAGAAGGCAGCGTGCCGTCGACAAACTCCTTGCCGATGATCTTCTCGATATTACGCACCTTGTACTTCTCGCGTGAGTGGATGATGCTGATCGACGTTCCCTTCTTACCTGCACGGCCGGTACGACCGGAGCGATGGGTATAGTTCTCCACATCGTCGGGAAGACCATAGTTGATCACGTGAGTCAGATCATCGACATCCAGACCACGGGCAGCCACATCGGTAGCCACGAGGAGCTGTGTCAGATGATTACGGAACTTCTGCATGGTCAGGTCACGCTGCTGCTGCGACAGGTCTCCGTGGAGCGACTCTGCATTGTATCCGTCCCGGATCAGCTTGTCGGCTATCTCCTGAGTCTCCACCTTCGTACGGCAGAAGATAATGGCATAGATGCGGGGATAGAAGTCTACGATACGCTTCAGGGCAAGATATTTGTCGCGCGCATTAACCATATAATAGATATGGTTGACATTCTCCGCACCCTCGTTGCGCGATCCTACGACGATCTCCTTGTAATCGTGGAGATAGTTCTTGGCGATCTTCTCCACCTCCTTACTCATCGTGGCGGAGAAGAGCAACGTGTTACGGTCGGCAGGCACGCCCTCAAAGATCTCATTGATCGACTCGGAGAAACCCATGTTGAGCATCTCATCGGCCTCATCGAGCACCACGTTCTTCACATGGTCAAGGTTTGCCACGCCACGCTTCATCAGGTCGATGAGACGGCCGGGAGTAGCCACGATGATCTGCACGCCATGACGCAGCGAGCGGATCTGTGTCTCTATGCTCGCACCACCATAGACGGGCAATACATGAAGATGAGGAATGTACTTGGCAAACGCATTGAGATCGTCGGCTATCTGCAAGCAAAGCTCACGCGTAGGACTCAAGATGAGCGCCTGTGTCTCCTTGCTCTCCGCATCGGTCTTCTGGATCACCGGGATACCATAGGCAGCTGTCTTGCCGGTGCCGGTCTGTGCCAATGCTATAACATCATTACCCTGACCTAACAAATAAGGGATCACTTCTTCCTGAACGGGCATGGGATGGTCAAAGCCCAATTCGTCAATGGCGCGGCGAATCTCTTCGCTCACACCCAATTCTTCAAATGTCTTCAAACTAAAAAATTAAAAATGTATTGTATAACCGTAGGACCTACATGACAACGCCCTACCATTATCTTCAGGTCCTATATTTCCGAGGTGCAAAGGTACGGAAACTTATTGGATCTCACAAGGTTATAACCATTTATTTTAAAGCCTTTCCTCTATCACTGCCATTCCACCCCAATCGGACATTGGAACGCAACCTTTCGTTTTGCACTATTTTATGAGCTTGCCCGGCATCTTCCCCACTCTTGCCTTTTACCGAATGTACGGGCACTACACCATTCAGGGCCTGCCTGAGAAAAGGCGGAGGCAGGACGGACCGGCAGCATATCCGGTCGCCCTGCCTCTTACAGTTGGCAAATATAGAAAATATTTTCGAATCTTACAACGTCATCAACATTTATTTCACGATCTTCTTGCCATTCCGGATATAAATACCGTGGGGCAACGACTCAAAGGAAGTACCGACATATACACCGCTCAGTGTATAGATGGCAGTACGCGCACGATCTGTGACAGGTACGATCCGATGATCCGCGATGCCTGAAGCGACCGATGCGGCTACCTTCACCTCATCGAGGAAGAAACGCTTCTTCGACGTCTTAAACAAAAGCTGCACCTTCTGACCGGTCTGTCCTGTGATGTCCATCGTATAATCCTCCCAGGCACCGGCCGACAGATCAAAGGTCTGCGTCAATGTGTCGGAGGCACAGATAACCGATACCGAAAGCTCACTGCCTGACTCTGATCCCCAGGCGGCAGCACGGAACGACAAGACGCTCTGATCGCTCGACAGGGTGAAGGCAGGCGTGGTTGCCTGTCCCTGAACACTGGAAGAACCTACGCGGAGACACTGGTCAGCAGAATATGCCTTGTTCTGGTAATAAGTCCATCCTGAATTGTCTGTTACTGGCGTCGTGGAACTATTGATTCCCATAAATAGGCCGTCATTTCCTCCAATACCTTCACATTGATTGAATGACTCATAGAAATCTACACCCTCGATGCTATCACTGCTCTCTGATACCACAGGCGGCAGGTAGGTGAAGCTCACCGTACCATCGCTATTCTGCGTGATGTGACAGACAGACCCTTCCATCTTGGAAGAACCATCCTCATTGGCATTGTAGAAAGTGGCAGCCGGCCTCGATGTGGAAGTCAGTTCATCATTGCTGTTGTAGGGATAAGGATCACCGGCCAGATCACTATTCCATGAACCGGTCTTATTGTCGGCATGGAAGATCGTGCAACGCTGGTGATCGTTCTTTTTCATGGTCCCCCAGGAAGTATAATAGTAGCCTTCGGTATTGACACAGTTGTTTTGCCATATATCGGCATCATAGTCGATATGGAGGATCAGCAATCCACTGCCACACTGCGATGCATCCCATCCTATCTGCTGGCGATTTTCCAAAAGATAGTATTCGTCTGGGTCTGCTTTATTATAAATAATATAAGCCTCATCGGCCTCCTCAAGAGGTTGCATGGCCTGCACTTCTACCGTGTCGCTGTCGAGCACTACAGGAGTGAGCCATCCGGCTGTCATCTTCTCATAACTGGTGAACCCACTGGGCTGATAACCCTTGTCATTACCACCGTTATACGAGCCGTAGTCCATCAGCGACCATCGGTTCATGCCGAAGTTATAACCACTCGTATCATACTCATCGGGGAAACCAAGACAATGGGAGAACTCATGGCAGATCGTACCGATACCACTCATCGTACCATCGTATGCTATCTCATTGGAACAGGCATAAGTATCTATTTTAACACCATCGTACACCGGAGAGGGCCGACCATCACCTCTTCTCAGTTGCCACTCATGAGGCCAAATGGTCGCAGGATCTTGATAAGAGTAGTCCGCCTCGCCATGTCCGGCATAAAGCACAAACACTTGGTCTACCTCACCATCACCATCCCAATCGTAGTCGGCAAAGTTGACAGAATCACTGATGAGGTCGAGGGCCTCGCGCACCATCTCCGTAGGATGCATGTCATTGCCACTCGTATCGTTCTTACCATAATAAGAATAGCTTTTCGACACTGTGACAGGTCCTATTATATCGAAAGTAAGATCGAACTTGCCAAGACTCTGATCAACGAAATAATCATGTACCGACCCCGTGAAAGGCGGCTCATTATAATGCTCTTCATTAAGTATTCGGTCATAGACCATCTTCGTATGGTCAGCCTCAAACGGCAGATCATCAAAACCGACAAGGATCACCAGTCCTTTCTTCGTACCGGTGATGTCGCCTCCCTGGCCAATGGGAGCACCAGCCCCCGGAGCTTTGGCCTGACGATGCAGCCGTTGGCTACGTCGTTCGGCTGCTGCTAAACGACGACCTTCTACCTTCTTGTTGATGGCAACTATGGTAGTCTCGCGATAGCAGCCTATTGCCATAGTGTCTGCCACGAAAACACGACCATCTTCGCCTTGCCAATAGTGGGCCCACTCATCGCCTCGCAGTTCCACCTTCACGGAGGTACCATCAGCGAGCCGTACCGTTCGCCACTGCCCGCGCTTGGCAGGTATGGCATTAACGGCCGATAAGAAAGCCGTCATCATAAAAAGAATTGAAAAGAGTCTTCTGTACATAACCAGAATAATTTAAAAGAATTTGTTATCTGAAAAATTTATGTTCACATAAAGCTTAGCATTTACCACAATCCATGTCATCTCACACAACAGTTATATAAGAAGAACAGAGAACCCGCCTGCTACTTAGAGATATTCCATCAAGATGCCCCACACGGCTATGATGTGGCAGACCGAGCCCAAAAGGACAAAGAAATGAAAGACCGTGTGCATATAGCGACGCTTGCGTACGCTGTAGAATACGGCACCGGTAATATAGGCGACGCCCTCACCGATGATCCACCCCATGGAACTGGGAGGCAACGTGTCGATCAATGGCTTCAATGCCACAAGCAGCGTCAGGCCGAGTCCGACGAAGCAGAGCGTCTCCACATTGCTGTGAGCCTGAAGCTTGCGAAAGCTCATGAACGTGCCCACGAGTGCCGCAGCCCACACGAAGATGAACAACGTCCATCCCCAATAGCCTTCATGACGCAGGCAGATGAGGGTGATGGGCGAATAGGAACCCGCGATATGCCAGTAGATGGCGGCATGGTCCCACTTGCGGAGACGTTCCTTCCACGGCGACCAGGCGCTCAGCGCATGATAGGCCGTAGAGGCGACATAGCTTCCCAACATGCCTACCAGATAGAGGATGACACCGGCCGTTGCCCACCCGTTGCGGTAGTGGAAGCAATAGAAGAGAAAGATCACGCCGACCACCACGCCAAGCAAGATGCCGCCGGCATGCGACCAGGAATTCCAAAGCTCCTCCTTATGATTGAAAAAGATATGCCTTCTCATAAGCCTATACGATTGGTAATGAGATGCCGTTGATCTTCTGATAGATGTCAAGCGCATAGACATCCGTCATGCCGCTGATATAATCGACGACGGCCATGAGGCGGTCCTCCAAGCGAGGGTTCTGGATGTCGTACTGGCTACTCACGCGACGCATCAGCTGCTGCGAATGAAACTGCTGCGGATGGACGGCCGCGTCGACGAACGTATCGAGGAGGGTTTCCATGATCTTATATCCCGACAGCTCCACATCGAGCACGGGCTTACTGTGGTAGATCTTCCTGTACGATGTGGTCTCGCAGGCTTTGTAAGCCGCATTCATCGGTTCGGCGATATGATCAATGAGCGAGCCACTGAACGTACCTGCCAGGATCTCGTCCTCGTGGGACACGAACACATCCACGCACGCGTTCTCCAGTTTGCCCACGGCGCAGGCACGGAAATATACCACCTGCTCGTTCTGGTCGGTGACGCCCTCTTCCTCTATGCGCCGGAGAATCGACTCCTGGGTCTTCTCGTCGAAGAAGCCGAGCAGTAGTTGCCTCGTCTCCTCAAAGGAGAGGATACGGAGCTTATGGGAGTCCTCAATGTCCATGATCTCATAGCATATATCGTCGGCTGCCTCCACCAGGTAGACCAGCGGATGGCGCGCATAGAGCATCGGTGCACCGGGAGCCGATTTTCGCAGGATGCCCATCTCTTCTGCAATCTTCTCATAGGTAGGTGCCTCGCTACGGAAGAAGCCGAATTTCCCGTGGGAGCCTTCCACGCTATCACTAAGACTGCTCGACAACGGATATTTCACCATTGCGCCCAGCGTAGAATAGGTCATCACAAAGCCGCCGGGACGACGCCCGAGAAACCGGTGGGTAAGCAACCGGAAAGCGTTGGCATTACCTTCAAAATGAGTGATGTCATCCCAGAAGCCGGGATCGACCGATGTGCGGAGACGCTCACCCGGTCCTTCGGTGAAGTAAGTACGGATGGCCATCTCACCGGAGTGTCCGAAAGGAGGATTGCCTAAATCGTGGGCCAGGCAGGCGGCCGAGACAATGGTGCCGATCTCTTCAAAGAGTGTCCCTTTCAATTCTGGATGCCGTTGGAGCAGCTGCTTGCGCACGTCATTACCAAGCGACATTCCTACAGAGGCCACCTCCAAAGAATGAGTGAGACGGTTGTGCACGAAGATGCTCCCGGGTAACGGAAACACCTGTGTCTTGTTCTGCAAGCGACGGAAAGGAGCTGAGAAGATCAGGCGGTCGTAGTCGCGCTTGAACTCTGAGCGGTCATCGTGACGCTCGCTGTGATGGTCTTCCTGTCCGAGCCGCTTATTGGTAATCAGTCGTGTCCAGTCCATTGGCGTTCTCTATTATGATCCTTGCAAGGACCGGTCCTGATGCCTCTTATCCGGACATCCCACCGGCTCTGCATTTTCTATCTGCGAATATACTACTATTTTAGCAAGCAACCGCTAATTTATGTTTTAAATATTGTTGTTTGTTAAATATTAAGGCCTTTTCGTATCTTTCCATCACCCATAAGCGCGTTATCGTCCCGATCTGTAGGGATTTCGCCTCCCAGCAGTTGTCTGCGATGGTCTACAAGCCGTTTGATCTCCTTGTCCATGAAACGGCGCAGGTCATCGCTCTCAATGATCTCCACATGACCCGCCAGTCCGAGCATGAAACGACTGATGCCCTCATAGCGCACCAAATCGGTCTCGAAGATCCAGAAGCCTTCACCGTCGGCACGAAGCATCTTCTCCGAATGAGGATACTCGTCGAGCATTAGGTTGCGGGCCAGCAGGTCAAGACGAAGCACGACGTGCCGCTGCTCCTCCCCGCTGAAAAGGAAGAGGTCGGTGTACACCTTATGATGCTCGGCCTCGTTGAACCAGGGGGCATCCATCACCTCCACCTTGCCAATACGGGAGATCTTGAAGGTCTTGTTCTTCTTGCTCGAGATCTCGTAGGCTCGTATGTCGGCCCGGTCGCCAAGAAAGCAGAAAGGCTCGACGGTGCGGTCGCTGACGGTCTGCGAATGGGAGGAGGCATAGTCATGGAGGATGACAAGCTGTTTGTGCTTTATGGCCTTCTCCAAAGAGAGGGTATTGATGTAATTCTTCCGGCTATACTTCACCTTTTGAAACCGCTCGATGTCATAGAACCGCTCAAACTTACGCAGCAGCAGACCAGCCATGGCGTTCTGCCGGCCGACGGCATTGAGCAGGCCATAGAGATAGAGTGCCTCATCATTGGTGAAGCTGACCGTAGGATAGATGGCATCGAGGACAGGCGACAGGGGATGGATGCGATAGAGCCGATGCTCGTGCACCACATTGAATCCGCAACCCTCGAGCTGCCTGATAAAATAATAGGTGTTGCGTCGCGTCGTTCCCATGATCTCGCTCAGCTCCTGTGCCGTATGGCCGTTGCCGTCAAGAAGCGTGAGGATTACTTTCAGCTGTTTGGGAAATCTGTCTGTGGTCTCGGGCATGACTGGTGTAAGATAAGAGTGTATGGATACGGAGGGCCGACTTCTGAGGAGTGCTCCGGTTATGGCTGCAGCGGGAAGATCGGTTCACCGTAATTCTTGACATCATCACCCAACAGATTGTATGAACGACGGTGATAGGGGGAGATGCCATGCTGGCGGATGCCCTCACGATGCTTGGCCGTGGGATATCCCTTGTTATGCTTCCAGTCATAGAAAGGATATTCATCTGCCAACCGGTCCATATAATCGTCCCGGTAAGTCTTAGCCAGGATGCTGGCTGCCGCGATGCTCTGATATTTACCGTCTCCCTTCACACAGCAGGTATAAGGGAGCGAGCCGTAAGGATCGAAACGGTTGCCGTCGATGATGAGTGCCTCCGGACGTACGCTCAGCTGGTCCAGGGCACGGTGCATCGCCAGGAATGAGGCATGGAGAATATTCACGCGGTCAATCTCCTCAGGCGTGACGATGCCGATGGCCCACGCAAGGGCATCGTGCTGTATCTGCTCGCGAAGGGCATACCGCTTCTTCTTCGTGAGCTTCTTCGAGTCGTTGAGATCGGGGTTGTCGTAGTCGGACGGCAAGATCACGGCGGCAGCATAGACGCTGCCGGCCAGACAGCCGCGGCCTGCCTCGTCGCAGCCCGCCTCCACAAGATCAGTATAATAATGAGATATTAATGCCGGATGATTCATTGTTTATGTCTGTTTGACATGGTAAAAATACGTCTTTTCACCGGTTACTTCATACGACGCAACCAAATATTAACACTTTTAACACATAGAATGCGATATGGAAATTCTATTTCTCTATTTGCTGGTAACTTTGCATCAGAATCAAGAATTATAAAAGACTACAGATTATGGAAAAGGATGTCACTCTTACCACTCAGCCAGCGTCAACCAAGGAGTTGACCCGCGGATTATCCGACGCACTTCTGCAGGACGTAAGGTCCTTGGGGAGCGATCTTCGACGGGCAGCCCTCAGTCTGCATCCCTTCAAGCACCTACGCCACTATTACTCAAAGGTGACGGGCCGGCGACTCAACGTGGCACAGACCTGGCGCTTGCTCCGTGTACAGGCGGCTTTCTTCTGCACGGTGTTCTGCGTCGGCCTTCCGCTCCCTGCGCATCTCTGCCTGGCCGGCTGGTTTCTCTACGAAGCCATCAAATGTAAGAAAGAACTCTGACAAGGCTTCCTGTCAGCTACAGGTCAAGGCCATCTCAAGGACAGGAACTGCCGACACATGAAAGACACGTTGCCTTGACCCTTATATGATGAATCCCCCACTCGGATGACTGCCAGGCAGGCATCACGGCTGGGGGATTTTTGTATGTCATTGACGGGTGGGAGGACGATCGTCCTCCCGCTCCTCCGTTTCATTATCAGAACATGCGGCTGACACGCTTGATGCCTGCGACGAGGGCATCTATCTCCTCTTTCGTATTGTAGACAGCGAAGGAGGCACGCACCGTACCGAGGATGCCGAGACGGTCCATCAGCGGCTGTGCGCAATGATGACCGGTGCGGACAGCGATGCCCAGACGGTCAAGCAGCGTACCCATGTCCATGGGATGGATGTTGCCTACCAGGAAGCTGATCACGGCGTCATGCGTGTTGGCTGCTCCGCCTGTCGCACCGTCAGAGGTACAAGCAGGCCCGAAGATGCGCATGTCGTCAATCGTAGACAACTGGGCAAGGGCATGACGGGTAAGCTCCTGCTCGTGCGCCTCGATATTGTCCATGCCGATGGACGACACATAGTCGAGGGCCACGGCCAGTCCGTGGGAAGCCACATAGTCGGGCGTGCCGGCCTCAAACTTGAGAGGTGGACGCTCAAAGGTCGTATGCTCAAAGCTGACATGGCCGATCATCTCGCCGCCACCCTGATAGGGAGGAAGCTTGTCGAGCCACTCTTCCTTGCCGTAAAGCACGCCGATGCCTGTAGGACCATAGATCTTATGACCGCTGAACACGAAGAAATCGCAATCGAGATCTTGCATGTCCACCCGGAAGTGAGGCGTCGACTGGGCGCCATCGACCATCACGGGCACTCCGTGCTCATGGGCGATGCGGATCATCTCCTTCACCGGGTTCACCGTGCCGAGCACATTGCTGACATGGGTCACCGAAACGATCTTCGTCTTCTCGTTGAAGAGCTGACGGTAGGCGTCGAGGTCGAGGGTGAAGTCATCCTTCATCGGGATGACGCGCAGGCGGATGCCCTTGCGGTAGGCGACGAGCTGCCAGGGTACGATATTGCTGTGATGCTCCACCGTGGAGACGATCACCTCGTCGCCCTCCTGCATGAACTCATCGCCAAAGGTATTGGCCACGAGGTTCAATCCCTCCGTAGTACCGCGGGTAAAGACGATCTCCGTGGTGCTCTTCGCATGGATGAAGGCACGCACCGTCTCCCGCGCCTGCTCATGCAACTCAGTGGCCTGCTGGCTCAGGTAGTGCACGCCGCGGTGTACGTTGGCGTTGACATTGAGATACTCGTCGCGCATGGCATCGAGCACGCACAACGGCTTCTGCGTCGTCGCGGCATTGTCGAGATAGACCAACGGCTTACCATAGACCTCACGGGCAAGGATCGGAAAATCCTTTCTTATCTTGTTGATATCCATCATTTCTTATGTAAACTGCATGAACGGCAATCTTTAAGGTCGCCGCGAAAACGCTTCTCTACAAGGTGATGAAGCCGGTCGCGAAGCGGCTCAAGCTGTATGTGATCCACCACCTCGTTCACGAAGGCGAACTCCAGCAAGAGCTTGGCCTCGTGGAGGGAGATGCCACGCTGCTGCATGTAGAAAAGGGCGGCATCGTTGAGCTGGCCGACGGTCGATCCGTGCGAACACTTCACGTCGTCCGCATAGATCTCCAGCATGGGCTGGGTGTACATGTGGGCCTTGGTCGTCATGCAGAGATTCTGGTTGGTCTCCTCTGAGGTGGTCTTCTGTGCGTCATGGCGTACGAGCACACGGCCGGCAAACGCACCCGTGGCCTCGCCGTCAAGCACGTACTTATACAGCTCGTGTGAGTCACAGTGACCCACCTTATGGTCGATGAGCGTGTTGTTGTCGACGTGCTGCTTGCCATCTGCGATGACACAGCCGTTGCACCAGCATTCCGCCCCCTCGCCATTGAAGGTAAGGTCGAGCTTGTTGCGGGTGATGCCTCCGCGAAGGGTGATCACGTTGTGATTGACACGGGAATTGGCCTCCTGATCGATATATACGTTCGACACGCGACGGGTCTTCTGGTGAGTAGACTCAAGGCAATAGAGGTCGAGCGAGGCATTGTCGCCCACGTAAGCCTCGATCACCTGGGTGGCGAGGAACTCATGATCATCGACGGCCTCATCGCAGAACAGGAACTTGGCCTCTGCTCCCGGCTCTACGACGATCAGCACACGGCGGTTGGCCATCAGATCGACGTCGCCACGCAGGATGTTGATCACCTGTATGGCACGGGGCAGTACGACGTTCTTCGGAATGTAGACAAAGAGGCCATCCTGAGCCAGCATCGTATTGAGCGCGGTGATGGCATCCTCGCCTGTCTTGGCGATCTTCGAATAGTACTTCGTCACAAGGTCGGGATGCTCCACGGCGGCATCACGCAGTGAGCCGACGATCACCCCCTCGGGCAGCTTGGCCTGCGGAAGGGCCTTCTTGTAAAAGACGTCGTTGACCACGAAATAGAGCGAGGTGCTCAGATTGGGCACGTCACAGTGGAACACGTCGTAGGGATTGATGGGGATCTCCAGACGGTTGACATTCAAGCCGTAGTCGGGCGCGAAGAGCGACGGGATGTCGGTGTACTTATACCGCTCCACCTTCTTCGTAGGGAATCCCTGCCGGCAGAAGTCGTCAAAGGCCTGATCGCGGACCGCGTTCAGCGCGGGAGCGCTGTGGTCGCAGATCTGCTGGCTCACCTCCCGGTAGAGATCAATATATTGTTGTTCGGATTTCATAATGCGTAATTCTTTTGCAGGTTAGGCCGTCCTCAGTGAGACGGCCTTACACTAGGGAAGCCTGTAAGAGACTTAGAATGTCTTGTCGGCCTCTTCCTTAATCCAGTCGTAGCCGCGCTGCTCGATCTCCTTGGCAAGCTCCGGACCTTCGGTGCGGACGATACGGCCATTGTAGAGCACGTGGACCACCTGCGGACGGATCATGTCGAGCAGACGCTCATAGTGCGTGATGACAATGACCGATTTCTCCGGGGTGAACAGCTTGTTCACGCCCTCGGCCACGATGCGCATGGCATCGACGTCAAGGCCGGAGTCCGTCTCATCGAGGATGGAGAGCTTCGGGTCGAGCATGGCCATCTGGAAGATCTCGTTGCGCTTCTTCTCACCGCCTGAGAATCCCTCATTGACGGCACGGCGTGAAAGCTTGTTGTCAAGCTCCACGATCTTCTGCTTCTCGCGCATGAGCTTCATGAAATCGCCGGCGTTCATCGGGTCCTGTCCGAAGTACTTGCGCTTCTCGTTGACGGCAGCCTTGAGGAAGTTGACCATGGACACACCGGGTATCTCGACGGGATACTGGAAGGAAAGGAACAGGCCCTCGTGGGCACGGTCCTCGGGCTTCATCTCCAGGAGGTTCTTGCCGTTGAACCACGCCTCACCCTCCGTGACGGTGTAAAGGGGATTACCGGTCAGCACGGCGCTGAGAGTCGATTTACCGGAACCGTTGGGGCCCATGATGGCATGGATCTCGCCGTCGGGCACTGTCAGGTTGATGCCCTTCAATATTTCTTTGCCTGCAATAGTGGCATGCAGATTCTTGACTTCTAACATATTATATATACTATGTATTAATGATTATCCTACCGTGTCTTCAAGTGTTACGCTGAGGAGCTTCTGCGCCTCAACGGCAAACTCCATGGGCAGCTTGTTGAGCACCTCCTTGGCATAGCCGTTGACAATGAGGCCGACGGCCTGCTCCGTTGGTATGCCGCGCTGGGCACAATAGAAAAGCTGGTCCTCCGAGATCTTCGACGTCGTCGCCTCGTGTTCGACGATGGCGCTCTCGTTATGGATGTCCATGTAGGGGAAGGTGTGGGCACCGCAATTGCTTCCCAGCAGCAATGAGTCGCAGGAAGAATAGTTGCGGGCATTGTCCGCTCCCGGAGCCACGCGCACCAGACCGCGGTACGAGTTTTCGGAGTGACCTGCCGAGATACCCTTGGAGATGATCGTCGAACGTGTGTTCTTTCCCAGATGGATCATCTTCGTACCCGTGTCGGCTTCCTGGTAATGGTTCGTCACGGCCACAGAGTAGAACTCAGCCTGTGAGTTGTCACCCCGGAGGATGCACGAAGGATATTTCCATGTGATGGCCGAGCCGGTCTCCACCTGTGTCCAGGACAGCTTCGAGTTGACGCCCCGGCAGTCGCCGCGCTTGGTAACAAGGTTGAGCACGCCACCCTTGCCGTGCTCGTCACCGGGATACCAGTTCTGCACAGTAGAATATTTCACCTCCGCGTTGTTCATCACGACGATCTCCACGACAGCCGTGTGGAGCTGGTTCTCATCGCGCATGGGCGCCGTGCAGCCTTCCAGGTAGCTGACATAGCTGTCATCATCGGCCACGATCAGCGTACGCTCAAACTGGCCGGTGTTGCGGGCATTGATGCGGAAATAGCTGGAAAGCTCCATCGGGCAGCGCACTCCTTTCGGGATATATACGAAGGAGCCGTCGGAGAATACGGCCGAGTTGAGGGCCGAGGTGAAGTTGTCGCGCACGGGAACCACCGATCCCAGATATTTGCGGACCAGGTCGGGATGCTGCTGCACGGCCTCGCCGATCGAGGAGAAGATGATGCCCTTCTCTGCCAGCTGCTTCTTGAACGTGGTCTTCACCGAGACGGAGTCCATAATGGCGTCTACGGCCGTACCGCTGAGAGCCAGGCGCTCCTCGAGAGGGATGCCGAGCTTGTCAAAGGTCTTTTCCAGCTCAGGGTCGATCTCCTTATTGGTCGGCTTCTTGGCTGTAGGATCGGCGTAATAGGAAATATCCTGGAAGTCGATCTCCGGCACGTGGACGTGTCCCCATGTCGGCATCTCCAGCGTCTGCCAGTAACGGAAGGCGTCGAGGCGGAACTGGAGAAGCCAGTCGGGCTCTCCCTTCTTCTTGGAGATGAGCCGCACGACATCTTCATTGAGTCCGCGAGGAATGACATCGGTCTCCACGTCAGTGGTGAAGCCGTACGCGTATTTACGGTCGGCCACCTCGCGGACGAACTCATTCTTCTTGTCGTCTATATTGATTTTCATGTAAGTATTGTTAGAAAGACAAGTAGGGGCGTGGGGCTTTCCCACGCCCCTACTCTAATGGGTCTGTTGAGCAACGGACGTTGCGTCAGAGTTTCTGCTCCACCTCAATCTCGGTGAAGGTCTCGAGAATGTCGTTTTCCTGAATGTCGTTGTAGTTGACAAGCGAGATACCGCACTCCATGCCCATCGGCACTTCCTTCACGTCGTCCTTATAACGCTTCAGCGCTGCGATGGCTGCTGTGTGGACTACGATGCCATCGCGTACCACGCGCACCTTGTCCTTGTTGTGCACCTTGCCTTCCGTGACGAGACCTCCGGCGACGGTACCCACTTTCGAGATCTTGTAGACCTGCTTCACCTCTACCTGACCGGTGACGATCTCCTTCTTCACCTTGTCGAGCATGCCGACCATGGCCGACTTCACATCGTCAAGGGCATCGTAGATCACCGAATAGGTATTGATCTCCACGCCTTCCTGCTCGGCCAGCTTGCGGGCGGCAGCCGAAGGACGTACCTGGAAGCCGACGATGATGGCGTCGGAAGCATCGGCCAGCGTCACGTCGCTCTCGCTGATCTGACCCACGGCCTTGTAGATCACATTCACTTTCACCTTCTCGGTAGACAGCTTCAGGAACGAATCGGAAAGGGCCTCGATCGATCCGTCGGTATCTCCCTTGACGATGATGTTCATCTCGTGGAACTCACCGCGTGCGATACGGCGGGAGATGTCGCTCAGCGTGGTACGTGTCTGTGTACGCAGGCTCTGCTCACGCTGCAGCTGCTCGCGCTTGTTGGCGATCTCGCGTACCTCCTGCTCCGTGTCGAGCACGTGGAACTGGTCACCTGCCTGAGGAGCGCCGTTCAGTCCGAGGATGATGGCCGGCTCGGCAGGCTCGGCCTTCTCGATACGGGCATTACGCTCGTTGAACATGGCCTTGATGCGGCCCCAGCAGGTACCGGCGATGACATAGTCGCCGACGCGCAGCGTACCGTTGCTTACCAGCACGGTCGACACATAGCCACGGCCCTTGTCGAGCGACGACTCGATGATCGTACCGGTGGCCTTGCGGTTGGGGTTGGCCTTCAGGTCGAGCATGTCTGCCTCGAGGAGCACCTTCTCCATCAGGTCCTCTACGCCGATGCCCTTCTTGGCCGAGATCTCCTGGCACTGGTACTTACCGCCCCACTCTTCCACGAGGAGGTTCATGTTGGCCAGGTCCTCACGTATCTTGTCGGGGTTGGCACCCGGCTTGTCAATCTTGTTGATGGCGAACACCATCGGCACGCCGGCAGCCTGTGCATGGGCGATGGCCTCCTTGGTGGTGGGCATCACGGAGTCGTCGGCTGCAATGATGATGATGGCGATATCGGTCACCTGGGCACCACGGGCACGCATGGCCGTGAACGCCTCGTGACCAGGAGTATCGAGGAACGTCACGTGACGGCCGTTCTTCAATGTCACATTGTAAGCACCGATATGCTGGGTGATGCCTCCGGCCTCACCGGCAATCACGTTGGTGTTGCGGATATAGTCGAGCAATGATGTCTTACCGTGGTCCACGTGACCCATGACGGTAACGATCGGCGCACGCGATACGAGATCGGCCTCGTCGTCCTCCTCCTCGCTCACGGCTTCCTGCACCTCTGCAGAGACATACTCGGTCTTGAAGCCGAACTCATCGGCCACGAGGTTGATCGTCTCGGCATCGAGACGCTGGTTGATGGAAGCCATCACGCCGATGGACATCAGCGTACCGATCACCTCGTTGACGCTCTTGCCCATCATCGTGGCCAGCTCTGACACCGTCACGAACTCAGTGAGCTTCAGCGTCTTGCTCTCCTTCTTCTCGGCATTTGCCTCCTTGGAGAGCTTCTCCTGCACGGCCTCACGCTTCTCCTTACGGTATTTTGCACCCTTCTTGGTCTGCGTCTTGGAGGTCAGGCGGGCCAGTGTCTCCTTTACCTGCTTTGCAACATCCTCCTCGCTCACCTCGACGGGCTTCTGGTTGCCACGGTTGCGTTTCTTCTTCTTGCCGTTGCCATTGCCATTCTGGCCACCGCCGCGGCCGCTGTTCTGGTTGGCTGCGGCATTGATGTCGACACGCTCCTTATTATTGATGCGCTGACGCTTACGGCGCTCGCCGCCACCGTTCTGGGCGGCCTTCTCCTCACGTTCCTTGCGCTTCTCATCCTTCGACTTCTTCTTTGGACGCGTACTCTGATTGATGGCACTGAGGTCGATCTTGCCGAGCACGTTCACCTTGGGAGCGTTGAGGATCTTTGTCTCGCTCTTCAGGTGGAACACTCCGTCATCCTCCTTCTCCTCCTTGTCTTTTTCTTTCTTCTCCGTCTGAACGGGTACCTCTGCCTTGGGGGCAACGGGTTGTTGCTGCTTCTTGTTATGATTATTATTGGCTGTGGCCTCGTTCTTCTCGCTCTTCTCGCTCTTTCCGTTCTCAGCCTTCTTCTGCGGCTGTGGGGCGGTGGGATGAGCGTTCTTGGGCGTCTCCTGCTTCTTTGCAGGCTCTGCCGGAGCAGCTTTCGGTTCCTTCTGAGGGCTGACGGCAGCAGCCTTCTCTTGAGGTTGTGCGGCGGGAGCGGCAGGCTTGCGACCGAGGTTGTCCAAGTCGATCTTTCCCTTCACCGTGTACTGTTGGCGACGGCTCGACGGCAACAGGTCCTCTGCCTTCGTCGTGCTCTTCGGATCGACAGCCGGAGCCTGCTGCTGACGCTGTCTCTTCTCCTTGGGCTTCTTGAAGAGTTTCTCCGCCTCCGTGCGCACGGCAGCATCTTGCTTGAAAGCTTCCACGAGAGCCTTGTATTGGGCGTCGTTGAGCTTGAAGCTGGGCTCGTCCTTCACCTCACCCAACTCGCTTCTCTTTTTCAGGAAATCAACTGCCGTTTGAAGTCCTATATTTAATTCTCTTAATGCTTTATTTAATCTCATATAATACTATTCTGTTTCCTTTTTCTGTGTTATTTTGTTAATGTTGCCGTGCGCGTCCGGTTCTCAGTGTCTATGAGGGCGGGCAGGCTAGCCTCATGCAGCCACCCATCCCCCGAGGTCATTTCACGATAGTCTCACCGGCTCATGCCCGTGAGCCTATCGGCTTATTCATTCTCAAACTCCTTACGGAGCACCTCAAGTACATAGTCGACGGTCTCCTCTTCGAGGTCGGCTTTCTCCACGAGCATCTCACGGGGAGCATTGAGTACGCTCTTGGCTGTCTCCAGGCCGATGTTCTTGATGGCGTCGATCACCCACTGGTCGATCTCGTCATTGAACTCATCCAGGTAGATGTCATCCTCCTCGGCACTGTCACCACCTTCAACCTCACGATAGACATCAATCGTATATTCGGTCAGCATGGAAGCCAGCTTGATGTTCTGTCCGCCATGGCCGATGGCCAGGCTCACCTCCTCGGGACGGAGATAGACATCTGCCTTTCTGTTTTCCTCGTCCAGGACGATATTGTTCACGCGGGCAGGGCTGAGTGCACGCTGGATGAAGAGTTTGGTGTTGGCAGTCCAGTTGATCACGTCGATGTTCTCATCTCTCAACTCACGTACGATGCCATGCACGCGGCTTCCGTGAACGCCTACGCAGGCACCTACCGGATTGACGCGCTCATCGAAGCTCTCCACGGCCACCTTGGCACGCTCACCCGGCAGACGGGCGATCTTGCGGATGGCGATGATGCCGTCGGAGATCTCGGGGATCTCGTTCTCCAGCAGACGCTGCAGGAAAGTAGGAGAGGTACGCGACAGGATGATCTTCGGGTTGTTGTTCTCGTTAGTCACGCGCTCGATCACGGCACGCACCGTCTCACCCTTGCGGTACTGGTCGCCGGGAATCTGCTCCGACTTCGGGAGTGAGAGCTCATTGTTCTCATCATCGACGAGCAGCACCTCGCGCTTCCAGATCTGATACACCTCAGCGGAGATCACCTGTCCCACGCGATCCTTATATTTATTATACAGAGCGTCGTGTTCCAGTTCCAGAATCTTGCTGGCCAGCGTCTGACGGAGCGTCAGGATGGCACGGCGGCCGAACTTCTCGAAGTCCTGCTTCTCCGACACTTCCTCGCCTATCTCATAGTCAGGCTCTATCTTGCGGGCATCGGTAAGAGAGATCTGCTTGTTCTCATCCTCCACTTCGCCGTCGGCCACCACAACGCGGTTGCGGTAGATCTCGAAGTCACCCTTGTCGGGATTGACAATCACATCGAAGCTCTCGTCCGAACCGAATAACTTAGCAAGCACATTGCGGAAACTTTCCTCCAACACACTCACCAGCGTGGTGCGGTCGATACCCTTCGTCAACTGGAAGTCACGGAAAGAATCGAGCATGCTCACTTTCTCTTCTGTCTTTTTTGCTGCCATAGCTTATTTGAAACTGATTAGATATTTTGTATATTTTACGTTATCCATATTGTAGGTGTGGTCGACGTCCATCAACTGGGGGCGCTTCTTGCCTTCCACCTTGACCTTCTCCTTCACCGTCACCGTGAAGTCACGGCCGTCGACACTCTTCAGGGCGCCGCGCACCTTCTTGCCTTCCGAGGTGAGTACCTCCACCTCCTTGCCGATGAAGTTGACATACTGCTGGGCCACCTTGAACGGCTGTCCCAGACCGGCCGAGCCGACCTCCAGCTCATAGTCCTCTTCGTCACGGCTCAGATGCTCCTCTATGAACTGGCTGAGCTGTGCGCAATCCTCGATCCACACGCCGTCGGCATGATCGATCTCTACAGTGATCTTGTCATCGGGGCTCACCATCACGTCGACCAGGAAATAATCCTTGTCCTGGAGCCACTCTTCTACTAATTTTGTTACGACGTTCTTATCTATCATACTGTTTATAATAAAAATGAGGGGCTCTTCCGGAGAGCTCCTCATTCCACTGAACGCTGCAAATTTACAACTTTTCCTCCAAATATCCAAATCTTTAGGTTCTTTTCTTTCGCCGGCACCAATGAATGTTCCATGAAATGAAAGGCCGTCGTTCCATTCCCAATGCCCAAGGTGCATATCCGGTCCTTACAGGCAACACGTCCGGACCGTTGCCCGTCAGAGGACCGTAGTCTGTAAGGAAAGACGGTACGACCTTTGCCTGACTGTCTACTTTCCTAGGATGATTCAGTTTATAAGGAGAAAAAGTGCCTGGTAAGATCAGGAAAAGACACATTTATTCCTTACAATATGATGGTCAAGCACGCACATACATCCATTCGGTAATAGGATAATCCGAACGTTCTATGACACGTCCTTACAAGAACAAAAAAACGGGGGCGTATCAAAAAGCCCTCATCATAACGGAAGATCGCTATATGGCTAAACGGCTATGTAGCGATCTTCATTTGTTTATGGCTCAAGAAGGCCATAAGATTGGGTATATGAGCCGTAAGATCCGTCCTAAGAATCGCCTTATGAGAGCATATAAGTCGTCATTGGCCTCCATTCAGAAGCATTCCGCATAATTCTTCGATGTCGAATGTGATTGCCGGGAAGGAAGGCATTGTCAATGTGTCTGCGGGATTGGGATGAAAGGCGAGGTCCGTGATGAACCGGCTCTCCGTGGAAGTCTGCCGATCATATCCGGGTCGGGTCTGCCCGTCTCTCACCGCATCTTCCTTCATACAGGCTGACCGCTTGCAGGGCGCGGCGACGACGATGATGCGGTTGTCGTACTTACGGGCGGGATAGCCTTGCACGATGATGGGGGTGTAGCGGTTGGCCGGCACCACCACCGTGCGGGGGGTGTCGGTATCCTGGATGGGAATCGGTGATCCGTAATAGTTGTTCTGGATAGCCTGTGTGGCGGCGGGATTCACCTGTGAGTGGCCGCCACGGATGTCGATATTCGTTTCTCTCATAACTATGTTTTTTATGGTATCATCATCTGATAACCGTCGCCCAACCTTGCTTCGCAAAGCCACCATTGCTTACTCGAAATATTACCAGTACTGACTTCGAATATTTCCAGTACTGACTTCAAATATTTCCAGTACTGACTTCAAATATTTCCAGTACTGACTTCGAATATTTCCAGTACTGACTTCGGTAAGGGCAACTTCTCCTGCTGTCTTTTCCTGATTTCACTAGACACTTTTTTGTTTTATAACCTAAGTCAGTAGA
>ERZ780212.486-NODE-486-length-40506-cov-3.272156_pt1 | contig 40506 bp, 32 predicted proteins | sample MGYA00511364_ERZ780212 | MGnify/ENA primary metagenome ERZ780212 (study PRJEB29588, sample SAMEA2147991) | human gut metagenome | biome: human gut; feature: human-associated habitat; material: faeces | place: Denmark | collected 2008/2010 ... | reverse complement strand
GATATCGGTGCCACGGCCGGCCATGTTGGTGGCGATGGTCACCGTTCCGGCTGTACCGGCATGAGCCACGATCTCGGCCTCACGGGCGTGCTGCTTGGCATTGAGCACATTGTGCTTGATGCCACGCATACTCAGCATCTTGCTCAGCAGCTCGGATATCTCGACGGATGTGGTACCCACCAGGACAGGACGTCCGGCCTGGGTCAACTCCACTATACGGGCTATGACAGCGTTATATTTCTCTTTCTTGGTCTTGTATATGATGTCATCCTCGTCCTTGCGGATGACCGGACGGTTGGTCGGAATGACCACTACGTCCAGCTTGTAGATAGACCAGAACTCGCCGGCCTCAGTCTCGGCGGTACCGGTCATACCGGCCAGCTTGTGATACATCCTGAAGTAGTTCTGCAGGGTGATGGTGGCGAATGTCTGGGTGGCGGCCTCCACCTTCACGTTCTCCTTGGCCTCGATAGCCTGGTGGAGTCCGTCCGAGTAGCGGCGGCCTTCCAGGATACGGCCGGTCTGCTCGTCCACGATCTTGATCTTATTGTCCATCACCACATACTCCACGTCGCGCTCAAACATGGCGTAGGCCTTCAGAAGCTGAGTGACCGTATGCACTCTTTCCGCCTTCAGCGCATAGTCCGCCAGCAGGGCGGCCTTCTGAGTCTGTTTTTCCTCGGGAGTGATGTTCTGCTTCTCCAGCTCGGCTATCTCATTGCCGATATCGGGAAGGATGAAGAACTTCTCGTCGGAGACACTGGCGGCGATAAGGTCGTTGCCCTTGTCGGTCATCTCCACGCTTCTGTTCTGCTCCTCTATGACAAAATACAGGTCATCGGTAATCAGGTGCATCTGACGGTTGTTGTCCTGCATGTAGAAATTCTCGGTCTTCTGCAGGAGCTGCTTCATGCCCGGCTCAGAGAGGAACTTGATCAGAGGATTGTACTTGGGAAGTCCCTTGTGGGCTCTGAGGAGCATCTTGGCTCCCTCGGTCTCGTTGCCCTCGGCTATGAGTTTCTTGGCCTCTGTGAGTTGCTTGGTCACGAGCTGCTTCTGGGCATTGTACAGCCTCTCCACGTATGGCTTGAACTCCATGAACTGCTGGTCGTCTCCACGGGGCACCGGTCCGGATATAATCAGAGGTGTACGGGCATCGTCGATCAGCACGGAGTCCACCTCATCGACTATGGCGTAATGATGCTTGCGCTGCACAAGGTCGTTCCTGTCGATGGCCATATTGTCACGCAGGTAGTCGAAGCCGAACTCGTTGTTGGTTCCGAAAGTGATGTCGGCCCTGTAAGCGGCGCGGCGGGCAGCGGAGTTGGGCTGGTGCTTGTCGATGCAGTCCACTCTCAGACCGTGGAACTCGTACAGGGGGCCCATCCACTCGGAGTCACGCTTGGACAGGTAGTCGTTGACCGTCACCACATGCACTCCCTTGCCGGCCAAAGCATTGAGAAATACGGGGAGGGTAGCCACCAGGGTCTTTCCCTCACCGGTCGCCATCTCGGCTATCTTTCCCTGATGCAGGACGATACCACCGATGAGCTGCACGTCGTAATGGACCATGTCCCACGTGGTCGGGTTGCCTCCGGCCATCCATGTATGGCTCCAGTAAGCCTTGTCACCATCTATGCGGACATAGTCGTGCTTAGCACTGAACTCGCGGTCCATATCTGTGGCCGTCACCTCAATGACTTCATTTTCCTTGAATCTGCGGGCAGTGGATTTCATAACGGCGAAAGCATCCGGAAGCACCTCGTTCAGCGCCTCCTCGATCTCCTCGTCTATCTTCTTGGTCAGCTTGTCCACCTCGGTGGCCAGAGCCTCTTTCTTCTCAACCGGGATAGTCACATCCTCCAGCTGGGCCCTGAGGTCCTTCTTCTGCGCCTCGTCAGCCGATATCCTGTCCTGAATTACTTTTCTTATCCTGTCTGTCTCACTTCTGAGCTCATCATCCGAAAGCCTGTCTATACGGTCATACGCAGCCAGAACCTTTGCCAATATCGGCTGAATCTGCTTCATATCCCTCTCGGCCTTGGAGCCGAACAGCTTTTTCAATAAACCATTAATCGATGCCATCTAAAACATATTTTTGTACAACTTACAAAGATAATGATATTATTGAATATACTGATAAAAAATCGGCGGAACTCCACATCCGTGTTGAAGTTCCACCGACATTTTTACCGCACCGGGCCGGAGTCCTATATGCCGGAGCCCTCCGGAGGCACCGTTCTGGATATCTCAATACTGAAGGGTGTCCCGTCTATCAAAAGCACGTCTAAAGAAAGCCGCACCATCCAGTCCTCACTTACAGACATCCGGACAGTACCCTCCTGAAATGCCCTGTACTGAGAATAGAAATACACAGGATCCTCGTACACGAAATAATAGTCATCGTTGTGGTCCAACGGATTGAGCACGTCATTGACATCGTGTTCCTCCCCGTCGCACCAATATCGCCTCAGACCGAACACCGCATAGGTGCTCAACTCCCCGCCCGGAGCCAGAGGCGATATGAACAGGTACACGTATGACTCGTTCTCCTCCAACCTGAGCACATGTATATCACAAGTGTCCGTACCGAAAACATACGTACCAAGCGACTCCAGAGTGTCAGCCGGAGTCACAGCTGAGGAGTCATCCGGAGAGTCCGGACCTCCAGGATTGACATCAGGGAGACGACGCTCACATGAGACCACGGCCGAAAGCAGCACGACGGCACACATGGACATTATGGATATCAGCACATTCCTTTTCATACTATTCCACGACTGTCGCTGTCCCGGCAAAGTGTCCGGACAGATCCCCGTAAGTAGTAAAGTCAAGTGTTATCTGGTCTCCTTCCAGACTCACCTCCAGGGTTCCCATCACACTGCCGTCTTCCTGATACTGCCATGTACGGCCGTCATACTCGAACTTCATGGTGTCCTTGAATGTGGAGAAACCGACTCCGGATCCGCAATTGAACGCCTCCTCGGGAGCCGTGATGTGTATGGCTCCGTCATCCTCGAAATCGGCAACTGTGTCAAGGCCGGGAGCGGCACTGACCCATATCTCCCACAGAGCCCCGCCGCTTTTATCCACCAGCACTGACTGAATGGATTCCGTGACACCCATATAGGTAAACTCGTTCGGTTCTTCCGGCACATAGTCAACCGAGAGGCAGGCACCATCAAAATCCAACGACACTTCCGTTCCGTCACCGAAAGCCACGGTGATTCTGGCTACAAACTGCTCGGGATCCGAGGCACTGCGCTCCACGCTCACTGTTCCGGACGCCTCCAGAGGATCGTCATCAGAAGTGGCCTCAGGCATCTCTCCCGTCATATTATCCACATAGAACAGATAAAAATACTTGTCCGTAGCAGTAATGTCAAACTCGTTTCCCGTAAGGTCATCCTCGCTCAGCACAAGACCAAAATAGCCTACGGCATCTTCTATTTCCCCGAAATACTCAATGTCGGCGGAAGTAAAATAAAGATACACAAACCCGTCCATATCCAAATAGAATGAAGCCCTGACAGGTTGAGTGTCACCGTTTACTGTAATGGTACTTCCTTCCTGAGGAGTGTCTCCGGTCATCATACCGGTTGCGTTGACTCCGACAGACGGACCTCCTGTGAAATTAAGAGACATATACAGTACATATTCTTCTGTACCGTCTTCATGATCTATGCGCACATAACCGGACTCTAGCAGTTCACGGCCGCTGCCGGGGGTGATTGAAAGTTCTGTCTGGTCACTGCCTCTGTATCCGTAGATGACAGCCGACTCGGTCAGCACGTCCATGTCCTGGTTTAGAAACTCAGGCAAAATCAGCAACTGGATATAGTCGTAGCCGCCGTCATATATATCATTGAAGAGACCGGCATCAGGTTCCGGTGTTACAGTAAACATAACGTAGCCCTCGAAATCCTCCACTGCAGCCGTTCCAACTGCCGACTCCTCTCCGTCTACGACAAATGTCATATCGTTCTCCGGATAGAGGGACGGCTCATCTGACATGTCCAGAACGACAGACGCATTGCCTCGGAACTCCACATCTCCGGACAGAGTCATTGAGAACTCTATGATTCCCGTCACGGTCTCCGCCCCCTCTTCCACTATCATGGTAACTGTCAAAGAGCCTTCACTCACGATATCATATGATGTCTCCGATATATCCAGAACTGTCTCTCCATCCTTTACATACCTCATCTCAAAACCTGCAGGCACAGCGGCGAAGTCCATCTCATAGACATTAGTATCACTTTCAACATCATCTCCAGGCAGGATGGAGACATACTCATCATTTACACCGTCAAGCTGTCCGGCCGAGGTGACACCCTCCCGGGAGACAAGATAAATCACCCCTGTCTCCATATCCACAAACCGGCTCTTAATCTCCGTCACCGTACCATTATACTCGATTGCATTGTCCAGCTCGACAGGCGGTTTCGGCTCTGGCTCTGCCGGACTATCATTCTTCTTGCATGACACAAGGGCCGCCAGCATCATGGCTGCCACTGCGAATACTTTTAAATTTTTCATAAAGCTTTATTTCTTTACTGATTAATAACTTTGTTCATAGACTTATAGGGCCGGACGTCCTCCAGACTCCGCTCACACGATGAGCCGGTTCTCCGCAGTCCGTCAGCTCAATTGTAAGCGTATGCGCATCACCATCCCTGTCGACACACACCGTACCGCCTGTGATACGCCCGTAACTTATCCACATGCCGTCATCTATCTCCTGATACCATGTGCCCGTATTGTACTCGAATACATCAGCCGCGCCTTCCACGACACGGAAAGGGACAATACTCTCCTTGTCCATATAAGTGCCGCCTATCCTGTTTGCCATAGTATATGTTCCTGCAGGTATTCCGTCTGCCGGGTCCGCATCTCCCGGCACGAACAACTCAAGATGCAGCAGACGGCCCGTACCGGAAGGCCAGTCCTGCGACAGATCCACACCCGGCTCAGCCAAGTACAACAGGAAAAGCCTGTAATTGTCTTCTCCTGTGAAAAAATAGTCTCCTTTGTCTATAAGACGCGCCTGAGTCATACCGTCCAGCGTCACATCCGATGTCAGATTGGTATTAGGGATCTCAGTACCCGGATCATCCTGAGAGTTGTCCACAGGGTCAAATTTGCCAGTACATGAAAAATATCTTTTCATATACTCCGTACCCACCATGATACCCTCTACTGTAAATGTGCCGTCACCATTATCCGTTATGGTAAAAGAGCCTTCCCTAAGCAGGTCCGCCTCAAAATCCGTAGTACCGGCAGGTATATCTCCGAAAAAGCACCCGTCAGGACGCAGGACCGTCTCCCCGGGAAACTCTATCTCATACAGCACTCCCTGCACGTAAGTTCCCTCTGAGGCATCCATACTGTTGGCAGGCGCGTTATATTCACCGGCCAGATAATTCAACGAGGGTTCCTGAGCCGCATTATACGGAGCATTGACAGCAAGTGACAAGAACTGACCAGGACCTACGGGATATCCGGCCTCGACTTCCATATCCGTATAGAGATTGATCAGCCAATAATCCGCAGAGGACTCCACTTCATCCCCGCCATAGTATATAAGATTGAGGTTGACATAATCCGGACGGTCAGGGACAGGTTCCTCAAAACCGCCGTCATCCTCAACGGGGGGCTGAGGCTCCGGTTCTGGTTCAGGAGTCACCTTGTCGCAGGCACACACGGCAGCGGCGGCCATAAGCACAGTAACAAATATCTTCTTCATAAAACGATTTTAAACATCTACAAAGATATGGATTATACAAGTCCCGAGAGCCTTCCAGGATATGTTATTACGTATTATCCTACACTTTTTACCGAAAATCAAAAGCCCAGGAAGTAAAAGACAGAACCCACGGCAACCGCAAACAGCGCATTGAGAATCTTCGCGACCAGGAAACTGCGGGTACTGGAGGCCAGCAACGGCAGGGAGGTATGGCCGTCCTGCGACATGGAGCTGGTAAGGAGCACGGAGAACGGCACTATTCCGCCCGCGAAAAGGGAGATGAAGACCATGTGCGGGCCTGACTCCGGGATCATACCGATCAAAGCAGCCAGAATCAGCAGATAATATGTGTTGTCCTTCAGCCAGTCTCCGATATTGACATAATGCATGACCACGGTTATCACGGCCAGTGCGCCGGCCGTCCACAAAAAGGTCTTGAGCGCGTGCTTGCGGATAACGTGATGCCACAGATGCTCCTTTACGAAGTGCTCGGAAGAGGCCGCTACCAACAGTACGACAAAGACACTCAGGACTGCGAACAGGACATTCATCCATCTCTCGCTGAGAAAATTAAAAGGAAGCGCCGAGGGAACCTCCGCTGCCTCTCCGCCCACATGCTCATGCTCCAGGAAGCCGGAGAAGACGGCGGCCACGAATATCAGAATGGCCACCATCAGTACGATCCGCTCCTTTCCGGAGCCGCGCATCACCTTGTACGAAGACAGCCGGAAGATATTGGGGAATTCCCCCTTGTTGGCCTCATGCAGTTCGAATCCCGGATCACAGTGAACCCTGAGGGGATGCTTCCGGAACATCAGGTCGGTCAACAGACCGCACACGATGGCCAGGACAAAGAGCACCGCAAAGAGTATGAGTGCCTGACGGGGAATCATGGCCAGCATGACGAAGGACTCGTCCCCCGAGGAGGAGATCATGGCCGCCACCAGAGAGCCCATGCTGATGATGCCGTGAGAGTACAGCGACACCGCGGCGAACCCGCCTATGCATCCGGGTATGAGTCCGAGCAGGGCCCCTGCCGCCACCTGACGCAGCGGAGAGCCCTGCAGACGGCCGAACCACCGCCCTGCGGAAGCCACGTTGACATACTCTATCATGATCATCATCACCATGACCAGGCTGGTGATGAGATAAGCATTGAGCACTACATCCCTGAGCAGATGCCAGATCATCCTTTGTAGAGTTTGAGCAGCTCACCGGCAGCGGAGAACGAGTCTATCTTGCCGTCCAGCACTGCCTTCTCATAATCCGGCATGGCCGCAGCCACTTTCGGATTGTCGTAGAACATATCTTTCAGAGAATTGTTTATGGTCTCGTACATCCAGTAGCGGTCCTGTTCCCGGCGGCGGTGCCAGTAATAGCCGTTGCCTTTCACCAATGCGAAATACTTTTCCATCATCGCCCAGATATCCTCCAGACCAGTCTTCTCCACGGATGATGCCGTCAGTGCCGTAGGTGTCCATCCGGACTCAGTGGGAGGAAACAGATGCAGGGCATTGGCATACAGGGCACGGGCCATGTTGGCTTTCTCCACATTGTTGCCGTCGGCCTTGTTTACCGTTATCAGATCCGACATCTCCATGACTCCGCGCTTGATGCCCTGCAGGTCATCCCCGGCTCCTGAAATCAGGATAAGCAGGAAGAAATCGCTCATCGAGTGTACAGCCGTCTCGGACTGACCGACACCTACTGTCTCTATGAAGACTACGTCATAGCCTGCGGCCTCGCACAGCAGGATGGTCTCGCGGGTCTTGCGGGCCACCCCGCCCAGAGAGCCGGCCGAAGGACTGGGACGGATGAACGCCATGGGATTGTTGCAGAGAGTCTCCATACGGGTCTTGTCTCCCAGAATACTGCCCTTGGTCTTCTCGCTGCTTGGATCTATGGCCAGTACGGCCAGGCGGTGCCCCTTTGCTGTTACCAGATTGCCGAATGCCTCTATGAAAGTACTCTTGCCGGCCCCGGGCACACCGGTGATGCCGATACGCATGGACTCCTTGCGCTTGGAGTGCTCCAGGCAGCGGACTATCAGCTCGTGCGCCATGTCCCGGTGCTCGGGCAGGGAACTCTCCACCAAAGTGATGGCCTGGCTGAGCACTATGGTATTGCCCTCTACGATACCTTTCATATAATCGTCCACCGTCATGACCGTGCGGCGTTTGCGTACGATATTGCTGAGGTAAGGATTGACTATAGGCGGCTGTTCTATCCCTTCGTTCATCACCAGGGCCGAGTCGTCATGATGATACTCGTCGAAGAAGTCTCCCTGTCTGTCGGATTTATTGTTCATGGTCTTATTATCTTACGGTATATATTACAAATAGATTGATTATAGGTCTGGAAGGCGAGTTCGTAATCAACGTTACGACATTGAGCACCTCACCGCTCTGTCCGGAAGTATCCACCCTGATATCCAGTGTCCCGCTCTCCCCGTAGGGCACCGGTTCCGGCAGGCTGACGGACAGACCCGGTTCACTGGCATCGGCCTTGTATATCCTGAAGGAATCCTTGCCGATATTCTTGACGGTAAACTTGCCTGTAAGTACCGTACCTGCATCCACAGTCCCCAGTTCCAGGGACGAGGATTCAAACTGAGGCAAGGCACCGGCACGCTTCTGCGTATCCGACAGGTCGGAGAAATTCTCCTTTATAAGAGCCTCCACCGTAAACACCCGGGAATACTTGGTACCGTTGACGATGACCGAGAAAGTGAAAGGAGTCTTGCCCCACCTCTCTCCGGAAGTTCTGCGGGTGTCCACCACACAAGTGATCCTGGCCTTGGATTTCGCCGGTATGGCATTTTCCGGCAGGGACACGGACAAGCCGGGAGTTACGTCCTCAAACCGTACCTCTATATCGCGACCGGAAGTATTGGCCACTTCCACTTCCACGCTTCTGGCCAGCCCCTGGTCTATCTGCCCCATGGACACCCATGTTTCCCTGAAGCCCAGAGGTCCATATGCAGACGGAAAGAGCTCGGACAGGCTCTTCGCCTTGTCATGAGCCACACCCCTGACTTTCAATACCACAGGCTTGGTAAGCCCCGACACATAGACGGTTACGGACTTGTTGAACGGATAAGGTCCCTGGTCATTGGAGAATACCACGGATACCTCCCCAGTCTTTCCCGGCATTATGGGTGCCTCGGTCCAGGACGGCTCGGTACAGCCGCATGAAGTGACCACTCTGGATATCGCGACAGGCCTGTCTCCGACATTCTTCATCACGAACGTGCATTTCTGCGGCCCGTCCGCAATCATTATATCTCCGAAATCATGGATGACCTTATCGAAGGAGACTGTCTGCTCAAAGACATTCTGCGCACCTGCCCTGAACGCCCCGGCCATCACAGCCGACAGCAGGACTATCATACTGAATATCCGACCTCTCATATACGTATTGCTAAAATCTTGGGCAAATATAGTCTTTTCTAGCCGATAATGGGAAATATTGACTATATTTGCGGGAAATTATAACAACAAACTACATTTTAATTATGGCACACAAAATTGATCCTGATGCTTGCGTAGCATGTGGTTCCTGCATCGACGAATGCCCTCTGGGAGCCATTTCCGCCGGAGATGTTTACTCAATTGATCCTGACACTTGCGCTGACTGCGGTTCATGCGTAGACGCTTGTCCCAACGGAGCTATCTCACCGGCATAAATTTTCACTTAACATCATAAAAAAATCCGACAGGAAAGACCTGCCGGATTTTTTATTTTATACCGCTTATCACACGAAAACTACCCATTCATGGATATCAGGAACTCCTCATTGCTTACCGTCCCCTCCAGCTGCTTCTTCATGAATTCCATGGCCTCCACACTGGTCATGTCTGCCAGATAATTGCGGAGAATCCACATACGGTTGATGGTATCCTTACTCAGAAGCAGGTCATCGCGGCGAGTACTGCTGAGAGTGACGTCCACTGCAGGGAAAATACGCTTGTTGGCGAGCTTGCGGTCCAGCTGCAGCTCCATGTTGCCGGTACCCTTGAACTCCTCGAAGATCACCTCATCCATCTTGGAACCTGTCAGGGCCGTGGCAAGAATCGTCAGGGAACCGCCGTTCTCAATATTGCGGGCCGCGCCGAAGAAACGCTTGGGTCTGTGAAGCGCATTGGCATCCACACCTCCAGAGAGCACCTTGCCTGAAGCCGGCTGCACAGTATTGAAGGCGCGGGCCAGACGGGTAATGGAGTCCAGGAATATGACCACGTCGTGGCCGCACTCCACCAGACGCTTTGCCTTTTCCAGCACGATGCTGGCCACCTTCACATGCCTCTCAGCAGGCTCGTCGAAAGTAGAAGCCACCACCTCGGCCTTGACACTGCGGGCCATGTCCGTAACCTCCTCGGGACGCTCGTCTATCAGAAGCACTATCATGTAGACCTCAGGATGATTGTCCGCTATGGCATTGGCTATGGACTTGAGCAGTATGGTCTTACCTGTCTTGGGCTGGGCTACGATAAGTCCGCGCTGCCCCTTTCCTATCGGGGTGAACAGATCCACCACCCTGCACGAGAGGTCATTGTGACCGTTTCCTGTAAGAGTAAATTTCTCGTCGGGGAAAAGGGGCGTCAAAAAGTCAAAAGGCACTCTGTCCCTGATGTACTCGGGGGTACGTCCGTTGATGGTGTGTATCTTCACCAGGGGAAAGTACTTGTCCCCCTCACGCGGCGGACGGATCTCTCCGATGATAGTGTCTCCCGTCTTCAGAGCGTATGACTTTATCTGGTTCTGCGACACATATATATCGTCAGGAGAATTCAGATAGTTGTAGTCGGACGAGCGCAGGAATCCGTAACCGTCCGGCATAATCTCCAACACCCCCTGAGCCTCCACGATACCCTCGTACTCGACTCTGGCCGGCTTCTGCTGGAAATCTTCTCTTTTTCTGTGCTCCTCCCTAGGCTGTCTGGTCTCAGGCGCAGGCTGGCTTTCAGAAGCGACATTCTGCTGCTGAGGCCGCTCAACCGCAACGGGATTCTGCTCCTGCTGGGGTTGGGCCTGATTCTGCCCGCGGGGAGTACGCTTCCGACCTCTGTGCGCACCCGGCTGCTTTGCCGTCGGTGCCGCCTGAGAAGGAGTCTGTTCCAAACGCTGCTCCGTTGCCTTGGGCTGTGCAGCGGCCTCCTCTTTCTCTGTCTCTGACGGCTTGACCTCAGCCTGCGGTGCTTCTGCTGCAGGAGCAGCTGCCTCGGGGGCAGAGTTCTTCTTTGGACGGCCGCGTTTCCTCTTCACCGGAGCCTCACCGGCAGGAGCCGTTTCCGGGGTCTTATCCTCGGCTTCCCGCACAGCAGGCACCGTTCTGGTCTCCTTTCCCGTCTGCGCAGCATCTCCCTCAGGAGCTTTGGGAATCCTGCTGCGGCGTCTCTTCAGACGTGGCACCTCATCGCTCTGAACCGCCTGCTCATCCAGTATCTTATATACCAGATCCTCCTTCGACATCGACTCGGCCTTTTTGATACCCAATTCCTTAGCAATGGCATTGAGTTCATCTAGGCTTTTCGAATGCAATTCCAATATTCCGTACATCTGGCAGCTTATTTTACAGCAATAACCTCAGCCTCAGCCAAAGCGCCTTTAGGCAGAGCAGCCACTTGAAAAGCCACACGTGCCGGATAAGGCTCAGTGAAATACTGCGAATACACTTCATTCAAAGTTCCGAAATCGGCCATATCCTGTAGATATACTGTAGTCTTGACCACATTGCTGAAATCATAACCGGCCTCGGAGAGCACATGGCCGATATTCTTGAACACCTGCACCAGCTGCTCTCTCACTCCTCCCTCAGGGAATTTGCCTGTCTCTGCGTCTATCGGAAGCTGTCCTGACACATACAAGGTTCCGTTAATCTCAATTGCCTGACTGTAAGGGCCCACTGCTGCCGGAGCAAGAGGGGAAGATATCACTTTTTTCATCTTGTAAAATATTTAGTTAATAATAAATTAATTGTCCCATTCGGACGAACCTTTGCGGTACGACAGCAGGTCAGCAAGGGCCGCTGCCTTGGCATTGATTCTGAAACTCCACTGCTTCCACTGTCCGAGAGGCACCCACGAGAACGAAATCTCAAAGCAGTGCAGATCGTAAGTAGCGCTTATCTGTGTCGTAGTCAGCTTCATCTTCGTGATGTCAAAACCTGTGGTAAGATTCAGATTCAACGCTTTCGTAAGCCTGACCTGACCGTTTATATTAAGTGTCTGAGTATGATTGTCCCTGACGATAAGCTGATCATTACTGTACTGGTACGTTCTTGAATAGTTATAGGAATAGTTGAAGGACACTGACCACGGCACATTGGGGTTCAGATAGTATATCCATCCTCCCGGTATGTATTCTCCGGTGACAGGATGATAGAATACGCGGGTATATGCCGGAGACTCTCCCGACATCTTCACACCACCGCCACCTCCACCGTCAAACACTCCTGCAGATGCTCCGCCTCTGTTTCCGCCACCACCGCTGAGACCTCCGCCAGACCCGTCATTGCCTTTTCCGGCACCCTCTCCAGACAAACTGAAACTGAGAGAGACATTGGCATTGGTCAGACGGGCCAGACGACCTGTTGTAATTACATTGAACTGATTGTATCTCTGACCTCTATAGTCCACTGCGTACGGATCCAGAGTCATACCGGCGGAGACACTTACTTTCTCCAGCACATTGGTAGTCATGTTGACACTGATATTGGACAACTTCATGGAATCCGCCAGGAAATTGTAGCTTCCGGAAAGATTGAGGTTGTCTATCAGCTTTATCTTCTTGAGTCCGGTTCCTGTCGTGTCTTTCCGGTCCACTACCTTGGCCTCCACGTTGTTACCCAACTGAAAACTGATGGATGCCGTCTCTCCCGGTGACGGAGGGCTGTACAGACCGCCGGACCATTTATTGTACTCGACTGTATGCTGCTCTCCATGAATGTCCGTATAGTTGTAGACCCTGTAGCCGTTCATGGCCGTTCCCATCTCAGGTGCATAATTCACTGAAATGGATGGAGATACCATATGTCTTATGGCCTTTAGCTTGCCGCGCCGGAAGTTGAACATACCGTATAGACGGGTGCTCAAGGCCGCACTGGCGGAAAAGTTCTGGCTTATACCGAAATCCTCAAACAGACCGGTACGGGTTGTCTCCACCCTGTCCGTCTCAGGATTGTAGTACTGATTCTGGGAACTGAAATACCAGTTCATGCCATAGGAGACCGACGGAGCCAGAGTGATATACTTTAACAAAGTAAAAGTCGGCAACCCTATGGAGAAATTATGGGTCATTCCGGTCTGCATCTTGTCCCAGAAGTCCGGATCGCGCACCTCGCTTGCCTTGAAGTTGATCTTGTTCTGCAATGTCGTACTGTAGCTCAAGGCAAACTGCTCGTACCACTTCTCTCCTCCTACCCTGTTCTTCCTCTTGAACGGATAGAACCTGTTAACGTTCAATGTGATGTTCGGGAAGGTGATGGCATAGGAACTGTCTCTGGAGTTCTGGCTGTGCAGGGCATTCACAGATACGCTAAGCGCGCTCCACGTCCTCGAATACGATATGGAGGATGATGTCTGGCTGTTCAAGGCGTCATTGACGTTATTATAATTGTACTTGTTGTTGGCCGGACTGGAGAAGTTGACCGATGCCCTGAATGACGTTCCGGGTCTCGCCTTCGGGTCCTGGGTGTGACTCCACTTGAAACTGAAGTTCTGGGTCTGGAAGAAATCCGCGCTGCCCCTCTCTCCTGTCTGGTCATTGGAGAATGAGATATCGAACGTTCCGTTCATCTTGTATCTCCACTTGTACCTGGTGGACATATTGACACTCCACGAGCCCTTTGTAAATATCGTTCCGGTAAGAGCCACATCGAAATAGTCCCCCAGAACCAGATAGAATCCGCCATCCTTGATGAACAGACCCCTTGCCGCCTCCTCTCCGAAGTTGGGGAAAAGGATACCGCTGGCCCTGTCCTTCTGCTTGGGCACGAAACCGAACGGCAGCATCAAAGGATACAGGGGCACATCGGCCAGGACAAGATAAGCCGGTCCGAACACCGTCTTCTGCTTAGGCTCCGTCTCCACCTTGGCCTTTGTCATCCTGAGATAAAAATGAGGATGGTCCAGATCGCAGACCGAATACTTTCCGCCCGAGATGTTGATGGACCTGTCCGGCATCATGTTGAGGTTCTCTCCTCTCATCACGCCGTCGGTCTCCGACGTGACCATATTCTTTATCCTGGCCTTTGATGTCTTGAAATTGTAGAAGACATTGTCCATTGAATATGTCTTGCCCGCCTGGGTCATCTCCGGCTTGCCCGTAACCACTCCCGCCGTATCGGCCACACCGGCCGCATACACCACCTGACGGTCCACATCATACTGCATGTACTCCGCCTTCAAAGTCATGTCCCCGTATGTAACGCTGGCGTCACCATAATAGTATATCATCTTCCGGCCCGATGAGAAATCCTCAACGATAGAATCCACTGCCGTTGAAAACGCCGGCTGATCAAGCATGCCGCTCTTTACCGTAGTGTCCGGTCTGAAAAGAGAATCCGTCACTGACAGGGAATCGGGCGCCGACAGGGAATCCGCTCCGGCAGAAAGCGTATCCGCCACCGTGCTGTCCAGCAATACTGAATCGGGCACCGCCATGGCCATATCCGGAATAATCTGCAGACTACTCTGACGTACAATGGAATCCTGCTGCAACTGTTCCACCCGCGCATGGCGGTCCGCATATACGGCACCTGCCTGCCATACTGTTGATATGACGGCTGCCACAGACGCGGTAATAGTCATAAATACTTTATGGAACTGCATTAAAATTAATGAAGATACTGGTTCGTCTTAGAGTAATTGACGACAAATATAGTCTTTTTTGAACTCAAACCAAAGTTTTATTAACTTTGCTTACTGAAATGAAAAGAATTATCACATCGCTTTTTCTTGCGGCATTGGTTGCCACACTTTCCGCACACATGAGTTTAAGTGCTCAAAACAAGCAACTTGTAGAGCTCAAGACGGTAGTCATAGATGCCGGTCACGGTGGTCATGATCCCGGTGCTACAAATGGGAAAATCTATGAAAAAAACATCACGCTCTCCGTTGCCAAGCGTCTCGGAGAACTCATCAGGAAGAATTACCCGTCCATAAACGTCATCTATACCAGAAGCGATGACCGATTCGTGGAGCTGTACAGACGAGCCGACATCGCCAACAAGAACAACGCGGACCTGTTCATCTCCATACATGTCAACTCCGCCGGTGACCGCTCGGCCAGAGGACACGAGACATTCGTCATGGGCCAGGACAAGAACAGCGAGAACTTCGAGATATGCCGGACAGAGAACAGCGTAATCGTACTGGAGGACGACTACTCGTCCAACTATCAGGGATTCGATCCCGGCAATCCTGAGTCATACATCATATTCAGCCTGCTGCAGAATTCCCATCTGGAACAGAGCACCGATTTCGCGACGTTGGTACAGCAATACGCCGATGCCGGTCCCATATCCAACAACCGCGGAGTCAAACAAGCCAATTTCATCGTTCTCTGGAAATGCACCATGCCGGCTGTACTGATTGAGCTGGGCTTCATATCCAATGCAAACGACATACGGACACTGACGGACAAAGCCGGCCAGCAGCGCATAGCCGAGAACATATTCAAGGCATTCAAGGCCTATAAAAAAAGTTACGACACCGAGGTCATCATCCCGGACAGCTCTGCTCCGGACAATATCACGGCTGACAAGCCTAATATCCAGACGACAGCCCCTGCCGACGGGAAATTCGGCATCCAGATACTCGCCGCCAAGAAACTGCTGCCCAAGGACGCTCCTGAGCTGAAGGGATGGAACTGCCGGTACATCAAGTCAGGCAGGACCTATAAATACTACGTAGGCTCATACAGCACAAAAGACGAGGCCAGGGAGGCCCTGCCCCGTGTAAGGAACAGCTTCCCCGGAGCCTTCATCATCAACATAGAATAATCACAAGATCATGAGAAAAGAGATAAAAATCGGGGCATTCGCCGTTATTGTTCTGGCAGTCGCGCTGTTCATGATAGAATTCCTCAAAGGCAAGGATGTCTTCTCCAGGAACAACACCTATTATATAATATATCCTTCAGTGGAAGGCCTGAGCATCTCCACCGGTATAACGGTAGGCGGCTATGCAGCGGGCGTAATCTCCGATATCGCATACAACCGACAGACCATGGACTATACAGTATCGGCAAGTGTATCCAGAGAATTCGACATCCCGGAGGACTCGTTTATAGAGATCTACAGCTCAGACATACTAGGTACCAAAAAACTGCGGGTCAAAATGGGATCCTCGCCGGTCATGGCCACATCCGGTGACACTCTCCGCGGCTGTATGGAAACGGATATGCTGTCCTCTGTCACAGGGGGCCTTGACTCCCTGATGAGAAGCATAGGAACAACGGTGGAATCCGTCAATCTGATACTTAATGAGGAGAACCGCGCTGAATTCCGGCTATTGCTCAAAAGGCTCAACAGCACCGCCGGCAATCTGGAAAAAATCTCCGCCATGCTCCAGAGCAAAAGTCCCGACATAGAGACACTGCTGTCCAACCTCAGCTCCATCTCCGCCACCCTGGACTCCGCCGCCACTGCCATAAGCGGAACGGCAGCCAACGCCGAGGCCATCACTGCATCACTGAATGAAGCCGACCTGAAAGGCATGACCGACTCTATCAGGTCCCTTGCCGGCAGACTGCAGAGCCCGGACGGAAGCATCGGCAAACTGATGAGGTCGGACTCGCTCTACAACACCCTTACAGCCCTGTCCAGCGACCTGGATTCTCTGGTCAACAGCATAAGGAGAGACCCTAAAAAGTATATAAAAATTTCCATATTCTGAAATAAAATCGTAACATTTTTTCATTGATTTTTTTTTTAAAATTAAATCATCTTGATAAACAAGATGTTTAAAATTTTGAAGAAATTTTTATTTTTTTTATTGATTTTTTTTACTCAATTTTGCTCTTCCCAAGAGGGGATAACTAATACTTGATTTACGAAATTTTCAACTGATACTTGAGGAATGGATCACAGTGAAGTATGGGATAACTGTCTGCAAATCATAAGGGATAACATCCCTGAGAGCAGTTATAGGACGTGGTTTGAGCCCATCAGGCCCGTCCGGTTGGAAGGGAGCACCCTTACTATTCAGGTTCCCTCAGGTTTCTTCCCCGAGTATATCGAGGCACATTACATTGGCATCCTTAGTTCCACTATGAAAAGAGTTATCGGGAAGGATGCAAAGCTCGTATATGAGGTATCGGTTGTAAAGAACTCCACTGTACGCTATCCGGCAGGCAGACCGGACTCCGGGATTGTCAATCCTGACATCGCCCTGCCCAAGGAGAAAGTAGAGAAAATAGACGACCCTTACGTGATTCCCGGCATCAAGGGCATAACGGTCAATCCCAATCTCAACTACAATTACTCTTTTGAGAATCTCATTGAAGGAGACTGCAACCGTCTCGGCCGCGCAGCCGGACTGGCTATTGCCGAGAATCCCGGAAGCACCGCATACAATCCTTTTTTTGTATACGGAGGCCCCGGTCTGGGAAAGACCCATCTGGCACAGGCCATAGGCATTGAGATAAAGGAGAAGTATGCCGAGAAAGTGGTCTTGTACGTCACCGCCAACCGTTTCGTGACCCATTACATGGACTCGATTCAGAAGAATGCCATGACGGACTTCCTGCACTACTATCAGTCAATGGACGTCCTCATCATAGACGACGTACACGAGTTCGCTGACAAACCGGGCACACAGAACGCCTTCTTCCAGATATTCAACTATCTGCACCAGCTTGGCAAGCAGTTGATCTTTACTTCCGACAGGGCTCCTGTAGACCTTCAGGGCCTGGAGCAGAGACTGCTCTCCAGATTCAAATGGGGACTTACCACTGAGCTGCTTCCGCCCGACATGAAGACAAGGGTGGCCATCCTGAAAGCCAAGAGTTTCCGGGAAGGGATCATGCTTGACGACGGGATTATCGACTACATAGCGACCAAAGTCACGGACAATGTACGTGAACTTGAAGGGACTTTGGCCTCACTGATGGCGCACGCCACACTGACCAAGAAGAAGATCACCCTCCAGCTGGCTCAGGAGATAATAGAAAAGATTGTCACTGTTAACACCAACGAAGTTTCCATCAACAAGATTCGCAATACTGTCAGCGACTATTTCGGCATATCCAATGACGTCATGCTCTCCAACTCCAGAAAGAGAGAGATCGTCCAGGCCAGGCAGATAGCCATGTATCTGTGCCGCCAGCACACCGGAAAGTCCCTGACCTCGATCGGAAACGAGCTGGGAGGCAAGAACCACGCGACAGTCCTGCATGCCTGTGAGACCGTATGCGACCTTATGGCTACGGACCGCTCTTTCAGGCAATATGTCTCCGACATAGAGAAAAAACTAAAATCCAACATCTAATATCTACCGCCATGACTTCAGAACAAGTGCTGTCCCATTTCCGCGAGATACTTACTATCCCCCGCGAATCGGGACATGAGGAGCATATTATCGCCTGGCTTCAGAAATTCGCAGCGGACAGGCAGCTTGACTGCAAGACCGACGAGGCCGGCAATGTACTCATAACCATACCGGCGACACCAGGCCGTGAGAACTCTCCCACCATTATCCTCCAGAGCCATTCTGATATGGTCTGCGAGAAAAACAGTGGTGTCGAGCACGATTTCTCGAAAGACCCTATCAAGGCTGTCGTTGAGAACGGGTGGCTGATTGCCAAGGACACCACACTGGGAGCTGACTGCGGAATAGGCATTGCTGCCCAACTGGCGGTCCTTGAAGACAAAGAGCTGCCACACGGCAAGATAGAGTGCCTTTTCACCACATCTGAAGAGACCGGTCTGGACGGAGCTTTCGCTCTAAAGGGAGACTTCCTTACCGGCTCTATTCTACTCAACCTCGATTCTGAGGACGAGGGTGAGCTCTTCATCGGATGCGCCGGAGGTATAGACACTACAGCCAGATTTCACTATAAGCCTGTACCCGTACCGTCCGGAAAAGTATGCATAAAGGTTGGATTCTGCGGCGGTGTGGGAGGACACAGCGGAGACGACATCGACAAAGGCAGATCCAACGCAGTGCAGTCTCTCGCAAGACTGCTGTACCGTATATGGAACGAGACATCAGCGACACTCTGCCACATAGACGGCGGAAACAAGCGCAACGCCATAGCCCGCGAGGCTTCTGCGGTAATAGCCGTCAATCCTTCGGATACAGCCAAGGTAAAAGGCATACTTGACGAGACCCTCGCCGAACTGCGCGACGAGTATGCGATTACGGATCCGGACATCGCTGCCGTATGGGAGGAGAACCTGGAATTGCCGGCCACGGCAGTGGACGACAAGACCGCATTCAACCTCATCTGCGCACTGCATGCAGTACCTCACGGAGTCATGGCCATGAGCGCAGAGGTCAAGGGGCTGGTGGAGACATCCTCTAACCTGGCGTCAGTCAAGATGCAGGAGGACAATGTAATCCGCATTGGCACCAGCCAGCGCAGTTCGACCAACTCCGCCCGCCGCAACGCCGCCATGCGCATAGAAGCCGCCTTCAAGGTTGCCGGAGCCGAAGTCACCCACGAGTCGGAGTATCCCGGCTGGAAACCCAGCCTCAAATCCCATATCCTGGAAGTCTGCAAGAGCTCATACAAGAAGCTATTCGGCAACGACCCCGTAGTGCGGGCCATCCACGCCGGGCTGGAGTGCGGACTCTTCCTGGACAAATACCCCCATCTGGACATGATCTCGTTCGGGCCCACCCTCCGCGGAGTACACGCTCCCGGCGAAAGACTCGACCTGGCCAGCCTGGACAAGTTCGTCCTGCTGCTCGAGGATGTGATCAAGGAATGTAAATAGAATAACCATGACTGAGAAACGCCACCTCAAGATAGCCCCGTCGATACTCACCTCTGACTTCACCCGTCTGGGAGAGACCATCGACATGCTCAACTCCTCCCAGTGCGACTACATCCACCTGGATGTGATGGACGGAGTATTCGTTCCCAACATATCCTTCGGATTTCCGGTTATCCGCAATATAGCCAAAAGAGCAGAGAAACCGCTGGACGTACACTTGATGATAGTGGAGCCGGACCGGTATGTCAGTGTTCTGCGCGATGCATCCCCCGAGTATGTCACCGTACACTACGAGGCCTGCACACACCTGCACCGCAGTCTGCAGAACATCCGTGCCAACGGTATGAAGGCCGGTGTGGTGCTCAATCCCCATACACCCGTCTCCAGTCTGGAATACATAGCGGAATACTGCGACATGATAGTGCTGATGTCGGTCAATCCCGGCTTCGGAGGCCAGTCCTTCATCGAGAGCACCTATAGGAAGATATCCGAGACCAGGGAGATGCTTCTGCGTGTAGGCTCGCATGCTCTTATAGAGATAGACGGAGGAGTCAATCTGACAAATGCAGCTGCCCTGCGCGATGCGGGTGCGGATGTAGTGGTCACCGGCAATGCCGTCTTCGCATCTGAAGATCCGGTCGCCACGGTGGAGCTGTTCAAGTCCCTATAGCACGAATCTTATTTCCTTAAAATAATACTTAGCCACCTGCCCGTCCTCCTTTTTAACCAGGAGACGGGCAGTATCTTTCTCCACCCCCAATATACGGCCCTGGAACCTGCGAATCCCGCCACCCGTAATGAGTTCTGTCTCCTCAAACTCCGCTTTAACGTCCTTGCGGTACAGCAAGCTCACGTATTCCTCCTCCAGCCCAGGGACGAGACCGTTACCGTCGAGTTGCCCGTACAGTCCGAATATACGTCCCAGCAACCCGGGCAGTTCGTCCTTAAGACTAAAGTCGGACATTCCGGCCCCGCAAGTGCCGGCATCCTCCAGAGACAGGAGCACCGAAGTCGGATTAGGCAGCTCAGGAGGAAATACCCTCTGATTGACATTGAGGCCTATGCCGGCGATGCTGACTGCCAGAGTGTCACCCTTCAAGGTATTCTCTATCAGCATTCCACATATCTTACGGTCACCGATATAAATATCATTTGGCCATTTGATACGTGCATCCAGTCCCAGATCCGACAGATAACGGACTATTCCCACGGAACATATCTGCGAGATTACGAACTGGCCGGCCGCCTTCAAATCCCTGGGTCTGAAAAGTATCGAGAACATAAGGTTCTCTCCCTGACGGCTCTCCCACCTGTTGCCCCTCTGCCCCCTCCCTGCCGTCTGATACTCCGCACACCACACCGTCATGTCCTCCGCCGTATCCTTGTTTCTCCAGGCATCCAGATTCGTAGAGTCTGTCATCTTTAACCAATGGATATTCATGGCATAATTTTTATAAGTATATTTGCACAGCAAATTTATATTTATTTATGATAGAAGTAGACACCATAGCCTCGGCTATGCTCGAAAAAAAGGGGAAAAATGTATGCGCCCTCGATCTGAAGAAGATTGGAACTGCAATAACAGACTGGTTTGTAATATGCAACGCTGACTCCACCACTCAGGTTGCTGCCATCGCGGACAATATAGAGGAGAGAATGATTGAGAAATGCGGACGCAAGGTAGTCCGGGCTCAGGGCAAGGAGAACGGATTCTGGGTCATCCTGGACTATCTGAATGTTGTGGTCCACATATTCCAGACCGAATACAGGAATTTTTACCGTCTGGAAGACCTCTGGGCAGACGCAGCAAGAAAAGACTACAATGATGACGAACAATAAGGATTATATGAGCACTCAGCAGAACAGGAACAATCCGGGATCCCCCGGACCCGGCCCAGGTAAAAGGCCGTCCCAGTCTCCCAAGTCCATGCGTGGTCTGATGTGGGTACTTTACGCCATATTCGGCTTCGCCATGATCTGGATAGTGCGGAGCTACTCCGGCTCAGATCCGGTCAAGACCGAATGGCTGACTGTCAAGGAGAGCATGATTCCGGACGGGGACGTGGAGCGCATAACATACGTGACTAATGAATACAGGGCCGAAGTCTACATCAAGAAAGACTCTCTGCCCAAATACGTCAACAAGTACTTCGGCGGCAGAACCCCGGCGACAGGTCCTCACTTTTACTTCATAGTATCCTCCAATTTCAACGCGGAGGAGAGTTTTGAGGAGGCCAGAATGCAGCTCCCGCCAGATCAACGTTTTACCATCTCGACCGAGGAGCGCAACAATTACTTCGGGCAGATATTCGACTGGATCATCTTCCCCCTGCTGCTTTTCGGCCTGCTGTGGTTCATTATGTTCAGGCCCATGCAGAAGAACATGGGCGGAGGCCCGGGGGGCGGCATCTTCAACGTCGGCAAGTCCCAGGCCAAGCTCTATGAAAAAGAGAACAATGTGAAGGTTACTTTCAAGGATGTCGCAGGTCTGGAGGAAGCCAAGGTGGAGGTGATGGAGATAGTCGACTTCCTGAAGAATCCCCAGAAATACACCGCCCTGGGCGGAAAGATACCCAAAGGAGCTCTGCTGGTAGGCCCTCCGGGCACAGGAAAGACCCTGCTGGCCAAGGCCGTCGCAGGCGAGGCCAACGTACCGTTCTTCTCCATCAGCGGCTCGGACTTCGTGGAGATGTTCGTCGGCGTTGGAGCCTCACGCGTGCGCGACCTCTTCCGTCAGGCCAAGGAAAAGGCACCCTGCATAGTCTTCATAGACGAAATAGACGCCGTAGGACGGGCAAGGAGCAAGAACGTGGGCTTCTCCTCCAACGACGAGCGGGAGAACACCCTCAACCAGCTGCTCACGGAGATGGACGGCTTCGGGACCAATTCCGGAGTCATCATCCTCGCCGCCACCAACCGCGCCGACATCCTTGACAAGGCTCTCATGAGGGCCGGCCGCTTCGACCGCCAGATACACGTGGACCTGCCCGAGCAGAACGAGCGTCTGGAGATATTCAAGGTGCATCTGCGCAAGGTCAAGCTGGTGGAGAACTTCGACATGGAGTTCCTGGCCAAGCAGACCCCCGGCTTCTCGGGCGCTGACATCGCCAACGTCTGCAACGAGGCGGCCCTGATAGCCGCACGCAAGAACAAGAAGGCCGTAGACCGACAGGACTTCCTGGATGCCATCGACCGCATCGTAGGCGGACTGGAAAGACGCAGCAAGATTATTTCGCCAGCAGAAAAGCGTACCATAGCATACCATGAGGCAGGCCACGCCACTGTCAGCTGGTGGCTGCCCAACGCCAATCCCCTGCTGAAAGTCACCATCATCCCCAGAGGAAACGCCCTCGGTGCCGCCTGGTACCTGCCAGAGGAAAGGCAGATAACCACCACAGAGCAGATGATGGACGAGATGGCTGCCACCCTGGGTGGCCGGGCAGCCGAGGAGATTATCAACGGAAAGATATCCACCGGAGCCATGAACGACCTGGAGAAAGTCACCAAGCAGGCCTATGCCATGGTTACTTACTTCGGCATGAGCGACAAGGTGGGCAACATCTCATTCTACGACTCGTCAGGCAACTCCGGCTACAACCTCAGCAAGCCCTACAGCGAGAAGACCGCCGAGCTGATTGACGCAGAGGCCAAGGGATTCATCGACCAGGCCCACGCCACCGCTCTCAAAGTGCTGCGCGAGCACATGGACGGCTTCACCAGACTGGCCGAAATGCTGCTGGAGCGCGAAGTCATATTCACCGATGATCTGGTCAAGATATTCGGAGAGCGTCCTGGCGGACAGAAGCCCCAGAGCATAGCCACCACCGCACCTGCTGAAGGAACAGAAGCGACATCTTCCACCGCAGACATAGAGCCCCATGAAGAATCTGCTGACAAGAACGCTTAGCGGAGCCGTATTCCTGGCCCTGTTCCTGACGGCCATGCTGTGGCATCCGGCCGCATATGGCGTCATATTCATGATCACGGTATTCATCATCATGCTTGAGTACCTCAACATCACCGTAGGGTCCAAAGAAAAGACGGCCAGTATTCTTGCCGTCATCACCGCCCTGCTCGCATTCATGCTTTTCTTTTTCCATGCCGGCTTCGGTCTGGACGGAAAGTGGCTGCTGATACTGCCGGTGATGGTCACGTTGATTGCCACTGCCATACTTTTCTGCAAGGAAAGCGATGCCTACCGTACCACTCCGTTCATCCTGACCTCATTGGTGTACATCGCCCTTCCATTCGCTCTGACCAACCTGATAGTATTCACCCCCGACGGAGGATTCAACGGCAGGGTGCTGCTGGCCGTAATGATAATCATCTGGAGCTCGGATGTAGGTGCCTACCTCTCCGGCATGGCCTTCGGACAGAAGCACGGACACAAGTTGTTTCCCTCCATCTCCCCGAAGAAAAGCTGGGAGGGCTATTTCGGAGGGCTGGCCCTGTCCCTTGCCGCAGGATGGTGCACAGGATATTTTCACTTAATAGATTTCCCATGGTACCACTGCCTCATCCTGGCCCTGCTGGTCAACATCAGCTCCACGATAGGAGATTTGGTAGAGTCGCAATTAAAACGTAACTTTGGAGTCAAGGACGCGGGCAGGATCATGCCCGGACACGGAGGACTGCTGGACCGTTTTGACGGAGCCCTGCTGGCATTTCCGGTCTCAGTCCTGTACATCACATTATCCGGACTTTAACCGTACTGAAATATGAAGATTCACAAGGAAGGCTGGCCGCTCATCATCATGTCACTGGTATTTGCCCTGATACTGGGAGGCTCGTCATTCTACTTCGGAGCACCTCCGGTACTGTACTGTATCCTGGCTTTCATACCAGTAGGATTCGCAATATTTTTCATATGCTTCTTCCGTAATCCGAAACGTACCCCAGGCGGGAGCTCCCATCTGGTCACCGCTCCGGCCGACGGCAAGGTCGTCATCATTCAGGAAGTCGAGGAGCCCGAGTACTTTCAGGGCCGTCGGCTTCAGATATCGGTGTTCATGTCATTTTTCAACGTACACGTCAACTGGGCCCCCATATCAGGCAAAGTCTCGTTTTTCCGATACCATAGAGGAAGTTACCTGGCCGCCTGGCACCCCAAGTCCTCCACCAGGAACGAGAGGACGACCATCGTCTTCAAGAACGAGGACGGCACCGAGGTGCTGTGCCGCCAGATTGCCGGTCTCTTTGCACGCCGCGTTGTATGCTATGCCGAGTATGACAAACAGTTCAAGGCCGGAGAGCAGATAGGCTTCATCAAGTTCGGCTCGCGGGCCGATGTCTTCCTGCCGCTCGGGACGAAGGTCAATGTCAAGGTCGGAGACAAGGTCACAGGATCAGAGACCGTCATCGCGGAACTACAAAAGAATACAAACAACTAACAAATACCATACTGTCATGAGAAATTATTATCAGGCCAACAAGGAAAGATTCCTCAACGAATTATTTGACCTGCTCAGGATACCGTCCGTCAGCTCGGACCCGGAGCACAAGGATGACATGTACCGCTGCGCCCGCAGGCTCACCGAGCTGCTCAAGGAAGCCGGTGCGGAAAGAGCCGAGGTATATGAGACCACGGGACATCCCGTAGTATATGCCGAGAAGATCATAGACCCGTCGCTGAAGACCATACTCGTCTACGGCCATTACGATGTACAGCCGGTCGATCCGATCGAGCTGTGGAAATCTGCCCCCTTTGAGCCGGAAATCCGCGACGGAGCCATCTATGCCCGCGGGGCCAACGATGACAAGGGTCAGTCCTTCATGCACATCAAGGCATTTGAGTACCTGGTGCGCAACGGGCTTCAGAGGCACAACATCAAGTTCATACTCGAAGGAGAGGAGGAGATCGGTTCTCCCTCGCTTGCAAAATGGGCTGAGGAGCATAAGGACCTGCTCGCCTGCGATATCATGCTCGTATCCGACACTACGATGATCGGAGAGGACGTTCCGTCAATCAACTGCGGCATGCGCGGCCTGACATACATGGAGATTGAGGTCACCGGCCCCAACAAGGACCTGCACTCGGGTCACTACGGCGGAGCTGTAGTCAACCCGCTCAATGCCCTGTGCAAGATAGTGGACGGACTTATCGACGCTGACGGCCGCATCACGATAGACGGATTCTACGATGACGTGGTCGAGCTCTCCATGGCTGACAGGGAGATGCTGGGACGTGCGCCCTTCGACCTGGACGAATACAAACGCTTCCTGGACATACCCGAAGTGGACGGCGAGAAAGGCTACACCACCCCCGAGCGCACCGGCATACGTCCCTGCCTGGATGTCAACGGCATCTGGGGCGGTTTCACCGGTGAGGGTGCCAAGACGGTCATCCCCACCACCGCCCGCGCCAAGATATCCATGCGTCTTGTACCCAATCAGGACTGGAGACGCATCGCAGAACTCTTCGCGAAGCACATCGAGAGCCACGTGCCCAAAGGCGTGCGCGTGAAGGTCATTACCCACCACGGCGGCAACGGTTTCCTGATACCCATCTCATCCCCTGCCTACCAGGCCGCATCCAGGGCCATATACGAGGTCTATGGCATTGAGCCCGTTCCCAACCGCGGCGGCGGCTCAATCCCCATCCTGGCCGAGATGCAGCAGATTCTCAAGGCCGATCCCCTTCTGATAGGCTTCGGACTCGAGAGGGATACGATTCATTCGCCCAACGAGAGCTACCTGCTTTCGCAGTTCGAGAAGGGAATGGAGTCAATTGCTCTCTTCTACAAGTACTTCTAGTGATCAGACAAACCACAGAGGGGTGCCGCGAAGTCCTTAGATTTCCGGCACCTTTCTGCAAATAACACCAAAACAATGAATTACACCGAACTTTACGAAAATATCCGGCGCAAAGGCTCCTTCCTCTGCGTAGGTCTGGACACCGATCCCGCGAAGATTCCGGTCTGCGTCCGGGAGCGTCACGGAGACGCCTCGATACTGGCCTTCAACAAGGCGATCATCGACGCTACTGCCCCTTACACCGTGGCCTACAAGCCCAACATCGCCTTCTATGAGGCCGAGGGAGTATACGGCTGGCAGCAGCTTGCCGAAACTGTCCGTTACATCCGCTCCAACCACCCCGACATCCTAATCATCGCCGATGCCAAGCGCGGAGATATCGGCAACACCGCCGACCGGTACGCCAGGGCCTTTTTCGAGACCATGGACTTCGACGCTGTAACCCTTGCACCTTACATGGGAAGCGACTCCATCCGTCCTTTCCTCCAGCGGTCAGGCCGCTGGGGCATAGTCCTGGCCATGACCTCCAACAAGTCGGCCGAGGAGTTCGAGACCCTGCCCCTGTCCGACGGAATGCCTCTGTATGAGCGCGTGATTCGTGATACCGTCAGAAATGTGGATACCGAGTTCGGGGACTCCCGCGAGCGGCTGATGTTCGTCGTCGGAGCCACCAGACCTGAGAAACTGGCCGAGATACGCCGCTACTGTCCCGACCACTTCCTGCTGGTGCCCGGAGTAGGCGCACAAGGCGGTTCGCTCAAAGAAGTGGCCCGCTGCGGTCTCAACTCTCACTGCGGCCTGCTGGTCAACTCCTCCCGCGGCATCATCTACGCCTCCTCAAGCGAGGACTTCGCGGAAGCCGCAGGAGCAGCAGCAGCGAATCTCGCCGCCCAAATGCGGGCCCTGCTGTAGACAGGAGCAGGCACTCATCCCGGTCCCCGACGATATCCTTCGCCGTGAGACCGTTTTCATTTACACCTCTGTGGAAAATACCCAGACGCATGTCATTGCAGGAAAACGGCTCACAGGATGGTGATGCTGACCCGCTTGCCCAGCCCCTGGAATATCTTGAAGAGAGTCGATAGCTGCACGTCCGTCTTCCCGTTCTCGATGCGGGAGATATAGGACTTCTTCGTACCTATCTTCGCCGCCAGCTGCTCCTGCGTCAGACCGGCCTTACGGCGTTCCTCCTTCAGCCGCTCCGCCAGGATAAATGCCTCCGCCTCCCGGTCAAATCGGTCACGCGACGGTGTGCCCTTCCGGCCATATTGAATGTCAAGAATATCATCATAATCATCGCCGCAATTCATTATCGCTTTATTTTTCTCTCCTTCCATCTTTAATTATCTTTTAGTATCAAAGTATTCTTTCATTATACGCTTCGCCTTTTTAATCTCGGAAGACGGTGTCTTCTGCGACTGTTTATGAAATCCATGAAACAGTATCACAAAACAGCCTTCGTCAAAACAGCAGAAAATACGGTATATATTTCCTGCATACCTGACTCTTATCTCGTACAGACCTGGGACATTGATGATTTTCCTTAGATACACCGCAGGGATGATTTCCGAGTACTTCACCAACTCTATCACCTGATCTATTTTTTCCCTCACAGCATCTGTCTGCGCCACATAAAACTCTTTGTAATAAGACCTGAACACTTTTACTCTCCTTACAACTTCCATCTTACTCCATTTTGCAAAGTTAATCAATCAGTTTACAAAATCAAACTTTTCGCAAAGCTACATACAGTATCATTCCGAAAAACGGAAATCAAAAAACGTGTGAGAAAATTTACGTTTTTATACTTCCGGCACAAGGAAAAGTGCCAGGACACGCAGAGAGGCAATGAAAAAGGGCGGCCGGAAGGGTCGCCCTATGGTTATGCGGTACGGGATGTGCCGGGCAGCCGGAGAAGGCCGCACGTAGCCGCCCTATCAGTTGGTGTCTTTGACGCAGCGGACGTAGCCGACTTCATCTATGTTGTTCTGGAGCATGAAGACTCCGCTCTCATAAATCCACATAAAGCCATCCCTATCAGTGTTATACCCATTCTTTCCATCCATCGAGAACGAGGTCTGGCACATATAATATGCCAACCATCGACTGTTGGCACCATCCCAATAACTCTGCGGCCTTAAATTGTCAAACGTCTTGGTATGTTGCTCTGTCGTCCAAACGTCGTCATATGTTGGCCGTCCGAACAAATCTTCTCCTGTCTGCACTCGTTCATAATATCCAGTATAATAAGTCGCATCTACAGAATACACAGGCCACTGGTCTGCTGTAAGACGGGTAGCCATTATAAGCAGCTCGCGCTGATTGGGAATCCTGTATCCTGTCGGACAGGGATTGATATTCTGATAACTTTGCCAATAACTTTCATGTATCCAGTCGTAACCAGCATCATCCTCTGTAGAGGCCGTACCTCCTCCCCACCACGGCTCATCAGGTACTTCTCCATTGATAGGAACTACAACCTCTTTATACGGTGGTTCAAAGCCGTAAATATCCTTGTTCACCGTAAACTTATTATAGGGACGGTTGTTGGCGCTTTTCTCGTTACCCTTCGGGAGAGGCTGGCCGTTGTCATAGGCGGTACGCAGGGACTTGGGATTCATGCGGGACAGGTCCAGGGTATAGGTACCGTCTCCATTGTCCGTCACCTGCACCAGGTCTTCAGGCTCCTGGTCAGGATGATCAAGAGAAATACCCAGATTGCGGACACATCTATACGCATAGTATTGACCGTTTATACCAGAGGATGAGCCGTAGTTTCCACGGGAGGCTCCTTCCTCTGCCCACAGGACATTGGGATTGTTGTTCTGCTCGGGATCCGGACTGCTGGAGGTATAGTGCCAATAAACCTTGCCTGTCGGAGGCATGTCGCCGTTAGCCGGGTCGTATGGATATAGGCGGGAAGCCTCGTCGAGGGCCCACTCTCCGAGGAAGATGTCGGTGAGCTGGTCTATGGCGGCCAGATACCAGCGGACCTCTTCCGCATCCACTATACGGTTACCATTCAGGTCACGGTTACGGAGCAGGCAGGCATAGGCTGCGTTGTTGTATCCGGGATTAAGGCCGTAACGCTCAGTTGTTTTTATGACATCCTCCCATTTCTTGCCTACCATCCAGCTGATACTGTTTGCACGACCGTTACTGTTGTAATCGGGATGGCTTGCCGCAGCTCTGACATCACCGACAGGCAGACGGCCATTGTACCCATTATCCTCACCTTCCATCACAGACTCCAGTCCCCATGCAGTCTGCAGCTGCGTGTTGGATGCGTCAAAAACAGTACGGATGGATTTCTGGACAAACGAATAAAGGGAAGTCACCAGAGAAGTGTTGCCGTCAGGACTGTAATATTCTCCGCCAGTCAGGTCTTCGTCGGGCACTATAATATGCAGCATACGGTCCTCGCGGTCTACACACTGATGCCACAACTGCGGCTGGGGATTTTGATGCAGTGGATCATTGATCGGGTCATAGTAATAAAGATTCTCGTCTATGAAAGCAGTGATGCATATATGACCGTCCGTAGTTCCGTCTGCCACCAGATTCCTCATGTCCTCGTTCTGAGCTTTGACCAGCTTGAGGTACTCTATCAGCTGGTCTATGTCCACCAACTGCGGAACATCTTTCAGTTCCACTGACTCAGGCACCCAGTTTGGGTCATACTGATTCTCTTTCTCTCCGGGGAATTTCACATAATGGAGATGAGGGACATCGTATTTCTTGTTAATAGCAAACTTTATCCATCTGAAATCCTCCACTCCGTCATATGTCCTCCCGTCATCCACATCATGCACTCCGGTACTGAATGGAGTCTTCACACTCCATGTCATGTCCTCTGTCACATCCGAAGGATGTATCTCCAGCAGACAGCGGTCATAGTGAGAGTCAAGATAGAATATCTTATTGCTGCTGTAGACCACGTCTCCCTCATAACCCGGCCTGCGCTCCTCATTATTGTCGCTGGTAACCTCGACGATAAGGTCGTCCGCTCCCGTCACAGTGATGTTGTAGGTATACTTACCGTTACGTTTCGTGTCATAGTCATTGGGATTGTCTGAGCAATACCCCAGATGAACGATATACCTGGCATCCGTGTTGACCACAGTCCCGTCGGCCATAGTATAGGACAGATAGCCGGTAAGAAGCAGGTAGGTGGAATTGGGGTCCGCATATGTGAACTCACCGTTGGCATAGTCCTGACCTGGCTTGCGATTCTCCTCCGGTTTCTGATCGCTTTCCTCCCTCAAGGCATAACCTGCAGGACCCGTCTCGGTTATCTCCCGGCGGAAACGCTTGCGGTTCTCAGGCATGTAGAATATGAAACTGCCTCCGGTATAATACGGAGTGTTATCCACCTCCGTGTCAGTCATCTGCTCGAAAGGCCTCTCCTGACTGTCAAAGTACACTGCATCCTGGCCGGAGTAATCCCAGTGGCTGCCGGTGTTATCCTGCCACGGCCCTCTTCGGTCTTGTCGTTAGCCTCGTCATAAGGCAGCAGATAGGTCTGGGCCGGCACCCTCATCACCCTCCAGGTCTTGGGCTCAAATGAAAAATTGCTCCACGTGGCGTCACCTGGACGGGAAGTCACATTGACCACCACTTTCGCATCCACCCTGGTCAACTGTATGGAGCAGCCCAATTCTGTATCACCTCCTTCAGATCCAGCAATATCTATGGATGTGTTTCCACTGCCATCCACGGCATAACCTGTCATCATGAAAAGAGCGTTACGCTCTACGGAATGGTTGGGCATGTACATGACAAATGACTCCAGCTCATCGAGGGTGGTTATCTTATCCATATCATCCTCGGTCACCTCGAAGGCCGTTCCGGTACCGGGAGCCGTGAGATTGGCAATGCCCACTATGGTAGCACCCTGGACTGAAGGAACGGAAAATCTGACGGATCCGGTAGTAAGATTGCCCGTACCGTCCCAAGGGTGATAGTTCTCTATACCGGTTTCATCCTGCTGCGTCCGGGAGAAGAAAGCCAGGCGGGTATCGTTATCGGCATCTACCGTCGTCCATACACGGTTACCGCTGGCATCAAAGACAAAGATATAGATATTGTCCACCGCGTTCTCATACTCCGGTTCCTGCTCAGCTCTTGTCAGAGGAATCTCCCTGGCCACTTCATAGCCTAAAACTACATTGACGGGCACACCTTCCTTGAAAGAAGCCGTGAGCCGCTCGTCAAAAGTACATCCGCCGAAAAGCATCATGCCGGCGGCAAGCATTGCTGTATATCGGATAATCTTGCGCATAACTTTCGTCTTCTAATTAAATGATGGAACATCAACCTCATATGGATCCCAAGGCTGGACGGTGAAATCCAGTACAATACCGACAGTAGTGGTAATCTGTGCCAAAAGATTGATCTGCGTGTTGCGCACGAAGAATGCGGTATTGGGAGCAAAGAGCATCTGACCATAGTCAACGCCCTCTGTTTCAATCCCGATGGTAAACGGGCTGTCGCCACCGGAGAAAATTGGATGAGTCGGATAGAAATACAGTGACAGCGTATCGGTACGGCCGCCAGGCTGAATCTCTTCAATATTGGGATAGAGATACTCCTTTCCGTCATAGAGAGTCGCATCCGGGACATCCAGGGTTGTCTCGCGGAACATATAGTAACGGTCAGCGAAGAACTCCCCGAAAGACACTTTACGCAAAGAGACAGAAGATTTTGTCGTGTTCTCGACTACCAGGGCCAGTTTGACCACCGAGCGGAAGAGTTCAATCTCAATATTCTGGTCTCCGGTGATATTCTCAGTGATGTACCCAGACATAGGAAGACCTTTTTCCTCTATATTACGTCCGGTACAGGGAAAATACTGACGGCTCTCATCTTTGAACAGGAGCTTGCGGCGGCCGGCATTCTCCGGGCCGTCGATAAGGTTGACCAGGATAGTCTCGTCATCGTATGTCATGCCTATACTTTCCTCATTGGCTATGGCATAGAATGACATCTGGCCGACAGGGAGATTGGGGATGGTAGTCTTATAGCTGGAAGCATTTTCGAGTCCTTCCACTTTCTGATTGTACAGGATCTTCCTGTCCTCCTGGTCCGGCGTACCGGAGATCACTATGAGTCTGAGAGTCTTGATCCCCTCATACTGGGAAGCATCGACATAAGCCCTGGTCCACGGGCCGTCCTCGACATCCAGAGAGCCTGGAAGCCCTATGCTCAGGCTTACGGATCCGGTCTGGACTTCGGAGACCTGCTGTTTCTGACACGAAGTCATCAGAGCTGCCGACAGACAGACCAGAATGCCCGATATAATATGTACTGATGTTTTTCTCATATACTAGAATATTACTGTATAATCTCTTTCGTCCCACTGTACCATCTCTACGGACAGAGTGACATCCGCCATGGCGAACTTGATGGTGTAGCGGTAGTGGCGGCCGGGCTGCCAGACGGGGTCCTGAGGCAGGAATACAGTCTTGGTCTCCTCGGGCTGGGTGCCGACAGTATATGTCACGGTTACCTTCATCTCATTGAGACCGCTGCCGGACGCCGCCGGAGTCTGCGGGATGAGCAGCAGGTCCGGCAACAACACCACCTGCTCCTCTGCAGGAAGCGGGAATGTGATTCCGCTCAGATCCGCTTCAAAGTCTCCGTATGGCTGATCAATTTCCTGGACTACACCGTCCTCGGTAGTCTTAGTGATGGGCTGCCACGCATCTTCCACGGCGTCATTGTAGCTGCCGTAAACATACATGCCTCCGAATGTAAGGGAAGACACCGTGACATTGTCATCCCCGGCCTCCGCGCAGACACTTACCCTGGAGAGCAGATGATTGAAGTCCAGGGCTACCGGACTGACATCCGGAGCGGATGAGTCGTAGGTACGGTCAGCCTTGGCCAGCATGAGGTCAGTGCCAGCCTCTGTACCGTCGAAATATGAGATATACACTCCGTCCTTCTCTATCTGCGCATCGTTCTTTGGTATGTGCAGGTCCACTCCTATCCCTTGTCCGAGAGTCCGGGGACAGGGATAGAGGGCTTCGAAATACCATAACCCGTCAGTCCACATACGGACATTGTCATAGGCCCATCCGGTGCCGTTGCGGTAGACTTCGATACCGTTCATCTCCACTTCCGGAAGCGTGGCGGCGTCATCGCTGCGGTAGGCCCAGACTGCGAACCGGTCTATCTGGCCGTCAGTATCGACCGGAGCCTTGGTGACAACGGACGACCTGAAAGTGATACTGGCATCCCGCCGCTCCGTCGTCTCGACCTTGGAGCAGGAGGACAGTGCCGTCAGCAGGGCCGCCGCCGACAGCAATACCGGTATGTGTGAATATGCTCTCATCTTCTGATGTTTTAAGTTGCCCCGGTATCCGCCGGGAAGGGGCCCGCCAGGGGCCGGTTGGAGACCGGGAAGGGACATTCAACCCCGCCCGGCCGGTAATGACTTATATAAGTCTAAAATTTCAGATTATTCAATAACCAGATCAGTACCTGCTGCGTCAGTCCATTCAGATACAGTCGCTGTGAACTCGATAGGTGTCAGATCCAGATTCTCGGCAGCGATGGTGGCGCTGTATATGTATACATAGCCGGGGTTCCATACATTATTTTCTGTGCCGTTGATGGCAGCTGTAAGAGGAACAGTCTCTGTTGCTCCGCCTTCCTCGATGACACCAGACTCATTGGGAGCGATGAATGTCACGTCGAAAGAGATTATGTACTCTTCTGTCAGCGACTGAGGCACCACTACACGGTACTCTGTAGTGGCAGAGCCGCCGTCTTCCTCAATGGTGAGGTCGTTGAAAGGAACGTCCCCTGCTTCTCCTGTAGCTTGCCAGCAGGTAAGGGGATATTGATCAGCACCGTTCAGGGGCGCGCCTCTAAAGGCACCCTCTATCATAGGGTTGATCTTGATGTTGTTAATCTTCAGATCAACACCGTTGAGGTCTGCTGACTTGGTGAACTTGAAGGCAATCTTGGAGAGAATGTGCTTGAATGTAAAAGGCACTTTATCAACGGCACCCTGACCGTCCCATGCTGCAGGAGCTGAAGTAGCATAGAGAAGATCATCGTCTACGGGATCTGCACAGAGGAAATTGAAAGAAAGTTCATTGGTGACACCGCCATCGAATATTTTATCAGTAACGTTAGCATTGTCATTGTTGTTAGAGTAAGCGGCATAGAAATAATTCACATTTTCAATCCAGTACTTGACGGGTGTGTACTCCCACTCCTGGCCGTTGCGTACGACTTCCTGGTCAGCGAAAAGATTCCAGGAACCCTCGAAACCTCCGTAAACATAGAAATTGGTCAGATTTTCCGTAGCATTGATTGATTTTACGGAATTGTTGACGAAGTTGGAAAAACCGATGGTCCTGCTGTCAGAGACCTCAGTCACTTCTGTCTTGGCGCAGCCCGAAAGGACAAGTGCGCCGGCTGCCAGAGCAGCTACAATTGATTTTTTCATAAAACGTTTGAATTTAAAGGTTTGTAATTAATGATTATCTTTTGATTGTCACCTCATATGTTATAGCGGGAGATCCACGTCCTCGTAGGGACCCCAGTCATCGACTTCCACGTCGAAAGAACCGCCGCCTCCGAACTCCCAGTCGTATATGGTCAGACCCGACACCGTAATGACACCGCCGCGGGGCTGGTCCAGCATCTGGTCGCTGATATCGAACTCGAAGACCTTGATGCTGCCGTCAGGAAGCATTACCTCCAGATTGAGTCCGAATGTCCCGGACTCGGACTCGGGAGTAGTGCCGTTGTAATATCTGTCAGGGAAGTCAGGCACACCGAATGTCCGTATGACCGCAGTCACCACTCCCCGCTCCGAATCCACAGAAGCATCCTCGAAAAGCACAGTGGCTTTCTCCGATCCGGTGCGGCCGTCCTGCAGGTAGACTGACTGAGCCATGCCGGCCATGGCTCCACGGGCCAGACGGACATACTCGATACCGCACTCAAACTCGTAGACAAGTAGATAGCTGTACACCAGCGGCCGCATGGTCACGGAAAGATCCACAGGCGAGGCGTCCATGGTACCCGGTGCGATATAGTCCTCCACCCATGAGCCGAACAGCATATCGGGAGAGCTTACCGTGCTCTCCTCTCCGTGACGTTCAGTATAGGTAGAGCGGGTTCGGGTACGGGTCGTCGCGGAAGCCTCAGCGTAGGAGTCAAGACCGCTGAATACGATGTACTCCGTGTCGTCGTTGTAGAACAGTATCGACTGAGGAGTCTGCCCCAACGGGAGTATACCGCCGTCAGCTCCGATATGTCTCTCAACATAGGAGCCGCCCTCCTTGTATACAATAGCCGCGATACCCTTACCGGGCACGGGACGCAGGCTGTCATAAGCGACACCGGCAGGAGAGTTCCAGTTCTGCTCCCACGCCATACCGTAGTCCCTCTCCCAGGCCAGCTCCCAGTCCGGAACGACGTTGGCCTTCCAGTGATCGTGATCATAACACAGTTCCTTGCGGCAGCCTGCGAGGACTGCGGCAGCCATTGACACCGCCAGAACCGTCCTTATCATCTTACCATTCATCTTTCACCTCCTTTTTTATTGGTGTCCAGGAACCTCCATACAAATGCAAACTTCAGCTTGAGCGGTCCTACGTAGTTGAGCACCGATGTCTGCTGATACACATAGTGCCAGGAGTCTCCATAGGGCATGGGGAGGTATTCTCGGTATTTTGTATAAAGGTATCCGAGACCTATGCCGGCCTCAAAAGACAGACATTTGGATATGGGGAACATATAGCCGTAGCTGAGTCCCACGAATCCGCCCTCGCCCTGATATCCTCGGGCACCGTTCTCGAGGTCATACCATGTTCCGCCGGCAAACAGTCCCAGATAGTGACCGTGCCACGGAGCCTTAGTCTTGAACCACCAGCGTGCCTCGGGGTAGATCGTGGATATCTGATAGTATCTGTGAGCGGGATCATTGCTCCACCATGCCACAGCTCCCTGGGCGGACACAGACCACTGCTCGTTGATCAGGTACTCAAGCTCCAGTGAGGGCATGAGGGCAATATCGGCCAGAAGGTTGGTCTTCAAAGCCAGACGGTAATAGGGTTCTTGCTCGGGCACCGGTGCCGTCCTCTTGACGGGCGTAAGGACAGGCTCCTCGTAACTCACCGACCGGGCTATCACCGGGAAAGCCTGCAGGTATACGGGATCAGGCCTGTAGGTAAGTGCCACCGACACACAGCGCAGAGAGGGGAACATATTGTCCATCAGGTAATCGTACACCTTTCCGCCTTGAAGGTCCTTCAGGGACTTCAGACGGCCGCCGGTCACTTTGCCTCCTTCTACCACCCACAGAGGAGTGTTCCTGATGATGGACAGCGCCTCCTCCGAGCCGTCGAACGGTTCTGACCGTTCTATGCTCCGGGCCAGACCGTCCCAGTCAACACCCACTCCGGCGGAATCCAGCGCGGGAGCTTCCAGAGCCACTCCTGTGCGGGCCTCCATGTAGTCTATGAATGACTCGACCCTTCTGTGCGAGAGCCACTGGTTGAATGAGCTCGTTCCTTCCGGAGACGTCATACCTTTTACCGACATATGAAACTCAGGTGTGCGGCCGTATCTGGTGATTATCGAGCTAATGCTTTCGACAGTCTCCATATTGCCGTCCAACACCGTATCTATCCGCGCCTGATCTTTCTCAAAGAACACGGACAGGGTGTCCTTGTCCACCGTATGGGCATATGACCCTACGGACTGGACAAGAACAAGCAATACTGAAAATATTATTTTGTTCTTCACGTCTACAGAAACGTTGGTTTAAGTAAGTGCAAATATACGCGTTTTTTACGCAAATTGTATTTTTTTCTTTAGTTTTCGCAATCAAATTGTTAGCATGTCCGACGAGACGTATCTCTGGCCGGATTTTTCATAGGCATGTCGTCCATGTTTCTCATCGTACAGACAAATTCCCCCGTAAACTAAGAGACTGCTCCGGAACTCCAGTGCAGTCTCTTTTCCCATACATCAGCAGGCGGCTCTACCAGGTCTCGTAGAATTTCTCCATCTCAGCCTGGGAATGGAATGTCACTTCGTCGCCTTCGACCGTCACTCCGGCCGCCACTAACTTGAAAAACCAGGATGACCCGTCATTGTAGAATCCCGTAGACGTTCCGTAATAGTCACCTGTACGGGTATTTTCCTCTATATACTGGGCGAACGTACCGTCATATCCGGAATTCTCATAACGTCCGTAAAAATAATCGTACAGATTGTCCGGATAGAAGTCATCATACTCGCTATCCGTCATGACCGCGTATATGTACGGAGCTGTCTCATCGGATGGCTGGATGTCCACTACAAACTCTCCATTGGTCTCTCCTTCGATGGACAGATAGAATGTAAGTCCGTCGCCGGGATCCCCGCCCTGATCTTCCGGAGCAGTGAACTCTGCAAATTCATGATTGAGATAATTCACTTCATCTCCTGAGACAGCATATCCGATGGCAAATACTATATAATCCCCTCCAGGAACAAGACTGTACATATATTCTTCTACACCCATAGAACCGTACTGACTCAGATAATCAACAACATCACCTGGGTAGGCCATGTCCTCGATATACATCGACGGCTCATACTGATAGTACATCGCCCAGTCGGCAACAGGCATCACATCATAGAAATAGGACACTTGATCATCGGTAGGCGTCACCCGAATAAACACTTCGCCTGCACTCTGCGGATATATGTCAAAATAGAAGCCCAAGTCACCTCCGTCTCCTTGTCCGCCGCCCTCAGGCGTCGAGAACTCCTCATAATCCTGGGTCGTAAAAGTAACGGCCCCGTTGTCGATATTGTACCCTATTGCAAACAGGACGTAGTCTCCGCCCGGCTCCGTCAGCACAAATGAGCCATAAGTGGAATTCTGCGTACCGATCGAGCCAAACTGCTCGAGATACCTGGACACGGTCATTCCATAATTGGATGCATATGCCTCGATTACATTCTGTGCGCTGCACTGATACGTGTTATACCAGGCATCAGCGGTAACGACATCGTAAAAATATGCGGCGGACTGATTGGACGGAACAACCTCCACCTCAGCCTCCTGAGGTCCCGTAGGATTGATGTTGAAAGTAAACTCAAGGTCCGGAACGGCTTCCGGGTCAGGAGTGCGCACATCTTCCCGACTCACATCGGTCGTCATCATGCCATCCCCATATCCGAACACCAGAACAGTGTAGTCATGTGACGGCACTATATTCTTCTCGTAAGTCATCGTCTCCTCACCTGTGCAAAGCGAGTTGTCCGTCACAAGTCCGAGCAGAAAACGTCTCAACGAGACTCCGGACATGGCATCCACGGTCTCCTTGTCCTGGAGTATAATGGCATACTGGTCCGAATTCGAGGGAACTACTGACACCACTATCCTGGACTGGGTCTTCTCGACAATACTTACGTCAAATGTATTGTCTGACACAGGAACATCCACGGACAAGACCACGTGCTCCACATCCGTAGTAATGCCGAGTGCGGCGTCAATACCTGCTCCCACAACATGGAACTCGGCCTCCGCATACTCGGTTATATCATAATTCCTGTTCCCGTCCCCTGTCATTGCAAGCTCGGCAAAGGCCGTTGCCGCATCACCGTAATATTGCTGATATGAAGCCAGCATATCCTGCAACACTGCCTCCGGCTCATTGCCGGCATCCTCATACACGGAGCCGGGAAGCGGCTCGAAATAGTAAGACAGCTCCTTGTCCGTCGGAGATGTCCTGACATTCAGCGCAAACCGGTCTGTCATTTCAGCCACAAGGTTGAGCTTTGGAGTCTCTGCTTCCTGAGACAGCAGCGTAACGCTTATCTCCGCCCACTCAGACTCAACAGAGGCGGAGGTCGATACCGCCTTTACCTTAACTGTATACATGCTGTCCGGTATCAGGCCGTCGAAAGTAACCGAGAGACTTTCGGTACTGGCCTGTTCTTCACGGAACTCGTAAGTGTACATGTCCGCGTTCTCCACGGCCTCCCATGCCACCGTGAACGACGTGGACGTAGTGTCTGCAATACTTAGGACAGGCGTATCCAACACCACGCCTTCCTCATCGGTATTACACGATACGGCAGCAGCAAGCACTGCCGCACACAATAAAATAGATCTTTGTTTCATAGTGATTTATGTTAAAGTTTTAGTATTCATTCAGACGGAGTGGTCACCATCTCACCGTATGTCTGCGGGCTATAGAACTCGACTGTCTGAGTACTGTTGTCCATATCCACGCCCACAGCCATGAACATGTACGAGCTCTCAGGGTATATACCGTCGTTCCATTCATCGAACACCTTGTCCGTAACTCCGGTAGTGGCAAACATATACGTATATTCATAAGTCGTGATCATACCCATTGTCACATAATCCAGATAGGCGTTGATATCGGTACCGAACTCCTCGTAGTCGTAGTCAGGCATGGGTATCACGATGTACTGCGCCTCCAAGTCCGAGGGAGTGACCACAGCGTGTATCTCCATAGGTCCCTGTACCTCTATAAGCCAGTCGAACGTAAGGTCCGCACTGCTTGATGCCTTGTCGGTTCTAATCCTTACCGTATCGATGTCCGTGCTGAGGGCGGTGTTCCAGCCGAACACCATCACCGTGTACTCGGTGTCAGGATCCAGAGTCCCCTCCCCGTATTTCATCTCCAGATAACCGCTATAGACGTGCCCGTCATTAATGTATTCACCATAGGTATATTTCAACAGGTCCTTCATGTCCTGCTCCGAATAGTCCTCCATGTCTCCCTCTATCATAAGCATCGACCATGGATCGTCATTGGAAGGCTCCACGCTGACAACTGCGTTGGAGACACCTACATCAGACACGACAATATCGAACGTAATATCTGAAGGAGGGACAGGGCCGGAATAGAACACAGTATCCACAACAGGCGTTATACGGTTGGCGAGAGAGTCAATACCCGCAACCAGGATATATGTATGCTGATCATAATATGTAATAGTCAAGACTTGTTCTGACATTTTCTATACTATCGGACAAAAAAAGTGTCCGATGCCATCTGCGAAGATACGCAAC
>ERZ780212.480-NODE-480-length-40838-cov-20.379791_pt1 | contig 40838 bp, 29 predicted proteins | sample MGYA00511364_ERZ780212 | MGnify/ENA primary metagenome ERZ780212 (study PRJEB29588, sample SAMEA2147991) | human gut metagenome | biome: human gut; feature: human-associated habitat; material: faeces | place: Denmark | collected 2008/2010 ... | reverse complement strand
GTGCGGTCTATCGCGGGTACTACAATGCGTACGCGTTTGGCGGTGTGTCGTATGCGAGTGCGGGTTACGATGCTACGAGTGCGAGCACGTATGTCGGCTCGCGTCTGGCCTTCCGCGGAAAACTCGTCAAAGCGTCGAGCGTCGTAGCGTATAAGTCGTTAAGCGAAAAAGCGTAAGCCAAAGCGTTAAAGCGTGAGCGTAGCGAAAGAACTCTCCCGGCGAAGCCGGTCGATTTTTTTTGAAAAACGGCCGGCTTGCGCCATATTGGGCTGATACTGTAGCATTTTTGCTTGATTTGGGCAGATATTGCTTACCTTTGTAACAGAAAGGCGGCGTCTCCCAATAGGCCGTGCGGTCTATCGCGGGTACAACAATGCGAACGCGAATGGCGGTGTGTCGAATGCGAATGCGAATAACGATGCTACGAATGCGAACACGAATGTCGGCTCGCGTCTGGAAATCAAATAATCGGCGTACAACACTGGGGACGTGTCCCCAAAGTGGTGCCGAGGGAGATAAGCCCCAGCAACAGCGCATGACCTTATCGGTCAGTAAGGCGGAAAGCTGAAAAATCACGTGTCGGGTGGAGTTTGGTAGGCCCTAAATGAGTTCGAAGAAGTCAGGCCCGGAGGAAGGAAGGCCTATACCTTCCGTAAAAACAAAAAATATGCGCAGAGAAGGTTATATTGTAGAAGAGGTTGCAGATTATTCCAACATGTCATCCTCGTTTGACCAGGTCCTACGCGGCTCCAAACGTAAGAAGAGCCGCCAGGGACGTTATCTACTTGCGCATAGGGAGGAAGTCATTGAGGAACTGTCCGGTCGGATAGCATCCGGAACCTACACCGTAAAGGACTACCGAGAACGCACGATTTGCGAAAGCGGAAAGATCCGGCGGATACAGGTTCTGACGATGAAAGACCGCATTGCCGTTCACGCAGTCATGTCTGTTGTAGACCGGCATCTGAAAAAACGGTTCATAAGAACGACCTCCGCCAGTATCAAGAATCGCGGCATGCACGACCTGATGGCCTATATCCGTCGCGATATGCGTGATGACCCGGAAGGTACACAGTTTGTTTACAAATTCGATGTCTCCAAGTTCTATGAAAGCATTTCACAGGATTTTGTGATATATTGTGTCCGCCGCGTATTTAAAGACCAGAAGCTCATTGCCATGCTTGAGAACTTCACCCGACTTATGCCGGATGGTATCAGTATAGGGATGCGTTCTTCGCAAGGGCTGGGCAACCTGCTTTTGTCTGTATTTTTAGACCATTATTTGAAGGATAAGTACGGTGTCCGTCATTTCTACCGGTATTGCGATGACGGTGTCGTTCTTGGTGAAACGAAAGCGGAATTATGGAAGATTCGTGATGCCGTTCATGGGCAGATGAACTCTATCGGGCTTTCCATAAAGCCCAACGAGAGGGTGTTCCCCGTGGACGAGGGCATAGACTTTCTTGGTTATGTGATCCGTCCGGACCATGTCCGGCTGCGTAAACGTATCAAGCAGAAGTTCGCCCGAAAAATGCACGAGGTTAAGTCGAGAAGAAGGCGTCGTGAACTGGTAGCATCCTTTTATGGGATGGCAAAACACGCCGATTGCAATAAGTTGTTTAATAAATTAACAGGCAAAGAAATGAAATCATTCAAAGATTTGAACGTTTCCTACAAACCGGATGACGGAAAGAAACGATTCCCCGGATCAGTAGTCAGTATCCGGGAGTTAGTAAACCTGCCTATCATAGTCAAAGACTTTGAGACAGGTATTAAAACGGAGCAGGGTGAGGACCGGTGTATTGTCTCCATAGAAAAGAATGGAGAGGTGTGCAAATTTTTTACAAATAGCCAAGAAATGAAAAACATCCTCGCACAAGTTAGAGAAATGCCGGACGGTTTTCCTTTTGAGACGGTAATCAAAAGTGAAACTTTCGGCAAAGGTCGGACTAAATATGTTTTTACATGATATGAAACGAGTAGAAGGAAGTGCCGGAGTTCCGGTGCTGGAATGCACGAACCCGGTGAAAAATAGATGGCGCGTCCGCTGGGACGTGGAGACAAGAGAGGACGGTTCCGCCTCTTATATGGAAGAGGAACTTGACCATAAACCGGATGCGGAAGAAATTCGGTCGTTGGTGTCCGGATGGTATAATGCCGAAACTGATAAACGTATCCTTTCCGGATTTGAATATGAAGGGCAACTTGTATGGCTGTCAAACGAAAATCAGTTCAATTACAAGGTAGCTTATGACCTTGCCGTACAGACTGGTGGTAAGAACTTACCCGTAACCTTCAAACTGGGAAATGATGATTCTCCGAGCTATCGGACATTTGAAACGGTTGAAGAACTCCAGGATTTCTATGTGAAAGCGATGAAGCACATCCAGACGGCATTGTCTGAAGGATGGAAGAAGAAGGATGCGTTGGACTTGGCTTTGTATGATGCCGGGTAAATGATAATCTCTACGGGGGAGAGATAGAAAAAAAGCCCCCGGCCTGTTAATAGTCATCTCACCTACATATTAACGTATATACGCCACGAGAGCGCGACCGGGGGCAAATACCCTTGGCCACTCTCGTGGTTTTTTATACGTTGTATGTAAGTGAGATGTTGCAAAGGTACAAAAAAATGTGAATATGAAAGTATTTGAACTGATAAACTTCAACCGGGAGCTTCTGAAAAAGCTACAGGATGCTGGAATACGTCTTGACGATGCCCGGTATATAGACTTGTATTCAGACTATGTGGATATGTACCAACAGGGTGAAAAGGTTTCTTATATTGTTGCCACTCTTTCTGAGAAGTATGCAGTAAGTGAAAGGAAAGTTTACGACCTTTTGAAACGATTCCAAAGTGACTGCAAACCATTTGCAGTGTAATGTTTATAATATGTTGTGACGATAATGTGCCGTCAGCCTACCTTTGTACATCAGAAACAGAGGAGGTAAACATGAACAAGTATCATCGTATTTTGACAAAAATACTTTCTGAAGGGAAAGTACAGGAAAATAAGAAAGGCAGAATATGCTACCTGCTGAACGAACAGATTTGCATGACTCCGGCAGATTTGCTTGATATTTTTGAAGGACATGGTATTGCACGTAAAAAGCTGAAAGATGAATTAAATCTATTCATGCAAGGGGAACGTGATGTGAAAAAATACCAAGAAGCGGGAATTACTTGGTGGGATTATTGTGGCCACACGTTAGTTAACAGTTATCCTACCTATTTTGAAAAGCTACCACCGCTCATTGAAAAAATCAATGCGGAAAAGCGCAATAGCAAGAACTATGTGTTGTTTTTGGGTGCAACCGGTGTAGAAAGTAATCAAGCCCCATGTCTTAGTCTGGTACAGTTCCAGATTGAGGATGGGTGTTTGGTCTTGTCGGCATACCAACGAAGTTCCGATGCTAATCTTGGACTACCAGCTGATATTTATCACTTGTATCTTATGTCGCGACAAATAGAACTACCTTTGAAGTCAATAACCTTGTATTTGGGTAATGTGCATATCTATGAAAACAATGAGGAGAAGACCCGCGAACTTCTGAACGGTAAGGCGGACATTAAATTTGAGCTGAACGTATGAAAAGAAAACTGTATATGTCCGCACCGCTTCCATTTGTCGGACAAAAACGCATGTTTGCACGAGAATATATTAAAGTTTTGGAGCATTTTGGTGACTGTACCATATTTGTTGATTTGTTCGGTGGCTCCGGATTACTTTCACATATAACGAAACGGATGCGCCCGGATGCAAAGGTGATATATAATGACTTTGATAATTACCGTAAAAGGCTGAAGAACATACCACGCACGAATCTGTTACTATCGGATTTCAGAGAGATAGCGAAGGGTGTGCCAAGACACAAGCCGATTACAGGGGAAGCACGAGAAAGAATATACAAACGTATTGAACTGGAAGAAAAAGATTGGGGATATGTGGATTTTATAACAATATCGTCTTCCCTTATGTTTTCCATGAAATACAAAATGAGCCTTGACGGAATGCGCAAAGAAGTACTTTACAATAATATACGTAAGGCTGATTATTCCCTATGTAATGACTATCTGGAAGGATTGGAGATAACCTGTAAAGACTATCGAGAAATATTTAATGAATACAAGGATATGCCTGGTGTCGTGTTCTTGGTAGATCCACCTTACCTAAGCACAGATGTTACAACCTACTCAATGTATTGGAGGTTATCTGATTACCTTGATGTGCTGACCGTTCTTAATGGGCATTCATTTGTGTACTTTACATCTAATAAATCGTCTATCGTGGAACTATGTGAATGGATGGGTAAGAACCGGACGTTGGGAGACCCTTTCAAAGGTTGTGTAAAATCCGAATTTAATGCACACATGAATTATAATGCAGGATATACAGATATGATGCTATATAAGCATAATAATGAACCACACACAGATACAGCAGCATGATATAATGCCATTATAATGGCATCAGAACAGCGTTACAACAGAGTATAACGTCCTATTTATGTACTATAAAGGTAGTGATTTTTTGCGAATTATGCAATAAATAATACAATAAAAAGCATCGAAGAAATACATTTTTCGGTGCTTTTTTTATTGTATGTGATGAACAGAAAAAAAGAGTTTAAGAGATACGTTTCGTTTTGGGAAAGGAACATCTTGTTCTGAAATGCCAGAACATTTCGTTTTGCGGATTATAGCTGTCCGAACAATAGCACTCACAGCACGAGCCAAAGCAGCTCTTGCTTGTCCTTCGGCATAAGCCTTAGCAAATGAAAGCCTGTGATTTGTTGCTTCACCATAGGCACGGGTAGCAGGACTCTCCTCTGCCAAAATCTGACATTCATTTAATTTCAATTCCGTTCCCCATGGTGTTTGGGACGTTCCTTTAGTACTTCCACCCGGAGTTACCGTCTGTTTTGAACTACCACAACCAAATACCGATAAAACGATGGCAACAGCCATCAACACCTTAACAACTTTCATAGTAATAATTTTAAAAATATTATACATCATAAAAAATATTCAATTTAACAGCAAGATTAATTTTTAGTAAAGTTATAAAAAGTTGCAAAAAACAAAACCGGGGAAATATCAAAAATTCAACTATAAATAGAAATAAGAATACTATGTAGGCAAATAAAACTACTATTATGCACATTTTATATCAAAAATATTAAGGGCAATAAAAGTATACGGCAGATATTTCTCAATTTACGCATATCATATACAAGAAAGACAAACAAGCAATCAATATTTACATTTTTCATTAGTATTATGCAAAATCTTATCTCTATTTGCAAATCAAAGAGGAGATTCTCAATTTCATGTTCACTCCTAGAAACATGAATAACCGAAATCCCTTGAAGCAGGGTAAGTTCCCGAAGAGCATTAAAGGGTACCATGTTCAGACAAGGGATATATTGGCCAAGCCCTGTTTGAGGACCTATTCCTTAATGGGCTCTTTTGATTTTATATCGAACTCACGCCGTTTTACATTTACATTCATCTATGGTACATTCGTAGAGGATACCTTCCAAAACAAGATATAGAAAACTATTATTCATAACGTGAGTTCGATATAAAATCAAAAGATAGTAAGTTGCCCGTCATTGATAAAATTAACATCAATGGCGGTTTTTTTTCAAAGAAACAGTATGCTGCAATAGCCGACAAAGAGTTAGCAATGAAATTGTTGAAGGAACGGTGTCTGGAGTGTTCTATCTGTGCTATGTTATTCAATTCATCATTGACAGTTTCAATCAAAGCTCTTTTTCTAAGCAAAATCTTGTCGGCAATACTCATTAGGGAATTCTTCATGTTATTTTTCACTTTAGTGACAAGCTGTATGTCGTTAAGAAAAAGGTTTTCGAATAGAGCCTGACCGATATATCCCTTGTCTGCACATAGTTTTCCCTTGATGTTTTCCAGAAACTTTCCTCCTTTCAACGATTCCCGATCATCCACATTCCCGGGAGTAAACATGAAATTGAGGATTTCACCTTTGTCATTAATAATCAGATGAATCTTAAATCCGAAAAACCATCCTATAGAACATTTTCCACGTTCGGCAAGTCCTTCAAATGTCTTATGAATCAATATCCTCTGATTACGACAAACACGTAAGGGAGTGGAATCAACAAAGCTGATGCCGGTACAGGTTCCCAGCAGGACTTTCTTGATGAAAATGGTCAGGGGAAGCAGTATTTCCTTTTCCAGTTCAACAAAACGGTTGTAGGATACCTGACGCGGAAACAGGTGTTTCAGATGTTTGCAGATATACTCCTTGTAATAATGCTTGAAGCAACGAAAACCACCGGAATGAAACAGGATTAGAATAACTATAATCTCAGCATCGCTCATGCGGTTTGGTTTGTTTCGATGCTTGGTATTCTTATCCTCAATCACATATTTCTCCTGTTGTAACGCAAATTCCTTGCAAAAATCATCTGCCATACAATAAATCTCTGTAATTTTAGACTCTGTGAACATAGTGGTAATCGTTTAAATGTTATAATTGGACACTATAATTTAACACTTTTACTGCTATGTTCCTATTTTTCAATAAATTATATTTATCCTTATATCGAACTCACGTATTCATATGAATCCAATTGTTTATCATTATTCAAAATACACTATACATCAAGCTGTTTTCTCTAATTTATCACGCCTAACTTCACGCTCAATTTCGAAAGATCAAGAAAAGCTCATGTTAAGAAAAAGAAAAGCGTTTAATTAAATATCGAAACAGGAACAATCATAATTATTCAAAGGAATCATCAAATATAAAAAACACATAAGAAACTCTCAAGAAACAAATCTATCGTTTTTTCTTGCCATACAGCCAGAAATATCTGAAAAAAAGCTAACTTTACAGCCCAAATAGACATTTATGAAAACAAATAGTAAATAGTAATCAGAAGATATGGCAAAAGAAAAAATCATCCTCACAGGCGACCGCCCCACGGGACGCCTGCACATAGGCCACTACGTGGGCTCGCTGCGCCGACGCGTGGAACTCCAGAATGCCGGCGGATACAAGGACATGTTCGTCTTCATCGCCGACGCACAGGCACTGACCGACAACATGGACAATCCCGAGAAGGTGCGCCAGAACGTCATCGAGGTGGCACTGGACTACCTGGCCTGCGGACTGGACCCCGCGAAGAGCACCATCTTCATCCAGTCGCAGATACCGGAGTTGTGCGAACTGTCGTTCTACTACATGGACCTGGTGACCGTGAGCCGCCTGCAGCGCAACCCCACCGTGAAGACTGAAATACAGATGCGCAACTTCGAAGCCAGCATCCCCGTAGGTTTCTTCACCTACCCCATCAGCCAGGCTGCCGACATCACCGCCTTCAAGGCTACCACCGTGCCCGTGGGCGAGGACCAGGAACCGATGCTGGAGCAGGCGCGCGAAATAGTCCGCCGCTTCAACAACATCTACGGCGAAACACTGGTTGAGCCTGAAATCCTGCTGCCCGACAACGCGGCCTGCCTGCGCCTGCCCGGCACCGACGGCAAGGCCAAGATGAGCAAGAGCCTGGGCAACTGCATCTACCTGAGCGACCCGGCCGACGAGGTACAGAAGAAGATACGCAGCATGTACACCGACCCCGACCACCTGCGCGTGCAGGATCCGGGCAAGATCGAAGGCAACACGGTATTCACCTACCTCGATGCCTTCTGCCGTCCCGAGCACTTCGAACGCTACCTGCCGGACTATCCCAACCTGGATGAACTGAAGGCCCACTACCGCCGTGGCGGACTGGGCGACGTGAAGGTGAAGAACTTCCTGAACGCCATCATGCAGGAGACGCTGGAACCCATCCGCAACCGCCGCAAAGAGTTCGAGAAAGACATTCCCGCCATCTACGACATGCTGAAGAAAGGCTGCGAGACGGCTCACGAAACGGCTGCCGCCACCCTGGACGAAGTACGTCGCGCCATGAAGATCAACTACTTTGACGATGCCGAACTCATTGCCGAACAGGCGAAACGTTTCCGCGGAGAATAAGGATAGAATATACAAAAAACAGAGGCTGAACTCCCCAAAGGAATTCAGCCTCATTTTTTATCGATAACCTATAAGCCTAGGCTTACCGGGCAGTTTCAACAACTACCACACGGTTCAGGATGGGTTCGCCGAAGGAGTCAACCGCCTCGGCAGCGCCTACGGAAAGCTGACTGCGGTCTACACCATACTTTTCGACCAGCACGTTGATAACAGCCTCGGCACGCTGGCGGGCCAGCTTCTCATTGAATTCCTTGGTCCCGGTAGCCGCATCGGCATAACCGTTGACAACGAAGGTGGACCGGGGAGACTGCTTCATGGATTCGACCAGGTAGGACAAATTCATGGTCTCACGCGAAGAAACGTCGGAAGAACCGATATTGAAGAATACGGTACGCGGCGCGATGACCGGTTTGTCCACTACAACCTCCTGCTTCTCGACAACAGGTTGGCGACTCTCGGCAGCCTTCAACGCCTCGGCCATCTGAGCATTCTCGGCAGCCATACGGTTCATCTTGTCGCGCATCGCGGCCAGTCGTTCTTCGGAAATGGCCGGAGCTTTCGGACGGTTGAAACCGCGCTTGGGGAAACGATAGGTCAGACCGACCGTCGCACTGACAAGGCCGTCGTAGCCCTTGCCGCCGATACCGCCGTCAAACTTGTCCTCGGCAGCCACCGCACTGAGCTCCAGATTAATGTCGAGCGCATCGGATACGCGGAAACGGTTGATGATACCGGCATTGACCGACAAGGCCTCGCGATGGGGAGTGGAATAGTTGTGTGTGAAACCGGCACCTACATAAGGAATCACCTCATAAACGCGTGAAGGATTGTAACCGCCGAACAGAGCGTTCAGGTTGAACATTACATCGGCATGCAGGTTCATGTAGTTGAAGCGCTGTTTGTAATAGCCGCCGTCCTGCATGGCACCGACCGCATAATCTGATCCGGCCGAAGGAACAAAACCGCGCGCCTGCAGACCGCTATACTGCAAACGGCCTCCCAAGCCGGGGGTGAACCACTTGCCCACCGCCACATTCAGCGTGGGGCTGATGCGCTTGCCGAAACTGCCGGCAGCGTCGTAATCGCCGAACATCACCGTGGCACCACCACCCAACGAGACAAACCAGTTGTCCCAAAAGCGGTTGGTAACGACCGCATACTTGTCTTGAAGCGCTTCTGCCGCTTCCTTTTCCTCCAAGGCACCTGCCGGGGTCTGCGCAACGGCTGCAACAGACAATCCGGACAAAGCCAATAACATCAAATTCTTTTTCATACTTAAAAATGTTTAGGTTTAAAATTCTTTGCCGGACCTTTCGTCTTGCCGGCCTGCATAATAAACACCCTACATTTCAAAAAGTTTCAGAAAAGAACCGATATTTGACTTAAATCATCCTTTGGCAAAGAGTTTCTCAAGATCCTCGTCCTTCAGCGTGGTCAGCACGGTACGTCCGTCGGGCGTGTAACCGGGAGTGGCACAAGCGAACAGACTGTCGACCAGGGCCGACATTTCTTCGTTGCTCAGCACCTGGCCGTAGACGATGGCAGCCGCACGGGCCAGCGTCAGCGCCAGCTGGGTCTGCACCTCTTCCTTGACATCGCTGCCCTTCTCCAAGGCCGTATGCACCATGTTGCGGACCAGCTCCACCGGATTGAGGCCCTCGATGCCGGCGGGTACGCCGTTGATGGCATAGCTGCCTCCGCCCAACGAAGTCAGCTCGAAGCCCACGGCAGACAGGTCGTCCTGAATGCTGTCGAGCATGGCCACTTCGGAAGCGGGGAACTGTACGATTTCGGGGAAAAGCACACCCTGGGCCACACCCTGCTTCTGCCGGATCTGCTCCATGTAGCGGTCGAACAGAACCCGGACATGGGCCCGGTGCTGGTCGATCAACATCAGTCCGGACTTGACAGACGTCAGGATGTAACGTCCCTTGAACTGCCAGTGCTGTCCGCCCGCAGTGACCGGCAACGATGCTCCGGCATCCGGAGAAGCCGGGACAACAACAGCCTGGACTTCTTCCTCGATAGCCGGCGCCGGTTCCGTCACGTCATCGTTCATGCGGCTGGCCTTCTCCAGACCGGCATAGAGTCCTTCCCACTCCACCGGCTTGCGGGAATAGCTGCTTCCGCTGCTGTAAGAGGAAGAAGACGACTTGAAGGGATTGAAGTCGGCGTTGTAGTGCACCTGGGGAGGCTCGACAGGACGCACCTGCTCGAAGGCGGGAATGTCGGGCAGTCCATCGGTATCGAAATCGATGGACGGCACGGCACTGAACTTGCCCAGCGACTCCTTGACCGCCGCCGACAGAATCTGCCAGATGGCCTGCTCGTTCTCGAACTTGATTTCAGTCTTCGTGGGATGAATGTTCACGTCGATATTGGCCGGATCGACCTCAAAATAGATGAAATAGGAAATCTGCTCGCCGACAGGTATCAGGTGCTCGAACGCATCCATCACCGCCTTGTGGAAATAAGGATGGCGCATGTAGCGGCCGTTGACAAAGAAATACTGGTGCGCGCCTTTCTTGCGGGCCGTTTCAGGCTTGGCCACGTAGCCGGAAATGCGTACCAGCGTCGTATCCACCTCGACCGAGAGCAGCTGCTGGTTCAGTTTCTTGCCGAACACGGCCATGATGCGCTGACGCAAGGGCATGACGGGGAGATTGAACAGCTCGCTGTCGTTGCTGTACAGATAGAAAGCCACGTCGGGATGCACCAGCACGATGCGTTCGAACTCGGCCAGGATATTGCTCAGCTCCGTGGAATTGGCCTTCAGGAACTTGCGCCGGGCCGGCACATTGAAGAAGAGGTTCTTCACAGAGAAATTGCTTCCCTTGGGACAGGAAACGGCCTCCTGACTCTCGACCTTCGAACCGGCAATGACCAGACGCGTACCCAGCTCCTCGTCGGCCAGACGGGTCTTCAGTTCTACCTCGGCCACCGCAGCAATGGAGGCCAGCGCCTCGCCCCGGAAGCCCATGGTGCGGAGGGCGAACAGGTCGGACGCCTCACGTATCTTGGAAGTGGCATGCCGCTCGAAGGCCAGGCGGGCATCGGTCTCGGACATCCCCTTGCCATCGTCAATCACCTGGATGGAAGTCTTTCCGGCATCGGTCACCAGCACATGGACCTCCTTGGCCTCGGCGTCGATGGCGTTTTCGACCAGCTCCTTGATGACGGACGCCGGGCGCTGGATGACCTCACCGGCCGCAATCTGATTGGCCACCGAGTCGGGCAGCAAATGAATGATATCGCTCATGAAACAAACTCGTTAATTAAATGATGCCGTTGCTGATGGCATACCAGAGGTAAGCCAGCAGGCCTATGAAAAACAGGATGACAATGAAGTGCAACGGACGCTTGCCACTCTCCTTGCGGCGCTTCAGATGCGTAGTGGCCTCCACGAACTTGCCGCGGATGTCTTCGGGATTGAACTCCTTGGGAGGAAGCATGCCCAGTTCGCGCTTGGCGTTCTCCTTCATTTTTTCCAGCTTCTCCTTCCGCTCGTCCACATAAATATAAGAATGGTGGAACCCACGCGGTTTTCTCATTGTAAACATACCCATAAAGCACTCTCCTATTTTTTAGTTCGTTCGATATGCATGTCGCGCGGCGAAACCATGGGCCGTCGCGTGCTCTGCTTCAGCACGGCGTCGGCCTTCTTGCCGCGCCAGTTGAAAATGTCTTCCTTGTTCAGCGGCCGGATGTAGTCGAGCCAGACGAACGACGGCAACCGGTACTTGTCGGCCGGAATCTGGTCCATGGGATAGGCCGTTCCATTGGCTTTTCCGATGAAAGCTCCCCGCTCCATGCGGCGGTCCTTCAGCATCATCCGCAGGAAACCGCCTTCGGAATAGTTCATCAGAATGAGGGAGCTGTCACGCTCTTCGACCGGATAGAACACCACCAGCACATTGCCGTTCACATCGACCTGACGCATCTCGCCCTCCCTGAAGTAGCCCATCATCTCCTTACCGGCCACCTGGTTGTAGTGCAGGGAGTCTTTCCGCTCGATGGCCAACGCCTGGTTGATGATATGGGCCCAGTCGATGGTACTGTCGTTCATGTAGACCTTGATCTGCTCGCCCAACAGCTGCTCCTGCCCGTACCACATGACGGGGTCGGTGTACATGGTCATGCAGGAGTCCTTGGAATTGTAGACCAGGGAGTCGCATACGGCCTGTATGTCCGAACGGTAGGCACGCACCTTGTGGTAGACGCGCATCTCGCGGTACATGGAATCGGTCTTGAGGTGATAGGTCACCATCTGCAACGTGTCGCCGTGCATGAACAGGCTGTCGCCCTGCGAATAGTCTACAGCCACCGCCCGCCTGGTAGCCAGCGCGCTGTCGGTCAACTCATTGTAGAAGCAATAATCCCCCGTCAGCATATTGCGGTTCACGGTGTCGTTCATCACCACATGATTGAAAGCCTCACCATACCCCAGCTTGCGGTCGTAGAACAGGCTGTCGCCCGTCAGCCGCTTCCCCTGGTTGGTCAGTACCGAACGGTCGAGCAGTTCGGCCTGCTCGGAGGCCGTGTTGTAGACACCCCGCTCGGAATAGATGTGGTTGTTGTCGCTCACGATGTCCGACGGGCCGAGGATGGTGGCTATTTTGGTTTCCGTGTGATACTTCAGCGTATCGGAAGTGAGCACAAAACGAGGATTGGTGAGCGTCACGTCGTGGTTGAACACGGCAATCTTGGTTGCCGGACTGTATTCGCCCCAGACGGAGGTCAGCACGTTCTCCTCATCGGTCAGCGTACCGCCCTCGAAGTAGTATCCCAGGTTGTAGAGGCGGTCGTAATTCAAGCTGTCGGTCGTAAGCTCGGTAGTGCGGTTGATCATCCGCACATGCTCGCGCAGCATGGCCAGCTGCGTCATGCCGTCGTAGTAGAGGTAATCGCCATACACGAACAACGTATCTCCCTGCTCCATGTGCACATTGCCGAAGGCCTCCACCGAATTGATAGCCTTATAAATCAAGGCGCTGTCGCAATAGATGTACATGCTGTCGTGCCGCAGCTTAACGGAACCGACCAGGATCTGGACATCGGGGCGGATACGGTCGTCGGCCCGTGCCTCGTCGGCATAAAGCAAGTCGACCCGGGTCTTCTTCTTTTCAGGCTCCTTTTTCCGGTCCTGTGCACTGAGCAGACAGATGCCAAACAGGCATAGAATACCTGTCAGAAGGTATCTATGCCTGTTCAGAAAATGGGAAATCGAATATCTTTTCTGCATAAATGTCTCTTAAATGTTCTCTCTCCAGAAGCCCGGACAGGCTCAGTCCTTAATCCAGCCGGGGTACTTGAACTCACAATTGTTCCACCCTTCCTTGATGCGGACGTAGGTATGCTTCTGTTTCTCGCGGATCCATTCGTCCAATACCTCGGCCCGACGCTTCTCCAGAACCAGGTTCTTCAGGTTCTGGTAGTCGTCGGCAATGGTGGCTTTGTGGCCGTTGATGCGGCTCTTCAGCTTGACGATGACGCACTCTTCCTTACCGGTTTTCTCGGGAATCATGGTGAAGGCCTCGGAAATCTCGCCCACCTGCATCTTGTCCACCACCTTGGCTATCTCGGGGGGAAGCTCCTGCATCTCGAATTTGGACGTGTTGGTCATTGGGTTGGGCAGCAAGCCGTGGTTGTTGCGCGTATCCTTGTCCTGAGAAATGACGGCTGCGGCCTCCTCGAACGTGAACTTGTTGTTGCGGATGGCATCGGCAACGGAGTCCAGACGAGCCATACCGGCTTCCAGCGCACTTTCAGGAACATGCGGACGCAACAGAATGTGACGCACCTTGATGCGGTCGCCACGCTTCTCGATGAGCTGGATGATGTGGAAACCGTATTCCGACTCCACCACCTTGGACACCTTGGTAGGGTCCTGCAGGTTGAACGCCACATTGGCAAAAGCGGGGTCGAGCTGCCCACGGCCATAGAACGGCATCTCACCGCCATCCTTGGCCGAAGCACGGTCTTCCGAATACATACGGGCCAACGTGGAGAAACTGGTCTCGCCCTTGTTGATACGGTCGGTAAAGTCGCGCAGACGCCGCTTCACGTCTTCCACTTCCTCGACCGGAATGCGGGGTTTCTGTGTAATAATCTGCACCTCGACCTGAGTCGGGATGTAAGGAACGCTGTCCGGCGGAAGGTTCTGGAAATAGCGGCGCACCTCGGCCGGCGTAATCTTGATATCGCCTACCAGCTTCTGCTGCATGCGCTGCACCGTCAACCCCTCACGGGCATTCTCGCGCAGGGTTTCACGAATCTGCGTGGCACTCTTGTTCCAATATTCCTCCATCTTCTCCATGGATCCGATGCGGCTGACATACTGGCCAATCATGTAGTCTACCTGGCTGACCACTTCGCCCTCGGACACTTCGATACTGTCGAGCTCCGCCTGATGCAGGAACAACTTCTGGACGGCAATTTCCTCGGGTATCACGCAATAAGGATCACCGTCGAACTGACGTCCGTTGTACACGGCGTCCAGACGCATTTCTTCCACTTCCGATTTCAGGATGGCCTCATCACCCACGACCCATACCACTTCATCGATGACATTGTCCTGTCCCCACGTCGGAAGGCAGGCCAACAGCATAGCGGCCAATCCCACTATAAACTTAACGTTCATACACTTTTTCATTCTGCTATCTTAATTCACACAATATTTTAATTTTCCATCTTCCACGGCTTCCTTGTACAGGTCGTCCTTCACCTGATTCAAGAATTCGACCTGCTTCCGGTTCACAACCATCTCACTGACGGCACTTCGGGCCGCCTCATAGGGCTCCTGTCCTCCCGTAGGGATATAATCGCTTACGTTCAGGAAATACCAATAGGCCGTATCCTTGAGCTCGACATGCCGGTTTTTCGCGAAATAGGCATCCACCTTCTCTTCCCTAAGCGGCATCAGGGAAAGGATTTCGGACGCCGGAATCCACTTGTCGTAGAAGTACTCATACTTGACGGCATTCTGCAAACTGTATTTTTCCAGATGCTCCACCGCACTCTGCCGTTCGTCCTTGTACCACTGACGCACGCGGCCAATACCCGGCGAGGTGAGCGGTACCTTGATGAACAGTCCCTTCATCAACGGAACTTCGGCCTTGAACACATCCTTGTTCGTGTCATAATAGGTCTGCAAATCGGCCTCCGTAATCTCTTCAGCCAGTTTTTCCTGAATCAACGACTGCTGATAGACATGCATGATTAACGCCTTCCGGTAGTTCTTCACCAGTTGTTCAATCTCGGCATTGTCCGGAATATTGTTCTGCGCCTTCTCGTACATCAAGATGTCTTCCGCCCAATTACGGATATAATGTTCAGCAAACAGCAGGCTGTCGTCCTTCGACTGCCCCACAGGCTGTACGGCCGCCAAGTCCTCCTGATAGAGGAAGTTGCCGTCCAGTTCCACCAAGGGCGTGCGTCCCTTATGGTCGTACTGCGGCTTCCCACAGGCTCCGACCAAGAGCATCATAAGTCCCAACAGACAGATATTTCGCATGGACAATATTTTTTCCTTCATTTAAAGTACGAAGATAGCGGTTTAATCGGTTGCATCAGTGATTATTAACGGTTTTTAAAACCTCTTGGTTAATTTCAACCTTAAACTTCCGGTGAAGTTCGTCCAGCCAGCCGGCTTCCAAATGGCGGTAATAGTCGGTCCACAACTGCCTGCCCACTTCCTGCCAACACTCCGGACCTTTGACTTTCCGTCCCAGCCAGGCCGTATAAGGGAAATCGGCCAACGGCCGCGCCTCTCCCTTTCCAAACAGATGCTCGTCTACATAAGGATTGTCGCCGGCAGCAAACAATCCCTGTTCGGCCCTGACATTTACAACGCCTCCGGCATTCACTCCCAGCCGGATGGCTTCCTGCCACTCTTCAACCGGCAGTTTCTTCAGGAATTTACGGGTGCGACGGGCGATGCGCTTTGTCCGGCAATGCAGGACGATGCCCTCGTAGCGGGGCTGGGACCACTGATAGTGCTTCCGGTTGGCCTCAAAGTATTGCGCCACTCCGACCGTGTCGGCCGGTATCCGGCAACCGATGGCCCGATGCTCCATCTCGGCAGCCAGGAGGCTGTCGCGGAAGAGGCTCAAATGGGTGGCAAACTCCGGTGACTGCTCCTCCAAGCTCCGGCTTTCATGGTCCAGTACCGTCTTGACCACAAACAATTCCAGCTGACGCTTCAGCGCAGCCGGATGGGCCGCGGCAAATCGGGCAAAATCATCCCCCGAATACGGACATCCTCCCAACAGGAACAACGTCTTGTCGGTCTTGCCACGACGCAGCAGTTCGTTCATACCTGTCTTGTCGGGACGGTATCCATACTCCGTCTTCAGACGGACGACCCTTGCGCCGACCGCTTCGCTCCACTCGCCACGCACCAACCGCCTCTCCAGACGTTCCTTCAGGACATCAAAAGAGGGAAGCTCCTTCCGGCCGAGCACCTTCACGATGTGAATGCCTTGCGGAGTAAAGAACGGACGGGAAAACTGGCCCACCGGCAACGAAAACACGACGTCCTCGAACTCGACCGGCATCTGCAGATAATCCACCCAGAAAGGTGTTTTTTCCTCGGAGCAAGCCTCCACACAAGCCGTAAAATCGGCCTCTCCAGCCTCCAAAACCTGATAAAGGGAATCCATCCGCTGCTCTACACGGGCCAAAGCGGCTGCCGTCACATTCTGGGGAACGGACTGGAAAATATGACTGACCAGAACCCGCCCCGCGTACTTCCGGGCCCGCAATCCCTGATAATAGACCCATGCGGCCGAATCGGCTTTCGCGCTATCGGTCAGACAGGCCTTGAACCAACAGCTCCGGAACCGGTCTACAGCCCGACGGATCTGGGGCAAGGTATCCAGTTCGGCCTGACGGGCAGCCAACGCCTTCAGCTTGAAATCCACAAAACGACGGACATCGGGCCGGACGTCAGACTGGCGATGACAGAAAAGCCGGAATTCGGCTACGTCTACCGCCTCATCGCCCACACGGGCACATACCCCCGTCTGTGCTTCCGCCCATACCGCCACTCCCAGCAGGAGCATGCACAACCAACCCCACTTTTTCATCTTTCTATTCTCCCGATTGAAACATTCACTGATAAATCCACAAAAAAGGCACGGATGATACAACTCTTACAGATTCACGACCATGAAAACCCTACAAAAAACGTATCATCCATGCCTTGTATAATTTATGCTGCCGGCAGGAGCCTCATCTGTCCCTTCCGGCCTTGCCAGCCTTTACTCCGGACGGCTATAGTTGGGAGCCTCACTGGTGATGGCTACATCGTGTGGATGGCTCTCGAGCACACCGGCATTGGTGATGCGCGTAAACTTGGCATTGTGCAACTGCTCGATATTGGCAGCACCACAATATCCCATACCGGCACGCAAACCGCCGACCAGCTGATAGATCACCTCGTACAGGGTACCTTTATAGGGAACACGGGCAGCAATGCCTTCGGGAACCAGCTTCTTCACGTCGGTGGTGCTGCTCTGGAAATAGCGGTCCTTCGAACCGTTTTCCATGGCTTCCAGCGAACCCATACCACGATAGGACTTGAACTTACGGCCATTGAAAATAATCGTGTCGCCGGGAGACTCTTCCGTTCCGGCAACCAGCGAACCGATCATGACGCAGTAGCCGCCGGCAGCCAATGCCTTCACGACATCACCCGAATAGCGCAGACCACCATCGGCAATCAAGGGAACACCCGTTCCTTCCAGTGCCTTGGCCACGTCGTAGACGGCTGTCAGCTGGGGAACACCGACACCGGCTACCACACGGGTAGTACAGATGGAGCCCGGACCGATACCTACCTTTACGGCATCGGCACCTGCCTCAACCAGCATCTTGGCAGCTTCGCCCGTAGCGACATTACCCACTACAATATCAATATTTGGAAATGCCTTCTTGGCCTCTTTCAGTTTTTCAATGACATACATGGAGTGACCATGAGCCGTGTCGATGACAATGGCATCGGCACCTGCCTCTACCAGCGCCTTCATACGGTCCAGGGTGTCGACCGTCACGCCGACACCGGCAGCCACACGCAAGCGGCCCTTGGCGTCCTTGCAGGCCATCGGTTTGTCCTTGGCCTTGGTTATGTCCTTATAAGTAATCAGACCGACCAGCTTGTTGTCCTTGTCTACCACCGGCAGCTTCTCGATCTTGTGCTCCTGCAGAATCTGTGCGGCAGCCTCCAGGTCGGTTGTCTGGTTGGTCGTCACAATGTTCTCCTTTGTCATCACCTCGTCGATGCGCTTGCTGAGGTCTTTCTCAAAACGCAGGTCACGATTGGTCACGATGCCTACCAGATGGCCTTCATCGTCCACTACAGGGATACCACCGATCTTGTATTCGGCCATCAGGGCCAACGCGTCAGAAACCGTAGAGCCTCTTTTGATGGTCACGGGGTCGTAAATCATACCGTTTTCGGCACGCTTTACGATGGCTACCTGACGGGCCTGCTCCTCGATGGACATGTTCTTGTGAATGACACCGATGCCGCCTTCACGGGCAATGGCAATGGCCATCTTCGCTTCTGTAACCGTATCCATTGCAGCCGTTACAAAAGGAATTTTCAACTCAATGTTTCTTGAAAACTTTGTCGTGAGTTCGACAGTCTTAGGGAGTACTTCGGAATAAGCGGGAATCAACAGTACGTCGTCGTACGTCAATCCGTCCATAACAATTTTATCTGCAATAAATGACATAGGGCGTAAAAAATTTATTGCGTGCAAATATACGTTTTTTATTCCATTTTCGCATATCTGCACGCAATAAATTTTCTTTTTTTAAACTCAAATGCCGGGGTTAATTCGCCATTTCGGAGATGAACTTGATGCGAACCAGGCGGACTTCTTCTTCCGTATAGTCGTCGCCCAACTCCTCGAGCGCATCATCGATGTTGTCCGTGGTTGACTCCTTGAAATAGTCATAGATATCCAGCATGTGGTCTTCGTCCATGATTTCGTCCAAGAAGTAGTCGATGTTCAGCTTGGTACCCGAGTAGACAATCGCTTCAATCTCGTCGAGCAGTTCGTCGAACTCAATGCCCTTCGACACGGCGATGTCGTCCAACGCCACCTTCCGGTCGATGGCCTGAATGATGGAAACCTTCAGCTTCGACTTGTTGGCCACGGTACGGACGCGCAGGTCTTCGGGACGTTCGATTTCATTCTCCTCGCAATGGCGCTTGATGAGCTTGCAGAATTCCTCACCATAGCGCTTGGCCTTGCCCGCACCTACGCCCGGAATGTTCTGCAGTTCTTCCAGCGTAATGGGGTAGATGGTGGCCATCGCTTCCAGCGACGGGTCCTGGAAGATGACGTAAGGCGGCACTTCCAGATGCTTGGACAGCTTCTTGCGCAAGTCCTTCAGCATGGAGTAGAGCACGGGGTCGACCGCACAGGCTCCACCGCCGCGGGCCGGTGCCTCTTCCTCCACCTCGTCGAAATCGTTGTCTTCGGTTATCTTGAACGACTTGGGATGCTTGAGGAATTTCTTTCCGGCCTCCGTCACCTTCAGCAGGCCGTAGTTTTCCACGTCCTTGCTCAGGTAACCGGCAATCAGCGCCTGGCGGATCACTGCATTCCAAGTCTTGTCTTCCTCACCCATTCCGGAGCCGAACACTTCCAGATCCTCGTGCAGGTGGGCCTGCACTTCGGACGTCTCACGGCCCTGAATGACATCTACAATATAATCGGATTTGAAGTTCTCCTTGACTGCGAGAATGGTTTCAATCACAGTACACAATAAGTCTTGAGCTTCCACTTGTTTTTTCGGATTTAAACAATTGTCACAATTACCACAATTATCCTCCGTATACTCTTCGCCGAAATAGTGCAGCAGCGTCTTGCGGCGGCACACGGAAGACTCGGCATAGGCAGCCGTTTCCTGCAGAAGCTGCTTGCCAATCTCCTGTTCTGCAACAGGTTTTCCCTGCATGAACTTTTCCATTTTCTGCAGGTCTTTGTTCGAATAGAACGTGATGCACTGTCCTTCGCCTCCGTCGCGTCCGGCACGTCCGGTCTCCTGATAATATCCTTCCAGGCTCTTGGGGATGTCGTAATGGATGACAAAACGCACATCCGGCTTGTCGATGCCCATACCGAAGGCAATCGTGGCCACGATGACGTCAATCTTCTCCATCAGGAAGTCGTCCTGGTTCTGCGAGCGGGTAGCCGAATCCATACCGGCATGATACGGACGGGCATTGATACCGTTGGCCTGCAACACTTCGGCCAGCTCCTCCACCTTCTTCCGGCTCAGACAATAGATGATGCCCGACTTTTCCGGATTGTTCTTAATGAACTTGATGATATCCTTGTCCACATTGGCCGTCTTGGGACGTACCTCGTAATAAAGGTTCGGGCGGTTGAACGACGACTTGAAGACTTTGGCGTCCACCATCCCCAGATTCTTCTGAATGTCGTGCTGTACCTTGGGGGTGGCGGTAGCGGTCAGGGCAATCAGCGGCGCTTTTCCTATTTCGTTAATGATGGGACGGATGCGACGGTACTCCGGACGGAAATCGTGTCCCCACTCGGAGATGCAATGGGCCTCGTCTACAGCGTAGAAGGAAATCTTCACCGTTTTCAGGAATTCCACGTATTCTTCCTTCGTCAGCGATTCGGGAGCGACGTAGAGCAGCTTGGTCTTTCCGCTCAATATATCGGATTTCACTTGGTCGATGGCTGTCTTGTTCAGGGACGAGTTGATGAAGTGGGCCACTCCGTCTTCCTCGCTGAAGTTGCGCATGGCGTCTACCTGGTTCTTCATCAAGGCTATCAGCGGCGAAATGACAATAGCGGTCCCCTCCATCAGCAACGAAGGCAGCTGATAGCACAAGGACTTGCCTCCGCCCGTAGGCATCAGCACAAATGTGTCATTTCCATCCAACAGATTCTGGATGATTGCCTCTTGATTCCCTTTGAATGTGTCGAACCCGAAGTACTTCTTCAGTTGTTCCTGCAAATTAATCTTCTTCTCAGCCATGTCCTTCTATTAGAATGTTGTTTATTAAACGTTCTTGTATCAATCTCTCCCCCTCGGAAAGGGACTATTTTCCCGAGAGCCTAACAAAGTTATAAACAACTTCTCAAATTTCAAGCAAAAAACACTGAATATTTTTCAGAAAAACACGAAAAACAGCCCTGCCTGCCCTTTTCCAGGGTCAGGCATTCTGCAACCGGGCTATATTGGCTTTCTCCAGCTGATGCTTGGCATAGTCGAGCGTCACGAGGAAAGAATCCTTCTGTTCGGAAGGAATCTCGTACATGGCGTCCATCATGATGGTCTCGACGATGGAGCGCAAGCCACGCGCACCGAGCTTGTACTCGACGGCCTTGTCGACCACATACTCGAACACCGCCTCCTCGAACTCCAGCTTCACGCCGTCCATCTCGAACAGCTTGACGTACTGCTTGATGATGGAGTTCTTGGGCTCCGTCAGGATGGCGCGCAGGGCCGTACGGTCCAGCGGATTCAGATAGGTGAGCACCGGCAGACGGCCGATGATCTCGGGAATCAGCCCGAAAGCCTTCAGGTCCTGGGGGGCGATGTACTGCATCAGGTTGTTCTTGTCGATGGTGGCCGTGTTGCGCACCGCGTTGTAACCCACCACATGGGCGTTCAGGCGCTGGGCTATCTTCTTCTCGATGCCGTCGAACGCTCCGCCGCAGATGAAGAGGATGTTCTTGGTGTTGACCGGTATCATCTTCTGGTCGGGGTGCTTGCGGCCGCCCTGGGGAGGCACGTTGACCACCGAGCCTTCGAGCAGCTTCAGCAAGCCCTGCTGGACACCCTCGCCGCTCACGTCGCGCGTGATGGAAGGATTGTCGCCCTTGCGGGCAATCTTGTCTATCTCGTCGATGAACACGATGCCGCGTTCGGCCTCGGGCACGTTGTAGTCGGCCACCTGAAGCAGGCGGGTCAGGATGCTCTCGATGTCCTCGCCCACATAGCCGGCTTCGGTGAGCACCGTCGCGTCCACAATGGTGAAAGGCACGTGCAGCAGCTTGGCGATGGTACGGGCCAACAGGGTTTTTCCCGTACCCGTGCTGCCCACCATGATGATGTTCGACTTTTCAATCTCCACATCGTCGCCGCCGTCCTTCTGCAACAGGCGTTTGTAGTGGTTGTACACCGATACGGACAGATAGCGCTTGGCATCGTCCTGACCGATGACATACTGGTCCAGGAACGCTTTGATTTCCATCGGTTTGGGCAGTTCCTTCAGGTTCAGCTGCGTGAGGTTGCCCTTCCGCTTGCTGCCCAGCGCCTCCTGCGTTATCTCGTAAGCCTGCATGGCACAGCTGTCGCAGATGAAGCCATTCATGCCCGTTATCAGGAGTCCGACTTCATCTTCCGAGCGGCCACAGAAGCTGCATCTGTTCTTAGTTTTTTTTGAATCAGCCATACTTATTTCTTAATCAACACTTCGTCTACCATGCCATATTCCTTCGCCTCCTGCGCGGTCATCCAGTAATCGCGGTCGGAGTCGGCCCACACCTTGTCGAACGGCGTATGCGAGTGGTCGGCAATGATGGTATAGAGTTCTTTCTTCAACTTCTGGATTTCGCGGGCCGTAATCTCGATGTCCGAAGCCTGGCCTTGCGCACCGCCCATCGGCTGGTGTATCATGACGCGCGAATGGGTCAGCGCCGAACGCTTGCCCTCGGCACCGGCTACCAGCAGAACGGCAGCCATGCTGGCGGCCATGCCGGTACAGATGGTGGCGACATCGCTGCTGATGAACTGCATCGTATCGTAAATGCCCAGGCCGGCGTATACCGAACCGCCCGGCGAATTGATATAGATGGAAATATCCTTGCCCGGATCTACCGAATCCAGGTACAGCAGCTGTGCCTGAAGGGTATTGGCTGTATAGTCATCAATCTGTGTGCCCAGGAAAATGATGCGGTCCATCATCAGACGGGAGAACACATCGAGCTGGGTGACGTTGAGCTGGCGCTCTTCCAGAATATAGGGGTTCAGATAACCGGCCTGCGACTTGATGACGTCGTCCAGTACCAGGCTGTTCATCCCCAAATGCTTGGTGGCATACTTTCTAAAATCGTCCATAATCCTACGTATTTAAATTGCGGGTGCAAAGAAACAAAAAAGAATAGAGAGACACAAAAAAAACGGGGATGTTTGAAAAGTTTTTCAGACATCCCCGTTTTTTAGTGACAAGTGACAAGCTACGAGCTACAAGCAGGAGGAGAATTTTCCATTCTTCCCCACAACCGGTAGCTATCCGCAGCGCACCACCCGCAATATTTTATTCGAACATCTTGTTGAAGTCGGCAGCCGAAATGCTCTTGTGCTCCAGCGTTACCTGAGGCTTCACGGCAGCAGCCAGCTTCGACTCTACCACGCGGTTCACGAGGCCTTCGACGCTCTCTTTCTTCTTCAGCATTTCCTTGGCGTAGTTGTCGAGCAGTTCGTCGGGCACGTTCAGCATGCCATACATGGCAAACTGTGCGCGGGTCGATTCCTTGGCCATGTTGGTGATGTCTTCCTGCTCGACCTTGATATCGTTGGCCTTCACCAACTGCTCCTTGATCAGGTGCCAGGTCAGCTCTTCGATGCTCTTGTCGTAGTTTTCTTCCACGAACTTCTCGCCCTTGTCGGCGTTGTTAGCCAGCATGATGCGCTTCAGCAGGGCGTCGGGGAACTCCAGCTTGCCCACCTTCTCCATCATCACCTTGCGCAGGTCGATGAGGAACTTATAGTCGCTGTCGGCCACAAACTGCTTGGCGATGGCCTCTTTCACCTTGGCGCGGAACTCTTCTTCCGTCTTTACCACGTCCTTACCGAACACCTGGTCGAAGATTTCCTGGTTCAGATCGCCGGGAACGAAACGGGTGATTTCCTCTACCTGGAAGCTGAAGTTGGACTTCACTTCGGCAGCGGCTTCCTTGTCGATCTTCAGCAGCGAAGCCAGTTCGGCCGGATTGCCGTCCCAGGCAGTATGGGGGTTGAACACCAGCACATCGTTCACCTTGGCGTTAGCGAAGATGGCCTTCTGCTCGTCGTTCTTCATATAAGAAGGCATCATCACGGCACCTTCAACCTGGATGCCGCCTTCCTTCGTGTTGCCCTGCTCGTCGAGCTCGGCCAGCAGACCTTTCAGCATGTCGTTGTCGGCATAGGCATCTACCTTTTCGTATTTGCCATTGCGCTGGGTATAGGCCTTCACCTGGTTGTCTACCATCTCGTCGGTCACCTCGATATCATAGTAGTCCACCTTGTCGGCAGCGCTCACCTCCGCCTTGAATTCGGGAGCCAGGGCGATGTCGAACAGGAACTCGAACTCTTCCTGCGTGTCGAAGTCGATAGTCGGCTGCTTGTCCTCGTTGGGCAGCGGTTCGCCCAGAATGTTCAGCTTATTGTCTTGTATATACTTGTATACAGTTTCAGAGAGCAACTTGTTCACTTCCTCTGCCAAAGCCGACTTGCCATACATCTTCTTAACGAGGCTCATCGGAACCATACCCTTACGGAAACCGGGCATCTGAGCTTTCTGGCGGAAAGACTTCAGGGCCTTGTCTACCTTCTCCTGGTAGTCAGCTTTCTCAAGCTTTACGGTGAGCAGCGCGCTCACCTTGTCAATGTTTTGCAATGAAACGTTCATCGTGACAAATTATTTATTTGATTTATACTATATTCCAAAATCTCAAAATGAGTGCGCAAAATTAGTGTTATTCTTTCAATTATCAAAAAACGGGGAGCAAATTATTTTTAAAGGGCAGAGTGAGCCAGAAAGAATACCCCGTCATTCTTCCTGCGCGCACACGTCCCACCGAATAAATCCAGATAAGATCAAGCGATAGCATTCATTGCGTCAATCAAGTCATTGTAACTTGCCACTTTATGATATTTCACATGCATCGCCGACATGGAATTAAACAATTTTTCCGCACACTCAATCTTTGCCTCTTCTATCCGGGTAATTTGCATGGACGACATCGTCCCTTTGGTTTCGGCAATAAAAAAGATATGTTTCACCCCATCCTTCTTCATGGCAATAGCCCAGTCCGGCGCATAATTTCCAACCGGAGTCGGTATCTGGAAGGAGCGCGGCAGCTTGGCATAAACGGTTACCTCGCTGGCCTCATCAAGATCATGTGCAAATTGCCGCTCCCCCTTGCTATCGCTGAACACATAGTCGGTTATATGTTTCTTAGCTTCATAAGCCTTGTCAAAGTCCATTTTACTCTTTACCGTGAAAATATTGCTGTCGTATTTTCCCTCGGTCATGTTATAATGGATTGTTTCTACAATCATCGTAGACTTCTGCTCCTTGATAATACCGATAACCTTCCGGATAAATTCCTCGGGATTGTTTTTGAACAAATACAACTTGCTTTCTTTGATGCCTTGCAGTATCTTCACAACGGTTCGACGCGTGAGGTTCGCTCCCCTGGCAATATCGCCTACCAGATCGTAACGGACCGTTGAGGTACAGACGTCGGTCAGCTGATGCGATTGCGATCGGGTATCACCAAATTCCGTAACCTGCTTTTCATCCTGCGTCCCTTCCACCATGATATAACGGAGCTGTTTGACATCCAGTTCTGAATTGATATGCAAAATGGCTTTTTCGATCAGTTCGTCACTGTCATAGTTTACCGTATAAACATATTGATGGTTTATTTCCTTCCATAAGGCCTGGAATTCTTCTTTCCCAAAGTTTTCATTCAATTTGTTTTCCGGAATAGTGGTTTTCTCTTCCGTTACCATATCATCGAGAGCTTTCGGGTCAAAGATAGAATTAATCAGCCGGGTAACTCCTTCGGCTATCGGTTGTAATTTAGGGGGCAATGGCGCCACGTTGCCGTTGGCTATCGCTTCACGATATTCAGGTGTGATATGCTTATCTTTATCAATATAGCCGTTATCTTCCAAATAGATGATAATGCGGCCTGCTTCCGATTCATCGATGGTATGAAGCTCTTCGCCGATTTTTATCTGCTTGCCGGTAAAATAGGCCACGGTTGCTTTGGCGGCACGTTCGCGCAATACCTCTCGGGTCTCTTTCTGTAATGCGCTGGTAAAATCGGCATAACTTTCATTGGCTATAACCGTCAGTTTGTTTACCTCATGTACATCTTCACCCAACAGTTCTTTGTCCATACGAACACCGTTCTTATCCACACACAAGCGTAGTCCACGTCCTACTTCCTGCCGTTTGGCGGTAGTTGAGTTGGAGTGCCGGAGCGTACAGATTTGAAATACATTCGGATTATCCCATCCTTCACGCAGTGCCGAGTGTGAGAAGATGAACCGGGTAGGTTCATCAAAACTCAACAGACGTTCCTTGTTCTTCAATATCAGGTCATAGGCCGATATGTCATCCGACAGGCCGGTCTTCTTCTCCACCTTGCCGTCTATTACCCGATTGGTCTTCTTGTCTATCGAGAAATAGCCGCGATGTACCTCTTGGGGTGTAAACCGACGCAGGTATTCATTATAGTCCTCGTCCCAGATGTGGAACTCTTCGCTTACCAGGCGTGCATACTCTTCTTCAAATATCTTTTGGAACACGCCCTTCACTTCATTTCCGTCTTCGTCGTAGCTCTTATATTTCGCCACCTCGTCGATGAAGAAGAGCGACAGGCACTTGATACCCCGCTTGAACAACTGGCGTTCTTTCTCAAAGTGCGACTTGATGGTTTCCCTGATCTGTACACGCTGCATCGTCAGCTCGTTCGTGTCTCCGATTACTTCACCTCGCCTCAGCGTGACGCCATTCAGGAAGGTAACATAACCTTTGGCGTTGATTTCAGACAGGGTAAAGCCTTCATATTCGGCCAAATCAGATTCATTTTGCAGATTATCACCTGTACCGAAGATCTTAGTCTTCCGCACGATGGTGCCCGATGCCGTTTTGGTTTCAAATTCAATGCGGGCCATGGGCGGCCGTTTGGGCGAAAGCTCGATACTGTCAAGATACATATACCCGCTTGTACCCCGCAGGTTCTTCAACTCAAAGCCTTTCACATGAATGCGTTTCACCAGTTGCTGACGGTAGGCATCCAGCGCATCGAGCGCATAGACCGTGTCGTGCTTGGTTTTGTGTGTAGCCGAATAATTCAGCACAAACAGCGGATTGAATCGTTTGATACCGTCCTGGGTGGCATCCCCCTCCATCTTTTGCGGCTCGTCCATAATGACAATAGGATTGTTGGCCGCAATCACATCAATCGGGCGGCGGCTTCCAAACTCATCGCGCTTGGAGTATATGATGCGGCTTTCCTTACTGCGGCCTCCTTCTTTCATGGAGGCAGCGAAGGCCTGCGTATTGATAATCATCACGCACAATCCCGAGTCTGACGAAAAGCTGTCCAACTGCTGCAGGTTGCTACTATTGTAAACAAACCACCGGGCTTTCTTGCCATAGAGTTCCATGAAGTGCTCTTCCAGCATGGTGAAACTCTTGGCTACACCCTCACGAATGGCGATACTGGGCACTACGACAATAAACTTGCTCCACCCATATTGTTTGTTCAGTTCAAACATCGTCTTGATATAGACATAGGTCTTACCCGTACCGGTCTCCATCTCTATGTCCAGATTTACAGGCGCCACCCCTGTGGCCAATGTTTCCGAAGGGGTTATATCGTATAAATTCTGTACGAAGCGGATGTTCCGAAGCATCGTTTGCCTATCCAGCTCCAAACGGTGGTTGCCATAGCCGGTCTCTTCCTCCTTGTATGTGATCCTCTGTTCTTTGTAGGTTCCCAAATCCCTGCGATAGGCCGACAGCGTATGCGACGGCTGACCCTGAAATACCGCCACCGTATTTTCTACGGCATCGGTCTGGTATTGTTGTATTTTAAACTTGAATTTCATTTTGATCCATTTTCTGTTTAATCCCTCTTACCTTTCTTCCTCAAATTGTCAATAGCCTTGATAGAGTCCAGATAATCCCGTTCCACATCGCTTATGGTGCGTTGTTTATATTTACGGTATTCGTTGGTAGCATGCTCCATGGCCTCAGCATGTGACACACGACCGGAACCCTGCAAAAGTTGTTCTCCCGACATCGTAAGAATCCGGTCCAGATATTCTGCCCAATCGTTCATGGTCATCGGCTGTTCACGCTCGGCCTGACGCTCTGCAAAATCCAGATATCCGGAAACGAGCTGCCCCATCGCACGAAGTTCTTTTTCATCCAAATAGTTTTTGGCAGTCTTGGCCTCTACCAATGTAGGTTGAGAACCCTTAAACGTCAGCAAACCCATAAAATCCTTTTCGGCATCTGCCCGTTCCACAATCAGTTCGGCAGCTGTATGTCCGTGAACCGCATAATGAATTTTATTCTGCACTTTCTTAAAAAACTCCTGGCTTACGGAAGCGCGAGGATCATAATCTATACTCGTAGCATAGATTTCCAACACCTGACGATAAAAGACCTTTTCCGTAGTACGAATATCCCGGATACGTTCCAGCAATTCCTTCCAATAGCCACCGCCACCCAATTTTTTCAGCCGGTCATCATCCAGCGTAAAGCCTTTTATCATGTATTCTTTCAGCCGTTGTGTAGCCCATTGACGAAAACGGGTGGCTATCACAGACTTGACGCGATACCCCAGCGCAATAATCATATCGAGATTATAGAATGTGGTATTATATGATTTTCCATCCGAAGCAGTTGTTCGGAATTTCCGAACAACTGCCTCCTCGTCCAATTCCCCCTCTTCAAAAATATGCTTGATATGTTCACTGACGTTCGATTTACTGGTCTGATACAGTTCACACATTTGCGCTTGTGTAAGCCACAAGGTTTCATCTTCCAGTCTGACATCAATCTTGGTCTGCCCGTCAGTGGAGGTATAGATAATCATCTTGTTCTCTTCCATTCGTCTATTCTTTCTGATTACAGGATTTTTCTTACCGTATCTTTGCTGTATGCTTCAAACAGTTGCTCAAAGTTGTCAATCACACTGTCGTTGGCGGCCGAGGCATCGCGCATGACGAAATATACCGGGTGCAGTTTGGCAATTTCCGTGATGGTGGCTTCGGTCACATCGCGGTCGAAGCAGGCCACCAGATAATAGTCGTCTACCAGATAGACTGTTTTGCCTGCTATCTGTCGAGACTCAATCTTGGCCGAGAGTTCTATGCCGAGGTCGAGCATCACCTGGAACAGCAGGTCTTCGGGCGTACGGTCCGATTTAACGTTTTCGCTGAAAAGGGTATGCTTGTCGAAGTCTTCCGGCGTATAATAGACGTCGTTCATATTGCTGCTGTCCAGTTTCAGCACGCGGAAACCGGTATCGAGCTTTTCGATTCCTTCCTTATCCCTGTTTTCTTCCTTTATTTTCTTTCCGGCACGACGGATACGTTCCTTGCCTATTTCGCAGATGTTTTTGTATCCTTGACCTTTTTTAGTCTCGCTTACTTTCTCGGGCAACTGTACAAGTATGAATTTACAATTAGTTTGCTTCTCAGCATTGACTTTCATCAAAGCATGTGCGGTTGTTGCTGAGCCTGAGAAAAAATCCAAGACAATGGAATCATCATGTAGATTAGCTAACGTAATCAATCTTTGTAATAAACGAACGGGCTTCGGGCCATCAAATACTCCTTTATCACCGAACAACGAAACGACTTCTTGCGCACCTTCCTGACTATGCCCTACTTCCTTATAAAACAATAATGAAGTGGGAGCCATCCCCTCATACTTTAATTCAGATAAAAATCTTTTTAATCTTGGGGTATTATCTCCATTAGGACCAAACCAAATACGGTTATCTTGGAGTCTCTCGAAGAACGCGTTCTTCGAGAGACTCCAGCAGCGTCCTGCTGGAGGCTCAACGATTTTCCCCGAAGGGGTCGTTATTGGATAGTCGCACGCTGCGTTATAGGTTTTTACAGAAATATCACTAGACATCCATACCCCTCTTGGATCATTATCTGGATTAGAATATCTAGCATTAGCTTCTTCTGTACGAGGTAACCGACCAATAGAAAAGGCTTCTATATTCTTTGAATACATCAATATATAATCGTGGCTATTAGATATGAATTTAGCATCATTCTTAGGAGAAAAAGCCCTTTCCCATATTAATTGAGCAATAAAACTACTTGGTCCAAAAATTTCATCACAAACATTCTTTAAATTCTTCTGTTCGTTGTCGTCAATCGAAATAAAAATTACCCCATCGTCCGACAGCAAGTCGCGAGCGACTTTCAAGCGGGGATAAATCATATTCAACCAGTCTGTATGGAAACGCCCGTTGCTCTCAGTATTGCGTTGCATCGGGTCTATGGTTTGGTTGCCCTCTTCATCGAACAGTCCGCTGGTCTCCTCAAACTCGCTGCGACTTTGTGCAAAATCGTCGTTATAGACAAAATCATTGCCGGTGTTGTAAGGCGGGTCGATATAAATCATCTTCACCTTACCCAGATAGGTTTCACGCAACACCTTCAGTACATCGAGATTGTCGCCCTCAATATAGAGGTTCTGCGTATGGTCAAAGTCCACACTCTCCTCGCGGCAAGGACGCAAGGTCATCGTTGTGGGTGTATTGGCCAGTCGATTGGCCGCACGCTTGCCGGGCCAGGTAAACTGATAGCGTTCCTCGCCCTCACCGATAATCTCGTTTGATAATTCGGCCTGCAACTTTTCAAAATCGATAGCCAACTCGGGCTTGCCGTCCTTGCCCAACCGTTCCGTCACACAGTTCGGGAACAATTGCTGTATCTTCTTTATGTTGGAGCCTACCACATCAAGGCTCTGCATTTTCAGTTTCTCCATCATATCTGTTCCTTTAAATTCTTAATCAGTTCAAAGTATTCCCGCTTACGGCGAGGCTGCTTTTCATTCGCCATTTTACGCTCGAGTGTTGCTATTTGAGCAAGCAACTTGGCCCGTTGGTCATCAACGGCTATCTGCTCGGTCAAGGTATGGCCCTCGGCAACCTCAATCTGCCCGATACCTTTTACAATATTCTCCCAGACGGCATCGAGGCTCAACCCCGACAACGGCAAAACGGCTTCTTCTGTGGGCTGCCAGGCCGACGTGAACAATTTCGTATGGAAGACAGCAAATTGCGTCCGATTATCGTATTGAAGGGCAAAGACCATATTTTGCGGGATGAGTTTTGTGAGCTGCGCAATGTTCTGAATGTCATACTCCCTGCGCTTCAGCTGCACCGCAAGCAGATAAAACTCTTTCACGACAAGGCCCTCGCCAAGCCCCGGCACCGTGTCCGGTGAGACCACCGCCACGATGTCGATGCGTGCAATGTCGGCATCGAAATGCTCCCGCTGTGCAGGTTTCCATTCAAACTTCGCATAGATTGCCTTTTTGGGCAGCTGCTGTTTCCGTTCGGTAGATAGGGGAAGACCGTACATAGACTATTTACTTGATTACCAAAAAACAAATTAACTCAAAATCATCCAAACCACGTATCTCACCAGCAAACAAATTGCCCTGCACGCCATTCAGAAAGTCGTCTATATCACTTTTTTCCTTGACGGTGACAATACTTTCGATGGCCGACTGCAACAGGTCGCTGTAATGCCGCATGTGCTTGCCGTCGCGGGTTTCCTTGTTGAACTGCCGACAAAGCGCTTTATCGGGTTCCGGCTTATCCTTGCAGGCATAGCGCATCTTGTCGAGCAGCTTCTTGGGTGACAGATGGTCGCAGAGAACCGTGCCGGTATGCGAGAGGTAAACCATGTAGAACGGATGCAGCAGATTGGAGCGGTCGATGTTCACACCGTTGTTCTTGTTCTTCAGCACAAACATTACACCCGGCTCCACGAGCTCGGACGCACCGACCACGGCACTCATGCCAAAAGGGGTCAGATCCATGTTGGGATGTTCCTTCAGGTTGGCCAGCAAGTCCAGGCGGAACTCGTTCAGTCCCAAATCCATGATGTTGACACCGGTATCCATATCCTCAATATCCACCACTTCATTCTGCAGCTTCTTCAACTGATTGCGGCGGTATTCCAAATCGCCTTTCTCATTGTCAGACAGCAGATTGTCGTCGCCCGTACTGGTGATGACCGTAGCTTTCATCCGGCTTTCCACACGCCCTTTCAGCTTGATGTAATCATCCAGCTCCATGTCCGGCCAGTAGTTCACCAACTGAATGACATCGTTCTTGCTTCCGATGCGGTCTATACGACCGAAACGCTGGATGATGCGCACCGGGTTCCAGTGGATGTCGTAGTTGATCAGATAATCGCAGTCCTGCAAGTTCTGTCCTTCACTGATACAGTCGGTTGCAATCAGTACATCTATTTCCCTGGTATCATTCGGATGAATGGCATCCCGGTCTTTTGATATCGGAGAGAAGTAGGTCAGTATATCGTTGAACGTACATTTCAGCTTCGGCAACGTACATTTTCCCTCCGTACTGCCGGTTATCAGGGCTGTATGCAGCCCGCAATCGTTCAGAATCCTGCCGGAAAGCTGCTCATAAAGATAGTTTGCCGTATCGGCAAAAGCTGTAAATATCAGTACTTTCCTATTGGTGCCATTGATGGGGTGTTCAAACTTGTGTTTCAGGTCAGTCGTCAGCTGCTGCAACTTGGCATCGTGCTCCGGCGTGATGTCTTTCAGCATGAAGAGCAGCAGCTCCAGCACTTCCAGGTCAGCCTTCAAATCACGTCTCCAACTTACATAATCCATATCTCGGAGATTGATTTTTGATTTGCGCCCCACAAATGGATCATTCTCGTTATCTTCAGCATCAAAATCATCCGAAAAATCTGTTACGTCTATTGTTCCTGCACCGCTTTCCTGGAATTTATCAATGGCCGTAATGGAGTCTTTTATGAAATCATGTATTCTGGTCAAAGTCAAACGGAATGAGTTCACGCTACTTTCCAGACGCTTCAGCAGGTTGATAGCCATCAACTTCCGAATACCTTTTTCACGACCATCTACGGTAAGTCCTTCTCCTTGGAAATCAATCCCATAGTTATCCTTTACACTGTCGAATATAAACAATGAGGGTGTATATATGGAAAGATTTAATCTGTCGAGCAATCCGGCTATATCAGCAAAAGTGATGGCATCGTTCAAGTCCGTAAGTTTGGGTCTGCGTGATACAGGTGACAGACGGGTAGGAAAATTGCCCACATCATTGGTATTGTAATACTTGATGATATGACTGCGGCTTCTGGCTATGGTGACAGCATCAAGCAACTGGAAGAAATCATAGCTTAATGAATCTACCAGTTTTTCCGTAGTTCTCATTTCAGGAGGTAGCTTGGCCCACTTGGAATAGGCCGTCTGGGCATCCCTGAAGATACTGTCGATGTTCTTGTCCGTATCCAGCAGGCCGTTGATGTTTTCGGCCTTTCCCTCGTAGGCCAGCTGGAGCTGGTTCTTCAAATCGCTGAAGCGGTTGTTCACCGGTGTGGCCGAGAGCATGAGCACCTTGGTCTTGACACCGCTGCGGATAACCTTGTTCATCAGGCGGGCGTAGCGGTTTTCCTTGAAACCATCGTCTTCATCCTCAGCATCAAACCGACCACCGTTGCGGAAGTTATGGCTTTCGTCAATGACAATCAAGTCATAGTTGCTCCAATTGACCCGTTCCAGGTCGAGCCCGTTGCTCAGCCCTCTATCTCTCGACAGGTCGGAGTGAAACAAAATATCATATCGCAGGCGGTCTGCCAACACCGGGTTGTTCTTATAGTTGGAGCGGAAGGTCTGCCAGTTGTCATTCAGCTTCTTCGGGCAAAGTACCAGCACATTCCGGTTCCGGTTCTCATAGTACTTGATGACCGAAAGGGCCGTGAACGTCTTGCCCAACCCCACACTATCCGCCAGGATACAACCGTTGTATTTTTCCAGCTTGTTGATAATGGCCAGGGCCGCATCACGCTGAAAGTTAAAAAGTTTGTTCCAAATGGCACTGTTTTTGAACCCCGTAGCCTCGTTGGGCAACACATCTTCACTGATGTCTTCCAGAAACTCACTGAAGATGTTATAAAGCGTTATGAAATAGATAAAGGCCGGGGCATTTTCCTTGTACACCGTCTCAATGCTTTCTATCACATTCTCCGTCACATCCTGAAATTTCTCCTTGTCTTTCCAAAGCTCGGCAAAGTTCCGTAAGAAAATATCCGTGGAACGATGGCCGGGCATACCCACAACCACCGGGCAGATATTGTTTCCCCGGTCAAGTCCCAGTTCTGTCGTGGTAAACTCATTGAACGGCATATAGGTATAGGTTTCCTCCCCCTTGCAGATGTTGAAGAAGGAGTTCATGGAGCCGTGCGTAACATTCGTCTTGAACCGGGCTTTCCGGCGAATCCAGTCTGCACATTCGCGCGCTATGGCGCGCTGGGTAAGCTGGTTGCGCAGCCTGATTTCAAAATCGGAGCCGAACAAATTGCGTTCCCTGTTCAGCTTGGGTATATAGAACTCCCTTTTCTGCTTTTCGGCCCGGTCGGTCGTAAAGGTGGGCGAAGTGAAGATAAAGTTGACGCACTCCACCTTTTCCAGCTCCTCCTTCAATGCCTCGTAGGCATAGATGGAGAAACTGGCCGCCGCAACAGAGATTTGACCATTGCCCGACGACAATGTCTGCCTCAAATCGTCTATCACGCGTTCCGTAATGTTATTGAACTGTTTCAGAGTTTTCATAGACATTTTTTTCCAATCAACCAAATACCCGAACTCGAAAACTGACAAACAAGCAAATCCCACTTATGTGTATGCGCGTCTCTGCATCGTTCACCATTCTCCATCACACGCAAAGATAATAATTATCTCTGAAACGCCACCGATTCTCCATTCTTTTTGCAAAGAAAATCAATCCAAATTCTTTACACCGTCCTTCACCAGTCCACCCATTCGCACAAACACCCTCAAATTCGGGTTTCAAACCCAAAGGCTCTATGTTTCAAACATACGGGCCGAATGTTTCAAACATACCCCCCGAATGTTTGAAACATTCCTCATAGCACTGTTGAACGGTTTTTGAACAGAGATTGAAAACAACGACAGGAATCTCATGAAATTATCCAACAAAAGCAAATATCCACGACCTTATCGCGACGTTTCGTCTATCCACCCTGCAAACAATGTCCGTTATTCCCCCCAAAAACCTTTGCAAACCCCGATATAAAGTTTATCTTTGTAGTATGCAATCTTCGACCGAAGCCTGCGGTTATAAAAACAAAGACTTCGGCTATACAACCGAAATCTACGGTTATAAGAACGAAGACTACGGTTCAAGAAAAAAGCCGTAGAGAAGGAGTTTTCAAGTACAAGAAACAGAATAAAGAAGCCTATGGGAAGCTATTATGTTATGAAAGAAATGCCCGACCTGAACGGTACGGGCGAACGCATCCTCTATCCGCAATTCGCACAGATAGAGCAGATTACTACCCAGCAACTGGCGGAAAGCATCCGCGGGAAGTCGACCTACTCGGAGGGGGAAATCGAGGGCCTCATCCGAATGATAGCCCAGGAAATGGTGCACGAACTGGCGCAAGGACACTCCATCAAGCTGGACGGCATCGGCACCTTCACCCCGTCGCTGGCCCTGCAGCCGGGCAAGGAGCGCGAAGAGCCCGACGGAGAGGGAGGGCACCGCAATGCCCGCAGCATCCTGGTGGGCAACGTGAACTTCCGCGCCGAGAAGAGGCTGGTGCAGGAGGTGAACCTGCACTGCCGACCGGTGCGCGCGCCCTGGAAGGCACGCCGCTCTTCGCAGAAATATACGGAGGAAGAGCGTCTGGCCCTGGCCCTGCACTACCTGGAGGAACAGCCCTACCTCAGCGTGACCGACTACCAGCGGCTGACGGGCCTGCTGCGCACCGCGGCCACGGAAGAGCTGAGGCGATGGGCCAAACAACCCGACACGGGCATCGAAGCCTCGGGGAGGGGCTCGCATCGGGTGTACGTCCGGCGGAAAGAGATGCTGTAAACCCTGAAAAAACAGAAAGAGGGTGTGTCAAAATAGAGGTATCTGTGGCTCTCCTCCTTCGGGAAGGAGGAGTACCCGCCAGGGGGAGGTGGTAGGTGAAAACATGACGCGTTGATTGATAACCTTTCGAGAAAACCTACCACCCCGCCCTTTGGGCACCCCTCCTTCCCGAAGGAGGGGAGTTGAATAGCCTCACTTCATTTTGACACACCCTTTTCGACCATTAAAAATATACAGAAACGGCCCGACGGCCATTCAGTCTTATTGTTCCTCGAATCCGAACTGTTTGAAATAGACTTTCTGCTCCTGGTCGGACGCATTGGACAGACGAATCTTCAGCACCTGGCGACCTGCCACATCGGCCTTGAAACGGGTTTTCTGGCGGGGCACAAGCTGAAGGGGGATTTCTTCCCACTGACTTCCGTCGGCGGTCACCTCCAGACGGATGAGCTTCGGAGCATCGGCCGTACCCAGATCCACCGTGAGGCTCTTCAGCGTGCGAAGCTGGTCCATCGTCAGCAGGGCTTCGCCACCCGCCTGCCAGCGGATGACTTCATTGGACGGGGAAACGTTGCCCATCTTCCCCTTACGCGTCACCGGCAGAGCGGCCAACTGGGGCACATCGCTGCTCCAGGCATAAGGCATATAGACGGCACGGGCATCCAGATCGGCCAAATAACGTTGATTATATTGCCGGGTGCTTGCCTCGAACAAGGCATAGAATGTGGGAAGCAGGACCTTGGTAGCACACTTTACGCCCGGCTGGTAAGGATTCCGGTTGTAAGTGGTATCCACCTGATACATCAGCACCTGAAGGGCTTTGGCATGGGCATAGGCTTCGCCGAAGGCCGCCCGGTCATCGGGCTCGGCGTGCATCATCCGAAGAACGGCCTCGCCATACTGACCCACCAGCTTGAACTGCATGAGCCAGGGCTGTATCTCGTCGATGAGCGGACGGTTCTCCTGCGAGGCAGACAGAACATCGGCAGCCGTAATGATTTTCCGGCACTCCTCACTGACCTGTCGGCAGGCTGCTTCATCAATGGCATGCTGCTTCTCGTAAGTGGAACGCAGAGCCTCCAAGGCCGGCTGCAGGGCAACGGACTCGTCGCGGCGGAAACGATGCCCGTTGGGACCCAAGTCGGAATTGTGGGCGGCAAAGGTTTCCAGATAGGCGGCATGACGGGGCATCAGGTCCTTGATGGCCCGCTTCCAGGACGCGTCGCTGTCGTAATCGGCAAGGTTCCAGGCATAGTCGGCCACGCTGTACAAAGAGATCTTCGAGGCTTCGGCACGTTCCATCGGATTGGAGACAAAGCCTTCCATCTCATCCTGGATGTCGAGGGCGTTGCCATAGACAGGCCCCATGAGCAGATGGTCGCGCACATAGTCGGATACGGGAAAGTTCCACCAGATGTAGGCCTTGCGCTGCAGGAGCGGGTTGATGAAGTCCATCGTCTCGCGGTCGATGGTGGCAATGACGCTATTGCCTGTCCACATGATCTGGATATCCTTGTTCAACTTCTCACCCAGCGTGGTCAGGTAACCGCCTTCTACATTGGACCAGGCCTTGTTGTACTCCGTGGGGCACATGATGAGCGGCTCCACGTCGCCCTTCACTTTCACGAAATGGTCGTCCAGGTAGTTCAGCAGGTCGGCCTGCTTGTCGGCCTTGGTACCTTCGCCCGAAATGTCGTCGAAGAACACGGCAAAGCCACGTACCCCCAGCTGATACATCTTCTCGAACTTGTCCAGCAGATTCTGGCGGTCTTCGTCGTTCCACTTGATGTCCTGCCCCGGATGGATGGCCCAATAGAAGATGACATTGTTCTCGCGGGCCTTGTCTACCAACTCCTTCAGCTGGGCCGCCTCGCGTTCGGGATAGGGCTTGCGCCAGTTCGGAGTGCTGTGATAGGGGTCGTTCTTGGGACCGTACAGATAGACATTCATCTTGTTGCGACCGTAAAAGTCCAGCTGGCGCAGGCGGGCTTCATGACTCCAGGGGGTGCCGTAGAAACCCTCAACCACGCCACGGTAGGGCACGTCAGGGTAGTCGGTAATCTCGGCCAACGGCAACTTGGGAAGTGTCAGCAGCTGTGCCAGCGTCTGCACACCGTAGTAGACACCGCGCACATCGGCACCGGCGATGACAATCTCATTCTTGTCCACCTTCAGGTAATAGCCTTCGGCCTTGGCTGGTATCCGGCGGGCATACTTGCGTACTGCCTTGTCGCCCTTGACGCCTACCGTTATCCGAAAGGCCGCCTTGGACTGACGGTCGGGCAGCAGCGTGCCCAGCAGACGGACGGCACTGGCAGCCGCTCCGTCGGCATCAGCTGAAAGGCTGTAGGCGACAGGCAGGGCAATGCTGTCCTGAAGGGTTTCATACACTTGTGGAGTTGGTTGCAGATGGAATTCCTGCGCGGAAAGTGTTCCGAGCGACAGGCATCCGACCAAAGCGGATAGGAGAAATTTACTTTTCATGCGATTTTTAATCTTGTATTAGAATGCCACCCGAATTATTCTCCAAGTGGGCAAAAATAAGTTTCCAATAGGGGAAAAGTCAGACCATGAAGTCCTTGCGGCGCAGCACGAAACTGTTGCTCAGGTATTTTTCACGGACAATCTGATTCTCGGCCAGTTCTTCGGGCGTACCCTGAAACAGGATTTTACCTTCGAAGAGCAGGTAGGCACGGCTGGTGATGCTCAGCGTCTCCTGCACATTGTGGTCGGTGATGAGAATGCCGATGTTCTTGTCCTTCAGCTTCCAGACAATCTGCTGGATGTCTTCCACGGCGATGGGGTCTACACCGGCAAAAGGCTCGTCGAGCATGATGAACTTGGGGTCGATGGCCAGACAGCGGGCAATCTCCGTACGGCGGCGCTCACCACCCGAAAGCTGGTTACCCTTGTTCTTGCGTACCTTCTGAAGGCGGAACTCGGCAATCAGACTTTCCAGCTTGTCCTTTTGATAATCGAGGGGCTTGTTGGTCATCTCGAGCACGGAAGCTATGTTGTCCTCCACGCTCATCTGACGGAAGACTGATGCCTCCTGCGCCAGATAGCCGATACCCGTCTGGGCACGTTTGTATACCGGATAGTTGGTGATGTCGAGGTCATCGAGGAAAATACGGCCTTCGTTGGGTGTAATCAGGCCCACGGTCATGTAGAAAGAGGTGGTCTTGCCGGCACCGTTCGGGCCCAGCAGCCCGACGATTTCACCCTGCTTGACATCGAACGACACATGACTCACTACGGTACGTTTGCCGTATTTCTTCACCAAATCTTCCGTGCGGAGCACCATTTTCTTGTCTTCCATACTTGCGTTAATTTGCCGCAAATGTAGCAAAAATAAAAGATAAAGCCGTACATTTGCACACAAATACTTGACTGAATATGATTAAGGCACTCAGAACAGTGGGAAGATACATCATGCTGATGGGACGGACATTCTCGCGCCCCGAACGCATGCGTATGTTCTTCCGCCAATACCTCAGCGAAATAGAGAAGCTCGGCGTGAACTCCATCGGCATCGTATTACTGATATCGTTCTTCATCGGCGCCGTCATCACCATCCAAATCAAACTGAATATCGAAAGTCCGTGGATGCCCCGCTGGACCGTGGGCTACGTGACCCGCGAAATCCTGCTGCTGGAGTTCTCGTCGTCCATCATGTGCCTCATTTTGGCAGGCAAGGTAGGCTCGAACATCGCCTCGGAGCTGGGCACCATGCGCGTCACCCAGCAGATTGACGCCCTGGAGATTATGGGTATCAATTCGGCCAGCTACCTGATTCTGCCCAAAATAGCGGCCATGGTCACCATGATTCCGCTGCTGGTGATATTCAGCATCTTTGCCGGTATCATCGGTGCTTTCGGCACCTGCTGGTTCGGCGGTATCATGACAGCCACAGATCTGGAATACGGTCTACAATACATGTTTGTGGAATGGTTCATCTGGTGCGGCATCATCAAGTCTCTGTTCTTTGCCTTCATCATTGCCAGCGTATCGGCCTTCTTCGGCTATACGGTGGAAGGCGGCTCCATCGAAGTGGGCAAGGCATCGACCAACTCGGTAGTGACCAGCAGCGTGCTGATTCTGTTTGCCGACCTGGTGCTGACGCAACTGCTGATGGGATAAAGTGAATGTGAATTAAAAAAACAACGGAAATCATGATAGAACTGAAAGGACTCTGCAAATCGTTTGAGGGGAAAGAGGTGCTGACAGACATCAGCGCAACCTTCGACAACGGCAAGACCAACCTGATTATCGGACAGAGCGGTTCGGGAAAAACGGTACTGATGAAATGCATCGTAGGACTGCTGACACCCGAGCGGGGCGAACTGCTCTACGACAACCGCAACTTCCTGGCAATGGACAAAAAGGAGAAAAAAGCCCTGCGCAGGGAGATGGGAATGATTTTCCAAAGTGCCGCCCTTTTCGACTCGATGACGGTGCTCGACAACGTGATGTTTCCTCTGAACATGTTCAGCAACGACACCCTGCGCGACCGCACACGCCGTGCCATGTTCTGCCTGGACCGCGTGAACCTGACCGAAGCCAAAGACAAATATCCAGGCGAAATCAGCGGCGGTATGCAGAAACGTGTGGCCATCGCCCGCGCCATCGCCCTGAACCCGCAATACCTCTTCTGCGACGAACCCAACTCGGGACTTGACCCCAAGACCTCCCTCGTCATCGACGGCCTGATTCAGGACATCACCCGCGAATACAACATGACCACCCTCATCAACACCCACGACATGAACTCCGTCATGGGCATCGGCGAGAAAATCATCTTTATCTATCAGGGCCACAAGGAATGGGAAGGCAGCAAGGACGACATCTTTACATCGACCAACGAACGTCTGAA
>ERZ780212.474-NODE-474-length-41104-cov-3.708275_pt1 | contig 41104 bp, 35 predicted proteins | sample MGYA00511364_ERZ780212 | MGnify/ENA primary metagenome ERZ780212 (study PRJEB29588, sample SAMEA2147991) | human gut metagenome | biome: human gut; feature: human-associated habitat; material: faeces | place: Denmark | collected 2008/2010 ... | reverse complement strand
CCTCGCCTGTGGCTTCACCATATCTGACTAACTTTTGTTCAATCCAATTAACTTGAATACCCCAATCATCGAAGAAGCAAAGGTGGTAGCTATAGGGCTGCTGTGCAAGGCACTCGTGAATGTAGCTGCTAAGCTCCCTTCGAGTTACCTTGAGTTTCTCCGAGGCAATTAAGTTATAAACAACTTTGTGGCGCCGCTGTTTCAGGTGAGAGTCAATTACCTCGAGGTTCCCAAAACAGATTTTAGAGCCGTGCTCGAGCCGGAAGTTAATTAACTCTTTCGCCGGAATCAGCTTGAGCATTCCTTGAGTCCATCTAGCTGGGTACTTACTGAAGCAAGCACCCTCTGGGCCGCTGCCTGTGATAACTGGGTGCACGGAGAAGCTAGTGATTTCATTGAGTTTCATAAGTTCCTTGAGTGCCTTGGCAAAATCGCCCATTGAAGCGTAAGCTCGAAAGGCCAGCTTAGCTTTCCTGTATGCTTTAACTTCTTCGGCTAGCCTGACGGAATTTGGGATACTTGGGGCGGCTTTCCGCTGGATGAACTTGCTTGACTTGGAAGCCGGATTGGAATATCTGGTTATTGTTGTCATCTTAATTGTCCTTTCAGTGATGGTGGTTTTAGCCACGTTTGCTATTAATTGTGTTGTGTTGTAGGAGTTACTTTGTAGCAGGTCTGGATTCGTTATTCGTAACCTGGGCAGTGGGCATTACTGCCCACTTGCCTTAGCTTCAGCTAGGTAAGTCTTGCTGGCGATTACAGGCTTAATTAAGTTGCCATCTCGATTAACATGTTCGCACTTAATTAAGAGCTCAACTCGAAAACCGGCCTCGAGCTTACTGCGCATTAAGTCGTCGATTCCAGAGCCGAGGATTACACGCTTCGAAGGCAATGTAGTCCCATCTGGCAGCACGGTTTCGGCAGTGCAACAAGTTACTTGAGTTATGATTCGGCCCCTCGTTGTGTAGTTGTAGGCGAATGAAGTTACTTGAGCCGGAATGAACACAGGGAACTTCAGGGCCGCGACTCGGCTTGTGCGCTTGCTTGGGATGAAAGAGCTACTTGAGTCATAGAAGACAAAGCCTTCCCAGTGGCGCTGACGCAAGACAGCTCGTAGGGTGGTTTCGCTGTATTCCAACATAATTAAGTCCAAAGTCCCAAGCGGGCTCGCTGCCTGCTGCTCGAAGCTCATTCCCGAATTCCACTTAATTAAGTTCTGATAAGAACCGTCAAGTGGGTTGCGACGAGCTGCATTGAACATCGCGAAAGGCAGGAAGTCAAGCTGCTCTGTTATGACTTTGCGGCGTAGGGCGCTGGAAGTTAATGGAAAGTTCTGATGTTCGCCGGCCACGGTGAGTTCACCCAAGACAATTATACCTTCGTAGCTGTTATTGCTGTTTGAAGTTCCTGTTGAGTCCTGTAAGGAGTAGCTAAGGAACTCTAGAACCTGATTGAGGTTCTTCAGCTGGGCGGCTTCGAAGATGTAGCTTAGCTTAGCGCGGCCAGCGAAACAGAGCTTCTTAATTGAAGTGGAAGCGTCAAGTAAGTCAAGCAAGGGAATTGCGGCGTAGAAGCCGTTGGCTTTCTCCACTAGCCGGATTACATCTGCTTGTGCTAATTGAGAGTCTGACTTAATTAACTTCAAAAGTTCGGCCCCGCTTTCAACGTGGAGTACTTTCTGAGTGTGCGTTGCACACGGTGTTATGTTGTTCATCTTAATGTCCTTTCATTGTGTGCCTGCTGGCGCTTGTTTGTACTGTGTTACTTGATTGTGTTGTTCATATTTGCTGGCAAGCTGGCGCTCCTCGAAGCCACTTGTTAAGGAAGTCCTCAATGTAAGCGGCGGTTTCGCTGTCTAAGTTACTTGAGATAAGATTCTCAATTTTCTCCCTATCCGAAGAGCCGGGCAGCTGGCGGTTTTTGAGCTTGGCTAATCCACTCTTGTTGTAAATTACCCAAGCAAAGTCAGAAGCCCGAGTCAAGGCGGTGTAGGCGTATTCGTTGTTAATTGAGTTACCGTTTTTCCAGTCAAGTAAATTGATGATGCACCGCTTGTACGTTGAGCCTTGCGCTTTGTAGCAGGTGATGGCGTTGGCGAGGAGCAAGTTACTTATCTCGCCTATGGTGCTTAAGTTAATCTGCCGTAAAGTGCCATAGATGTCAATGAACTCTATTGTCAGAGTATGACTAGCTTTCTTTGAGAAGAAGCCCTCTTCATCGGCGCTGTTTTGTGAATCCCCTGACGAGGCGCTCTGTTGGGCTGACTGCTCAATTAAGTTGTCGAGTTCATCGGGGCTGAGCTGTGCTTCGCTTCGCAAAGTATCTTGCTGCTGTGTTGTGCCAAAGGCTCCTGTGCCACCAGGCACCACGTCTTCATTAAGTTGCATCTCAATTATGCGGCCCGTTGTTCCGTTAATGTAGCCGTCTTCGTAATTATTCTTCGTGAACATCACGTTGTCGCCGACGCCGAGTAACTTAATTGCCACGCCGCAAAGCACTGCTTGCTTAGTTACGCCGAGATACTTGTTGAGCCGCTGATTGAGAACCTCTTGTCCAGTAGCTCCAACGTTGGTTGGGGTGATAATGCAGTCCTCTTGTTCATTGAAGCGCAGGTGGTATTTCTCGTTAATTAACTCGATAATCCGATAGAGGTCAAGGTAGTTTTCGGCCTTGATGAACTTAACGTTCTTGAACTCCTTAGCTTTGATGGCCTGTTGCAGGGCAGGTAGATTGGCTGACTTGAAGAGGTGAGCTGCTTGGACGATGTCATTCCCATCAGCTTGCCGGTGCACAGTGGTAAGATAATTGAGTGAGCAGCCGGAATGCGCCCCGAAGTAAGCTAGGCTTGTCTTGCCGATGACTGGCTGAAGCTGGTTGATATCGCCAACGAGAATTAACTTATGCAAGCTGTGCAGGTCGAGGGCTGCGAGAGTCTGAAGCATAAGTTCGTTAGATACCATTGAAACTTCGTCGATGATTAACACTTTGGTGTCAATTCGCTTGTTTGCTGCATTAAAGGTTGGAACGAATCGGCGGCTTAGGCGGTATCCGCAGGGCTTGCTTGGGTCTGGTATCTCAATTGACTCAGGCACAAATTGAAGCCACTTGTGCAGTGTAAGGCACTGGGGAATGAAGGGCGCTAGGGCCGGGTCTGACTTAATTGACTTGATGATGTTAAGCACCGCCTTGCCCGTAAACGCACAGAGGAAGATACTTGAGGCGTCGAACTTAGTGAGAAGCTCTTGCAAAACAGCCTTTAAGGTAAAGGTCTTCCCAGTGCCGGCGGCTCCGGTTAGGATACTTAATTGACTCAAACAGATATTGCGCACCGCCGATTGCTGGCTTGCATCGAGAGCATTGTTAAGACAATTAAATTCTGAAGTTGCTTGTGCATCAGTGTCAATTAAGTTAGCTTGTTTCAACGGTGAAGGCGCTTGCGCCAGAGCCGATTGAAGTGAGGCTGAGGCAATTAAGTCAGCTAGTGAAATGGGCATTTGGTTATCCTCTTTGTTGGTGGCGTTAAAACGCTGATGTTAAGTAAGTTGCTAAGGTGCCACAAGGCACCAGATGGTCGAAGACAAGTAAGTTAAATGTTTCGGTGTAAAGCACTGGGCGAACGACGAAGGCAAGTTAATTGAGTTTGCCGAAGCGAGCTGTTAAGCGAGCGCAGGCTGTCAAGAAAAAAGTGTTAATTAACGTCAAAAAACCACTTCGTAGGAAAAATCGTAACGCGCGTCCAGTCGGTAATTAAGTTAAAAGTTGATCAATGTACTCGGATTTTGAATACCTTGAGCAAAAAATAACCTAATTACCGACTGAACAGCCCATAGTAACTTCAAAGTTAGACAAAAATTTGCACCCATTCTAGACAAAAATTTTTCGTCTAAATTGAGTGCAAATTTGGGAGTTAATTGCCTTCGGCTAAGTTAAGTAGGTGCTTATTTATGATGAACGACGCGAAGCAAGTGAATCATAGGTCAAGGTCGTTGTCAATTAAGTCTGCCATCTTAAGCACCTTCTGGGAAAAACTAGCTTCAGCAGCTTCAACAGAAAGTGCTTTAATAAACATCTTCAAGTTAGTTTTTTGCGCTTGCACTTGCTTGACTCGCTGTTTGCGCCGCTCAATTAACTCTCTTTCTGCCAAGCTAGCTCGACGTTCGGCGCGCGCCTGCTGTTGCTTGTGGCGTTCTGCCTCAAACTGCTTGATTCGTAAGCTCTTACTTGCCGTTTCGGTGGTTAGCTTGTCAATTAAGTTCGATAGAATAGCTGAAGCGGCTTGCCAGTTTTCGCTTAATTGAGTATCGATTGCGCCAGCAGCAGCAGAATCCGCAAGCAGTTTAATGTAGTCGATGATAGTCAATCGGGGCAAGTATTGTAAAACGGCGGTAAAGCCGGAACGGATTTTGCCGGCGGCGTCGATTGCCTTGTCTGCTTGCATTGAATCGATTGAATTAAACAGGTTAACCAGAGCTGTTTTTTCCGGCGGTAAATCGAGTAAGATAGTAGAATAACAGTTTGTAGCAACGTATCCAGCAAGGGCGGAAAAATCGGTAAGGGTAAATTGAGATAATGTTTTAAGCCGGGGCTTTTGAAAAGTATTCATATTATAATAGATTGCGCATTGATTTAATTGTCCATTATTAAAAGTCATTTTTGATTGTCCTTATAAGTGATTGTGATTTAATTGTGATTGCTAGTTAGCTATGTGTATTTATTAGCGCTAGATAATTAGGTTACTTGCAACAAAAGTTGTAGCTTAAAGCAAGAAAAGAGGGGCTTTAGTCGCCCCTCTAATTTTGCCGTAAAGCTTAAATGTCAAGATCATTCTCGTCAATACTTGTTTCAACCTTGCGGTCAACTGCTTTTGCCGCAAGTGCAACCGCATAGCTAATATAGTCCTCCGGCGTAAAGGTTACCCCGTGCGCAAAATTGACCGCATTAGGTGACTGTTTTTCGCAATGCCACTTAATTAAAGCCTTAATGTAATCAGCCACGGCAACGCTTTTACCTTTTACTTGCGTTTGTCCAAGGATTAGGTTAGCTGTTTGCAAGTCAGCGAGAAAAGTTTTAATTGTCTTTTCATTGATAAGTGAAGCTTTTGCCGGCATATTCGCTTTAAGCGAAACAACCAGAGCCTTAACAAGCGCGTTGAAAGGCTTGCTAAGCGGATTCGCTTGAGCGTTTCCGCCGTTTTGGGGCGTGAGTATGTCGACAATGTTATTGAGGTTAGGCAAAGTCAGCAACTTCCGAATGTAGTTTGAAAGAAAGTATTTCTCCACAAACTCACGGCAAATGTCATTGAGTCCAGCGACTTCCATAACGTCCGGTATGTTAGTGTATAAGACGTCGTATTTGCCTTGCTTGTCTTTAATCAGACGGCAAGATAAGTTACGGTTAGAAAAGCCGTCAATGAACCGGACGGACACGCTTTTCGCTTTTTCTCCTGCGACAGTGGCAGTCAAGTTGCCGTTGTCATCAGTGTCAACTTGTACGGCATCACCGGCGCTGATTCTATTCAATTCGTTCAAAATTTCTTCTTTTTCCATTTCAAATATCCTTTTAATTAAAAGTTACATTTGGCGGCGTTTGCCGCCGGTTTAATTTAGAGGTGCACCTAAGCAGGCGCAATATGTAAAGCCTGATTAATTGTTATGCCGTAACCACTTTAACAAGTCGCAGTATAAGTATGATGGAATATCATTAACAGCGGATTCTGGCAATGCTTGTATGCGCACAGCTATTTCAAGTAAAGCACTCATAATGCCGTCAATCGAATCAATGCTGTGTGTGTTATTATCAATTTGTAACGCAGAATAATCAACGAAAATTAAAACTGCTTTATCGTAGCGGTTAAATTTATTCACTGCGACAGATTCAATAAAATTTGCAAACGCCGCCGGAGAATAGCGGCTAGTTTTTCTTATCTCAAGTAAAGCACTAGCAATAGAATAACGGTTCATCTTTATATCCTTTCTTAAAAAATCTTGTTAAGCAATATAAGCAACCTTGCTTATATATGGTATTCTATAGGAAAATCATTTTAATTGCAAGCTAAAAATCAATGAATACCAAAAAATTTTTACCCACCAGCAAAAGGGGCTATTGCACCCCAAAGACAAGTGAAGGGCTCCGGCGTATATAAATGTACCCTCTACAAATTCGCAAAGTAAATTGGAATCTCCAGCAGCTGAAACCTAATTGACACGTGAATCTGAATTTCCACGGATACAATCTAATTAACTTGCATTGCAGCTGACGCAAGTTCGAGGCCGGTTTTCCCGAAGCCGCTAATTGGTTTTGTAACTTAATTAACTCCGAAGTGGTCAGAGCGGCTTGCCGCGAAACTCGAGTAACCGGCTAAGCAGGAACCTTAGGCTAATCTTGGTAGTTAATTGTGTTGGTGCATCATTAACATTTAAGTGTCTTTATCTCACAAGAAGCATAGATGCTTTGAGGCCGCTTTCTGGCTGGGAAGTTAATTGACTTCGGCTGGTCAGTCGCTGTCAAGCAGCGACCTCGAATAACCAGAAGCTGCCAGAGAAGCCAGAGCAGTTAATTGTTTAGTAGCTAATTGCTTGGCAACTTCATCAACACCAGTCATTGCCACAGTTACTATGTTGACATCTGCCGGATTATTTGGTAAGCTAGCTAAATAGGAGGAATCAAGCAATGACTTTAATCAACAAAGAATCGAGCGACGAGGCTACGAGCCGCAAAACCACTAAGGTGTTACTGGCCAAAATGAGTGCTGGGGCGCTAATGGCCTTCTGTGAGTTACTTGAGCGGGGCGACTTGGAGCAGGGCGATGAACTTGTTTATGTCAATTTGGGCTTCGAGTGGCCAGAACAGGAGCAGGCCGCTGAGGCACTCAAGGCAATTTGCAAGGAGAAGCTAATTAAGTTCACCGAGCTGCAAGGCCACCTTGAGTATGAAATGCTGCATAAGTCCATAGAGAAACTCTACAGACCCAGAGATGCTTCACGGAATCTCCAGTGGCAGGGCTTCGTGCAACGGTTGCAGCGGGGCCGCGGCTGGTGCGGTGGTAAATTAAGATGGGGTGAGTCAATTAAGTGGCTCCTAATCAACAGGTACCTTAAAGAGCAGTACTTGAAGAAAGTTACTCAGAAACAACTGGAACTGCACTTAATTTTCGGCTGCACCACAGAAAGGGCAGCTGAGCTTACGCGAAACCGCCTTTCAGTCCCAGTGCTCAAAAACTTCAAGTTAATTAACCCTAACATCGCCTTCGGCCGCAGTAAGGCTTATTGCGTAGAGTGGCTAAGTAGGAAAGGCTGGGCAATAGGGCGGCTTTACACTTCAGGCTTAATTAAGCCTGGGTGTTGGTGCTGCCGCAGTAGGAACATTAAGGAGCTTAAGTTGATTAAACAAGAGTGGCCCGAAATTTGGCAGAAGCTCCATCAACTTGAGAAGTTAATTAAGGAACCTTATTACAGGACGCCTCGGGGCTGGGCGCTGCTTCAAGATGTTAATTACAAGGCCACAAAATTCACCTCAAGCAGGAAGGATAAGTAAGATGGGAAGCAATAATGAAAACAATGTTAGCGAAAGCACTGGTGGGAGCATTTGGCAGTCGCTTAACTCGGGGGCGCGAAGCAAGTTGGTGCAGTTAATTAACTCTGGAATGCCCACCGCAATGATGGCCGACTTCTTGAACCTTGAACCTGCTCAACTAGCAGAACTTTTAGAAGTTACTGAGCTTAAACAGTTAATTGCCCAGCAGGAAGCAGCTGAGCGCCTGAATTCGGCTGATGCCTCAAGTAAGTGGGACGAAGTAGAAGTGCTAGCTTTGAAGAATGTCCTCGGGGAACTTAATTCACGGCCAGACCCGGTTTTCGCCCTCAAAGCTGCGGCGGTTGCAAATAAGGCAATTAGGTCGCATAAAGGCAAGCAACAGGCTATGCAGCAGCTGGTCGAGGGAGCTAAGACTATCACATTGCAGCTCAATCAGCAGGTCGTCAATGCTCTTGTAAATGCGGGGCCAGCGGCGGAGCCGACAGCTCAATTAGCCACCGCTGTGCAAAACATCTCAAGTACCTCAAGCACCTCAGGTGCCGCCAGCAAAGTCCTTGATGTATTCACCGCTAAGGACATGGAGCGACTTGCTCGAGGCGGTTCTGAGATAGAAGCTTACTTTGAACCTGTGCAGCAAGCTGAGGCAACGAGCCCGGCCGGCATTGAGATGCTCAAGCAAGTTGACGACTTAATTGACTTGCCATCAAGCGCCACTGGAGAATCCAGATGAATCCAGACGAGGCTAGAGCAGCTAGTGAAGTAGCTGGTGGAATAGCCGGAATATTAAATGAACCAAATATGCGAACGCAATGAGCAGGGAGCGAACATGTTATACGAAGTTAATGCACAAGAATTGCAGCAGACGCTGCTTGGCAGCGAAGCCGCATACATTCAATTTGCTTTAGGAGCTCAAGCAGGTGATGACCTCTTGCCCACACCGGAGTTCCACTTGCAGATGTTCCGGCTTTTTATTGATGAGTCAATTAAGAGGGTCTGTGTTGCTTGCCCGCGCTCTCACGCCAAGACAACAATTGCCAAGATAGCTGTTAGCCGGTTAATTCACGGTGCCACTTCAGATATGAACATTGGGTACCTGAGCCACAGCAGCCCGCTTGCCACAAAGGCGCTAATGGACATTCGGAACTTAATTTGCTCTGAATCTATGATGGCGGCTTTTGGAGTACCCAAGTTCATTAAGGAGCAGCTTGACCGAGGCGAATACTCATTCCAGCTCAATGGCCACACATTCAATATGAGCAGCTTTGGTGCAAACAGCCAGATTCGAGGCTACAATGTTAATAACCGCCGAATTGACGTGCTGTTAGTTGACGACCTCGAAGACCGCCAAGAGAATGAATCCGAAGTCCTCTTCGACAAACTCAAGCGCTGGTTCTTCTCCGACTGCATCAAGGCGCTGAGTCCTCAGGGGCGGTTAATTATGTTGGGCAACATCGTCAACAGGAACAGCATCGTCAACGAGAATTGTGCGAGCCCGAAATGGGCGTCAATTAAGTTGAGTGCTCTCAAGCAAGACGGAACCCCATTGTGGCCAGAGCTTAACAGCTTTGCTGACCTCATAGCTGAATACAATGAGTATGCCAGTAAGGGCTTAGCTGGGCAGTGGTGCGCCGAAATGCTTAACGACCCCGTGGCCGCAAATACGCTGTCAATTGACTTGCAACGAATCACCAGGAGCCCCAAAGTTGACCCAGAGTCAAGTGAGCACGAATATGGATTCATCACAATTGACCCGGCAATCAGCCAAGCGGCCTGGGGCCATGCTCAGACAATGGCAGTTCATTGTTACTACGAAACTCCAGCTCCCCATTGGCAGATAGTCGACTCAAGGGTGGCTTATGGAGAATCACCAGTTGCTTTGTACGCCGCAATGCAGGATATGTGCAGTAAGTGGAATGTCTCAATTGTGGGCTTCGAGGCCGAAGCGTACCAAGCATCTTTGAAATCGATGTTCGAGTACATGGACTCAGTGAATGATAGTAGCGGTTTAATTGACTATGTGCCACTAAAAACGCTCAAGAAGAGTAAAGCCTCTAGGATAAAATCTTTTGTTGACTTACTTTACCAAGGCGTATATCATTTAAGTGATAATGATAATTTAACCATTACTCAGCTACTTGCCTTTGACCCGACGCGCAAAGACAATTCAGATGACTTAATTGACGTAGAGGCCTATGGCTGCCAGATGCTTGAGCTGCACCTTGAGAAAATCAAACAGGCCAAAAATCGGAAGTTAAGTAAGTCCGGATACTCAAGTGAGTTGTTACAGCGAATCGCGGCAGCAAGTAGTTTATAAACAGAAAGGTACCTAATATGTTTACACCAGTAGAAAACTTTAAGGCTTATAGCGAGTCAAGGGAGTTGCGAAGTTACTGTAGCCACTTCGTAGGTATGTGCAGCGACTCGACCAACGACCTAGTGCACCTTTGCGACAGAGTGTTAATTGACTTGTATGGCCGAAGCGGGGTAATTGACCGTTATGACGGAGTAACTCGGAGCGGCTCTTTGGGCCTCGGCAACATACAAGAGCTCGTAAGCCGGATTACTCGATATGCGTTAAGCAAGATGAAAAATCGCAATGAAATTAAGCTGCCGCTTGCTGCAACCCAACTTAATGAGGCCGCTTCTGACCTAGTCAATTTACTTATAAGTTCCAATGACAGCTACACAGCTTTTGGCAACCCGAACAACCAGAAGTATGTAGCAGCGGTGGCGGAGCGTATGAGTCAGGACTTCACGAGGTTCGACCATTTCAACGTGTTACTTCAGGCGTTCAAGTGCATACTCCATTATGGCATTGCCGCAGTGGAGGCTCGTTGGGATAAGGACTCAATTAACCAGTTCAACGTCGAGGGCGTCACGGAGAATCCGGCGTTCGGCGTGAATCTGAAGTTAATTAACCCTGGCTGCCTGTACTTCAGTAAATTAACTGATATGCGCTCTTTCGGTGAATGTGGCGACTTTTGCGCCTACGTTGAGAGTATCGCCAAAACAGACATACTCAATCAAGCGCTGCACCCCGAAGTCGGGGACAAGGAACTTTCTGAGTTACTTGAGTGCAGTAGAACAGCCGGCTATCGAGCCGTTTTTTCAATGAACAACCCAAGGGACTTCAAGTACATACTTGACTTCAACCCTCTTCCGCACGACACCGAACGTGATAGCGACATTACAAGAGAGAACTTCATTAACAAGACAACTGTCTATGTACGAGTCTGCCCTGAGTTACTTGGCTTTGAACTCCCCGGGCTCGAGCCGCTTACTAAGACGCTGCTTAAATTGACTTACATCGGACAGACGCTGGTTAATGCAGAAGTCAGTTCCAATGGAGTCATTCCCGTAGTTGTGGCCCCGATATTCCCCGGAGTTGCTCCGGCCGAAAATCTTACTCCGGTTCAATGCTTCATAAACTTCTTAATTAACACGAAGCAAAAAGGCGACCGGAAGAAAGTTTACGGCCTCAATTTCTATGACCGCAATCGTATATCGCTCAATGAAATCACCAAAGCTAAGGAAATTGATGATGAGTGCCCGTGGATTCCGGTGTCGTCCGAGCCCAACGAGTCGCTTGGGTCTGCCATAATGCACTTCAATGATGCGCCGGATACGCAGCACATTTTAAGTGACATCAACCAGATGAAGAACATAATGCAGATTATTATGCCGACTGACCAAGCTAGCTTAATGAGCAGCCTCGATAGAGCAACTGAGTGGCAGGCCAAAAAGGCACTTGAGACGTCTGGGAAAGCTACGAAGTTAATGGCGCGCCAAATTCAGGCGATGTTAATTACGCCCTTGAAGTCAATTCACATCCAGACGATTTTCGACCACGAAGCTACCCTGATGGTCAAAGACGCTCAAGGCAACGACGTTCCAACCGCCATAGGCGAGTTCAGCGGCCGCGGCGTTATGTACTCAATTACCACTGCTATGACTGGTGTCGATAGAGATATAAAAGCTCAGCAGATGGATACCTTTATCAACAAGTTAATCCAGTTGCCGCAAGTTGCTCAGGAATACGACTTAACTAAGTTGTTCGATTACCAGAGCAGCTTGACAGGGCACCAAATCGACTTCAGTATGTTTAAAAAAGAGTCGCCGATTGACTCATTGCCAATACAGCAGAGGAACTTAGCTTACCAGTTACTTCAGCAGGCTATGGCACAACAGCAACAGCAGCAGGAAATACCTGTTGACCAAAACAGTCAAAACATTTAGAATAAAGGAGTAAAATAAATGGAAACTGAAAACGAACAAGTAAACGATGATGCCGGGTTTTTGGCCAGACTCAAGCAAGTCTTTACGTCAAGTCAGCCCGAAGCGCCGGAAGAGCTTAATCCGTTCAAGCAGGTGCCGCCGGCTCAAGCAAGTCAGCAAGCAGCACAGCAGAGTGCACAGAGTGCGCAGCAGGGCCAGCAGCAAGCGAACTCGAGTGATGTATTCAAGCAGTATGTAGCGAAGCAGAACTTCCTTGACGGCGTTGAATACGATGCCGCCGAGCTGATGCAAGACCCAAGTAAGTTGGGAAACTTCATTAACTCTGTTGCACAGCGCGCTTACGGCAAAGCCTTGTATGATGCAACCAGTGTAATTGACAAAGCTATTGAAAACCGCCTTAATGCTTACGACAGCAATGTCAGCAACAAGATTCAGGCGGCCGTTTCAAGTAGGAGTCAATTAGACAAGGCCACTCGGGAGATTCCATTGATGAAAGACCCAAGTGCCGCCCCAATTATTACCCAGGTAATGAAAGGGTTTTTGCAGCAGGGTAAGTCGCTTGACGAGGCAACTGAAGCAACTAAGACATTTTTGCAGGACTTTAGCAATAAGCTCTCAAGTAAGAGTGCTGATGAAAAAGCGGCTGACAAGCATCGTAAAGACCTTGACGGCCTCTTCGGTAACTTGTTGATTAGTAAGTAAATTTAACAAAGGAGTAAATAGATGATTCCAGGAATCTTTTCATCTCAAGGAGGTATCAATGCCGAGCGGCTTGATAGCTTCAATAGTAAATTGTTCCGATCTCAGCTGGCCGGTACTGCCCCGATATTCGCATTGAGTTCGGGTTCCGCTCAGTTTCAGCTGACTTCTAAAATCCACTACTGGTTCATGAAGCAGCCGTATAGCTCGAAGTTAATTGCCTCGGCTGCGGCAAACAACACAGCAACTTCCATCACTGTCGACAAAGGTGCTGTGGTTGAACCGTCTTCGGTGATTATGAACACTAAGACTAATGAATATATGTTTGTTAGTGCCGTGTCTGGTAACACCTTGACGGTTGTCCGTGGCTTTGCTGAATCGACGGCCGCCGCAGTAACTCAGAATGACGAGCTGCTTTACTTGGGTACCGCCAAAAAAGAGGGCTCGTTGGCGCCGAATCCTAAGTACCGCCGTGGCGTTCCCCGTATGAATTACAGCCAGATTTTCCGCAATGGCTGGGGCACGACTCGTACTGCTGAGTACATTAAGTTCATTACTGGAAACAAGGCAACGGAGAACAAAGAAGATGCCGTGTCAATGCATGCACAGGACATCGAAATGGCTTTGTTGCTTGGCCGTAAATCGCTCAATCAGGTTGATGGCTCCGAAGTGCTGAGCACGATGGACGGCTTGATGAGCATTGTTAAGAATAACACTGCATTGGCCGCCGCTGCAACTTTGGACTCAATTCAGGAATGGATGTACAGTAACTTCGAGACCTGCCCTGAGGGCGTTCCTAATGAACGTGTCGTTATGACCTCTCTCAATGTACTTTATATTCTCAACAAGCTTATTAGAGATGCTGGCAGCTCGTATTACCCGATTGGGACTGCGACTAAAGTATATGGCCTTGATGTGTATGCTCTGCAGTTGCCGGGAATGCAGGAAGTTAAGATTCTTGCTCACCCGCTGTTCAGCCAGACTGAGTCGCTTAGCAAATCGATGCTGATTTACCACCCTGGCTTGATTAAGATTGGTTATATGACCGACGCCGAAATCAAGGATGCGACTCCGGTAGGTATGGACGGTCAGGCCAACGTAATTACCTCTGAGCTCACTCTTGAGTATGCAGATGAAAATACCGGAGGCGTTCTCAGTAACATCTATCTGGAGTAACGATTATGCAGTGTGTAATTAGAGTCTATAATAAGAACCTGCGTAGCCTCATTACTTCCAAAGGCCACATTAAGTTGGCGAATGGTGTCGGCTTCATTGAGCTGGATTCGGCCGATGAAGTCGGGCCGTTTTCCAAGGAGCTGTCTAAATTTGCTGTTGTTGAGGCAATTAAGTCTGAAGAAGAAAAGCAGCAGGCAAATGACGAAGCGGCCAAGGGACAGGATGAAGGCAATGAACTTGGCACTGGCAATGTGGGCTCGGCGCAGTCGTTTAACTTTAATAACTTAGTTAAGGGCTCGAATCCGTTGCCGTCTGTTAAGTAACAAAGGTAATTGAAAGCCCTGAGGCAGAAACGCCTTGGGGCTTTTTTCGTATGAAAGGTAATTGAGATGTTTAGTCAAATTGTAGATGATGTTTGCGAGCTGTCAAATAGAATTGATATGCGCGACATTGTTGTTAAGTTGGCTCAGGGCATTATCTCAAGGATTCACAGTAAGCAGTATTTCCAAAGTGATTTGAAGCAACTTGAATTGACACCTGACACGCCTAACTTGGAACTTCAAAGTGCCTCAAAGTGGGTGTGGAGGCGTAATCCAGATGTAAGGTTAATTAACTCTGTTTGCTACAAGCCGCTTGGATTATACCCGCCAAATAATCAGCCTAGTGTTGGGCAGAACTTACTTAACAACTACTGGTACAAAGTGGGCGAGAAGTATGTCTTTGTCTTCGGTGGTGGGCAGAATGTCCTCGGCGAAATTTACGGCTTACCTGTTAGTGAAGAACCTACGTCAATTGAGATAACATATTACAGCTTCCCAAAGAAGTTTGAATATATACCAGAAGCTGAGCGACTTGTTAAATACGATTGGTTGTCTAATGAATGGCTAGTCAGAGAAGATGCCCAAAGCGACGAATGGAAGGCGCTTGACTTGGAAGAAGTTAATGAACGAGAGGAAGAATTGGCAGCTTACGGAAACTGGCTTCTCAGGGATTACAAGGACGTGGTAATTTCTGGAACGCTAAGTAAGTTGTATGGCTTGCTTGACGACTCCGAACGTTTCAAGCGTGAATTCGCCGAGTTCAACCAGCTGTTTGCTGTACTTGTTCAGAACGAGCGCTACGCTAACTTTGGGTATTAGCAGGGAGGTAATTGAGATGGCTGATGTAAAAACGCTCCAATTACCTCTCTACGAGGAAGAGAGCAATGATTTAATAGAGCAACTTAATTATAACTTGCAGATAATCGAAGAGCGGTTGCGGGCCCTCGAAGAAGCTGCGGGCGTTAATCAGAATGGAGGTTAATTGAGATGGAATTTTCAGCAGAAAAAAGTAAGTGCAGCAGCAAGAAAGGCGGCCGTAAGAAACTATTCGGAGGCACTTATGTTTTTGAGGGCGCCACAGCTCCTAATATGGTAAGTGGCACACTTGAGGAAGAAGTGCTTAAAGCTATGTTTAAGGGACAGCGGACTATAACAGCTGTTACAATTAAGTTAGGCCAGATATCCGAGGCCTTTGATAAGACCACGGAGTTAAGCGATATTGTCGAGTCAACTAACTACACCCCTGTAACTCTTACAGTACCTTCCACTACAGATTGGGACGTGCTTCAAGACGAGTCGCTGGCGTGGTCCATAAAGACCCGTCAATTAACTTTCGCAGTTTCCGGCGGCGACTGCCAGTACAACTGTTACTATATGGTTGACCAGGAGGACAACTTGCTTAGCGTCAGTGCTAAATTAGCTAATGTAATCACAAAAACGGTAGACTTTACAGGATACTATAAGTTCTACTGCTTGTAACTTGAGGAGGCCGCAAAATGGTTTCAATAGTTAATAAGAACTTATTGATATTCAATCCTAATATAACATATGATAGAGTCGAAGGCAATCAACTTAACATAACAGACGGCTCGAACATTATCCCGACGTACAATGGCTACTCGACCGGCCTTGGCTACAAGCCGCTGTTTTTTATGCCGTACTCAAGGAATGTCGAGCTGAAAAAGGTAGTCGATTTGCAGGACGATGCTGGGAAGTTAATTGTAACAAACAAGTACATTTACAGGTACTCAGCCGCCACGGGTGATGGAACGGTGCTGCTGATGCTCAGCAGCGATGCCGAAAATGTCAGCGTAGACTACATTGGCGCCTACTACTACATCTTGTGCGACCAAGTGCTGTTTAAGTATGACCATTTAATTAACTCTATCACCCAAATTAGCCCCACGGGTTTCCCTCAGAGTGCTAAGTTTATTTGCGCGACGAATAACAGGTTAATTGCCTTGAGTGATGATGTCATCGCTTGGAGTGCTGTTGGCGATGGAGATGACTTCCAGCCGAGCACAACTACCGGAGCCGGTTTTCAGAGTCTGGACTCACTTAGCACTGGTAAGGGAATTGCCTTGGCTAAAAAGAAAAACGGCTTTTTGGTGTTCACATCTGACAACGTAATTAGTGCCACTGAGCTAAACACGGCTTTGGTTTACAATTTCAAGGAAGTTAGTAAGCACCGGATTCTCAATCGAGATTGCTGCTTAACTAGCACCTTTGGCATTGTATACTTCATTGACTCAGACAAGAACCTTTACAGCTATGAAGATTTGGGCTCTCTAGGCTCAGGTGGGTTCAAGGTCGTAAATGAGATGTTAATTGACTATTTCAACTCAATCGACATCGACATCGAATACCTCGACCTGCTGGAAACTCGCTACCTTGTTGTCAACTATTATGGCAACATACTTGGCATCGACTTGCTGCTTGGGCGCGTTTTCAAGGTACAGCATACATTAACTGCTGTTCGTGGTTTCAACTTCATTAACTTCCAGCACTTCTGGAACTTCGAGTACCGCAGTGCTTATAATACAGAATTTAATGAAATAAGCTACTATGGCAACAGGCTGCACGTTGAGTCAATTGGAAGCATATCTGCGGAGCAACCGGATACGATGTGCTCTTCAATTAACCTCTATGCAGAATTGCCTCTTGCTGATGCCGTCATAACGCATTTAGTTGATACACTCGAGCCTGAGTTCAATGAACTTGAGCTGCCATTACCTTTTGTATTCGATGAAGACCTGAATGATAGCTTGCTTAATGAAGACCTAAATGACAGCGACTTTGATGTTGACCTTAATGACTATGACAATACGTGGAGCAGCGGCTTTGAATTAAGTTGCGGTTTTGAAACAGATGTGCATCAACAGGCAAAGCGCATTGATAAAGTGGACGCGTTTTTTGAGTTTAACTCAATTAACTTCGCGCCGGAAATCCCCATAGAGTGCACCACGGTGATAACCCGAATTGACACTAATATGTCAAATAACAGGAAGGAGTTCATTTGGGACTGTCAGCTTCAAGCGCCCCAGCTTGACTGCGCTGTCACCCAAGAACCTGACTTCGAGTGGAACCAGAACATCTCAATGGGGTATGACGTGTCAATTACCTTGACATCTTCAACTGACGCCTACGGCAACTTGCCGCATCATAAGGTGTTAATTGAGGACAAATACTTCGTTGGGCGCCGCCTCGTAGGTAACATCTACAACACTGGCGTTTATCATATGCTCAATTATGCTGTAAAAGGCTTTTGTGAGATAACAGGAATACAATTTAACTTATTTAAGGGAGGTCTTATTTATGACAGATAGATTACCTAGCAGTGATTACCAAGGCCGAATTTCGCAGTTGGGCTCCGGTAACTTGGAAGAAATCAATGCAGTTTATAACCCTCGAGAGTTCTTCATTGACACTCGAAACTGGACAGTGGCAATTCACGATGGTGTCACTCCAGGAGGCCATTGGCTTGCTCGGGCCGATTTCAGTAATGTAGCTTCATCTGATATTATCAACCAGCTTGAGAATATTCCTGTAACTAAGTTGGCCTTAAACACCTACGAAGGAACTTTCATCAGCGAGGGCGGCAACGATGTGCTGTCCGGGAATAACCCTCAATTAGCAAAGGTGTCGCTTGGCGGCGCCGCTGCGGTTGACTCAAGCGGGTTCATTTTTTGCCAAGATGCTTCAAATGCTAACTTAAGTAACTTCGCGGGAAAACGGGTCGAAGCACCTTATGCCACATTCAATATGGTCAGTAATGTTACGTTGTCAAATGGAGCCGTTTTGCACTGTTTCAACTTAATTGGCTCTAGTGCGTACACCTTGACAATTGAAGAAGGCTGCAAACTCATTGTAGATGGAACCGTTAGCGGCACTAACTTCATCACCGGAGCTGGCTCCGTCTACATTGGTAATTACACTGCCGCTTGCTTCAAAGATACTTTCCAAGGAGATTACTCAACCGGAAATTCTCAGCAGCCTATGTGGACTGCTTTCGAGTCGCTTAAGTACTTGGAAGGCAATGGAGTTGTAACCTGCGATGGCGGCGCCACGACTTTGACGGCTATGATGAACCCACTTAAAGCCCAGATGCAGCTTTACTTAGATTCTGGCGGTACTAAGGGAGTGGCCACTAGGACTCGCAGTGCAACGGCCAATGGTACTATAAAAGGAAGTTACTTTATTTGGGACAAAGGAGCCTCAACTTGTGTTCGGCCGTTAATTAGGTCGACCTCGTCAAATGGCGCCCCGAACTACTCGTCTGAATTGTACAACGGAACATTGTTTACCAGTAATAAGTCGTGGAGTCAGCCAGTCTTCATTAGTGCCACTGCCGCAGGGCCGGGTGGCTCGACAGCCCACATAATTATCTCGGACCCAAATGGCACTCAATTAGAGAACCATCTGTTTTACGGCCACTTTACTGGGAGCAGCTCGGGTTGCTCGAGCGGCCAATTCATTATTCCGGCTAATTACCACGTCCGGTTTAATAAGAATGGTTTGTCTTACAGAGATAATTGTGTGGTTTGGGGCTATAATCAGAGTAGCTTCAGCAACTTCATGCGGATGCGGATTTATTAAACTTAATTGACGAAAGGATAGAAAATGAGCAAAGGCGTTTTACGAATTGCTAATGTTACTGGAGAGGGTGTTGACTACAACGACCGTGAAATCAGCACCGAAACCGGACAGACGCTTAGCGTTTACTTGAACAATGCCCGAATTGACTTGGCTCGTGCTGATATGAATAATGTAGAAGCTGATGCTGTTAGGAGTAAAGTAGCAGATGAACTTCAAGAACTTGAAGACCAGCTGTCAGCTGTTACTTCGGAATCCGGGGCAAATTCAGCTACGTTGCCGAAAAAGAAGGACTTGTTAATTGGGTTGACTAAACCCTATACAGCCGATATTGCCACGGTCAGCTCGACTAATACCATCTTGCTTAAGTCTTTCCAGTGGTTTAACGGCACGGACTTGGTACAACATCAGGAAGAAACTGTTACAATCGGGCCGGAATATGCAGGCCAAGTTGTTTATGTTGGACTTAATGAAAGCGGCATTGGGGAAATAAGTACATCAGATTATGACATCTACTTATCTCTGTGCAACATCTATGTTAATGCAGATGGCGACTTAACGGCCTCGGAGCTTTCAGTGCGGCCGTTTTTGGCTGATTCAAGTACATTTGGCCGTGACCACCCTATAATGGTAGTTAACTTCGCCGCTCAAGTAACTTCCGCAGATTCGGCCAAGGGCTTGAGCTGTCAAAGTTTCGACTTAATTAAGGAAGGCATCAACTACGCCGGTAATTCACAGCGGCCCGACCGCAAGCTGTTTCCGGCTATGCCGTCAATTAACTTCAAATATTACTACCCTAATTATGACCACGATGGTGAAACGGCTCAACCTAACATTCAGCCTTACTACTACAATACAACAACGAGCGCGAAAATTCTGCTTGACTCAAGTTACGGCACGAGTAAATTTGTGGTCTTTAGGCTGGTGTTAATTGAGACGGGCCAAATCCTCCTCTTGCTTCAGCAGGTTTTAGACGAAAGCCGGCTGTTTACCTCTGTGCAAGACGCGGAGCTTGGCTTGAAAGACCTTAATTGGAACCTAAGCCAGTTAAGCAGCCGCGCAATTTACCTCGACCAGTTCATTGTGTGTTCTGCTGACTTAACTATCTGCCAGATGGCCAATGTTGCTGAAGTCAGTAATTCGCAGAATATCACAATTACGCAACTTGTTTATGGAGTACTTGATTCAGTGTCGCAAGTGCCAAACACAGTTGAGGAGTTTTCTGCAGTATTCTCTGGATTAACTCCGGTAGTTGGTGGGTGGTTTTTTGTGAAAGGTTCTCAAGTAATGCTCCCTCCAGGTACGTTAGCTGATGGTGGATTATATATGTATCGTATTAAGTCTATAATCTCAAGTAATATACAGTACGATTCTTGGCAAATGGCTTCACGAGATTACGCTACTAATCAAGCTTACTATGTTTCTCAGTATTCAGCACCTTACATTGCTGTTGCTGATGGTTCAATCGGAATCGGAAGTACATTTATCGGTCAAGTTACAATAGAGCCTAAAGTTAATAACCCTTATGCTAAATATACTTTATCAGATTCATCTGGTTGGCCCTTGATTGACGATAATGGTTCTCTCGCTGTAGCATTAGCTGGCTGGACCGAGGGTATGCCATTTAATGCCAAGATGCTCTGTGCCGCAACTGAGAAAGTGATGTCAAGGAACTCCCAAATTAGTGCTGTGGATAATGCTGCGGTTGCACTTGATAACCAGATTAAGCACTATACAATTCGAGTAACTCATATGAACAGCAGTGGTAAATTACCTGTTGCTATCACAGTTCCGGCCGGCATTCCGGATGATGCGGTAATTACCTTTGAGCTGTTAATTGACTGCTCTGACTCAAGTTACGGCTCGCTGGTAACCGGCGTCGAATTTACAATTAACGGCTCAGCTATTGCACCTTACTGGATTGACAATTCTGAGGGCGTATTTCAGGAGGCAAGCGCTCCATATAAGTTAATTGCCTTGCGGCGCTCACTTAGGTATAATTCGACGGCGGCGCTTCCGGGCTACGAGCCTCAATGGATAGCCAACATCGAAGCCGAATATGACACCACGATGTAAATTAGGAGGAATAAGTTAATGGTGATAAGAACTTCATTAAGGCCCCTTGGAAAAGGGGCCTCGAATTTAGCCCCTCTTGAATGGTTCAATGGGCTTACTTTGACTTACCCAGATGAACCTCAGATGACAAGTGAATATAATGCTGACCACGCAGGGCGGTCAATTTACAATCCTTATATGCAAATGTATGAAGATAGGCTTCGTGGAAGATTCCTAAGTACTGGGCAAAATACATATAATTGCAGACAGAATTATTACATAGCTGGAAGACTAAATGAAATACTGCCTGCTGGTCTGGTTCAATTTAGAAATATGATTAGATTCAAAGGTTCTGGATTTACTGCTAATTCAAATAATGATGAAGAAGCTATTGACAGTGCTGAAATGATAAGTAACTTTAATTATCTTGATAGTCAATTAACTTTCACTTCAAGCGACAGTCCTGTAACTATTAAGGATAATACACCCGTGATGTTTGGTCCTGTTTATGAACCTGGTCAGAAACATTGGTACGCATCTACTTATTATGCTGATTCAGGCCTTAATCAGATTAACTTGCGGACCGCCAGAGATTCTTCAAGTAACCCTGAGAATTGGGTCTTAATGAAGAGGGCATACATAAGTGGCATTTCTGGGTTTAGCGGCGCTAGCCAAATTTACGGCCCATTTAGAAACCACTCTACAATGTTGGGCGTGATTGCAAACAGAGTTAATGGGGTTCCCGGCTTAGAATCTCAATTAAGTGAGCATCATAGTCTTAAGTCAGGTGGTTCTTATTCAACTGGAGCAGCTTGGGTATCTAAGAAAACGGCAATTAAGTTATATCTGCATAAAAACAGCGCGTCGAAATTTGGTGAAGCAACTCCATGGAGTTGCTCTTATCATTATGTTAATGGCTTGTATGGCGCATTTTGCGTTATGATTGATATGTACACATATAGCCAAGTGGCAAGTTTTTATGATGATTCACTTAGCTATGCTAAAGTATGTTGGAGTGCGCAAACATCTGAGCAGGACGTTGACGGTGTTATGTCAACTAATCAGACTTTTTGGGACTCTACTAATGAACAGAAAATCTCAATTTACGCCCCTTGGGCAATGAATAATTCAACACCTAATGATAGGTTCTTAACGGTACTAAGAACTAACACCGATGCGCCACATACGTTACTTATCTTAGATTACAATTTTCAGCCTCAAGCTGGACATGGTATACCAAACGACAGGCTTAGCTTTACTAATACAGGCATAGCTGTAGCGGACAATAATAATAAAGTTATTTCATTGCATTCAATGGCTAATTACCTACTTGTGCAGAGAGCTGATTACTCAATTAGGTTGATACAATTTACCGATTCTGGAATTCCGGGTAGGAATGTTTTTAAGGAATTTAAGCCGATTTTTGGTGGTTCAAGTAAATGGGCTGTTATTGGCTTCTTCCGCAATTATGTTTACTTCGTGCAAATTAACAATCCTAATGAACGGATGAGCCGAAATATGGCTGAGAACAAGATTGCCTTGAATTCGAAGATTTGCCGCGTTAGCATGTACGATTTAATGAAAAAAGATTAGGAGGATTAAAGATGATTAACATTATATGCTCAATTATCATTCTAACCCTATATGGGGCTTTAGTTAACCGGATTCGGGGCGGCCTTGAGCTACCTGGGTTAGGTGAGTTACCGCTTAATAAACTCTGGCAGCCACTCACGTATGGATTGACTATGGCGAATTTTGCCTCGAGTTACTGCCCCGAAGCTGTAAGCCCAATTACTTATGCAGTACTTAATTGCCTTACTATGTATCTCGGCCAGCAGATTTGCGGCTGGGGCACCTACATAGGTGAATTGACTACGGGGCAGCAAAGCTCTCGTGAAGAGTGCCCTGCTATAGATGAGTTAATTAAGAACATAAGTTCACCGAGAGTTTATGGATTTTGCGGCTTGTGCCTCCGTGGCCTTGTTTGGACATTCTTAATTGGATTACCCTTATACTCCATACCCCTAATGCTGTCTGGGCTGTTAATGGGCCCGGCATACCTAATTGCCACTTTGATTTGCCAAGCGCTTAATTGTGCTGAGGGTAAAAACGCGTGGAACTTAGGTGAGTGGATTTGGGGTGGCTTACTTTGGTTCTGCATTGTATTAACTGTTGTAGTGTAGCTGAAGCGGCAAGTTGACATTCCCCTGTATTATTGTTATAATTATTATGAGATAAGCTAATTAAGAAAGGAATTTACAATGCCAACAAACTTCGAAATAATGCCGTGCTTAGCTTTGATTGCAATTATCTTACTAAGTACATTCGTGCCGTTTATCGCCTCGTGGTTACTTAAGATGCAATGTAACAAGCGAGAGCTGGCTTTTAGGTTCATCTCAAGGAAGTGGATAATCACGGTAATTCCGTGCGCCACTGTTGTGTACCTAGTTACTTTACATGAGCCGCACATGGAAACTAAATTGATTGCCTATATCATAATTTGGGCCTCGTGCGTTTCAGGGCTCTTTCTGCTTGGTGAGCATATAAGTCAGGCGCTTTCTAAGCTATACTCAATTAAGTATAAAGACGTAAGCATCTCGTTTGATGCCGGCACTGACCACATTAAGATATCAGAAAAGGACAAGTGCGATGGGAAGCATTAAGCTACTGGGTGCTTTTTTGGCCCTGTTGCTAATTGGCTTGATGGTGTCAATTTGGTATGCAGAACGCCGCGAAGCCGCTGGATATGCCAGGGCGAAAACTGAAGTTAATGAACTTATAAAAGTTAAGGAGCAAACAGATGATAAAATCGCTCAAGCTTCTATTGAAGTTAATAAACGCTTTAATGAAATTAATAGCAGCAGTAACAGTTGTGCTGATTATTATAGCAGCCTTGTGCCTGCTGAGTGCTTGCTCGACTGAGCGGGTAATTGTACAGAAAGTTAAATGCGCCCAGCTCGTTCGACCGTCAATTAAGACCAATGGCAACCTTGTTCAATGGACAGCTTTTCTAGAACGCGCCTATGGCTTGTGCAACGAGCGGCCAATTTTGAAGAAAGTTAATTAAGATGAAAGGAGATAATTAAATGTTTGGTATGACCGGATTAACCAGTAAGCTTTCTGGCTCTTATTCTAAAGAGAAGTCTAAGACGCAGGAAAGTTCATACACCACGCAATTTAGGTCTGAGTTACTTGACGCCCTCAACGAAGCGGCCTTGGATAACCTTGATGCTTATAGCGACCTAATTAACACTGAAGACCCTCGGGCCACCGGAGCTTATGACACTTTGGGCCAACTTGCCGAAGATGGCAATATCGATGTAGATGCTATTATGGCGGCTGCTAAGCAACAGTCAGATGAAGCACTCGGCCAGAGCTATCAGGCCTTAGCTAGGTCTGTTGGTGCTGCTGACAACTCACTTGTGCAGGCTTTCTATGACGAGGCCGTTACCAATGCTGCGACTCAATTAGCTGGCAAACGTGCTGAACTCGAAGCTCAAGCCGGCAATCAGCAACTTAATGCGAGTCAGGTGCTGCTTAACTCTCTGGCTCAGGATGAAGCAATTAGCTTGGAAGCCCTAAACAGCCTGCTTGGTATCTTGAAAGGTGCTGAAACTAAATCGCAAGGAACTAGCACGACTAGTAAAAGTGGCTACCAATTATCTAGTGGTATTGAGGGTCAATTTAGCCCAAAGGGCCTTTTCTAATTTGAAGGAGATTAAGTTATGGCCGAAAATAATAGTAAATTAAATCCGTTGACGGAAGAGGCCTTGGTTAATTACATTGTTGAGCACGAGAAAGTTCCTTATTCGTGGAGTAGCTCCAAGCCGCAAAACACCTTTAAGGAACTTGATGCCGCTCAATCTCCAGTAGGCGCCGCTTTGGCCCAGGAGTACATTGACCAAGCCAACTCAATTAACAACACTCAGCAAGAAGCACTTAATAAAGCCAAGCTCCAAGATGACATTGATACCAGTGAAACGGCTTTGCAGTTACTTAACCGCAAAGATGAAATCCGCAAGGAGTATGACAACTCAATTAGCTCTAAAATCCCGGGGTCGCTCAAGGTACTCTTACCATTTTTGGGCACCGGTGACATTGCATATCAGCAAGACCTTGCCAGAGTGGACAATCAACTTAGTGAGTTAAGTAAGCAGAAAGAGCAGAAAGACCTTAATTACACCGCCCGAATGATGTTGGCTACTGGAGCTAACCCCTTTGATGAGCAGCGGGCCGCAAATTTGCAGAAGCAGTTCATGGACCAAAGGGAGACAATTAGCTCTAGTGTTTCAACACCTAATACAGCCGACCTTTTGACTGATGTCTATAGAGCTGGGCAGAAAGCTATTGGTAGAGGAAGCGGTGGCGGCGGTGGAACTAGAGTAGCTGATGTTTGGCAACCGTACTATAATATTTATAAGGATTCTGTTAAGCCGACTGCTGACTTAGTAAGTGAATTTAATGGCGGTGAATATAAGACACAGCCTAACTTAGTAGCATCTAAAGCTGCCGCTAATGCTGGTGAAGAAGCCTTCAAAATTGGCGACTCTGTGATACTTAAAGAAAGCTACACTGTAGCTAATAAAGAAGGCAATGAAGGCTTAAAGGCAATTAGAAGCACAATGAGTCCAGCAGGCCAAAGATTGTTCGACGCGGCAATTAACGGTAATGGCGTATTAAATCAGCAGAACAAACCTATAGCTTCTGATTACTTTCTCGAAACCACAAATGAATCTGTGCCTTTTGAAGAAGCTGCTACGCTTGAGGGCCGAATTTTGCGCGATGCTAGATTAAGTTATCAAGGTAGAGTAATATCTGAATTTAACAAGTTACCGGACAATGTACGTAATACTGTAGCTGATGTGTTTGCTAAGCAGAATAAAAGGGCATTTAACAGCGAAAGTCCTACTGATGTTCTGATGGCAGATATGTTAATTAGGAATAATACTGGCGGTTTTACTAAGGATATTCAGAATGCCTACCTCAACCAAATTAACTTCGACAAAATTTACGAAGATTCTGTGATTGCAGCTTCGAACCAGAATGAATTTACTAAGGCTATTGAACAGGAGTTCGTTGACTTCACTCTGAATCGCCTCGGTGAAGTAGCCGAAAAAGGACGCCCTGATTTGGGGAAGCTTCTTAATGGTGTTAGCTTATACCAACAGGAGGCAATTAACAGGCAGTTGAAAAATCCGCTTACGGGTCTTCAGGCCCTCAAGCTCTTAGCTGACAAGTATGTTAAAACTAAGATAATCACGCCGCAAACTTATGCTATAGTTAATGAAGCGCTGGAATCTCCTGAGGTTACCAATATGTTTATCGACTCTAAGCAACAGCAATACACTAAGAGTAGCTATGGGATTAAAAGCTTGACCGCTGTCAATGACCTTTCAACTATAGCAAGTCAAATTAACCAATTCCGTAATAGACAAATTGCGTCTATTCGGAACATTAACAATAGGAGTACATCTAATGGCAAACGTGAATGAAGCGCTGCCGCCTGAAGTGGAAGAGTTGCTTGAGTTGCAATTTGTCAAAGAAGAGATAATTGACGATGCGATGCCCAAGCAAGAGCGAGCCGCTAAGCAGGTTGGTGAAGTTAATGAAGTCCAACTTCAGGCTGAGCAGCAAGCAGCTATTGAAGACTTACTTGTGAATTACGAGTCGACACCTGATGGACTGGCACAAACTGTTATGCCTGATGAAGTTGAAATGGACGAGCTTCTTGCTCCGGTCATTGATGCTAAAGTTCAGGAAGATATTATTAAAAGTGAGCAGGCTACACAGGCTAGTGAAAAAGAACCCTCGGGCGGCTTTATGGATAAGTTAATTAAGGGCGCCGGTTCCTTAGTTGATGCAATTAGCTTGCCAACTCAATTAGCTGCTAAAGCCGGAAAAACAGTTGGAGAAACTGTTGTTGATGCAACTAAAGCAACTTACTCTGTCGGTGAAGGCCTTGGTGAAACTGTCGCTGGTGTAAAGGTGGCAACTGAAAATATGAGCGCAATTGAAACTGCTGAGTCAATTGCCGGAATCGGCTACTTGGCGGCCCTGAACACGCCCAAAGCAACTGCTAACATTGGCGACTTCTTAATTAACTCTGCCCGCAGAGCGGCCGGCGCATCGGGCGATTTCCACGGGTTTCGCAACATAGTTGACCAAGCTTATGATTTCATCGGACTTAATGGCCGCGATGATGCTGAGAGTTACGCAGCTATAACCGAGGCAATTACCGGTCAGGCCGACGAGCCCAACGAGGCCCAACTTTTCGCCGGGCGGTTCCTTGGGAACCTTGCGTCAATTGGCGGCGCAATGGGAATTACTAATCGAGCTATGGGAATTAAAGCAGGTTGGTATGGGAATAAAAGCCAGTGGGCCGCTTACGAGAAAGCCAGTTCATTAGCTTCTATCGGCATTAAACCGATTGGCGAGGTGGCGACTCAATTAGCTATCCCACTTAGCCGCAATGTTGCTCAGGCCGCAACTAGAGCTGGAGTTGGTGAACTTGCATTCTTAGGTGCTTCTTATGAAGACTCTTATGGTAAAGCAGTTGATGAATACCTGAATGTATATAAGGAGTCGCCTAAGTGGTCTTGGGGATTGCTGCTTGGTGGAACCGCTTTTGAGGCCATCGCAACGATGCGGCAAGCCAAGAATACACTTAATCAGCTTACACGTCAGGCTAACTCAGTGTTCAAGCAGCGCGCTTCAATTAAGCCCACTACAAATTTCGCCTTCGGGGAACAAGTTCCTAATAACTCTATTGCTTTTGTTGCGGCTAAGGAATCAGGTAAGCAGCTTTCCCAAGTTGAGCAGGTTATTACGGCCGACCTTTCTGATTTACTTGCTAAGGGAAAAATCGACTCGAAGCTGTTTTCTGATGCCAAGGCCGAATTGACTCAGATGAAGTCAATGAACGACCAGATGAGTAAACAGTTACTTGGGAAGCTCACGAAAAATCCGCGTGAAGCTTTGGTGCTGAGTAACTTAGCTGACCAGAATCCAATGCTCTTAGCTGCTACTGACAGCATTAAGGACTATAAGACCTTGCTGAAAAATGAGCCGGTTAAAGCGGGCCAAAATTTGAAGTCAATTAGCTTGAAACAAGTTAATAACCTTGCCAAGAAAAATCCACAGAAGAGCTACTTCGTGGTTCATGAAGATGGCACTGCTACTCCGGCTGCACAGATTAAGCCTAGGTTCATTGACCATGCCAAGAAAAGTGATTTTACTCGTGATGCCTCCGGCTTTATCCAGTACAGGGTTGGCAAGAAAGGTCTGCTTAATACGTTGACTGTTGACCCTCGAGTAACTGCGCCGACTTTCGGCACCGCTGAAGCTTATGCCTACTTAATTAAGGCTAATGCTGAGAAGCTGGGTAAAGTGAGTAAAGAGGGCCAGCTTGTGAATAAGAAGATAATTGAGGCTATGGACAAAATGGCGCCCGAAAATCCGTGGGTCGCTAATGCACTTGCACAGTTAATTGAGGACCAGCCGCAAATTGCCTCTAAGATGGTTTTGGCCACTCCGAAGTCTTACCGGACTATGGCTGATAGATTTACTAAGCATTATCTGCTCCGTAAATTAGACCTTGGGTTGGCTGACGACTTAGTTGCTGAAGTGCAAAAATTCGGCTACGAAGTTACTGACCAGTCCAAGTTTGTGGGCCGGCTTTACAAGGGGCAACTTAGCCGAGATGTCAACTCAAGCGGCCTTAGGGATGCCGGCTGGAACAAGCTTGACTTGACTCCTCAGGATAAGCTGGTCATTGAGGTTGACTCGGCTAAACTTAATGAGTATGAGCAGATGCAAAATGCTCGGGCGATTTCGGAAGCTAATGCCGCAAACTTTAGCCAGCAGTTAATTGACATCGGGCAGCAAAATCCGGCCTTGAGAGGCCTTGCTGATATGTTCACGAAGAATCCTCTGGTTGACCAAGTTCGGCAGGTTGATGACATTGTAGGCAGCCACTTGCCCGGCGCTTTGGGTAATCTGTTCAGTAAGATGTATAACTACATTGGCGATACTACGATGGCGGCCGTCAATCGGCTTACAGAGTTAAGTAACAATTCTATGTACAAGTATCTTACTGACCGTATGCAGCCTCTTAAGCAAGTTGGCGAGAAGCTTGGCGAAATTGAGAAAGTGCAACTTAATAAGTTTGCCAAGTTAACTAAGATGGGCTTCGAAATTAGCGATGATTTCACCTTGATGACTACGGCTAAGGTGGTTAATGGAGAAGAAATCCAGACGCTTACTACCAGAAATGCCATCGCCATAGACAGAGCTGAGCAGATTGGGTTACTTACTCCAGACCAAGCTAATAGCTACCGCAACTTAGAGACAACAGCATTGCCAGACTTAGCTAACATTGCTGAGGGCAAAACTCTGGAGCTAAGCGAATCTACAGAAGAGTTCCTTAACTTGTATAAGTCAATTAACAATGAGCTATACAGCGGGCGCAAGCAGATTGTCAGGGCGTTTAGTGGCAATGCGCAATATACGCAGCCGTTTCACATTGCTAACAAATTGGGCTCCGAAGTTAATTTCATCTATGATGGCGACCAGTTAATTAGCACCGTAACTGCAAATTCGGCTAAGGAGCTAAAAGCGGCCACTGCTAAGGAACTTGAACTTCTCAATCAGTACTCGCCTATGTGGGCTGGCAAGGGTTCTAAGCTACAGGTGAAATCTCGGGCCGACGTTCAGCGCGACCACTTAATTGACCCCGATGAAGAGTGGCTCGGCTGGGTTAATGCCTCTGGTGAGTACAGTAAGTTGAAGTATAACAGCGGGCGTTTGGACAGAACGTCAATTGGCTTGGCCTTCGAGTACGACCCGGACATTGCCTCGACTTTGTACAACGACTTAATTAAGCGTGGCCAAGGTTTGGGCAAGATGTACCAAGGGGCGTTCTTCAATCGAGAGGCTCAGTACGCCAAGATGCTTGGCGAGAATTCTGGCACCTCTCCTGAGGTTCGGACGGCGATTCACGAGTACATTAACTTACTGAACGGCCGCTCTGTAAATACCTCGCCGACGGTTCAGAAGTTCAATGAAGTTGTGGACAGCTTCTACAGCTCGATGTGCGATTTACACTCAAGTAAGTTGAATGACCAAATTGCCAAGGACTTGAAAATTGCCGATGAGCAGAAGCTGATGTCTAATGTAATTGGGAAGCTGCCAAAAGCTAATGCCCTCGGGGTTACGCATAAACTTCAGCAACTTGTAAACTGGAGCTTGCTCCGCTTTGGTCGTATGAGCCAGGCTGTACTTAATGTACTTGGTGTTGTGCCGATGAGCCACTTTGCTACTATGTCGCTTAACCCGACTAAGTGGGAAGATGCCGCTAGCTATGCTGCTCGAGTTGGCTTCTACGGGCGCGAAGTTGATATGACTCAGCGTTGGGGCACTGTCGATTGGCTTGGTGCTTTCTTCGAGTCAATGAAGAAACAGTTTAGTAAGAAAGGCAGGGCGATTCTTCAGCTGGCCGAAAAGCAGGGGTATGTTAGTAGAGATGCTAATATGCTTCGGGACATCGTCTTTGAACCGACTAAAGTCGCAGCCGATTCTGGGCTGTTCAAGCAAGCTTTGAAGTTAATTAACAAGGGCGCTACAGCGGCCGCCGACCAGACGGAAGAGTTAAGTAGGTCTTTCAGCTTCCTTATGGGCCACGAACTTGCTGGGCGCGCTGGCTTGAAAACACAGCAAATGAGGTTCATCTTTGCTAAGCAGTTCTCTGACAACGTTGTTGGTAATTACAGCGTGCTGAATAAACCTAATGTATACAGAGGTGCTGTGCCTGCGCTACTTGGAACCTTTAAGACGTACAAGCTCAATGTAATGCAACAGTTACTTGACGCCTACTCTCTGGGAAACGCCTCAGTGCTCAAAGCCTTTGGGACGCAGTACTTGACTTTCGGGCTCAATTCGCTGCCCTTTAGTCAATTAGCACAGAATGTGATTTTCCCTGTTGAGGGCGAAGAGGATACTTATAGTTACTTGAGAAATATCTTGGGAAGCGACTCTGCTGCTCGGGCCGCAATGTACACCCTGGGCTCACTTGTCGATACTGACTTAAGTAGCCGTGGCGACATCGACCCTGTTACTGGAGGCTTCTTGCCAATTAACGGTTCATTCACATTACAGGACATTAGCCCTGTTGTGTCAATGCTTGATGATTCTGTTAATTTGGTTAAGGATATGTATGGGGCAATGAAGAGCGAAGTTGGCCTGAGCGCCCATCGGCTTCAAGAGTTAATTAGCCAGTATTCGCCGGTGTCGTCAATTAGAGCTTTCGCTAAATTGGGCAACCAAATGTATGATGAGAACGGGAATGAGTTTACTTACTCAGTTGACCGCAATGGAAATATCCAGCGGATTAACAGCCTAGTTACTGCACTTGGTTTCAACTCAATTGAGCAAGCAGAAAATTGGCGCCTCGAATCCCGAATGCGGGCTAGGGACGCAATTAACCAAGAAAAACTTAATGACCTTCGAAAAGCATTTAAGGCCGGCTTTAGGTTCTTGCGGTCAGGTAACGTGCAAATTGATACTGACTTAATTACCAAAGCATTCGAGGGCTACATTAAGTCTGGTGGCTCACTTGACGCCTTTATACCTTGGGCGCAGGCACAGTATAATGCTGCTACTATGACTAAGGTTGATAGGCAGATTGAGTTACTTGGCTCACAAGACAGCATTGCGGCGTTTAATGATATGCAGAAGTTAATGAGCGCTTCTTCCTATGAAGCCTACAGGGACTTGTTCGAGCCGATTGAGGACTAGGGCGCCTTGCGGCGCAGAGATGGTGCCTTGTGGCAATTAAATTGAAAGGAGGATAAAATTAGATTACAAAAATAGGGTGGAATCTTAATTGATTCCACCCTTTCTTTTACTGCTTTAACCTGCCATAGGCTGATATGATTTAATTTATGAGTGATGTTCTGGCAGGTTAAAGTAGCTTGGCTCTCGAAAAGTGGCCTCTCGAAGATTCGAGTGAATCTTCTCACCTTTGAAGTGGTAGTCTGCTTCATCGAGATAATTAGCTGTTACCTCACCCCTTAGCACATAATTCGAGATGATGCGCAAAGCCCGAGGAACTTGCGTGGCCCATTTTGAGTCTGCGAGTTCATTGAGCATTTTAAGTGCATTAACATCTGTCATCATTTCCTGAAACTTACGGGCTGCGGCTCGGAAGTTAACGAACTTTGAAAATCCGTAGTTCCCTAAGTTGAATATCAAGTAGCCGAAGACTGGCCTGATGACCTTGCTCTTGTACTCGGGCTGCGATTCTGCTAAGTTAATTGACTTCACAATATCATTAGCGGCCCAGCAGACAAGCTGCTCGTGGTCGAGCTTTAGGCCTTTTTCAAGCCGCAATTTGTCTTCGGCTGTTAATTTATGCCCCAACCCAATGGTCTGGTTTCCAGTGGTATCTGTATACAGTATGTCCGACCAGCCTTCAATTAAGTAGTACAAGTAAATTGTGCCCTGTGAAATTTTGAGCTCCGGCCAGTAGGTTTGGATTCGTTTGGTTATGGCGCTTATAATTAAGCGCCGCTTATCTATTCCCATAGTTAATTGCCTTTCCTAAGTTCATTGAAGATTCATCGAAGATTTGGCCGTCGAGTAGAAGCGCACATTGTTAGCCCCAACCCAAGTAAATACTTTCTTTTCATTGACGAAGCCTTGCAAAATGGCGCTGAAGTCAGCGTCCCGCATATCCTTAGCTGCGAGGCGGCTAAGTTCTGTATAGGTAATTGGGGCTTCTGACTGCCTGATGTAATCAAGCAGCTTCTGCTTGGCTTCACTCAATTTACTCAAACCATATTCACCAAGTGCCTCAGGCATTAGTGCCTCCGTTGTGCTCAAAATCTCATCGGCATCTTCATAGATTTCTTTTGTTAATGTAGTGCTGTTTGATAAGATGGCGATTGACATTGCCGTCTTAATTAAGTGTATATGTCGCCGCGCATTGTAATACGTGAAGCGGAAATCTTTAACTTGCTTATTTAACATATAGAGGTTATCTAAAAATTCTGCTGCTTCTGGTGTTTCATCGAATGTCGTGTTGCGATATATAAACTCAATGTTCTTGAAGGCGTCAATTAACTCTGGCATTTTATCAGGCGTGAAAAATCTTGGTCGGGGAATCTGCTTTTCCTTAGCTCCGTATACAAAAATGCACCTACTTACGAAGCCCTGCTCCATTTGCTCGGGTGGCAAAATCTTGGCCAGAGTTGCTGGAGTTATAGCTGATAAGATGTTAATTAAGGGTTCTTTAATTTCTATTCCTTGTCTATTGTAATCCGAACCGTCCCATAAGTGACTCAAGGTTGTGAATAACTTAAACGAGCCGGTTCCCGCAAATGTACTAAATTCACTATTTAATATCAATGGAGTGCTGAAATTTTTGCTTCTTACTTTACATTCTATATTACTTGTGTCTGAATTTAACAGGTCGCTTATATCATCTTCTGGTACTATGTGCTCATACTTAAGTAACTTCTTCTCGAGGCGCTTCTGCTGAACATTGGTGATACCGGCCATAAATTGAACCAAGCCGTTACTTCCGGCCTCAAGTTCATTAGGTGCTAAAGTAACATAGCTGGGAATTAGCGGCCTTATTGTATTTATCACCGTTGACTTTCTGACTCCGGCGTTGCCAACTAAGAGTATCATCTGATTGGGCCAAATTGTCGTGTCGCCTAATTGAAACGAAACTTCCCGAGCGGCACAAGCAGATGCTATCCCAAGTAAGCTCCATACAAGGAAAAGCTCCGGAGCTTCTGTATATTGGTTGAGTTCAATGAAGCGCTTAATTAACTTGTTGTGTATGCGCATCTTAATGATATTCCTTTCTTAATGGAGGGCGAACCACGAAGGCCGCCCTCGCACTTTACCGTACATTAACTTTAAGAGTTAAGCTGCTGCCGGTTTAAGAGCTACCAGCTCAGCAGCCAGCAGCTTAGCTACGTGCGGCGGAATCTGGCACAACTCAGGAGCAATAGTCTGGCTATCATAAGTGCCGTCGCCAATGGACTCAAGCAACTCAACGAGGCTATCATAGTCCTTTGCCCACATCGGAGCCGCAGTCTTAATTACTTCTGCCATCTTAATTTCCTTTCTTATGTTAATTGAGTTAAAACAAATGTACCGGCTTGGTGGTACCATTACATAATAATTCATTTTCTTTAATTTGTCAAGTCAGGGCGCTTTTCTAAAAGTTCGCTAATTGCCTCGTCCAAATATTCGCGCTCCATTATCCAGTCGTGGCAAAGTATAGTGGTTTTATGAATAGCTTTTACTTCTTCGGGGAATTCGTAGAAGTCCATTAAGGTGACTGCTGGTGTTTGATTATCTTCCCCTGTACAGTAGCTTATGCTTCCACGCAGACCTCGTTGGCTAATATACTGGCACATTTTAAGCATATCATCAGCACTGGCAAAGCGATAAACTTCCTTGACCAAGCCGAATTTTTCAGTCCACTCTAGCTGAAGTTTGTAGAAGTCAAGTAAGTTTGGAACTTCATCACCTGTGAATATGCGTTTGACTTCATATTCTGTAGTTGGGATTCCGAAAGTTAATTCGACGACCTCAAACATATGACCATCAATAACTCTGGTTTGCCAGGCCGGCTTTTTGCCATACTGGCTAATTAACTTCAATGAGTCAATTTCCGCCCCGAATAAATTTGGGTACTTGAGTATTGTGCTGATACAATCATCTAATCTTTCTTTCAATATGTTTGTCATTTTATAAAGTCCTTTCTTCTAAAGTGTGTAATTTGCTCAGGTCGAAATTTTCGAAGTCGCCTAACTTATATGTGCTCATTAGCCGCTTAGACCAAAAGCGGCCTACTTCACATTCAACGGGTACATGGAACTGGTGGCCATTGTAGTTAATTGGCGCCATCATTTGCTTCATAATCGAGTCTAAGAGGTGCAGTTTGCTTTCTCGAATGAAGAAGACAATGGAGTCGTGCACCTGAACCACAGGTATGAAGTCGCCGGCTTTCAGAGCTTCCTTCATTAACTTGCCATATTCAGGATACTCCATTGAGTCAAATTCCTGAGAGCGGCCCTCGAAGTAAGTGTTGACTAAGAAGCGGTTCATTAAGCCAGCTGTTCCACCCTGCCCCTTGTAAGCAGCTATCTGCCGCAAAACTCCATCGACTTTCTCCTTGTCCATCTTAATTGGGAACCACGTGGTGAATCCGAAGGCAGTTGAGATGAGTCCTTGATTCGCCGTTTGCTCACCGTAGAGGGTATAGTGCCAGTGAAGTAACTTCGGATATTGCACCCTGTACCTGTGAAGCGCAATTTCACATAACTTAATGAAGTCCTTTGTTACTTTAGGCTTCGGCAGGCCAAGCCGCTCGGCCATCTGCTGAAGTCCTGTGGTGCCGATTTCCGTTAACAACCTAGCGTACATAGTCCTCGCTGTCATAAAGTAGTTGCCGCCGTGGCTAATTGGCTTCACGAGTTTTCGAGCACTGTGCTTATCTCCTTTGTGCGCCAGCACTTCCTCGTAGGGGATTCCGAACACCTGACTTGCGTGAACCGCATGCGTATCTCTGTCATCAGTAACTACTTGAAACATCTTCTCGTCCGTTGAAGCTGCCACAAAATAAGTATCTGCTTGACTGTAGTCGATGTCGGCAATTAAGTAGCCTTGTGGCGCAACAAAAGCTTCTCGAATTTCGGCCGTGATGTTCTGCAAGTTGCGACCTTTATTGAAGTCCGTTGCCTTGGCGTTGGCTCTCGAGGTAATTGTGCCTGTGGCGTTAAGCTTGCAGCTTATTGTTGTTGTGTTAAGTAACTTACCAAAGTCGCTTACGAACTTGTTGTTCTCTTGATATTCCTTGAGCTTGTTTGCGAACCACTCAATTAACGGGTGCTGCTTAGCCAGCTGGCTTAGAGTATCGGCGTCCGTGCTCAGGGCCCCGCCTACTGGTGTGGCTTTAAGTAAGTCGTAAAAGATTTTCCGCTTAGTTGCCACGCTGTTGATGTTGAAGTTAGGCAGGGCGTCGGCGAAGATATATTCGAAGAGTGCTTTTACCTTATTGGACTTAATTGACTTGCCCTGGATAATCTGGGTTAAGTGCTCGCGGTCAACAGGGAAACTGTGGAATTGCATTTCCATGTAGATTAAGTTCAAGCGGTGAATCTGGCCGTAATTTCGGGGCGCCCACTTGTAATGGAAGTTAATTAACTGCAACATATAAAACAAGTTAGTTAGCGTCTGGAATGAATCGAGGGCGCAGTAGCGTAGGTAGCGCTTGTATCCATCGACTGTATGTGGCATTCCGCTTTCCTTAACATCAAGGTCATCTTCCTCACCTCCTCGAATCTCCTCTTTCCAATACTTGTACATTGGGTTGACCGAGCTACTTACGTGCCATAGAGCTTTGCGGCTCAGTGAGTGCATTGAGTAGAAGAGATATTGGGTGTCCCATCTATAGGCCCAAGCTGGGCAGCTATACTTAATTAGGTACGAATTGTCATAGGTGCCGTTGTGGAAAACGAACCTAATTGAGGTGTTGCTGTGCAACATTTTAAGTAAGACAAGCTTCTCAAGGTACACCTGAATGTTGGCTTCGCCGAGGCGGTTTCCTGAGGCATACTCAATTAAGTCCACGCAGAAACTCAGTGGGGCTTTTGGGTTTGCCAAATTAATTAGGGTGTATGAGATGCAGGTGATAAGTGAGTTGCTGGTTTCAATGTCACAGCCAATTAGCCACTTACAATTTGCTGAACTATTTGTAAGCCACTCAACGAAGGCCCGAAATTCGGCCGTGCTGTAAATTGGCTTGTAGATGAAATTGAACTGCGGGAGGAGGTGGTAGTTAAGTAACACAGCCTTTTCACAGATGTGCTCATAGTGAATGCGGCTAGCTGGGTTGAAGAAGCTACTTATCTCTTTGCAACTCAAGTAAATGACGAAGCTGTTTTCGGCCTCGAGTGAAGTAACTTCCCCTTGGCAGAAGTGCGGCTTCTTGTGGTTGCTCGCATACTTAATGTCATCTGTTATAAAGATGGTTTCCTTGAGGCCCAAAAGTGCTTCTTTGTTAATGAACTTGGTAACCTGATTAGTGCCAGTTAGGATTTTGACGGCTGGCTTAGGGAGGCCGAATTTTGCGGCTGAGTTAATTAACATCTGCCCCAGCATCCGGTTAGCTGAATCGTGTGAGCTGATATTTAAGATAATCATCTTGCATTACCTGATTATGCGATTAGAGTTAAGTGGGTGGGACAAGCCCACCCACCTGATTTGTTTTGTGAAATGTTAAGCTTTCGGTTTGTACTCAGTCCAGTCAATCTGGTTTCTGGTTACGCCATCTTTACCATTCTGCTCGAAAACCTTGTGCCAAGTAACCTGGCCGATTGCCGAGTTAATTAAGTCCATCAAAGTTCCTTGAGTGTCTTTGTTGGCCCCAGAGTTCAGGATAGCATATTTTACTTTGCCCAAACTTTCGGCGATGTCTTCAGGAGTCTGGTTGAAGATAGGCAGGCTGTAAATCATTTTTTTGCCGATTATCTTGGAGATGTCCATTGAGCTGCTAACATCGGCGGCGTCTTCAATTACGAAGTGAAAGACAATTCGGCTGCTGGTTTCATTGTCAACCTGCTTAACTTCTTCCAACTTAAGTGCATAGGTGCCTTTCGGCCACACAAAGTTAGTGGATACTTCCTTAACTTCATTAGAGTTGACGTCCAAGAAATTGATTTCATTGCTCATAGTAAATTCCTTTCTTTACTTATAGGTTAATGTTAATATTAATGTTATTCGAGGTGCACTTAATTGAGTGCATAATTGCGGGGCTCACAGGAGCCCCTTAATTTACAAGGTTAGCTTGTTTGAAGTTAGTGCCACTGCTGGGCCGGAGGCTTCGTGGGCAGTTTCTGACTCAATTAACTTGATGTCGTGAATCGGCGCTTCATCGAGTTGGTGGTTGTACTTCTGGAGGATTATGCTCGGAGTTAATTCACTCGACTGGTAAATTTTGGGCTCGAGCTGCCGCCCTCCAATGCCGCAAACTTCTGAAGTTGCTTGAGCTGAAACATAATACTTTCCGGCTCTTGAGTAGAAGTATAGGCATTCATCGAAGTACTTGCTTAGAGCTTCCGAGGCATTGATGGTAGTTGACAGCGGGTAAATTTTTCGCTCAATTACCTCGCCGGCTTTATTCTTCCGCTCAACTGTCTTGGTGTGTGAAATCACGAATACCGAGGCCGCTAAGTTGCTGAGCCTGTCAAGGAACTCGAAGAACTCCGTTGAGAGTACCCCGTAGTACTGCTGTACTTGACCGTTGTACAGCTTATCCTTGTCAAAGCTACCCATTACATACAGCTGCTTCTCCCTTAACTTATTGAACATACTTTCCGCGAAGCTGGTAAGCGAGTCGAGGATTATGATTGTATGCTCATCTATGCGGCTTGCGTGGATGCAGGTAAATTGACTTTTATTCTTGAGCAGTCGCGCATCGCTGACCACCTCTCCAGTATCTTGGTTGTAGTAGAAATCGCACTTGCTTATCAGGGCATTGACGAATGGCAAGATTGTGATGCGCTGCTCGTCCCTAAGCTGAAAGTAGTCGACTTTATCAAGATGCTTGAACTTGGCCGCTTGGTTGAAGATGATGTTCATTGACTTGTCGCAGTCAATGTAGATGATGTGATAACCTTTGTCAATTAGGTTGAATACATCAGTAACAAAGGTTGTTTTACCGGTCTTGCCCTCGCCAAAGCAAAGGACTTTTATGACTGGTTTCTTATTAAGATATTCACTCAATTTCATTTTAACTCACTTCGTTCGTTAAATTAATCCAATATACTTACGTATCATTCTATTGTGGCTTTGCCACTTGTTATACTCCAAGTACCTTATATATCTTCTTGGTGCTATAGGCTTTCCTCGGGTCCTCGGCTTGTTGAAGAGTTAATTGACACTCCGCACCTGATTGACACCACTCGAAAAATGGGCACCGGTTTCCGTAGGAAACACAATTACCGCTTTTGTAATAAGCGGCGCTGTTTAGGCCGTTTGACTCAATTAACCTTACAACCTGTCGCAGCCCGTTCATCAGGTTGTCAACGCACTCCGGGGTCTTACTTAGGAACAAAGGATTAATTGCGCATTCGGTTCCTTTGAACCGGCAGATTAAGTAGAGAACTTTAATGCTCGAGATAAGCGAGGTCGATTCCTGCTGGTCGAACCCAAGTAAGTTCAATATGTTAGTTACGTATTCAACAGTTTGCGGGCTCAGGGCATACTTACTTAACTCTTCTTCCTCAGAGCTGGTAGTTGACGAAGTCTTAATGTCGCATACTATGATTTCGCCGGTTGAGCGGTCAATGAAGATAGCATCGATGAATCCAATGTAGTTGACTTTGCCAAGGGTAACCTTTCTAGTGGCTGGCGCCACATCGTTTTTGCGCTCGCTGGTATGCACAATTAAGTATGTTGTGTCAACCTTGAACTCAATGGCCGGTTTCTCGTTGATGTAAAGTAAGTCGTAGTTGCTGTTCTCGAACCAATTAACAAGCTCCCTCAAAATGCGGTAGGCCGTAAGGAAGTGGTAATTGCCCTGCATCGCTTTCTTCAACTTAATTGGGTACTTCAACATAAGCACCTTGACTGCACCGTCGAGGTTACTTGTGATGAGGTAGAACTGGAATGCTTCGTGGACAGCGGTGCCAATTAGCGAGGCTGCCGAGCTGCGGCGTGGCACTTCGAAGTTACTGCACTTGGTTAGGACAAAGCGCATTGGGCAGCTTCCGAAGCTACCTAAGGAAGAGTAGCTAATTGAGATGGCATTTCTGCTCGCTTCGCTTGCTTTGCTTTCATTTGCGTCGCTCATTCAGATGCCTCCATTATTTCAAGGCAATTAAGACATATGGTCTTAGCCGGCCCGAATTCTTCCTGAGGTTTCAATTCGCCGCAAACCAAGCACTTGACCCAACGAACTCTCGGAGTCAATGAGAACTTGATTATGTGATTCTCCTTGATGAGCTGCAAGCGAGCATACTTCAGGGGCGTTTTTCTGACCGCTCGATTAAGTTCGGTTCTAAATTGACGCTCGAGCTTGGGCTGGGCCTCCTGAGCCGAGGGCCAAATTGCGGGGTCAATTAAGCAGGTGCAGTTAATTGCCACAAAGCCATCGGCATCGGCCTCGTTGACTGCTGTAAGAAGCTTGTGTTCCAAGGTGGCGAAGGAGCCATTGATGTTAATTACCTTGTTGCACCATCTCCAACAGGTAGCCTTGCGGCTACTATGTGAGCCAACTGCTGTTGCTTTCTTGTACTCTGCTAGTTGACTTTTCTCTTTAATTAAGTTTGTTTCTCCCTTTGAAGCTTGCTTAACTTCAACAGGCATAATTAACAGTGAGAGCAGGAAAGCGGCCTCGCGATAATCAATAGCTTTGATGCGCCAATCGACGGAGTTGCTTAGGTGCTTGTTGATATATTGCTTTATCATCTCAATTGTGCTAAGAGCATAATAGCGGCTTAAAGCTACTTCGACGTAAAGGCGCTGGGCACCGGGGTTGCTTACTATGTGGTGCTCAATTACCGGAATCAGCGTGGCGCCACAATAGTCCATTAAGTTGTTTTCTCCTACTGCGCTTAGCTTGAGTGTCTGATTAGATGTCGAGTTCATTGTCTAGGTCCTCCAAAAATGCAAGTTGCTTAGCTTTGTTGCTCCGTTTTTCGGCCGCTTTTTCTTTACGTGCTGAACTAACTGCCGACTTCGTGGCGTACAAGCGGTCGAAGGAGTTAATTAAGATACGCATATCCTTAGGTTGAATACAGTTCAGAACCTCGGGATTCTCCTGGAGCCGTTCCATTATGGCACTTACTGTAGTGTCGATTTGCTTCAAGTCAATGGACTCTTCTATCTTACCAAGTTCATTGTGAACCAAGGATAACAGTTCGCTTTGCTCACTGTTAAGCTGCAGGGCTGCGTCGGCCGCTTCCTTGGAGTAGAGGTCAATTAAGTCAGCCAGTGGCGGCATCGCTTCAATGCGGTTCATATAGTCAATCGAGTCCTCGAAGTTGGCCAGCGCCGTGAGGTCGGTTGACCACACCTGAGCTGCTTGGACGGCACTAAGTGGTGCATTCAATAAATTGACTTCCTGTTTTACGGCCGGAGCCACAGGCTCATCTTGCTTAACTGCATTTGACATAGCTGGGCCACCAGCTGGCAGTGTGTTAAGTAATTCGTTTAAGCTAATCATCTCTATTTGTTTCCTCTATATAAAGGTTTATTATTCCGTTGTTATTATACATCAAGTCAAAGTATAAGTAAACAAAATCTTTGACTGAATGAACTTCCTGCCTCGTTATAAGTCCATTGCGACTGAATGTTACAACTATCTTAAAGGGTTGTTCTTGGCGACGCTCAATTAACTTGATATGTCGCTTAACTTCTTTCAACTTAATTGGCATCGGCGGCCTCGCCTGTGGCTTCTCCATATCTGACTAACT
>ERZ780212.473-NODE-473-length-41189-cov-2.418851_pt1 | contig 41189 bp, 64 predicted proteins | sample MGYA00511364_ERZ780212 | MGnify/ENA primary metagenome ERZ780212 (study PRJEB29588, sample SAMEA2147991) | human gut metagenome | biome: human gut; feature: human-associated habitat; material: faeces | place: Denmark | collected 2008/2010 ... | reverse complement strand
CCACATGGTTTCAGAAAAGAAGCCCTTTACCCCTACTGACTATGAGGAATTGATGGACCCTCAGAATCATGTAGAGAGTGTCGTCTTGAATGAGAACAATGTGTTTGCTTACCTTGAAAGCCTTGGTTACGACAGCTCTAAGTTAGTGAAACGCAACGATAACTAACATTTTTTCTGCTTTCTATACTTGTAAAAACAGGGTTTTATGAACCCTTATATAAGTGCGCCCAAAAATCTACTTTATTTTTCACTCTTAATCTCTCCATTACTGCTCCTTTCTGCCAAAATGCATCACCCAATCAATAAAATGCAATATAAAAAATAATGGGTCTAGCAAAAATGCAATTATAAATATCAATGTACAAGCAAAAATGTTGAGGTGTGTACATTCATATATCTGCCTTGGAGTAACTGCAACATTATCATAGTCCCCAATCGTTGCAAAAAATATAACGATAATAAATATGATATAAAAAGCTAATATCATCATTACTTCTCCTTTCTGCCTTTAATCATCTAATCAACCTCCAAGGTTAGGCATTACGCATTCCCATACATAATCATCATATTTAGTTTCTTTATCCTCTTTTAAGTTACCGTTTTCGATAAGGATATATCTGCTAAATTCCATACCTCTTTCAAATGCTTCTATTTTTATATCAACATTGTATGCTTTGGATAATTCAATGTATGGTTCGGTTTCTACATTCCAAGCTGCTCTAAACTCCACAGCAATACAGGCATTTCCATCTTTTCTTTTCCAAACATTTATGTCGTTTGGCTCGACAAAGTTTCTGCGAGTATCTTTTATATATGCAGTCTTTTTAACATATATAGTTCCATCTTCTCTGTCTATCTCAATAGCTTCTTCGTCAAGTTCCTCTCGCATATCAAATTTTGGCTCTTTAATGATAACCGTTTTCCAAACTTGAAGATTGTCAGCTAGAAGATTAAATACATCTTCCTGCTTTCCTCTGATTTTTAACATTCCCTCACACCAGTTCGGCATATCAATTCTCCTTTCTAAAAAGGGCACTCGCTAGGATTTTTCAAATCCCAACTTTTCCCTGCTTCTGCAACATCCACATTTGCCCCACAAGCGACTTTTTTCATCTTCTCGATAAAACTATCTCTATCAGAATTTTCACTTGATAGATGGCACATTATGACGTTCTGCAAGCTATCTGAATGATTTGCCTTAACAAAATCGCAAGCCGTGTCAATGGATAAGTGACCTCTGAAAACGTGATTAGCTTTGCCTGTGTTATCCCTGTCAATTAAATCCTTGTCATAATTCACACCTAAGAGGATGTGGTTTATGTCTTTAAATCTCCACTTGATTAATTCACAATCGGTTATGTAAAGCATTCTTCCCATTTCCTTGTGAGTAATCAGAAAGCCGAATATCGGGCAAGGTTCGCCATTTGCATTAGTATGTGTCCAACTTCCGTCTATTGTCGTTAAATCAAAGGGTTTTACTGTAAATTCGCCCATATTCATTGATTTACGGCTATCGCCTAAATATGGGGCAAATACCGGTATTCCCATAGTTTCAAAATCTTTTACCGACTTGCTGTGGTCAAGGTGTTTATGGGTGCATAAAACACCCACAACATCTTTAATGTTCCAATCTAAGCCTTTTTTAATCTCCTTAATCGGTATTCCGCAATCAAGGATAAGCGTTTCTCCACTGTTGGAAGTTAGGTTGTAGCAGTTCCCTGTACTTCCTGTTGCTATACATTTAAGTTTCATTTAAGTACTCCTTTAATACTTAATATTCATATTTCCGTGTTCGTTTACCCAGTCAATAGCTTCTGCGTATGTCACACCATTATTTTTCAAGATATATAGCAGATTATGGAATTTAGGGTGCATTTCTTTCAGCCTTAAAAATCTACTTTCTTTCTCTAAGTGACATCCGAATCCGCACAGTACACAACCTGTTCTTTGACAACCTGTTGTTTTCAGTAATGGTCTTTCCTTGTCAAAAATCCCAAAATCCGCAAATGACATCTGATTTTCGCATTGCCCCATAGCTTCATAATCTGTGACTACTTCGCCATAAACAGAACATATAGGCAGATTGTTTTCTTTGATGTAAAGCAACACATCCTGTTCAGTCCAAAATGCCATAGGATTACTTGTTGGAATTTTCAAGTCAAATCCATTGCAACCATTCTGTAACCATTGTGAAGTCCTTAATTTGCTTTCACTAGCCATTTGAGCGGCAATAGGCACTCTGCCTGTATCTTTGTTATATTGGTGCATAGGCTGTTTCTTCATTACCTTGCAACATTGGTTAGATACTTCAAATGGTGCATTTAGCATAAATAAGTATTTTGACCTGTCATACATACTACCAAAATCTTCACACTTGACACCGAATAACTGTTTTACTCTGATAGGTGCTTTTAGAATTTCGCTAGGGATATTCCCCATCTTTAAATCCACAAAAGCTTTGTTTTCTTTGTCTACTCTCCTGTCTATTCCTATCAGGTCGGCTATGCGATAAGCAAACGGAATCTCTGTCTGTCTGCCTGTCTGTCTGTCTGTCTGTCTGTCTGTCTGTCTGTCTGTCTGTCTGTCTGTCTGTAAGGATTCTAATGTATTTTCTGCTATCTGCAACACATTCTGATATTTCTTTTGAAAACATTGGAAATCCATACTGTTCGCAAACCTGTGCGAATGAAATTTTAGGTTTCAAAATCACAAGGTTATCAAAAGTCTTGGCAAACTGTTTCAACTCTGGATATTGTGTCGGAACATCTACGAACACAAAAGGGATGTTTTTATATCCACAAACTTCTCTGATTATGTGCCCTAAAACTGTACTATCTTTGCCACCACTAAATGACAGATACACTCCATCTTCGCCAAATTCATTTACCCAGTTCCTTATTCTCTCTGCTGTCATTAAAACCTTGATATTCAGTGGTAATGCCTGCCATTGGTATAATTCCTGCATTGTGTGTTTTGCCATACTTACACCTCGATTTCATCATCCTGTGGGAACCGAAAGACAGCATTGTTGATAAAATCTACTTTTGACGGCTGATTTTCTGTTTGCACCATAACACCGCACTTCTTTAATCTTTCAAATTCCTTTGCCACATCGTCTGAAATATCAACATTCTGCATTACGATAGGCATACCGACATATGCTTCCCTCAGCATTTCCATAGCCTTTTCAGTCTTTTCTGTGGTGGAGTATCGTGCCAATTTTCTCCCGATATATACCCCGCTAAATATACACATTATTTCTTTTTCATCTTGATACAAGACTACATTTTCGTATGGAACATCCATCGTTCCGTCCTGTGAAATTACTCTCATACTCAAACTCCTATTCTACCTGCATAAATGGTGGTAATGTGCTATCTTCTGTCTGTTCTTCGGTTACTTCTGTGGCTGTACCCTCGATAATGTCGCTTTCTTCAAAATCAACGCTATTTACGTTTTCTTTAATCTCATCAGCAACAACCTTTTCTGTATCAAGTTTCACATCTGATATATTCTGAAATTCTTCCTGCGCATATAACCCTTGAAATCTATCTGGAAATGCTTCTCTTAAAGCTTGTACAACAGCTACTTTTCTAATCATTGTGGCTGGCTTTTTCGCCCATTGGCTGTTAAGCGAACCATCTTTTTTTCTTCCTGCATACTCATCAAAACCTACCGACTGATACTCGTCCTCTTTTCCGTCAATAAAGATTTTTGCCCAGCCACCTACGATAGTTTCGTTAGGTAAAACCATTGTTCCCTCTCGCTCTTCAACAGCTCCGTCCTTTTTAATTACAACAATTCCTGCTTTCTTTCCCTTATATCGTGGGTCTGCATTGGCTCTCTTTGTAAAAACATCTTTTCCAGTAACTATTGTGGCTGGGTCGTTGCTTCCATACTTAATAAGGTATGCTTCTCTCAAAAACGGATTTAAGTGCTGGTATCTGCATAATGACATAAACATCATTACTTCTCCGTCAGATACATTACCGCCGCCATTTACAAGGTATCTTCTTATCATTGTTGGAGAAATTTTTACCATTTCTCCATTTGATTCATATTCAACTAACTGTGTATTCTCTGCCATAATTATTCCTCACTTTCTTCAAACTCTTTTAACTGTTCTGCTAACTTCTTGCATTCATCTGCAACATATTCTTCGGTGTGGATAACATCATCAATCGGATATTTGCTTTTAACCATTTTTCGTTGTTGATACTCTTTTCTATGACTCGGAAACTTCTGCATCGCATAATCCAAATCCGACTTATCTCCTGCATGTCCGCAATCAAATCCAAACCACCACAAATCACTCTCGATTGGATAGCTTGAATGCTCTCCACCACCTGCATATGTAATGCCACCGTGACACTGAAAATATGCTTCAATGCGGATTCTTTCATCTTCGTCTAGCCAAGCACCAAGCAAAGGAAGAATCCCGCTTACTTCTCTGTCTCCGACATCAGCTTTCTTGATTTCAAGGTAATCACTGTAATCCTTTCCATATAATGGATGATTCTTTGGAACGCCAACATATCCACATCTATGCCCTATTGCGCCGAATATAACAACACATTTGTATCCAGAGTGTTCAAACTCACGCTCTATAACATATCTATCATTCATAGTGCTTATCCCTCCACAATCTCTAATTTCTCGCTATCATTAACAATCAGCATAATCAACTGACTATCTACCATTTCAGAAACTTTCTTCTGATTGTCCGTACTAAGGCTTTCAGAATCATCTAAAACAATAGGTACTGATATGCCACTAATTTTCTGAATAGAGTTGCAAATATCAACTCTGCCTAAAATCCTGTTACCCTTGTTACTCATAGTTGTTAAAATGCTCTTTCCATCAACTGTAGGTATGCAACAGCTCTTATAATTTCCATTCTTAGCATATTCAAATAACTGCCACTTAACTAACTCAAAATGGCTGTTTACCGCTTCTGTCAAAGCTTCATTCTTAGCCTTATCCAGTTCGTCAAGTAAATCAAGGATTTTCTCGGCATTAGCCTTATTCTGTTCACTATCAATCCTCGTCTGCTTTAATTCTTCAAGTCGCTGCTCATCTGCTGCCGTATCAGACTTTGCAATCTGGCTTTCACATTCTGCTAACTGCTGCCTTAAAGCCGTTTCCTGTTCCTTTAATTCTGCCTTAACTGCTGAAATATCATTAGCCTTGTGCATAGCCTGTTCTTTTTCTGCTATTTGCTGTTCAAGTGCCTTATATTCTTCAGTGGCTGATACATCAATTTCCTGTGGAAGTTCTGCTAACTGCTTTTCAAGGTCTGCTAAATCCACTAAATGTTTTTCTAACTTCTGCTTTCTGTCAGCCAATTCCTGTTCAGCTCCAACTAACAATCCTTTGACTTCATCAAGCATTTTCTTAGCCGTGTTGCCTTTATCAGTAATCCTGTTAAGTTCTGCTTCTTTGTGTGCCTTGAAATCTGCCTTTAATTCCTCTTTTTTATCCTCCAGGTATTCCTGTTTGCAATAAGGGCAAACAAGGTTATTCTCGTCAAATACACGCTCTTTTTCAGCTTTCCATCCAGTTCTACTATCATCAAGTATTTTTTGATATTCAGCTATTTTATCTTTATCAAGACTAACAATAATTTCTGCACTACTTACTGACTGCTTACTATCCATAATCACATAATTAAGGTTGCTAATCTGTGATTCAAGATTTCTTCTTGCCTTAACATTGTCCTCATTAGCCTTGCGTGACATATCACTAAGCTCAAACTTCAAATTAAGAATATCCGAACTAGCCTTGTCATATTCAGCCATCAGCTTATCATTGTCGGTCTGCTTTGCCACACAATCAGCAATCTGCTCTTTAAGGCTGTTTTTCTGTAATTCAAGGTCAGATACTTCAATAGCCTGTTTAAGCTGAATATCTCTTTCCTTTTCCTTAATCTGTCCGTCAAGAATAGGCAAATCCTTTGTAATTTTAGTCTTGGTAGCCTTATTCATAGCAGATAATTCTTCAACTGTATACTTATTAAGTAAAGGAACTAACTCGGCTAATTCAGCTTTCTGCGAAGCTATATCAAGGTCTGTAACATCACCTACAAGACCGAATAAGTATTCTCTCATTTCTGCCGGCTTCTGATTAAGAAATGCGTTCACATTACTGCACATCTTAAATACATTCATATCCACATCAAGATACACGTTGAAGTCCTTTAATGTCTTAGGCACATCATTGATAAAATACTTGTTATCGTCCTTATAACTGCTACCATCTTTGCTGTAAGTACGCTTCTGCACTTTCTTCATAGTTATTTCTTTTCCGTCAACATCAAGTGTAAGTTCAACACTTGTATCCATATCATCAACAGGTTTTCCGTCAACCTCTCGTCTGACAACTGGATTATCCTTTAACTCATAATCACAGTTAAACAAGCACCACAGATAAGCTGTGGCAATAGTCGACTTGCCCTTGCCATTCTTAGCCATAATCTTTGTAATGGCACAAAAATCAAATTCTGCGTGTGCATAGCACATAAAGTTTTCAAGTACTACCTTTTTTAAAGTTACTCTCATAAACAACATCCTTTCCTTATAAAAATCAATCTGTAACTCCAAGAATTCTAAATACATCTTCTGTATTAATTACAGAATGCCCTTTTGCCATGCTTGCAAGCACCTCTGCTCTCGTCTCGCAATCTATCAATTCTTCATATCTCGCAAGTGGCACTGTCACAACATCAGAAATCGCACCATGCATCGTTAGTTCAAATTTATCATTCATTCTCGTCTTCCTCGCTTTCTTCTATTCTACTTACCGAAATTTCATAAGCTGTTCTTATTTCTTCTGTGCCGTCATCAAGTTTCTTCGTGTATTCTCTGCTTTGCAATCTTCCCTCAACGTCAACGCGAGTACCCACATCAAGGTTGCCGGTATATCTTGCATTTCTACCCCATGTAATACATGGTATGTAATCTGATTTGCCATACGTACGATTAACCGCAATTAATACATCAGCTATCTCTCTACCTTTAGGTGTTACTCTGTAAACCGGCGGCTTGCAAATATAACCGCTCAATTTAACATTGTTGTTGAATTCCGGGGCTGATTCACTCTCTTCTTCAACTTCCCAGACATCCCTAGCAAACACCATTATTAAAAGTTTGCGTTTATCATCTGATATATGCTTGTTAAAGGTTCTCACCTGTCCCTTAACTGATATTTTTTTACCTACCTGTAAATCTTTGATTTCTACCAATCTGTCAGATACAATAATCGGTAGCATGTCCTTTTCGGTGCTTTTTCTGGAACAGCTTAAACGAAAGCCATAGAAATTTTCGCCATAAGTTTTGTGATTAAGCTCTGGAACGCTTGTTATAACTCCGCACAATTCAATTTTGTTATTTTCTATCATTTTATTTTTCCCCTTTCAATTCTGTTGTACTTACAAATCCGACAATCTTGCCGCCATCAATTACTGTATACATGTTTTTCTTTTCAAACATATCAATGCAATCCTGTATTGTTATTTCTCTCTCGTTTACCTGTATCATAGCTTATATCTCTCTTTCATTATTGTAGGCAGTTCGTAGCAGTCGATATAATCGTGAGTGTCTGCTATGTATTTCTTTTTCAGTTCATTTAGTTCACACCCGAATTCGTGCCCCAACTGCCCTAAAATGTCCTTTACGGCTACTCTTCTTAAAAGTTCACAATGCTTATTTCTTCCTAAGAGGTAACTTGTTCTTCTGCCAATGTGTGCCAGAATTTCAAGTCTTTCCACCTCATTAATCTGCTCTCTTTCGCCTTTTTCAGAAATAATAAATATCAATCTGCTAAAACTCCTTTCTAATTAATAAGCTGAAATATCATTGACACAATAAATAATATTGCTGATAACATGTATAAATATTCAGCTATCCTACTGCCTCTCTTTGCTTTCTTGTATGCCGCAATAGAGACTTCTAACTTGTTTCTTTCTGCTATCAGTTCCTCTACTGATATGCTATACTGTGGTGTTACCTGTATTTCTTTTTCCATAAACAACATTCTCCTTACTTAAAAATTTATTCATAAAGTAAACCTGTCCTTTGCCTGTTACCTTTGGCGTGCGTGTAATTCTTACGCTTCCATCTGGATTAACAAGGTTACTTTCCTTAATTTCAAATAATCCCTGTTCAACATACCTTTGTGTAGGCATATTGTAAGAACTGCCGCTCTTAATCAGATACCCATTGGCTCTCAACCAATCAAACAATCGCTTCTGCCCTATCTGATAGCCGTTCTGGCAAATCAGCTTTGCCAAATCTCCAACAAGAATTGAGGTATGGCTTGCCGATACTGCATCAGCGAAAATCTCTTTAGGTTTCATCTGTTCAATTCTTGCCTGTTTCTGTTCGATTATCTTATCTCTTTCGACTATCTTGTTATTGGCTACAAGAAGTGCCTTTGCCATAAGTTCTTCATCAGACATTGTTTCCTGCCCTGCTATGTAGCCGCCATTCTTTCTGATTGACGGAAGCACTTCTGATGTAACCCAATGTTTAAATCTATGCAACTTCTCTATTCTTTCATTTACAAGGGCGTTATTTTGTGACACACCCTTTGCTTTTTGAGGTTGCATCTGAAAAAGTAAAGAATATAATCCACTTTCATTAATAATCACCATATTTTGTTTTCCACCAGGAGTATCAATTTGTGACACACCCCTATCAGAATCATCAATATTTAAAAGGCTTCTTCTGTAGTTTGTGTCCCCAAACGCTTCACAGACATCTTTGCCTACAAACCATATTTCACTGTCAATGTTCATTGTTCTAATCGAACCAAATTCTTTATTTTGAAATACTTCTATGTTATCCATTCATGCACCTCCGAGCATAAAACCTTTCATCATATCGAGAAATTTTTCAGACTTGTTTTTAATGCTTTCTGTTTCGTCTTTGTACTCTAGTTCAATGTCATTGTTGATTACTTCATTAAAAGAAATATCAAAGAGTTCAGTTCCAGATTTTCTGCAAGACGCAAATACCTTATGTAAGATTTTTTCGTTTTTCGTATAATTTGTCTGTGGCTTGCTTAATGCGAATCTGCCTATCCTGCTATTATTGTAGCTTGCAGCTTCTCTTTTTAAAGTTAAAAGTCTTTGATAAGGATTTTTGGTGCTACCTATCTTTACCAAATCTCCATACTCTAATGCATAGAAGAATCCGAGATATGTACCCTTGTTTTCCTTTTCAACGCTTCGGATTTCTCCAAACTCTGAATTGCTAAAAATCTGTAACTCCATAAACACATTCCTTTCCTTTTGTATTTGTGTGTGATATATTTTGACCTTTTAAGGTGCGTTTGAGCGATTCTGCTCATTCCTATCTGCTGTAACTTGTAGAACTTTATATTTATTGATACAATAGAGAAGTGATGGTAGACACTTTCCGAAAGGAGATTGTATGGATACTGTCATAGCATTGTGTATATCAGTGGTCGGCTCATACTTCTGTGGTTTAGACTTCTGCACCCTGTATACTTTTATTTCTATATCAATAGAATTAAACAAATATGCTAAAGACAAAACTGCCAATCGGTAGGTAATTTACACTCGATGTAAGCAGGACGCCACTCCTGTTTTGAAAAACCAATGAATACTACATTATAAGAGATTTGTAACTATTTACCGCTACCATCACTTTTCTATTGCATCAATATCAAAAATTCTAATCTGTTTGTACTTTGTGCTATAATCCTCTTATCTTTTATGAAAAGAGGTGAGATTGTGAAAAATTTTGAAGATTTCAAAGCTTTTGTAAGCTCTAATGGCGATAAAATTCATTCTTCAATTCATCAGAAAGTAATGTCTGCTACTGAAAAACAAAGTTTTACTGACATTGCTGAAGAACATGAGTTTATTCGTCGTGCGTGGGTTGAAATTGGCATTATGGAAATGCTGGAACATTACCATAATTGGCTCAATCAAGATTAAAAGCCGATTTACCAACTTCACTCTGACACTCTTTATCTTCCTTGCTTGCAAGTTTCTTCAATGACCGATTGATTTCTTCAAGCAAGGAATTTCTTTTCTTTTCAATCTGGATTAATTCTTTCAATTCTCTTTCCATTCTTACTCCTTTCTCTTGTTGTCGCATTCCTTATCGCTTTTCTCTGCCATATTCTCGACTTTGCCAAGAATATAGCCCTTGTCAAAATCTGACATCTTAGGAATTGCTTCCTTTAGCTTCTCAACTACTTCCTTTTCCTTTTCACTCATTCAATTCACTTCCTTTCTGTTCATCTGATGTGCATATATTAGCACATTAAATATACATTGTCAACACTTTTGTTGACTTAATGTGCATTTTATGTTATTATACTTTTCAAGAAAGGAGGAACTACTTATGAATGAGAGAATTAAAAAAATTAGAAATAGCTTGAATATAAGCCAGACTGATTTTGCTCAAAAACTATCTATATCCCGTTCTGCTGTTTGTAAAATGGAAAGCGGAGAAAATTATCCGTCAGAACAGACTATAAAACTGATATGTAATGAATTTTCCGTTAATGAAGAATGGCTGCGAACCGGCGATGGGGAAATGTTTATAGAGAAATCCAAAGATGAGCAGATTGCTGAAATGCTTGGAAATATTCAGAGAAGCGGTGAAGACAATTTCAAACATAGGCTTGTAAGTGCATTAGCCAAGTTAAATGAAAGCGACTGGGAAAGTTTAGAAAAACTGATTGACTTGATAAATGAGAGGTAACAAATTTGTTGAGCCAAGAATAAGCAAAGACCGAGAAAAAATCTCGGTCTTTTTCTTTTACTTCAAAAGTGTTTTAATGTAGCTGTATATTGTTTTTAGCCAATGATTATTATTGCAATTATTGATTAATTCGATTATCTTCTGTCTGTACTCTTCATTCTCCATTATGTACCCCCTAGCCGCACTCCGATAGCGATACGATTATTATAGAACACACGTTCTATTGTGTCAAGTATGTAGTGGCACTGCCAACGCCAATTAAACAGCACCACTACGCCAGAACTTGAAGTGTCTTCTTTTGAAGACATGTTTATTATACATGCTGAATATTAAAATTTCTAATATATAACATCGTAAAATTGCGACAGCGTTCGACATTTTGAAAATGGTATGTTATAATGCAAGCAAAAACGGAGGGTTATTTTATGGAAGAAAAGCAAAAGATAAGTAAAACAAGCATAATTGCCGCAATAATTTTCTTTGCAATAATTATTGTTGCTGTATTACTGTGTTATTTTAGAGTATTTAACGATTATCGTTACTCTGAAAGTGACAGGAAAATGATAGACAGTGCGATTAAAATTATTGATGATTTTGAAAATGGAACTTTAAGTGCAAAAGAAGCAAGCACCAAAATGGAGAATTTAACAAATTTGGCAGAAAAACAAGCCGATGATAAAACGCTTTCTGCTACTTTTTCAAGCGTTGAAATATCGCTTTCGCTTTCAGATAATAAGATAGTATCGCAAGATTCTAAATCTGAATGGCTTAAAAATATAAAAGAACGCCGAGAGTCATTTGAGAAAATGTTAAAAGAAAAGAAATAAGTTTTTAATTTATACAGGTCTTACATTAAAGTAAGACCTGTATTTTTGTTTTTTAAATAAGTTCGCAATCAGTTACATTGACTGCGGCAAACAGTTCTCCGTCATGCACAAGCACAACCCTGTCTCCACTTTTTTCTGATACTGTGTATTCATCAAACCAAGCCTTAATAGGCGTGCCGTCATAATCGGTATCGCCGACAAATCTTACAGTGCTACCCTCTTCAATATCTCCGCTAAACGGAATATCTGTAGGCGTATCATCAGAACTTGCACCGCCGACAAATTCAAGATTAGCAATATTTACAGCGGCTGTGATTGTTGTGCCAATACCTATAACAATTCTATCTCCGTCCTCTTCAATTACATCATATTCATCATAATATGTCGCGAATCTCACGCCGTCATAATCAATGTTATCAAGCACTCTGACTTTCTTGCCATCACCACGGTTTACTGTATCTGTGTTAATATCATTGTCATTGTCATAAATGCACTTAACAAGACTAAGATTATCTTCATCAATAGCAGCAGTAGTTATGCCGTCAATGCCAATAACAATTCTTCTGCCGTTAGCTGATAAAACACTGTACTCATCATAGTAAGTGCCGAATGGCTCGCCATTATCGTACTGAATAGCGTTAATAACCTTAACTGTATCGCCTTTATGATACTTAGTGTCTGGTACTGGCTCATAGTCTGGCACTGTGATTTCTTCAACGACATGGTCTGTGCAATAATCAGTGTAGCAGTAGTTTTGGTCTACTGTCTGTTCGTTAATCTGTGTGTTTCTAAGATAATTAACACTTCCGCCAAACTGCCACATATCATAGTCCGTGTCATTTGTAAGCTGTGGCTTTCCACTTGAATAGCTTGCTACCCAAAGGCTGAAACCATCGTTTTTTACTCTCGCAACATCTACATAATTATTAAAATGGTTAGCTGACATGTAAAGCCCTATATTTTTAAAGCCAGCCCTTTTAAGTTCATTCATAAATGCAAGCACAATTTCTGTCAAATCTTCTCCTGTAAGCATGCCGCCCTCAACATCGTAAAAAACAGGATAACAAAAAGATTTGTTAGCCAAAATGCTTGCACAATGCCTTGCTTCATTTACAGCTTCATCGGTGCTTAAAGCGTTGCCAAAATAATACACCCCCTTGTGAATTCCTGCACTTTCCAACTTGTTATAGCTGTTCTCAAACTCTCTATCTTCGTATAAGCCATCATCAGCACCGCCTGCCTTGATAATAGCAAAGTCTACCCCCTCATTTTCCTTTGCACCTTTAAAATCAAAGTCTCCCTGCCATCTTGATGTGTCAATTCCAAATTTAATCATTTTCATACCTCACTTTCATTGTAACATTAATTTGTCAACTTCTGCCTTGAATTCTTCATAATCAGCTTCGCATGTGCTCTTATTTGCGACATACAGTTCTTTATCATTTATCGTTTGGCTTATAGATGTCGCACCGCTCTCTGTAATATTTGCGGATAAATACATAACCGCAACTTTGTTTCCGTTTTCTTCAATCATACTTGTTCCCTGTACTGAAATGCTTTTTGTAATACTTAACATATTTTTTACCTCCATATATAATCTGTTTTTGCTTATTTTTCTAATGCTTTAAGCCTGTTGTTCAGACTTTGCACTGTCGCTATTAAATCAGCTATAAGTTCGTCATATCTCAAACCATAGCGTGCTGTTAAAAGTTGTGTTTGCTCGCCTGTCTCGCTGTTGACTTCGGTTTCAATATAGTTTTCGTTGTCAACTTTTTTATCTATAAACAATCCCCAATCACTATCTCCCATTGACTTTTTAACTTCCTGAGCAATCAAGCCATGGTGCAAGCGGTTTGACGTTCCATTTTTGAATCGGAACTCTGACGGAATTAAACTATAGATAAAATGTGCTGAATCTTCAATATCAAGAGCCTTAATGTCTTTTTTTACATTCTTGTCTGAAGTAGATATTACATTTCCATGTATATTGCCTTCAACGTAAAGCTCGTATTTCAACCTCTGCGTGCCATAAACACTAAGTTCGCAATTTCCATATATTGTATTTTCTTGGTTTGTTATTGCAAAATTTGTAAGTCCAGCAGAATTAACGTAAAAACATGCACCCTTTTGCCCATGCCCTTTAACATTTCCATAAAATTCAATCCCTAGCTCATCATCTCCATTGACGGTTATTGCACTATCATAAGACGATGCAGACACGCCTCTTCTTCTTCCAATTTGAACGCGGTCGCCGTCATCACAAAGAATTGCAATTGCACCTCTTGCGTCAGATGAATCTTTACCAATAACTCCGGCTAAAATTGTGCCAATAAAATTATCCTTTTTAGTCCAGTCATAAAAATCTATGTTCGCTTCATGTATCTCAATTCCTTTACCGCCAACGCTGTGATTTTTTGTAGACAAATATCCGTCCGGAATATAAGTATACCCATCTGCACGAACATAAAAATCATCTACATATGTCGCCGCCGCTGTTGCGTCTATGTGATTAATATTTATAACTTTTGTTGATGTTGATGCTGGCTTATTAAGTGATATACCATACAGTCCGGCAGAACCGCTTAATCTTGTTGAAGAAATATTCCACCCTGCAATAGTACCCTGAACAAAATTTACAGTTCCGTCTGCCGCAATCTTTGCATTAGTGCTGTCTAATACAAATCGGTTCGATTTAAGCGTTATAACATCTGCACTTGCATTAATTTCGCTTATCAGCTTGTCTTTGTCAACTTTCAATTCCAAGCTCGCTTTTGTTGCATAATTAGAGCTTACAGTTGTTAAAATTGAACTGGCAGATTGAGTTATTGCAGAGTTCATGGCAGTTACCGTTGCATAATCTGACAAACTTGTTTTAGTTGCGTATATATTACTCACGCTTGTTTTAAATCCGCTCAAATCCGCCGTCAAAGCTGTAACATTCGCCTGTAAAGCTGTAACTGTGCTTCCGTCTGCTTTTTTGCTTATCTTTGTTGTATTGCTGTTCACTGTTGCAGTAAGACTTGTAAGCGACTGATTTAACGACGTATATTGATTGCTCACTGTCGTGACTTTTGTATCTACAGATGATATATCACTGTCAACGTCCTCCGGTGCTGGTGTCCAATCGGTTGCCTTGTCACCGAGTTCAAGTTTTGGGTGTTTGTAATACGTATAATCACCACTTGCTGTTGGACTAATTCCTAAATATACTGTTATTGTTTCAGCTCCTGATGGTACTGTAAATTTAATTGTGAAATACCCTTCAGATACGTCTTTCTGTACAAGAATATTATTAGTTCCACTCTTATAATATCTGACAACAACATGTCCGACCTTTGTTCCTTTTTTATTGTATCCCGAAAGAGTATATGTTTGTTCACTTTTATCAGATGATATATACCAATATGTACTCCACCAACCACTTGTATTAGTTGTTGATACTTTAAAGTAACCGTTAGAATCTTTTGTTACAGTAACATTTCCCTCTTTATGCCATTTTGTCAAATCAGCTGTATTTAACAAAAGATTCCTTCCGCCAATCTGCAAATTATTTACAGCCGTAGTTATATCCTGTTGCCAAACCTTGCTTGAAATTTGTCCTTGCACAGCAGTAAGCTGTGTTCCTTGCGTTGTCACTGCATTCTGCAAATTCGTAATATTCGTAGTCATGTTTTTAAACGCAACATCAAGCGTCTGTTTGTTCGCATCAATGTAAATTTTACTGCTTTTCAGTGTATGGCTTCCGTCTTCGTTAATAACCGTAAAGAGACTTTCTATATCCAGTTTACTTGCCGCGATATTTGCATTTTCTTTTATCATGTCGTTACGGATTATCTCACGTTTTACGCCGTTTTCAGTAAGTCCTAAAGCATCAAACATCAAGTTGCCGGATTTATCCCAGACGTACATATTGTAGTCATTTGCGGCATCTTTACCGATTTGAACTCTTGTAACTTTGTTATCATCTTTTATCTGTATCGTATTGTCAGCTATATCAAGATTTCCGCTTTCGCTTAGAATCTCAACAAGATTTGTATAAATTTTTCCAGCCGTAATCTTATCTGCGGCTATACTTTCTATCATTGCAGACTTTATCTGTGCATCACCGATAAGACTTACTACAGAATTGGAAAACTCTGTAGTTAAAGAACCGCCAGATGCAGAGCCAAACATAAGTGTATTGATATTTGCGACTTGAGCTTTTAAATCATCAACATTAAGATTTCGGATTTGCCCCTCAACAACTTCCATTCGTTCTATAGAAGCGTATAAAAGATTTGCCTTGTCAACTGTAAGATTATTTACCTTTAAGTAATCCACATCACCTTTTACAGCTGTGAGATTGGTTATTGTCGCATAAGTAATCTTGGCTGTATCTACATCTAACTTATTGATTAACGCCTTATTAACAACTAATAAATTTGCGTAGTAACGCTCCATCTGCTTAGTAATAGGACCAGAAGCAACACTTGTATTCTCTGTGTCAGATTGACCTATAGATGTAACAGTATCCATAAGTCCGCCGTCACATTCGTGCGTAATCTGCATTATAGGCACTTTGTAATCAATACCGCCTTTGTTGACAGTTATAATATCGCCTACCTCTAGTCGGTAATCACCGACGAACTTAACTGCAAGCGGTCTAAATGTAAAACCACCTATTTTTTTATAGACTTCATCAAGAATTGTCTGTGTCATAAACGGATTAGCAAAGCTAAGTCCTGTCACTCCGTCGCCGGCAGTAATCTGACTTTGTTCTGTAGAACCGCTTTTGGTATTGTTGCAAGTCAGCTTCTGTATGATAAAATCCTTGCTTGTTGTAAATGTAACGCCCTGCTGATAATACTTATGTCCGTCAAGCACGTAGCCACTATCCTTATACCACTTTATTTCAAGGTTTCCGTCAGAATTAATTACCGCATTACAGCCTTGTAGCATAGCCATATAGCCGATAATTTCTCTATAGGTATATCCTTGTGGCTTGTCGTTAATAGTATGTGTTGTGACTATATTTGTTGCTAAAGATATACCTAACTTGCCGCATATCTCATTAAGAATAGCTTTATCTGTGCTAGGAAATGTCATATCTGAGAAGTAAGGCATATCAGCTTTGTACATTCTGTCGTATGCTTCATAGCTTGTATACTCTCCGTCACTTGTTTGTTTGGTAACTGTAAATATTCCCAACTGAATATACTTAATTTCTGTGCCAACCTTAACGCCCTCAAATACTGTAATCTCCTTATTTTCGAGGCTTATTGTTGGCATATAAATAGAAAAGGTAACACTGCTACTGCAAGTGTTACCTATCGTAATTTCATTATTGGGATTTGTCATGTTTTGGAACTTGAAATTGTTAAGCGTTTCGGTATGTTCTTCTCCGTCAACTATATACTTGGAATAGTACCTTGCACTATTTCCCTTAACAATCTCTGTCATAGCTGTGCTTAAATTTTTCATTTTACACCGCCCTTTTTGTTTAAATTAATGTTCAATCATAAATTCAATGCTGTATAACTCCGCCGGGCTTATATTTTCGCAATTATCAAAAGAATTTACAGGAAGCATTGTCATGTCAGGCACTTCAATTTCTTGTTCATTAATTTCTTTAAATTCTGTTGCTAATTTTTCGAGATTTTTGTCTGAAATTTTGTAGCGGTTATCTTCGATAATCGGTTCACCTTTATCATTTTTGTCGGCATATTTCTTTTTTAAATCGTCAAAAGCCTGTAATGCCGTTTTATACGGCTCTTCCAGCGTTTTAATATTGCACATAACAGCCATAGCAATTCTACCGCTTGTTTTATTTTGTGATAACTTATCTAAGTTCTGAAATCTCTGTATTAATTCGCTTGTTTTAAGTTTCATGTGTAACCTCTTTCTATTTCTGAATTAAACTTAATTTTGCTCCAACTATAAGTCCGTCCTCATTCTTTGCCCTTGTAAGGTACGGATATGTCACATCTCCTGTGTATATTGTCATTTCCTTTTGCTGACCGCCTAAAAATAGGACTTGTGCTGTTGGGAATGGGTTATTTTCATCACTTACCACATTGTCAAGCAACAACGCCTGTCCTCCTGTTAATGGTGGTAATTGAAGCTCTACTTTATCTTTAATAGCTACGATTGTGCCTACCATTTCGCCGTAGTCATTTCTTCCTGTGTTCTTAGACCATATCTTATTTCTGCTGTATGTGTAGCCATTATATGCTACTGGGAATGTTACTCCCTCGATAATTACAGCACTTATCATTCAATCTCCCCTTTCTGCCTAAAAATGGGTAACAAAAAAGAACGTACCTTTCGATACGTTCCCTTGATAAGTTAATATTTTACTAAGGCAATTATTTTAATAGTAGAGTTTTTACTAAAAGTTTTTTGTCGGATATAAATGGTGTTATTTCCAATGTAACATCATCTTCGCTATCCCCTAACACAAATGAAGAAGATACTGTTATAGTAACACCTTTTTGAATTTCTTTTCCGCTGTTTTTTGATTCATCATTGGCATGCCACATAGAATGTTTAATTTCAACACCATTTTGAAAGCAAGTATCATCAAAAGAATAATCAAAAACAGCATTATCATCTGAATTATTAGTAAAATCATAATAAACAATAAGTACCTTTTCGCCAAAATCATTTTCTGTTACTTCATGTTTTAAATACTTGACAGTTTTGTTTTTATAAGTAAACTCCCCGTCAGATTGATTATTTGTTTGATTTTCATTGCTAAGTTGTAGTACTACCTCACCTACAAGTCCGCCTTGACCGCAACCTATCAATGTGAAAAGACAAATTGCTATTAAAGTGACTGTCAGCATTGTTTTGCACCTCATATCAAAATACCTCCTTATCTTTTGTGCCTTTAATATATCTTTTTATTATGTTTTTGTCAATTAATATGGGAAAGCCGCTTGACCTGTCATGTTAGTATAGTTATTAGCTTTATCTTGTACCATTGTAAACAATTTATCAGCGTCGCCTTGCAATGTTATATTTACATTGTTGTTAGCTTCTGACATAGCCGCTACAACTGCATTGTAAACCGCTGGATAAACTGCATTAGCAATACCTGCTGTAATTTCTTGTTGATTGGCTACTGCTGTTCTTCCGTCCATAGTACCAACCATTTCGGGTGCAACTTCATTAGCCACAAATAATTGTCCTTTATTTGGGAAGCCGCCGTTTGCGTACCAATCAACACTTATCTTAGGCACTTGAGGTGGCATAAGACTGAATTCACCATCAATGTCAAAATGTGGCATTTTCATATGTGGGAAGCTAAGTCCTAAGTTATCCCACCAATCTTTGAAATTATACCACATATTTCTCACTTTATCGGCAAAATCTTCAATTGCCACTGAAATAGCGTGAAGTGAAGGCTTGCTATCCCACCAATTAACTACATTATTCCACTTGTCTTGTATGCCTACTCTTATTCCATCTGCCATATCACGCCATCTATCTGCCGTAAAGTAAGGTGCTACGTGATTATTCCACCAATCGTAAATTCCGGTTGTACTCCACCAAGAAGAAAAATCAGACCATTTATCTTGCAAACTTGACTTGAAGTTATCACCTAATTCATTCCATTTTTCCTTTGTGAACCATGGTGCAACATCATTGTTCCACCAATTTACAATAGCTGTATTTCTCCACCATTCGCCAATTTCACCCCATTTTTCCTGTGCCGCTGTTTTTATATTATCTACAGCATTCTTTGCTTCTTGAACGTATTTACTGTCGTCAATGTGTGCTAAAAATTCTGTATTAAATTTTACTGATAATATTCCACCGGGTGAAAGAAACGATTTTAGAATTCCCGACATTCCATATCTTTCATAAATTTCTTGCAAAGCCCCCCACAAAAGTTTTGTGTTTGGCTTTGATAAATCAATAATCAAATCAAGTATTTTAACTGTTATTTCTCCAATGTTTATTCCATCAAGAAATTTAACTAAATCCCTGCCTAACTCTTCTTCATTTATTGAATCTATGAAACCTCTTATAAAATCTAGTGCACCACAAATGGCTTTTGTAATTATTTTTCCTGTTTGTTCCCACGGAAAAGCTTTTATACCTTTGTTTATTTGTTTGCCTACGTAAGTACCTATTTCGTACCAGTCACCCTTTTTTATGGCTTTTTCTATTCTATCCGCCCATTCGGTTGCGGAATTTTCCATGTTGGCAAATGCTTTATTCCACGCCGCTTCATATTCTGCCGCCGCCTTAGCAATATCGTCTGTCAAATCAATAGTGCTACCACCGCCGCCACCGCTTGAGTCTTTGCTTGAGCTTGTATCGTCCTGCAATTTATTTATTTCATCAAATCCCATTAGAGATAATGTAGCTTTCTTAGCTGAATCAGCTACATCTTGGTAGCCGTCTGAAATATCTTCTAAGCCGTCTGATGTATCTTTATATCCGCTTTGTCCGAAACTTTCAAAGTCAATCTTAACGCCCATTAAAGAAGCAAGACCAACTAATAATCTTTTGATTGCAATAGCTACTCCGTTTACTACCGGCATAACCTTTGAAAGAATTGGGATAAATAGCTGTCCTGCTACCATTCCTACCTCTTTCATATTGTTGCTGAACTGGCGTAACATGTTACTTGGACTGTTAATCGTATTGGCTAAATCACCCCAAGATACTTTTGATTGGTCTAGTATAGCTAACACTCTTAACTGCTGTTTTTCCATCTGTGTCATTTCAGACACCGACTTAGAAATGCCTAAGTTATAAGCATATGTCGCTAATGTAGCGTTAGTAATATCAATGCCATATTTATACAACGCCCTTGATTGACCGATTAAACCACTTTGCAAATTCTGTGCTACTGTTGAATAGTCCACATTAAAAAGTGAGCTTATATCGCCTGCAAGCATTGTCATTGACTTTGTTATTGCTGTTGTTGCTTCACCTGTCTGCCCTAATGAGTTAGTGACAGAAGCCAGCTGTGAAGCGTACTGCGTTATCTCTTGTATATTAAGTCCTAAGTTCTTTGTTCCACTTTCTTCAAGCAATCCGCCTTGAACATTAACTTTTAAGCCAGATAGCTTTCCAAGAGTATCATTTACTCTACTTTTAAAACTTTCTGCATATGCTGTTGCGTTATCGTAGCCGTACTTTTCGTAATCCTTATCCCATTCTGAACCAATCTTACCAAACGCAACCGCTTGATAGTTGAACGCTTCAATGTAATCTGTTGTTGACTTGATGGCTTCTATAAGTTTCTTGCTACCACGAATTACCATAAAATAAGTGGCATAAAACCTGCCTATTGCACTTGCAAGACTGCCAAAGCCTTTTTTGGCTTTAGATGTACTTGAATAGGTGTTATTGAAAGACCTTATCAAACCATTGCTTGCGGTTCCAGCTTTGCTACCTTGACTAGCAAGATTAGCCAATGCGTTAGTCATTTGAATAACATTCTGACTTACTGTTGGTGCTCTTGATAGCGTTGTCATTAAGCCATTTAAAGCATTGCCTAGCTTTGGAATGTTTACAACGGCGTTTTCTATACTCTTACTGCCTAGCTTACCAAGTGACTTTGCAAATTCTGTGACTTGTGTTGCATTTTGCGGAATAGCTGATATGCTTGCAACTGCCTTTGTGACAGCTTGAAGTGATGTAGCTGTGTTAGTTAGTGCAACTGAATCAACAGAACCTATCTTTGTGATGTTCTTAGCAAGTCTTGTAAAATCTGCTGTTCCTGCGTTCATATTCTGCATAGCAGAACCTAACTGACTAACGCCACTCGCAAGACCGCTTAATGATGAACCATTCACAGTCGCAAGTGATGTTGACAGCCTTGTAAGCTGATTTATCAGTTTATCAACAGAATTGATAGCTTTAGTGGCAGTACCAGTAATTTTGACTTCTAAGCTGTCTAATTCCACGCTTTAACCCCCTTTTATAGGATTGTTGGCGGTAGTCCTCTCTTTTCAGTCTGTGCCGCCCATTTTTGCTCATTGAGTAACATCAGCTGTAACTCTTTATCGTCGGTATCTTTTTTGTTTTCTTCTGTTTTTTCTGATAAAATAGCTTGTTTAGGATATTCAATGTGTGCATCTTTATTAAATGCTGCACCTATACCGCAAGAAATAGCTGGAATTGCGTAAACTAAAAACCAGTTATACATTTCTGAATCGCGATTTTGTCTATCAATCTTTTTGCCTTTTGCATATAGTAATAATTTTGTAGGTGTCATTTTTAGAAAGTCTGAATAACTAACGCCTAGCGAACTGGCTAAGACAAAGTATTCTTCCCAGATTATTTTGTGGAAGTCTGCTTTTTCTTGTGGTCTTGTGGAACTACTGTCGGCTTCTTCTGTTCCTGTGTTGCTTCTTCCACATTGTTCGCCATTTCCTCTAACATCGCTGTTATTCCGCTCAACTCGAAAAAACCATCATCTTCCATCGCTTTCTTGATTTCTTCAAACAATGTTCTATATCCGTAGCTTTTATCTGTTTTTCTCTTTTCTGTAATATATGCCCTAGTGAGTTCCTTTGCTTCATCCATTGTTACCGGGTTATTGTCGATACAACCTGCATAAATGGCTAAAATGCAAATCTCTGGCACATCTGCTGTCATATTTGCTAATCCATCAAAAGAAGCCTGTGCAACACTCTTATCTGTCTGTGCAAGTAAGTAAGAACCATTAACAACAGAAAACATTTTCTGCACTATCTCTTTACACTCTGCCGCACCAAAAGAGAACTCAACTTTGTATTCATTTCCGTTTACATTAATATTCATCATATTTTCCCTTTCCCCCTATGCTTTAACATAGGAAAGGGGCAGTCCGTAGACCGCCCTTTCAATCAATTGTTATTCTGTTACATCATCAAGATATGATGCGTAGTCGGCTGTTTTGGCGTTTGTGCCACCAATCGACACAGCCTTTGATTTAGTCGATTGGCTTATCATTCCCCCACCTTTGTTACTGTGAATGTGCCACCAGTGCCTTCAACAACTTGAAGCTTGTCTGTGCATTCGATAGGTGAAGTGTTAGGAACTGCTGTTACTGTCATTTCAAGTACCGAATCAGTACCAGAAACATCATTAGGTGTCGCTGTTACCTGTCCGACAAATGCGTACTTAGCAACCGCACCTAATCCGTCAGAACCATATAACTGAATAATGTCTAACTGCTTACCTTCTGCTTTGATTAAGTCCTGCAAATAAGCCTTCTCAAGGTTTCCTGTGTAAGTCTTAGCGTCAGATGTTTTGATACCCATTAAGAATGTCTGTGAATCATCTTCAAATGTTGTGCTTTCAACTGTGTTAGGTGCTGATACTGGTGCTGAAATCGACTTAGCCGCAACCATTAACTTGTATGAGCCTGCAAAACCATCTTCGCTATGTTCCTTGTAGATAACCCTAGCTTTATAACTTGTACTTGCCATTGCCTTGTCTACCTCCTAAAAATTTGCAAAAAAATAAGAGCATTTCTGCTCTTTGTTACATTAATCTGTCATTTGCCGCTATCATTCTTCTGAATCTAGCGGTACTCTTATGTACTTTATTACTGATTGAGAACTCTGGCATTGCATTGCCTTGAAATCTCATTGTCTTGAATGTATCTGTAATTATCGCCATAACCTTGCGACAGTCAGACTTGCTTGTGTTAGTTGTAACATCTACTTGAAATGTCGCTAACAATCCGTTAATTGTCTGTCCGTCAAGTGTTTGTCCTTGTTCAACTGCTGGTAGTAAATGAATGTATACTGTTGGGAATACTGCTTGACCGCTGTTTTCCCCCTCATTGGTTATGACTATCTTTGGATATGTTTTTTTAAGCTGTGCTAGGGTTTTAGCCTTGACAAGTGCTGTGACTGTATTTTCAAGGTCTGTCGCCCAATCGTTTGCATTTGCCATTAGCTAAACACCCTCCTTGCTACCTCAACATATTTCTGTATGATTTCCATATCAGCCTTATAAACAGGCATTTGCGCTTCTACGCCGTGCGTAAGAACTAAGGTTCCGTCATCGTCATAGTAACCCCACACTTTTTGTACGCCGTGATGTTCGCCGTATGAGCCTATAATCATACCATTAACAACACCCTTTGGGTGCTTGCTACTTCCAGCTGCTCCATTGTAAAAAACGCCAGCTCCGAACTCTATAAACATAAGTTCTTTGCCCTCTACAATTAATTTTGCTTCAACACATTCTCCTGCGGATTTCATTTCAACATAACTGTGATGGCTTGTATCTGAACCGCTACGAACACCTTTCTCATCATATGTATAGCTAGCTTTTGCCATATTTTCATCAATGACAGGTATTCCAACTTCTGCAAGTTCTTTGACAAGCTGTGAAGTTTTTTTGATAAACCAGTTCTTATACTGTTGTAGCTGTCTGATAGCTTCATTTACGGACTTTTCTGATAGGGATATATTAATTGTATGTCTTGCCATATTACACCGCCTTAGAGTAATTTTAAGTCCACAAAAACTTTAAATATTTTAGGTGACTGAATTGCAAACCAATCAATAGTTGTTTCATCGTGTCCAAATTGTTCTATATGTTGCCAATTACACTGTAATCCGCTTTCAGATAGAAAGGCGTGTATTATTTCGTGTCTTAATTGTTTCTTCTGCAATTCTACAAAATTACCCACTTCATTATAGTTATCAGAACGGATTACTATTAGCTTTGCTGTATTGTCGCAAAAGCCGTCCATATCTTTATCGTTAAGTTGCCTTAACTCGATAGCGTATGCTGTTCCCAAAACATTAATCGTTGTGTCTTTCATAACGCACCTACTTTACAACTGCTTTAAGCATATACTTAGTTGAATACAATGCCGGTTTAATGCCTACAATCGTGAAGTCTGCTGATGTTTCATCAACAAGACTGTCAGATGTGTATGTAGGCTTGCTATCAAGCCATATAAGGTCTCCTTTTTGAACAGGTAGTGTATTCCTATCCGTCAGTAAAATAGCGTCAAAATCAGCGGTATCAAAGCCGTATTCCTTGCTCTGTGCTTCTCCACCGCTGAAAGCTATGTTTGCTTTAAAATCCACTGGCTCTGAAAAACCTGTTTTTTCTTCAAGGATTTTAGGTATCTTATTTCCCTCATCATCAAGATAAGGAATGAAGTTGCCCTCTGTGTCGGTATATCCCTCATATAAGATATTGCCGTCATCATCTCTTTCGTAAATAGTTACTGTCTGTCCTTGAAGCGAAAACCTCATAGCCTGCTTATTAATATCAAGCATTATTCTTTACCTGCTTATAAATCTGATTAACGCCTGTGCTTGATAATCCGGACACAATTCCCACTGCGATTGCATTAAGAATGTCATTCGCCGGAAAGTCCGGTATTACATACATACCTATAACGCCTAAGATACCGCCTGCAACGCCTACAATTATAGGAATGTAATTATCCTTAATGTGTGGAATTGCCTTAGCTCCTAAGCCTATCAGATATGTTATTACAACGATTGCTACAACTGTTGTTACCGATGTTATATCCATTTTAATCTTTACCTCCATTCTTTAAGTGAATTTCCTGTATTTCGTTATACATCTTAGTTACCATTCCATTGCCGCCCAATGCGTGATATGCGTTATACATCTCGACGAAATTATCATAGGCGTAAGATGGTATTTCACCTATTTTCATATACTTATCGTGATATTCGATAAGTTGTACTCGCAAAAGCAACATTGTGCCTTTACTATTGGCGTCTTTGTCTTTTTTCTGCTGTTTCAGAAGCCAAACTATATAACCAAGTAATATTGGTAATACTACGGTATAAGTTTGTAATAAAAATTCTTTCATTTTATATCTCCTGCAAAATTAATAGGCACACTACCCACCACCCTTAATGTGTGCCGCCTGCTACCATATTGCCGACATCAGCAAAATGGTAACGCACAATCTTCTTTAATATTCTGTAATGCCCTGTAGGCGTTATAATACTTTGGCAAATGGAAATACCCCAACAAATAAGCTGTCTCTATCTCTCCAAGTTCTGTTGACACCATTTTCATTGTAGCTTGCCATAAATGCTTCACCTGCTTGTGAATGGTCATAGACAGCTAAATTAACGATAACACTCTCAAATTTTTTCAAGTCCTCGGTTATCATTTCGTCTGTATAGCTGTCGGGGTAATTTCTTCTTGCTTTTACATCTTCTGTAGCCTGCTTAATAAGCTGTTCGATTACTGGATTATCTTCTTTGTTGTCGAACACTACCACATCAGATGTTGTTTCATCATCATTTGTGACTGTATCAATATGAAATTGTTTAAGTCTGATTTTGACTTGCTCTAATGTGGTGTATTCCATAATTTCAGCTCCTATAATCCTAACTTTTCAATTAACAGTTCTTTAAGTTCTGCTCCTGTAAGCTCCATTGCGTTCTCAATACCTTGTTCTAAGGCAAGTGTCTGTAAGTCCGCTGTTGGCATACGCTTAATAGCTGTCTTTGTGTAATCGCTTGTAGGTTGAGTAGGAAACTTGTCCTGCTCTTCCTCATACTTAAGCTCATCTCCATAAACAGCTTCTTGCCTTACATTATCTGCTGTTACTTCTTCGCTCTGCTTTGCGGCGTTGATTTTATGTCGTCTTAATAACATATAAACACCTCTTACTTTCCGAACTTAGCAAGAACAACCTTTGAATCGTTGCTTAAGACTGCTGTATAATGTTCATCGCCAGAGATAACAGTTGTCTTTGCAAGAATATCTCTGTCCGATTCAATCTCAACGCTTCTCTTCATATAGATTGTAAGTGCGTTCTCTTCTTCTGATACGCCATCTGCACCTGCTTCCTCGTTAGGGTCTTCTGCTGATACGATAACAATAGGACAAGCGTAGAACTCTGTTGTAACAGCCTTTAACTTGTTACCTACCTTGATTTCCTTACCCTTTGGCTTAAGCGTATGTGCAAGTGCTGTGTCAAGGTGAACATTAGTTGAATCCTCGCTTGTTGTATCAGCTACAACATTGATTGTTCCTGCCGAATCATCAAGCTCATACTTAACTAACTTAACTTTCTTAGACTTAACAACCTGCGCTCCTGCAATAGAACCGATAGTACCGTTCATAATTACATTAAGTGGGTACTTGTCATTGCTCTTGAAATCATCGTCATTAAGTAATGTGGCTTCCTGCGCTGGATTGATGAACAATATCTTTGTAAGTGATGAATCTGATTCATCATCAAACTTGCTATTAGCCGCTACTACTGCTGAATAGCTGATAGGTGCTGCTGCTCCATCGTAATCAATAGGTGCTGTGCAAAGTGCGTCATAGCTGTCGTTATCAACTTTTGCGGCGATTGACATAGCAATCTGATTGATAGCCGTACCAAGCGGGTCGCCATAACCAGATAACACTGATTCGTCTGTAAGTTCTACTGCCTTACCTGCTTTCTTAACCTTTGCTTCTGTTGTAGATGTTGTAAGTACTGTTGTACCCATAGCAACACCTTCTGCTACATCTTCTGCGTCACCAATATAAGCATACTTTGGCACAACGATTGTGCTTCCTGGTCTGCCTACAAGTGTTGTATCAACTCTTGCAATAGGTGAGAACTTAATCTTCTTTGGCAACTTAGCTGATACCATATCAGCCATTACCTGTGGGTCTACTAAATTTGCTAACTTAGTCTGTGGCATAGTTTATTTACCTCCGTTTTCTACTCTGTGAACTTCTTGTAAAGTTCTGGATTCTTATTTTTGAACTCCACTCTTTCGTGGTAATTCATCTTGTTGAACTGTTCCTGTGTTATCGTGCTTTCTTCTCCACCGCCTGCATTAATAGCCGGTCTTGATTTAAGCCACTCTGCCTTAGCTTCTTTAACCTGTCTTTGCACTTCATTGGCAATTACAGTTGCTATAAGGCTATGGTCTGCATCTGCAACTGCCTCAATCAAAGAATCAATATCCTTTCCATCGCCTATAACTTTCTGATAAGCATTGACAGCTTTCATATGATTAAGCTCTTTGCTCATGTTCTCGAACTTTTCAGCCTGCAACTTTTCAGCTTCCGCCTTTGCTTCCGCTTCCTGTTCTTCTGCTGTCTGCTTTGAACGAAGTTCTTTCTTGTACTTAGCTGCTTCTGAACTGGCTTTATCGGAAGCGTTCTTATACTTCTCTTTTTCAGCTCTTTCACTAGCAAGCTGTGCCATAAGTTCTTCTACGCTAGGTGTCTGCTCTTCGTTCTGTGGTTCATTATTAGTTGTTGGTTCTGTTGTTGTGTTAGTTACATCTGCCATAATTTCTTTACCTCTGCTTTCTGCGTTTTTTGTTGTTCTCTCAACTTCTTGCGATATTTGTATTGCCCTTTCTCTAGGGCATATAAAAAGCCACAAGGTATTTCTACCCTGTGGCTCAATATCAATTTATTTATCTGTTCTGCTCTTATCTATAACTGGACTATTTTCTGTCTGGTCTGATAAGTCTTGCATTGTGCGGTCTTTGTTAGGCGATTGTTCGCCATCTCCGCCCTCTGCTTGATTCTGTGTGTCTTTGTTAATTATGCTGTCTTGATATGCCTTAACCATTTCTCCGCTTCTTGCTACAACATCGTTAGGGTCATCAAAGAATGGAATTGCATCAACTGTATCTTTAAGGCTGAATCCGTGGCTTATCAATGTTGCCATGGCATTAACCTTGGTTGACATTTCATAAGTTTTTTGTCGCTTAATGTTAGGCTTTACATCTCTTGCTCTTAATTTAAGTAATGGATTACTGCTGTTAACATTGTTTGACAGTTTGATAGCTGCAAGAGTAACTTTTATCTCTTCCATTTTGCAGCCATCTGTAATTAATTGCTGTTTTGCCGCCGCTGTTTCAGCCTGTGACCAGCCTGTTGCGTCTGACATTGCAACTCCTGTACTACCACCACTGCTATCATTTCGCTGTGGCACATTGCATTTCTGTAAGATTATCTGTCGCCTTGATTGGATATTGTTAAGCATACCTGTGTAATCGTAATTAATTGCAAGCGGCTCAACTATTGGAGTTTTACCATCTGCCGATGTATAGGTCTGCATCCATTCTCCAGATTTTGGCTTCCTTACTTTTTCAGTAATGCGTTGCGTTCCATCTTTATCAACTGTTGTTTCCTGTTCAACTGGGAAATCAACATCATTTGTGTGCCATACCGCCTGCGTATTCTGTTCAACATCATTTGTAAAATCTGAAATGAGTAGGTTTAAGTTATCCATTTCAGATATTTGCCGTTCAAAACAGCCCATTCTGTCGAATGACCTTGTATATTCAATAATAGGGATTTTATGTAATGGATTCTCTTCTCCGCTTCTCTCTAAAAATCCCCATTTTGTTTTTCCTTTTTCTGGTCCGTTAGTGATTTTTATCCCATCCGTAACTTCATAGCGAATATCTTTTGTAAAACAGGTGTAATATCTTGTACCGCTATGTTTGTCTTTAATATAAGTGCCTGCAAGAATAATCCTCTTGTCACTATAAGCTGTTGACCTTACAACAAATGTTGTTCTTGGGTCTAATACATTATATGTGAAATAGCTTTCCCCATCCTCGTATTCTGTATTCACATCAATAAGGACATATCCAACGCCACCAATTTCAACATATCTTGCAAGTTCCTGTTGTTTCTGCCTTGCGTTCTGTGATTCGTAGCAACTGTTTAATTCTGCTATAGCTTCTGTGAGGTTAGAATCCTCATTGTCGCCATTTTGAACTAGCGTTATAGGATTTCCCCACTTAAAGCCTAAATTAAACTCTGTGACCTCGTTAGCCACATTATCACAGCACTCACAGTCAATGTCTGGTCTGTAAGTCTTTGGATTCTTCCTAACTATTGGCTGTATTCCTGCGTCATAATCAAGAAGAAACTGTATTCTGTTAGAATTAATATCATGTTCCAAAATTGCTTCACGCAAAATTGGTATTATATTGTCAGGCGTTATTTCTTTTGCACCTGTATAAATAGCAATTCTTCCTGTCTGCATTGTCTACACCTCTAATAAAATGTCATACCGCTTGAACTTCTGCTTTGTGGTATTTCCTTAATCTGAAAATCATCATCATCGTTAGGCACATACCATATCCATTTGTGGCAATGCTTGCACGCTAATTTATGTGTTCTTGAGTCTTTGCTGTCTGCCTTAGTCAAAAACTTATGGCAGTTTGGACACATAATTGATTTATCTTTATTCATATAAAATTTCATATTTTTACCTCGTTGCATAACAAAAAGCACCGCCACAATTAAGCAACGGTGCTTTCGATAAGGAATTTGTTTATAAAAAACATCTTTGTAACTTCTTACAAATACAGTATATCATTAGTACAATATGACATTCTATGACATCTTTAAATATGCGTTACCATATTTTTCTTCAAACGCTTTAAGAGCCTTTCCATGAAGTCTGATAATTTGTCTCCATGAATATTTCATTTCTGTAGCGATAACCTCGAAAGTTTTCTTTTCAATATATCTTGAAAACAGAATATTATAATAATCTTCATTCTCTATGCCGTCTATTTGCCCTATAATCAAGTCTTTCTTTTCAATGTATTCATCTATCATGTTGTCAAGATTATGCTCCATTTCGTCAATTTTGGCGTATGTAGTGCCTATTTTATCTGGGTCAGATGACGACATTACTCTTTCTTCATTTTTTACCGCCGATATGCTGTGAGAAAGTTCTCTAAGCTGTGATATTTCTGCCAGCTTATTATTTATCATTCTATTGAGTCTGCTTATTTGGTTCAAATAATCCTTGGTTGTCATACAAACCCTCCTCTTATATTGGACTTGACATAATTACTGTTTGCGTTGCTTTTTTATCTATTACTATTGCAAGCTGTGTTATCGAATCACTTGCATCATCGTGTGGATTTTTACCCTCTGATGTGTACATTGTAAATTCATCCATAGCATCTTGATACATCTGTGTTCTTATGTACGTTGGTCTATCATCTATCGCAAGATATTGTCTACTGATGAGGAAAATGAATATCTCTTTTACTCTGTCAGAATAGCCTTTAATTTTTTCCTCTTTAGGTAGTTTTGTATTTGCGTAATATGGAATAATTCTGCAAAAGTATACATTCTGCTTTTTCATTTCAGCTTTTATACTGTCCGTTATTAGTTTTCCACCAGCATTTTGTTCAATGTGCAATTCTGTTATATAATGTTTCTTGATAGCTGCTACAACCAACGGGACTGTAACCGCCTGTGTACCTTTTTTATATACCCAATCAATAATATATTTCTGCTTTCCGCCAAAATCAGCACATACCGGCATTGATAAATTATCAGCTCCGCCAAAAGCCGGGTCGCACAATGCTATTATTTTTCGTTCTTTGTTTTCTAGTTCCTCGTTAAAGTCTCCATTGAAAAATCTCAATTCATTGTCCGGGAATAATAATCCCTCACGAACGTAAGGCTTTTGCATAAACTTAGCCATCCATTCAGCCTTATCAAGTTTTTCTCTCATATCTCTGTAATAAGCTGTTGAAAAGCCGTTTATTTCATAGTCAAAGTTGCTTTCATCATTTTCATTAAGTGCCGGTATTCTTCTGAACCTGTATTGCGGGTCATTTTCGTATTGTTTTCTCATTCGTTCCAATGGGTCAAGGACATTCCATAATGTACCAACCATAAGTTCTCTTGCCCCATCGTTTTTTCGGTCAACCATTTTGTTTAGGTATTCTTGATAAGTATTTTCCATTCGCATAGGTGACAATGAATGTTCTCTATCTCTTACCAAGTCATCTACATACAAATATCCATCTTTTGATACATCAACTGCACCAGTCCAAGTTCCATCAATACCACGGCAAGTAACTGTCGCAAATCTGTCTGGATTTCCAAGGGTTATTGTAAATTCATCAGCACTTTTATCTGTTACAAGTGGTTTATTTGCGTATTCTGGATTCCAAAAATAAAATAATTCAGAAAATGTATATTCTTCCGTAGTAAATAAGTTCATAAGCTCTTTATAAAAGCCTTTTGCAAGTATTCCAGAGTGACCGCCCATAGCTGAATGGCTGTTAGGTCTGCGTAACGATACCCACGCAAGAAAGAATATACAAATTGTAGATTTTCCAACTCTTGACGGCATTGATAATCCGTAAAATTTAATTATTCTGTTTTCAAGGTCTTGCAAATCATTGACAACTATTTTAAGAGTGTGTCGTCTTGGAAAATAAAACCTTTTGCTGTAATGTCTTTTCTGCTCCATATAAAACATAAAACTCTCAAAATCATAATAGCTTTCAGTTTTAAGAGTTTTATACCATTTATCAATTAAAGGATATTCTTCATCGTTGTCTTGAGCATATTTTTCTAAGTCCCATATTCCAACGCCGCTATGCTCCACGCAAAACCGCTCTATAATCTCTTTGCAGCGTTTTGTTAGTTGCAATCCATACTGAATATCTTTTTCGGTCTTAATTGCCACTTCTGACGCTTCTATGTATGCGTCCATAACGCTTTCATCTATTCCATTTCTCTCTATGTAATTTTCGTAACTATCAACTGTGGAAATAAGGCTCTGACTAGCCATAAGAAAAGCACCTCCACTTTTCAGCAAAGGTGCTTATAGACCTCTGCCTATAATTTTTCTAGGTTAGCACCGCAAGTCTCTTATGCGGCGGTAATGTAAATTTATTTTTTACGCATATATGTGTTTTCCCAATATATTTTGGTTAATATGCCTTGATGGCAATGCCACCACGCATGTTGAAAGCGTGTTCTTGAATAATCAATCCCAAGACTTCTTAGGTGTTTAATTGTTTTTGGATATTTGAACCATGTCTTAATAAAATCAATTATTCTTTCTACTTTCCATTTAATGGATAATCCTGTTGTCATATTTGCAACCTCAAATCTTTGCTACATGATGTTTTAAAGCAATATTATCATTCTACGAAATTAATTAGCTCTATTTGTTAGCCGGTAATATTATTTTATTTTCTTATTATTGGTTCTTGCTGATATTGGCAAGTCCACTCTGAAATATCGTTGTTGTCGATATTTTGTTTTGCTTTTTCTATTTTCTTTGAGAATTTACAATGCCACAACGCATAATTAAGTCTTGATTGCAAATAGTAAATGCAACATCTGTCTTTCAAATACTTTTTCATCTTCTGAATACTTGCTTTGATTTCTTCCTCCGCTACTTTAATTGCATTTTCTTCGCTTATAAAATATTTTTTTCAACTAAGTTATGTTCAATGGCTTGCACAATTTCCCAATAAGATGTCCATTCTCTTTCAATTATTTGATACCCAGAAATTTTACTTTCTGCAAAAGCAATAGGTCTATTTGTAACATGGTCATACCTGTTTTCACGTTCTGTTATGCTATAATTAAATTGTATTAAATAATACTTATCGCCTTTCGTGAATGGTAAAACTATTATATTTTTCTTTACCTTTAATTTCATTCAATCGCTCCTAACAATCCGTCTCAATCCTCTTTACATACCAGCTTTATTTTATACACAACACCTTTTCAGAAACTTCAATACATTCTTCTCTCTTTTCTTCGTTTGTACATTTGCCATCTGCATTGTATCGGCAAGTGGTCAGATTACATTTTTTATTTACATAAGCATTATTCACATTATCAATCCATTCACGAAAAGGGATATTGTTGATTGTGGCATTGTCTAATGCTTCGTCAACCGCTTTTTGCACTATTTCTTGCATTGATATTTTCATTCCTTATAAACCTTTCAAAATCTTTTCTGCACTTAAAGCATAAATCATATTTGTGTTCATTTCTCCATATAGCCATTGGAAGTGTTTGCTTCGCTAAATCCTCTGCCGTGCATATAGCTTTCTCGTGCAAAGGTTCTAATTCTTCTGTTTTAAAATGAGCGTATTTCTCATTGTAAAATGTCATTTCTTTTCCACACCTGTCGCAAGTGTGCCATTCTTTGCTATGCTTCATCGTGAATATCCTCCCAAACTCTGCAAAATTCCTTGAATGTTTTCTTGTCTATCAGCGAAGCTATTTCATGCAAGTTTACGATGTTAATTTCTGTATCTTGCTCATATTGCACATCAGCAACAAGGTCTATATTAACCATTGGAAGTCTTCCGGCATAATGTTCTATTTTATACGAACTGCATAAGCACTTTTTGCCATCAATTGTAACTTTAGCACATGCCTGGTGTTCTTCTATTGGCTCTACTTTGAATCTATGTATATTACTCATTCTTTCACCAACTTTCTACCGCAGATAGGACAATAATTGATATCAAAATATCCGGTTGCACTATGTCCTTTATAAATCACAATTCCCGGAACTTCATCATCCCTGTTTCTCATAACCTGTGCTTCCGTCAAGTATGTTTCTTTGGCACATTTATTTATTTTGATTTCTTTTCCGTAAATTATAAATGGGTTGTTTTTATACGAGCAAAATTCACACATATTACACCTCAATCCCATATTCTTTGAAATAGTTTTCAATATTTTTAGGTATCTCAACACCTAGTTCTTTTGCCTTTTTAATGCATTTGTCTTGTGGATAAATAATATGTGTTTTTGTATCTCCACAAGTTGTACAGTCTATCCCAGAACTATATTTTGCACATTCTTCTCTGTATTCGCATATATCGCATTCGGTATTTTTCTCTTTATATTTTCGAGGCCTGTATTTTTTAAAATCCTTACACTCGCAGTCAAGTGATGTATTATTCCCTTTTTGGCATTCATAAACCGGATATTCTTCTCCTGTTTCTTCATCAAAATCAAAATCTTCATCACAATATTTGCAAATTGAGCAATCTTTCATATCGCACCTCAAATCTTCGTAAATATATCCAAATCATAGTTATCTCTGATATAGTCAACAACTTCCTGTAATTTGCCCTTTACAAATTCATCATTGGCAATATCTGGGTGGCAATGCATTGTGCAGCTATCTTTCTTGCCATCTGCTTTATATTTACGATAGTTAAATGTCATTGTAAACAATGGTATTCTTGTTAAATTCTTTGTCTTGTGTCTTATCCAACGATTAACAATTCTCTTAATCATCATTCTTCCCCCATAAATTATCTGGTAATTCCTCGCCGCCATAAATCTTGTTAGCATATTTCTTAAATGTCGGCACGCTGCAACCTGCTACTTTTGCCGCCTTTACCTGTGAAGCCTGCCCCGATATGTACAGGTTAATTGCTTCATAAAACTTATCTTTGTTTAGTGGGTGTACGCCCATAGCCATAATAATCACTCCTTATTTCAAATATTTCTGTGCTAAGTTTTCTCTTATCATTCCAGACATGAAATGCTGCAAGCTCTTAGTTACTTCTTTGCCATTAATCTTGTATTTTGTCTGTAAGTAATAATCTATTAACTCTTTGTAGTAATCATCAAATCCATAAGCAGAATTATCACTCATATAATTACCAACTGGCTCAAAGTAATTAATAACTATCTTTGTCAGGGCCTGTTCTGTAATGCGTATATGACTCATATTTAAAGTTTTATTGTATTGCTCAAGGAAATTAGTCAATAATATGCTTTAACTCCTCTATTCGCCAATCTGACGGCTCGCAATCAGCAAATTCAACAGCAAGGTTTTTAATCACATCAGATTTGCTTCCGCCTTTTTCAGCTGAAAAAGCATATATATCTCCTCTTGAAGAATCTTTAGATTCTGAAAGAGCATATTTATTTTCTGTAATATAATCTCTGTCTATATTCTCTGTAGTAATCTCTGGTAATGGTCTGTCGTTTTGTCCTTCTCGACAGGTCATTTTGTCCTGTCGGTCTGTCATATTGTCCTGTTGATTTGTCATTCTGTTCTTATCGGAATTAAATTTATCTACAAGTTCCTGTAATTGCTTAACATTTATTGTGTACCACTTTGTTTTATCAATAGCCAATTTATTGTAATTAGCTGATATAACAATTCCCTTACTTTCAAGTCTTGTAAATGCTCTCTGTATCGTTTTTTCGCTCCAATACGGAAAATCGTTAGCTTTCCAATCGCTGTATGAGTTATATACCCAATATCTATCGTCAATAAAATTCTTATCAGCCTTTTTATTAATCTCTAGCCAATAATTTAACTGATTAAGTACTATTGCTTCGTTTAAATCACCTAAAACAAGTGCTAAATCAGTGTTTACAATAAGTGTTTTTGATTTGTCAATAAATAATTCTTTAAAATTCATAAATTACCTCCTGTGAAAGATAACAGCACTCCGCTTGTGCTTAATCTGTGAATAACAAAAACAACAAACAGGCAGTCACAGTTCTGCTTTTCGGTAGCTAACCTAGTTTGTTGTAATCGGATAGACAGGACTTGAACCTGTGACTACTTGAACAAATCAAGCGTTACTCTCAACTGAACCACTATCCGTTGTACAGTTTCTTGTGTTGGAAAGTATTTATGGCACTTCATTACACTATTTGCCATCCTGTTCGCAAATCAACCAACACAAACATTTTAATTATTTCAGCAGGGAATACTGCAACGCCTGCTTATTCGGGAGCTACCCGACAACTTGATGTGGTGTGGATTTGAACCACACATGAGATTCCGTCAGTTAGTCTGCACCTACAAATAGGGATAGATGGATTTTTATTTTCTAACGGATTTATAGGTGTGATTGCTTACAGCTATTTACCAGACTTGTTCTAGCAATCCTTGTCGCACACCTTTCTCTTAACCACCGGTTAGCGTTTACCCATTCCGCCACACATCAACTCACATACGGGTTGGTTTTAGGATAATACAGGTAACCAACAACTATATTTCCATTTCACTTGTATGTGAGAACGCCGACATCGTGAATCGAACACGAACAACATTTCTGTTGGATAGCTTAGCAAGCTACTGCGATACCATTACGCCATATCGGCAAAGTGGAGAAGATAGGAATTGAACCTACAATGTTTACCGCAAGGGAACAGATTTACAGTCTGCTGCAACACCGCCAATCGTTGCCGCTTCTCCAAAACGCCGTGTCAGGGAATCGAACCCCGGAGGCTTTTACGCCCAGACAGTTTTCAAGACTGCTTCCTCGACCAACCGGACACACGGCATATGCCGCCTGTAACGGCTACCAAGAATTTTGTAATAAATAGTCGGGGGTATTAAGAAAAATCCTTGATAAGTTGAATTTCACACCTCTGTGCGAGGTAAAACCTCTCGGATAGTCTTGCACTACCCTTAACTGAACAAATCCAAAGAGGTAAATATTGAAAGGAGGTCCATCTTGGTTGCAAAGATAGACTGTCAATAAAAAGTAAGCTGAACTGCCCTTGTTGGACTCGAACCAACGAATGCAGGAATCAAAATCCTGTGCCTTACCGCTTGGCGAAAGGGCAAAATTGTGATTTATTCTCTGACATATATTCATCACTGCCGCAGTGTACTATTTTTTGTAACCATTTATACGCATTGGTCAGACACGGCATTAAATATTATTTTGATAATTCTATGTACTTGTCAATGTACCACTTGGCTTTCTGAATATCTTCTAAGCCATTCTTCCTGCCACTTCGGTAGTTATACTTAAAAGCATTGAGCAAGCAGAATGTTTTAACAGCTTCAACGCCGAATATCTCAAGCATAACATCTATACACTCATATTTACCGGTTGCGTAATGGCTCGGATGATTAACATTGTCGTTTACCGGCTTTTCATTGATACTAGGTGCAACATCTTTAAGTGGAGTAAAATTATCTTCCTCGCCACCGTTATTAACACAGCTTTTACATGGTTCTGTGCTAAATAGCAATGATTTGTTTATGCAATCAACGCAAAATCCGTTATTTTCAGCATTTCCCATTAAATATCACCTGCCTGTCTATGATTAGCTCTGTAAGAATCAAAGCCATTCGGATAACGTGCTATAAGCTTATCTATGTTTGTCTGCATTACATCATCAAGATTAAAGCCACAGGCTTCGCAAATCATAGCAACGTACCACATTACATCTCCGCACTCTTTCTTGAGGTGTTCTAAGTCTATTCCCTTTTCGTGGAATATGCCCTTTTTAACAAGGTCTGATACTTCGCCAGCTTCACCAGTTAAACCTAAGACGCCATTAAGAAGTCCTGCTATGTCATTTATATTGCTACACTTAGCATTGTTTTCCGTTAGAGGGCTAAGTGGAAGCTTACCAGTTAATTCGGTACTTAATCTATGATGAGCCATTTTATCGTTAGTACGCATAGCCAATTTTTGGTATTCATTGCCCTGCATTTATAACTCCTAACTCTTTTTTATTTTTTAAAATTTTTTGGAATTTACTCGGCTGAATTAGCCGTTTTGATGTGTGTATTCATTGAATATCTTGTGAATAATTAAGATGTGTCTATTATACACCTATTTATCAGATTTGTATAGTGGGTTTATTAATTAATTTATATAAACCTGTAATTAATAATTATATATAATATATGAGTTGTTGATAGAATTATGTATATTATATTTAAAACATATGGCAAAGAGCTTTTTGTTTTTGTCGTAATCTGAGGGACTTAGTAAGGCAAAATCGAACGTATGTTTTAACCCCCACCCCCAAAGCCATTCACGGCGTGCAATAAGAATTGTGCAATTGCCAATATTACTTTTATGTGTAAGTCTAATGAATCCACTACAATCCGCTTGTTTGCTAGGCTTACAGTTGTTTGACGTTCATACGTTCTATTTAATCACTTCGTCAAACCCGACTTTCGCGAAGTGATGTTATTGCATATCAAAAACGCTACAATCCGCTTGTTTATTGACTTTGTGGGATTTCTTGTACATCATGTACAATGATTTCCTGTTGTGCAATTTGACGAATATTAGAGCCTTGAGTGTCTCCAGATGTGCCAAGCTGTGGAAGGTCTGCGGCTGTTTTAATAGTCTTTGTGGTGCTTTCTCTGCTGACACCGGGAAGATTCCAACCGAAACGGCGATTCATGACCGCAAGCTGTCCGACTGGGTTCTTACCGGACCAGAGCCGAGCTTCTCCGCTAGATTCGTAATCTTTAGACAGTTTTTGATATAAATTGTTTGCCGATGTACTTAGTTGCGGCGTCCTGCTCTCACTTCCCCAATTATATACAATATCTTCTCTTATACCAGTTAATTTACAATATCCTGATATAGTACATATTTTATTATACTTATAACACATATATATATAATAGTCTGCTATATAGTTAAGATACTCATAATTATAACTATTACAATTACTATTATTTATATTACTATATTGGTTATTATAATTATTATTATTATATCCCTGTAATTTACCCTTTAATTTTAATCTATTAGTACCCTTAAAAGTATTATTATATACATAAATTAAAGCAGCATAAAAAAGGGATTGGGGAGCTGCTGCCATATCTCCAATGTTTTCATCTTTGCAAAATCTTTTGAAATACATATCAATTTCATTTTCAAAAATCTCTTGACTTTCTGGTGTTTCTTTCACTTTCTCCATATATTCCCCCTTTCTGCTGGAGCTTATCCAGCTAATTAATATTATTATATTAATAACATAAAAATAACCCGATAACAATATTAATATTATCGGGTGTAAATCTTATATATTTAATTATTAAAATAATATAGCATAAATATATTGTAAAGTCAATTTTCTTTATTTGATTTATAGTTATATTTTTCTAAAATTGGCTTATATAATTCCTCTTCTGCCTGTTTGCGTGCTGTCGCTGCTTCTTCTAACGTTTTAAAGTAACCTAATATCTTGTTTTTCCCTTGAAATCCGATATAAGCGACATATTTTTGCATTTTTTGATTGTAACTTACGCCTTTAACGCCGGATGTATTTGCTTTTCCCACTTTATCGCTGGCGATTGCACTAAGATTGGTTTGCTCGACTTGTCCTAAATATTTATTTATATTTTTTTTAGAACTTTCTCTATTAATGCATCCGCAAGAGATGCAAGAGCCAGAAGTAAGATTGTGTTGTGTTATATTAAAAAAATTCCCACAATTTAAACATTTGCACTCCCATATTGCCTGAACTCCCTTTCCACTTATGCGTTTAACTACTTTAATCTTGTTAAATATTTTATTTGTTAAATCTATATCATTCTCTTTTTTAACAATGCCCTTGTATTTTTTGCTTAATCTTTTAGCTGCTACACAGCCACATGATTTACTTTTCCCATACTTTAAATTTTTAACATTTACTTCTTTAACTTTTCCGCAAATGCAGCGACATTTGTAATATCTTTCTCCATTTTTACTTGGGGCTTCTTCTATAACTGTCCAATATGTGCCAGAAACTTTTTCTCCTGTTTCAAACTCTATTCTTTTCATAGTTGTATTCCTGCTTTCTGTTTTAAAATAAAAAAAGATGTATAAACCGCCTATTTTAACAGTTTATACATCTTATGTTATGGTTTATCATATTTTCATTTTACCGAATATCTGTAACTTTTACAAGAGAATTCAGCAAATCCTCTTCGTCTTTTCGTAAAATTTCAAAATCTGCGATTATTGGCATATCGTCCTCGTCGTCACCAACCCAGCAGCAACCTGATTCAAGAAGTTCTTCTACGTCTCCGGTCTCACTCTGCCATAAATCAGCAAATCTATGTACCTCTCCAACCTCTAACATATTGCCGTTGTACATTTTAAACTCTTTCATGATTTCACCTTTTAGCCTTTCTTAAATCTCCACAACTTTCCCAACTCTGGAATTTTCAAAAATTCCATCAGAGAGCTGTCCCTCGAGCTCTGTGATACATTCTTCTTCTGTGTCACAGGTGACAGAAAAGATACTGTATTCATTTGTTCCTGTCTTGTCAGAATTTTTAACCTCCAACATTCTTACTTTTCCGTTTTCAGAAAAGTCATATTTGCGTGACTTGTTGAAGCTCTCACGCTGTCTATGTCCGTCTATTCCGTAGACTTTCCATGTTTTTATCACTGCCATAATATTCACCTTTCAGTGTTTCTACTGCCTTTCTTATTTTTGCGTTTTAAAATGTCGCCACAAATATACTTGTGATGGCAAATATTTTATTAAAAGTTTCACTCAAACTCCCAATAAATGCCCTCCTCCTCGGCTTCGGGGCTGTTAATCTTCTTTAACAGCTCATCCGTGGTGAACATGGCAAATTCACCGCAGCTATAGCCGGATTCATACCCGGATTCACCACCGTCCCAGTGGTCATTCTCATCGAATCGACCACAGCAAGGGCAGAATCCGAAATCTGCCGTTGTGTGATACTCGGCTTCCCAAGTGTCACTATTGGCTTCTGAACGGTAAAAATCCGTCCAAAATCCGTATGCACCACCATCGTGGCATTTTTCTGGGTCGTAATTTGAGTAATCGTTAAATCTTACTCTCTTTACGTTTTTTAATTCCTCTTTTTTCATAATGTCAACCATCCAGCCTTTGCGGCTGCCCTTTCTTTGTTTCTGCCATTATAATAAACCATTTATCATTTATTGTCAATACTTTTTAAATCTTTTTTGGTTTATTTTTTCTCTACATATTTAATGATGTTTCCCGGCTGCATATCTAAAAGTTCACACAGCTTTTCCAAAGTTTTAATGCCAATCATTTCATTTTTTCGCAACCTCTGCATTGCTGATTGACTTATTAGCCCCTCTTTTAATATCCTTGTGCTGTTGTATCCACTCTCTTTTAAAGATTCCAGCACGTT